>Ga0081455_10000786_pt1 | contig 40744 bp, 39 predicted proteins | sample TabmetS3T2R1_FD_70207 | JGI IMG/M metagenome (GOLD analysis project Ga0081455, IMG submission 70207) | Tabebuia heterophylla rhizosphere microbial communities from the University of Puerto Rico - S3T2R1 | ecosystem: Host-associated > Plants > Roots > Rhizosphere ... | reverse complement strand
CCCGACGGGCACCGGGAAGACGCTGCTTGCCCAAACACTGGCCAAGTACCTCGACGTCCCCTTTACCCTTGCCGATGCGACCACGCTCACCGAAGCGGGCTACGTCGGGGAGGATGTGGAAAACATCATCCTCAAGCTCCTTCAGGCCTCGGACTATGACGTCGAGCGAGCCGAACGCGGCATCGTCTACATCGATGAGATCGATAAGATCAGCCGCAAGAGCGACAGCCCATCGATTACCCGCGACGTCTCGGGCGAAGGCGTGCAGCAGGCGCTGCTCAAATTGATCGAAGGCACAGTCGCCAATGTCCCTCCGCAGGGCGGCCGCAAGCACCCGCACCAGGAATTCATTCAGGTCAACACGAGCAACATCTTGTTCATCTGTGGCGGCGCCTTCGTCGGATTGGAACAGATCATCGAGCAGCGGTTGAATCGCAAGGCAATGGGGTTCGGCGCCGAAATCCGTGGCCGAGCCGACATCCGGCTCGGCGAATTGTTCGAGCGGGTACAGCCGGAAGATTTTCTGAAGTACGGCCTGATTCCAGAATTTATCGGCCGTCTGCCCGTCGTCGCGACGCTCGACGAGCTTGATGAACGCGCCTTGATCAAGATCCTGACTGAGCCGAGAAATGCCCTGACCAAGCAGTATGAAAAGCTGCTCTCGTTCGAGAAGGTGAAACTCAAATTCACTGAAGGAGCCTTGGGGGCCGTGGCCCGCAAGGCCTTCACCCAGAAAACGGGCGCCCGTGGTCTACGAGCCATCCTGGAAGAAGTCATGCTCGACGTCATGTACGACGCGCCGTCCCAAAAACAGATCAAGGAAGTGTTCATCACCGAAGACGCCATTCTCGGCAAGAACCCTCCCATCCGCATCTTTGAGCAGGACAAAGACATCAAGACTGCATAAGCGTTGGACATCCCTTACTTTCCTGTCACCGGCCCGGCCTAGAACGCCGGGCCGGTGACCGTTGAGCACCAAGTAGAACCGCAACCTCCACAGTCCGCCGCCGGCATCTCGTCTTTCTGAGGGCTATTGCCCGATTGGCAGGTGCCGTATAACTCTCGGCTTTTTCTCGACAATGTGAAACCGTGCGCTATACTTGCCAGGTGAGCTGGGAGGACGCGTGAAATACCCCGTAGTTTCAAGCTTGCGCCACAAAGGCAAGACAATTGAGTTAGACGCCACGCGGGAAATTATTACACTCATCGGCATCAACGGTGAGCCGATGGGAAACCTCTCATGGGATTTCGTCATCGACCAGATTCTCGCCTACCGGAAACCCCCCATGTCTCGTGAAGCCAGAACGGAACCGCGCGTCAGCCTGGCATTCCGCGTCAAATACAAGACTCCGGAGGGCCAGCAATTCGAGAGCCGGGCAGGTGGCATCGGCGGCGGCGGGCTCTTCATTGAAAGCCAAACACCGCTTCCCGTGGGCACCAAGCTGTCGTTGGAGTTTTCGCTACCGGAGCGCGGTAACGAATGGTTGGCCGCGAAAGGCGTCGTGGCCTGGGTCTGTCCGAAAGCGGATCAATACACGTTCAGTCCTGGCATGGGGGTCAGATTCACCGATATCGCCCCGGACATCCGTAACCGAGTGCTTGAACTGGTGAAATCGTTGCAGCAAGTAGGCCGGCCGGCCGCCTGAGAATCGACGTCCACGGCAGCGCACCACACCATGATGACAGCGAGCAAGATCCTATGAAACTTCCAGTCACGATGACTCCAGGGCATCAGGGCAAGAGCTTGGAGATCGATCCGGCACGTGAGATCATCTCTCTTCATAATGGCAACGGGGCGGTGCTGGGGGCAGTGTCGTGGAGCGATATCATCGAGCGGATCATCAACACCGATGAAGATCTCCGCTTCGCGCATGCACGCGCACATGCACGCGCTCCTCTGGCACTCAAGGTCAAGTACACGACGCCGGAAGGCAAACAATTTGATAGCTTGACGGGTGGAATCGGCGGTGGGGGGCTTTTTATCGAAAGCAGCCAACCGTTAGCGCCTGGTACTGAACTCGCGGTGGAATTTGCCCTCCCCGATCGACCGTGGGAAAAGCATAGAGCCAAAGCCAAAGTCGCCTGGACCCGCAATAAGCCTGAGCGTTTTCTTCTCTTTCCGGGGATGGGCGTTCAATTCATCGAGATCGATGACAAATCCCGCCACGACCTCGTCGAATTAGTCTCCGCACTCAATCGTTCGCGCGCAACGCCTTGAGCTCCGCCTCGATCCATCGACGGACATCGCGATCCGCTTCATTCTCGACGGCTACACGCAATAGGGCGTAAGTGTTGTGTCCGCTCAACTCGCCCAAGTGATACGCCGATTCAGCCCGAACCGCAGGCGACGGATCCTGAGCAAGACGCTTCCCAAGCGCTGCAACCGCTCGGGCATCTCCTGAGAGTCCCAATGCCGCGACGGCTCCCTGACGAACCTCCGCATCCGGATCATCAAGGAGCGGCAGCAGCCACTCGACCACCTGCCCTGTATCCAACGGCATCAGGGCACGAACCGCCGCACGCCGAATCTGAACGTCGGACGCACGAAGAAGATCGACCAGGGGCGCCAACTGACGAGGCGACGGTTCGATCTCGCCGATCGCGAGTGCCGCAGCCTGCCTGACTCTGTCGTCAGGATCTCTTAGTGAGCGCGCAAGCGCGGCAATCACAGCCTCGTCGTCGGGCGTCGCCATCCTGCCTAACGCCTGTGCAGTCGTGGCTCGCACGACCGGCCCGGAATCTGTCAACAGCGGCAGGAGTGTGGGCAACGCTGATCGATCGCCGACTTTGCCGAGCGACTCAGCCGCCGTCCGGCGGACATCAATATTCGGATCCTGGAGCAGTGCCATTAAGACAGCAAGGCCGCGTTCAACGGAAGGCGCCTGGGCCTCCTGCAGACACCCGAGCGCCGCGGTACAAGAGATGAGGATAGACAAGCGAAGAAGGAATGATCGAACGCGCAGCCCGACCCACAGTATCATGAGGCCGGTTTTGGTGGCTCTTCTTGTACCGCAGGCATTTCGCGCGCCGCTTCGATCGATTGCTCAATCTCCTTTTGCGCCGCATCCATTTCTGCTTGGATCGTCCGCATCTCAGGATCGACCGAGTTCCGCACGTCTGCCACGGCTTGCTTGAACGTCCTCAGCGCATCCCCAAGTCCTTCTCCCAGGTGCTGCATATCGGTCGGCGACACGCCGCCGCTCGACTGAGCCTTGGCTTTCAATGCGGCCTGCTGGGCTTGAACCCGCGTCACTGCATCTTTATTCACAACGGCCGACGGACGTTTGGCTTGCGGCTTCTGCTGGGCGTTGGGAGGCAGAGGAGGATATTGACCTCGCATCATCGGTGTCGGAGCCGCGGCCCGTTCTTCCATGGTCGGTGGAGCCTGACCGGATGACACACTTGCTGCCGGAGTCGCTGCACGTGGGCGTGTCGGCTGCGGCGCTTGGGGACCCATCTGATAGAGTGAGGCGGCCGTTGTTCCCGGTGTCAGTTCAGGCCCAGGAGTATAGGGTGCCGTCGGTGTGGGACCGGCCGGAGGCGCGGCCGATGCAGCCGCAGCGGGAGCGGCGCTGGCTTGCTGCGTCGGAGCAGACGGTGGCGACAGGGCTTCCGCTTGTGTAGCCTCAGGAGGAGGAATATCATGCACTTCCTTCTTGAATCCCTTCAGGGCCTTGCCGACGCCTTCTCCAATTTGAGGCAGTTTTCCCGCACCAAAAATGATGAGCACAATGACGAGGATAATGATCAGCTCTGAAATGCCCATCGTCCCGAACATGATCTGATTCCTTTGTGAATAAAGGCCTTTCGACCGTTCCAACCGGCCTTTCAAGACCAGCAGTCACTCTATAGGCCTGTTCACGGCACTGTCAAGGAACGATGACCCGGGAAGTTTAGAACAAGGGAGTGAGTTCGCTTTGTAGGGGTAATCCGAAGACAAGCGCCTCGCGCTCCGTCAGGAACACGTCCAGCTCGCTTCGAATGCCGAATTCGCCCGGCAGATAAATCCCAGGTTCGATCGAAAAGCAGGTCCGGGCTATGAGTCGTCGGGTGTCTTGCGTTTCAAGCCCGTCGATGTTGGCTCCGTTGCCATGCACTTCCTCGCCGATGGAGTGGCCTGTCCGGTGGACGAACTGAGCACCGTAGCCGGCTGACTGGATGACATTGCGGCATGCGCGATCGACTTCGTAACCAAAGGGACGCTGTCCCGCGAAGAACTGGGCTCGCACGAACTCGAGCGCGGCGTCCCGTCCCTGCCTGACGATAGTGAACACCGTGCGAGGCTTCTCAGGCACCGTCGAACCAGCATAAGCCGTCCAGGTAATGTCGGCATAGACCGAGCCGGCGGCGGCCTGCTTCGCCCAAAGATCAATCAGCACCAAATCGTCCCGTCTGATCGTTGCCGACCCGGTTGCCGCCGGACCGTAATGGGGATCCGCGCTGTGTTCGTTGACCGCGGCGATGGGGGCACTGGAGGTGATCATGCCGGCATCTCGGATACGCGACAGAATAAATTGTTGCAATCCGTACTCCGTCAACTCTTGTCCCTCGCTGAGCACGTCGTGTACGTGACCGAATGCCTCGTCAACGATGCGCCTGAGCGCGGCTGCAGCATACTGATGCGATTCCAACTGTTGGTCGGTCCACCGTGCTTCGAATAGCTGGATCAAATCTCCTGAACTGACCACCTCCACGTCAAAGCTCCTCACCAGCTCCATGGTGCCGGCATCCACACGGGAGACATACGGCACGGCGTTCATCGGTGAGTACTGCATGGCGATACGGCGGCTCCCGTTCAACAGGCGTCCGAGGAGTTGCCGTTGTTGGTCCCATGAGACGTAGGCGCTCGAATCGCCGGGGAGAAGATTCAAGACATGCGGCTCAATACGATGCAGCAATTTTTGAGGTGGACCTTGTGCGGGAATCCAATAATACCAGCGCCTGGTCACATGCATCTGCGGATCGAGCAGGAGCACACGATACCCAAGAGGATCGCTGCCCCGAAAATCATAAAAGAGCCAGCCGTCGAGGGTGTGCTCGCGGAGGACCCGTTGGATCTCGAGCACCCGGACATCGTGTGGCGCGCTCTGCATGAACGGCATCTTATCGTCGGTTCTGCCGAGGGTCAACGAACAGAACAGGCCAGGTTAGCGACCGCGTGGTACAATGCCCGCCATGACGAGGGACGCTGTGCCTGACCTGTCCCAGTTCCGTGTGACGCTGTTCGTCGGCCCGCAACCAGTGCATGGGAAACCCTTCACTCAGTCGACGGTCTATAACGTGAAAAAGCGCAGCTGGAAGGGCGGGGTCCAGGTGGCGGTGGAATTGCACCAGTCTCAGATCGACCAGCTTAGTGCTGCGGTCGGCTTCTCGGAATGGCTGGGAAAGGCCCTGACTGTCGTTCCCGGGGAGGAACATGACATTTACTACGAGCGCGCGCAGGAACTGCTGGTTCAAGCCCTCTCGTGGTGCAAGCTGGATCTATTGTTGCAATCCGGCATCACTCAGCAGAATCAATGTCTCACCGCCGACACATTCGTAGCCGAATTGAACGGAATTGCCCCGAAGAGACGGGACTTCATCTCCTCACATGTGGCTGCAGAACTTGATCTTCTCCCTCACAATCCCCAGTGATCCGTACCTCGACCTGGTTCGTGGTAGGGGGTTTGCAAGCACGGTCGAATTTGTTATAACGCCACATCGCGCTGAGTCCGGTACAACATTCCGGATTTTGGCGGGTGTAGGCCGGCTCACTTGTCGTAGAAGGAGGACGCTCAGTGAAACCACACCTGTTCACATTGACGGGTTCTGTCACGCTATCACGGCTCGTCGCCATCGGCCTCATCGTCGCTTTCTGCACCGTGCTAACGGTGCCCTCGACCTGGAGCCAGGAGCCTGTTCCGGCGGCGTCGAGCGAAAGCTCGGAAGGCGGAAGCGCGTCCAGCGCCGGTATGGGTGCCGCGGCCGGCTTGTCGACGTTACTCTATCTCCCTTTGAAGGCGGCCTTTGCAATCGGCGGAGGCGTCGTCGGCGGTTTGGCATATGCGTTTTCCGGTGGAAACGAGAACGCCGCGAAGAGCATCTGGACCACCAGCATGTATGGCACATACATCATCACGCCCGATCATCTTCGCGGAGATAGACCCATTCGTTTTCTCGGCGTCGCCGAACCTGATTCCTCGGCTACGGCCATCGCTCCCCTGGAGCCTGCCCCTATGGAGCCTGTTCGCTGAACGATGAAACCGATCATCGGCGTGACACCAGATTTCAACGCCGGTGATCGAAAAGAATGGGGCGGGCGAGAACCTACCTACTTCCTGCGGGCACGTTATATCCGTGCGATCGAAGACCTCGGTGGTATCCCGATCGTTCTCCCACTGGTGGCAGATCTAGGCGCCCGCCGGCGTCTGCTCACCCACATCGACGGCCTCTTGCTGACGGGCAGCGGTCCCGACCTCGCCCCGGAGCTGTATGGCGAGCGCCAGCGTTATAAGTTTCGCGTGATGAGCCAACGCCGCGCCACCTTCGAGCTGGAGATGGCGCAGTTGGCCAGGGCCGCAGACCTCCCGCTATTGGGCATCTGCGGGGGCATGCAGGCACTCAACGTGGCCTTCGGCGGCAGCCTGTACCAAGACATCGGATCCCAGCGCACTCGCTCGCTTCAACACCGCCAATCCGCACCTGCCACTGAGCTCAGTCACCCGATAAAGATCGCCCCGAAAAGCCTGCTGCATCGGATCGTCAAAACCGGAACTCTGCGCGTCAACAGCTCCCATCATCAATCGGTCAAAGATGTCGCACCGTCGCTCAACGCCAGCGCATTGGCCCCGGACGGCATCATCGAAGCCATTGAATCATCCTCCCAGCGATTCCTGCTCGGCATCCAATGGCACCCGGAATTCCTGTTCGATCGTCACCATCGCCATCGCCGGCTGTTCGAGGCCTTCCTTGAGGCGGCTAGGCGCCAGGGACGTTAATCCTATGTGCGTCAGCTCTCGAAACCCGCCTGCTATACTTGAGCGATGGACCGTGATGATGTCCTCAGCGGGCCGGTCGTGGCTGTACCTACCGTCGATAGAGGCTCGGTGATTACCCGTCTGCTTCGGACCAAGTCGATCGAACAGATTCTCGCGGACGCCGACCATCCCACCCACCGGCTCAAGAAATCCCTGACGGCATGGGATCTGACCTGTCTCGGGATCGGTGCCATTATTGGAACCGGGATTTTTGTGTTGATCGGCACGGCCATTGTGGGCGATGCGCATCGGCCGGGCGCCGGTCCGGGAATTGTGCTGTCGTTTGTCTTATCCGGCCTGACTTGTGCGCTCGCCGCGCTCTGCTATGCGGAAATGTCGGCAATGATCCCAGTCGCCGGCAGTGCCTATACCTTTTCGTATGCCACGCTCGGAGAACTGCTGGCCTGGCTGACAGGCTGGAACCTCATCCTCGAGTACGGCGTCGCCTGTGTGGCCGTGGCGATCGGTTGGTCCGGCTACTTCAATAATCTCTTGCAGCTCGCTGGTATCCACTTGCCCGCATGGGCAACGCGGGCGCCGGGAGGACCCGATGGAGGCATCGCCAACATTCCGGCCGCCATCATTGTGCTCCTCGTCACGATCATTCTTGTTGTCGGTATAAAAGAAAGCGCCAGGGCGACAGGTGTCGTGGTCCTCATTAAACTCGCGGTGATTTTATTTTTCATTGCGATTGGCAGTACCTCGATCGATCCGGCCAATTGGACACCGTTCATGCCGCAGGGCTTCGCCGGAGTCGGTGCGGCGGCAGCCATCGTGTTCTTCGCCTACATTGGCTTTGATGCGGTATCCACCGCCGCTGAAGAGGCCAAGAACCCCACCCGCGATGTGCCGATCGGCATTATCGGATCGCTGAGCCTCTGCACGTTCCTCTATATCGCCGTCGCGGCGGTCCTGACCGGATTGATCCCATCATCTCAGATCGACATTCACGCGCCGGTGGCGGAGGCGTTAAGACTGGTCGGCTTCAAATGGGGGGCGGCGGTGATCGCGATCGGAGCGGTCGCCGGGATCACGAGCGTGCTGGTCGTCATGATGCTCGGCCAGATTCGGGTGTTCTTCGCGATGTCGCGGGACCAACTGCTTGGCACCTGGCTCTCGAAAGTCCATCCCCGGTTCGGCACGCCACACCGCGCGACGATTCTCACCGGCATCGCCGTGGCAATCCTCGCAGCGTTTATTCCTATTGGGGAAGCCGCCGATATGACAAACATCGGCACGTTCTTCGCGTTTGTTCTGGTGTGCATCGGGGTGATCGTGCTGCGCTATACCAAACCGGATTATCCCAGGCCGTTTCGTCTCCCGTTCATGCCGGTGGTTCCGATCCTAGGAACCTTGGCTTGTCTCGGACTGATGTGGCAACTCCCTCAGTTGACGTGGATCCGCTTTGTTGTCTGGACCATCATCGGCATTGTCATCTACCTGGTCTACGGCTTGAAGCATAGTCGATTGTCAGTCGAAGTGCCGACCCCTGCCGCCAGGTCCTGACCACCTTGCGATCATCATCAGGACTCCCCGACGAAACAGTCCGCCGAGCGGACTGACACATTTCCTTTTAGAATGCAGCTAATCCGATTCGCCGCTCTTTTGAGCGGAAGAAGCGGGTGCAGTCGAGGGGGATGCAGGCGTATTGTTCGATGAGGCAGCAGGTGCAGTAGCGCCCGGTGCAGCCGGAGGTTTAGGAGCTGCGGGTGGTTTGGGAGGCGCGGGCTTCTCTGGTTTAATGCCGCCTTCCCAGGATGGGCCTGAATACATGTCAGCCGAAAGCCCTTTGGCTTTCCACTTCTCCTCAAAATCGGCCGCCGCCTTGTTCGGCGACTCGCCAACGCCGACGACTCCATTCCAAGGATAGACTTTCGGGCCGATCTGGCACGAACCGTCGGATCGCTTTAGATACAGGGCAATAGGATTCCCTCTGTATGGTCCGAGGTAAATGTGCACGCAACCGACGTACTCAAGCAATTGCGCCATGCGCCTCTCCCAGGGAGGGGCATGATGCCACAACCGGCAGGGGGAGGCAAGAAGGCGGCCTCTGTGGCCGCCGCGGTCGTTCTACGAAGACACGACCAGCGATTGCGTTGGACGTTTCCGCACGAGGAAGACGCCGACCACGAGGACCATAATGACCGTGACGTTCAAGCCGACGTCCATGAGGTACTGGAAGAACTGCGTTTCCGTCATGTTGACCTGATGGGACAGCTCCGCACTGGCCGTAAGCACGCGCCTCGTGCAGGCGATAATGCCGACCGCCAGATAGGGCTCGAGGTCGAGCACCTCGGTTTGGAGGAATCGGATCACGGTCCGAAACAGCTCGAGCAGAATAATCACGAGCAGCAGGTCGTTCAAAAGCTTTAAACCGGACGGCAAAAGCCCCACTTGTCCGGCTTTCGTGACAAAGACGTACCAGGCATGGGCGAAGAGGAGCATGCCGAGCACGAGCAGACTGAAGCCGGCCGTCAGATATCCCAGCCGATCGAGCCATTCCATCACGCCGCACCAGCGCTTCATCACTTCCTTACGGTCCTGCATGGGCACCCCCGTGAGATGGACTATGCATTCCCTTCCGGCGCGTTTGGCGGCGGCTCAGATCCCCTCAACTGGTTGGCGTACAGCTCCCGCTTGGAGCTGACCGTCAACGAGTGGCCGCAGCAGTGAATTTCCTTGAAGCCCGCTCCACCCTCCATGATCATGACCCGCAGCCCGCACGAGTCGGGATAGAGTTTTTTTTCATCGAGCACGATGGCCGCCGGCAGTTGGCCTCGTTTTCGTCCCTTGGAACTCACCAACGAGGGAACAATATCCGCTTCGGTCAATTCATGGTCACAGCAGATGATTTTCTCGAAGCCTTCACCCCCGCCCATGACTTTCACCACCAGCCCACAGGACTCAGGATATCGTTTCCGTTCGTCGATGAGATCTCCTTTTTTGATGCCCATGAGCAGCACTCGCTTTTGAGGACGACTACACGACCTTTGCTGTCGATCGCTTCTCCATTCGAACATTCGCTTGTCGAATGCTCTGCAACAAGGCTTGGTGCGTCCGGCACCCGGCAATCAATTTCGCATCAGAGATCACTGCCGGCCGATACGGCAGGAGATACCGCTGCTTGATCCGTTGAATACGCGCGACTGATTGATCCAGGCGAGCTATGTCGATGGTTCCCGAGGCGACGGCCTTCTCCATGGCCTCAAACGCAGCAATTTCACGGTCGCGCTCTTTACAAATCAAGAGCACGTCGCAACCCGCCACAAACGCCCGGACCGCCGCCTCGCCGGGGCCGTAATGGTCGACGATCGCGTGCATTTCGAGATCGTCCGTGAGCACGACCCCGTCGTAGCCCATCTGTTTGCGCAGGAGGTGCGTGATGATGTCGGGAGAGAGCGTCGCCGGAAGCTGGGCATCCAGCGCCTTGTACAGGACATGAGCCGTCATCAATGTGGCAATGCCTGCGGCGGTGGCGCGGCGGAATGGAGGAAACTCGACGACTTCCAACCGTTCTCGAGGCGCTTCAACCACCGGCAGCTCTTTGTGTGAATCGGCGTTGGTGTCGCCATGGCCCGGAAAATGTTTTCCGCAGGCCACGACCCTGTGATCTTGTAACCCGGACGCCGTGATCAATCCCATTTCAATGACTGTTTCGGCCAAGGAGCCGAAGGCCCTGTCCCCGATGACGGGATTGTCGGGATTGCTGTTGACGTCCAACACCGGCGCCATGTTCATGTTGATGCCAACCGCCTTCAACTCCTTGGCAATCGTGGCGGCAGCCGCATAGGCCAGCTCGCCGGAATGACACCGGCCGATGAGTTCGCAGGGCGGGAAAATGGTAAACCCCTTGGGCAGACGTGAGACGCGCCCGCCTTCCTGATCGATTGAGATCAACAAGGGCGATTTCGGACTGCATTGCTGGAGGTCGTTGGTCAGCTGGACGATCTGTTCGACGGATTCCAGATTTCTGGAGAAGAGGATCACACCGCCCGGTTTGTAATCCTTGAGGAAGGCGGCGAGATCCGGGGTCACGCTCGTACCCAGGAAGCCGACCATGAAGAGCTGCCCGATTTTTTCGCGCGACGTCAGTTCGAGACGCGCCACGTCACAGGCTCCGATCGATGAGGTACTGGATCAACAGCCTGGTGCCGATTCCGGTCGGACCTTTTGGAATGTAGGCCCGTTCCCTCTCGCTCCAATCGGTGCTGGCAATGTCAATGTGCACCCAGGGACCATCGCCGGCGAACTTGCTCAAGAAGAGAGCCGCCGTGATCATGCCGCCGCCACGGCCGCCGATGTTGCGCATGTCCGCGACGTCGCTGCGTAACTGCTCGAAATATTCTTCCCAAAGAGGCATCTCCCACACACGCTCGCCGGCCTTTTGCCCCGATTTCTGCACTTGCGATTTTAACTTCTCGTCCGTACCGAACATGCCGATGGCGAACTGACCGAGCGCGACCATGCAGGCTCCCGTAAGAGTCGCAATATCGACCAACGCCGCGGGATTGTAGCGTTGGGCATACGCCAGGGCATCGGCAAGGATTAACCGGCCTTCCGCATCGGTGTTTTGCACTTCTACCGTCTTTCCTAGCAGCGTCTTGACGATGTCCCCGGGCTTCATCGCACGACCGCCGGGCATATTCTCGGCGACAGGCAGAATGCTCACGAGACGCATGGGTAGCCGCAAGCGGGCGGCGGCTCTGACCGCGGCAAGCACCTCTGCGCCTCCGGTCATGTCCGCCTTCATGTGCTCCATGTTCTCGGCCGGCTTGAGCGAGATCCCCCCGGTATCGAAGGTGATCGTCTTCCCGATGAAGACCACCGGACGCTCATCCTTTTTCTTCGCTCCGTTGTATTCGAGAATGATGAACTTGGGCGGCTCATGGCTGCCGCGAGCGACGCCCAGGAGGGCGCCCATACCCAGCTGTTCCATGTCCTTTTGTTCGAGAATTTTCAGATTCAGCGTTTCCTCTTTCGCGACTTTCTTGGCCTCATTCGCGATACGGGTCGGCGTCATCACGTTCGATGGATGGTTACAGAGGTCGCGGACCAACACGGCGGCCTCCGCCGTTGCCAGGCCGCGGCGAATGCCCTCCGACACGTGTCGCAGCTGAGCCTTTTGTTGGGTCAGGATGGTCATCCGTTCGATGTTGGTCGGCGTTCCGTTGTCGCTCCGATAGGCGGTGAATTGATAATTCCCGAGAATTGCGCCTTCTGTCATCGCCTGGGCCACGTCGAGCGGAGTATGCCCTCTGGGAGTGACGGCCGGCACTACGGCCGCAAAGGAGTCGGCTTTGCACTGGCGCACTCGTTTCACCGCGTGGCCTAGTGCTTGACGGATCCCATCCAACGTCAGCTGGTGCTTCCTTCCCAACCCCACCATCAGGAGGCGTTTTGCCGGCACCTTGCCATGAGTGTGGTAGACCAGCACTTCTCCCGTTCTCCCCTCAAACTCCCGTGATTGCAGCAGGTCACGCAGCGACCCGCCGAGGGCTTTGTCGAGCCCGGATGCATCGGGCTTGCTGAGTGACTCTCCCTCGCAATGCGTGAGCACGAGCAGTTCCGCCGGTTCCGCTTCAGCACGATTCACTTTCGCGTCAATCTGCATCATCTTCATTCGACTCTCCCTTTCTCCTCTTCCTAACTCGCTCCTCAGAACTTCAACACTTCCGTCCCTTTGCTGCGGAACACCTTCCGGATGGCTATACCCCGCGCATGTCGGGCGCCCAGATCAATTTATGCAGCTGCAGCTGCAACCGGACCGGCAAACGATCCGCCAACACCCATTCGGCCAACTGGCGGGGTTCCAGCGAGCCAAAGACAGGACTCATGAGAACGGTGCAACGATCGGCCAAGCTGTGCTCTGCAAGCACATGACGGGCCCATTCATAGTCAGAGCGGTCTGCCACCACGAACTTGGCTTCGTCCTTCATGGTCAACCGGGCCAGATTCGGCCAGTGCATCCGATCCGACATGCCGCTGGCCGGACATTTTATATCGAGAATGACATGGGCCCGCGCATCCACGCGAGCGGTGTCGATCGCGCCACTGGTTTCGATCAAGACGTCATGCCCTCGATCGCAGAGCTTCGTAATTAACAGGAAGGTCTCCGATTGCGCGAGCGGTTCGCCGCCTGTGACTTCCACCAGCCGGCAACCATACGAGTCGACCTTGTCCAAGATATCTTCAATGGTCTGCTCGTCCCCGCCATAGAAGGCATATTCCGTATCGCACCAGATGCAGCGAAGCGGACAGCCAGTCACGCGTATGAAGACGCAGGGCTGTCCCACGAAACTTGATTCGCCCTGGATGCTATGAAAAATTTCCGTGATTCGCATGATCAGGTCCAATCCACAACTGGCCATCCTCGATCACGGGCTATGCGCAACATCCCGCGGATGGGATTGACGACAATCGGATACCCCACCAATGCGAGAATTTCGGTATCGCCCGGACTGTCGCCGTAGGCGAACGAATTGGCCAGCTCAAGACCTCTTTCCTGAGCATGCGAGACGATGAGCTGACGTTTTCCTGCCCCATAGGGGAGAGGAGGAATGACTGCGCCGGTATATCGGCCGCCAACACGCTCAACCCGAGCTGCAAACAGTGTCGGCACGTTTAAGGCGGCTGCGAGCGGCGTGATCAGGAAGTCCGGTGCGCCGGAGATCAGAATGAGCTGATGACCGGATTGGCGATGCGCCTCCAGTCGCTCACGGCCTTTGACAGACAGTGCTCCGAACATCTCGTTCTCAAAAAACTCGCGAGCGCAATCCTCGATGACAGACGGATCTTTTCCTTCCAAATACACCTTGCGCTCGCGCAGCGGATGAATCGTCACTGATGGTGCCTGTCGAACCAACCACACGAGGCTCCGCCGTAATTCGCGCCAACCGATCAGGCCTCTTCGCCAGAGATAGCGGAAGAACCGCACCTCACAGGCTTGCCCCGGGATAAGCGTGTTATCGACGTCGAACAGCGCGGCCAGCGAGGCCGGGGAAACGGTCGTGGCGGTCCGGATGAGAGAGGGATGGAGATCGTGATAGCCGTGCATGGTAATGGATCAACCGGCGAGTAATCGACGGCCAATCTTACAGAACGGGCGGTTGATTGACAAGGATTTTGGCCTACTTCTATAATGCCGCTCCCTCTCACTGCGGAACATAGCTGATAGGCGGGATGTTCAAAAAAGCCAACGCCAAGGCCGCAGCAAGCGAAGATTCGAGGCGTACTGTATCTGGTACGTCGAGGTCCTGAGCGTTGCGAGAACTCCGCCGTTGGGTTTTTTCAACATCCCGCGAGGGCCGAAGTGGTGGAATGGCAGACACGCACGTTTGAGGGGCGTGTGGCGCAAGCCGTGCGGGTTCAAGTCCCGCCTTCGGCACCAATAGATATCTCATGACACAAGGAACAACGATGCCTGCCGGTGCGACATCCTTACGGCGCCGCAGTGTTTCGTCGAGCAAACCTTCTTCTATTCGGCTGCTCTTGGTCGACGATCACGAAGTCGTTCGAGTCGGCCTGCGAACGGTCCTGCACAACAATCAAGGCATTACGATCGTCGGGGAGGCTGACAGCAAGGCTCAGGCTGCGATTGAAGCCAAACGCCTCAAGCCAGACGTGATCTTGATGGATGTCCGACTGCCTGACGGGTCCGGGGTCGAGGCCTGCCGGGAAATTTTGTCTGAACAGCCCACTGCCCGAGTGATCTTTCTGACGTCTTACACGGACGACGACTCGGTGCTCGCAGCGGTCTTGGCCGGCGCTTACGGTTACGTGCTAAAGGAGATTGATTCGGCCGCCCTGATCCGCGCGATCAGGACCGTGTCGACCGGCCGCTCAATTCTTGATCCTGCCGTCACCAAACGGGCGCTCGAATGGATCAAGACGGTTCCAACTGCCGAAGGCCCGGCGCGCCCTTCTTCGCTCTCGCCACAAGAGGAACGGGTTTTGGCCCTCGTGGCTGACGGATTGACGAACAAGGAGATTGCCTCCACGCTGAAGCTGAGCGATAAGACCGTCAAAAACTACCTGGCCAATATGTTCCAGAAGCTCCATATCTCCCGTCGGGCTCAAGCGGCCGCATTCTTCGTCAAGCGCACGGTGTAGCGCACGTGTTGGTGCGCGAAGCCTGAGACTTGACGACACAACGACGAACCGCATACCAACGCGATGCCTTCATCCTGGATACTGGCCCTTAACGCCGCATTGGGCAGCGTGGTAGTCGCCATTGGCGCATGGCTCGCCTGGAACGGATTGTCCGTTTACGGCGTAGCCGGAATTCTGACCGCTGCGGCAGCGCTTTTATGGTGGCGCGGCCGGACCATCACACTCATCTGGGCCTGGTCGACCCTCTTACTGGGACTGGAATGTTTCGCCTGGCCGATGGTCACCATGCTGCGCATTCGGTCGACCGGTGCCGAGCCATCGGACGACGAAATGGGCGCCATCCTCTCCGCCATCATCATGGGTTTGTTTTCGGCCGTCTTTTGGATGGCCTTCTCTTATGGCTTGTTCAAACGGGCAAAGGAAGGAGCCGCCGCGCCGCAATTGGAAAGGCCGCGCGGAAGCGCTCCCGCGCCCAAGAAGCGGTAATCGCTCACCACATCTCAATCGGATCCACGTCGACATCAAACTTCACTTTTCGACGGACATAGAGAGGCTCCAGATCGGCGAGCGTCGATCGGATCACTTGCGCGGCGTCGAAATCGGGCCGGCATTTGACCAGGATTTGTCGGCGGTAGCGACCACGGACGCGTGGCACAGGCGATCGAACCGGTCCCAGGATCGTGAGGTGATCGCACCCAGTCGTCATCTTCTCCGCACGGCCCAGCGCGGTCGTCCAGGCCTGGGCTGCCTGTTCGACCGTTGGTTCAAGTGCACCGGAAATATGGAGTGCGATCACGCGCACGGCGGGAGGAAACCCAAGCGCCGTCCTGTACATCAGTTCTTCCGATCTAAAGATGCCATCATCCTGCCGCGCGACGGCTTCGATAACGTGATGAGACGGAAGATAGGTTTGAATGATGACCCGCCCACCCGCTGACATCGGCTGCACCAGACCCACGGCGTCCTGCAGCAAATGAAAGGTGCGTTCAGCCGCTCGAAAGTCGGGGAAGCTCAAGCCTGCGTCCGCCTGCACGGCCCCCGCGAGACCCACGCGTGGCACCGCATCATGTCTCAACAATAGTTGCGTGCCGACAAGCACATCCCATTCTCGTCTTCGAATGCGCGTCCACATGCCAACGGCTTCCTTGGGCCTGCGCATGGTTTCGCCGTCGACCCTCAACACACGTGCGGACGGAAACCGTCGTTTCACTTCTTCTTCCACGCGTTCAGTCCCTTCTCCGATCGGCTGCAGCCGGGCGCTCCCGCACGCGGTACACAAGTCGGGAATCGCCTGTGTGGTGCCACAATAATGGCAGAACAGCAGGTGTTTTTGACGTGAAAACGCGAACGCTACGGCGCAAGACGAGCACCGGGGGATCTGACCACAATCGCGGCACACGAGTGCCCCTGCATAGGCCTTCCGGTTGAGAAACAACAGGATGCCTGCGTGACGCGCCATCGTTTCGCGCATGGCCTCCTGCAGCTGGGAACTCAAGAGGGTCCTGCGATCTTCCCGTCGAAGGTCCACGACTTCAATACGCGGCGAATCATCCGGTCGACTGGACGCATTGAGTACATGCTCCGGCGGTTCCTGGCCCATCGTCTCGAGAGAGAGATGTGCCGAACCCAATACAATAAGTGCTTCCTCCTCCTGCGCTCTTCTCCACGCCACATCCCGCGCGTGATATCTGGGTTCCATCGGTTCCTTGAGGGCGGAATCCTCTTCACGGTCGATCCAGATCAGACCGATAGGATGGAGCGGGAGAAACACAGCGGCTCTGGTACCAGTCACCACGGACACACGGTTCTGACGAATCTGATCCCAGATGTCTGCCCTTTTCTCTTCAGGCATCATGCTGTGAAGAACGGCTGTCTCCATTCCCAGATGAGCCAGCGCCGACGCGAACGACTCGGCGCGAGCGGTTTCACCGGTGATCACGAGCACCTTCCGACCCAGCTGTACCGTCTTGGCTGCGGCAGCGCAAAGCAGCGCAAGCCGTTCTGCGGGATCAGCCTGAACCAGAAGACGCGCCACCTGCCGCTGTTCCAGCGCACGGATGACGCGAACCTCCCATTCCTGAACGTTCGGCGTGCTGCCGGACGTCTGCAGAGCCTCGCTTACATGGAAAGCAAAGAGGTCTGGGCTCGAGGCAGCAGTCCGGCCCGGGACTCTATGCGCCCACCCTTGATCGAGGATGGAAGTCAGCACGTCCTCATGAGTCCGACCTTTGCCTTCGCGAAGTCGCGAGAGTGGAACGCCGAGCGGCCGACGGTTGAGACGTTTGAGGAGCTGGACGGTCGCAGGGGGTACGCTTCCCTTTTCAACAAGAACCTGCCGACCTTCCTTCGTGAGGATGATGCGGCTCGAGTCGACTGTTTTCGACTTGGGCGGCAGCACCAGCCGCAGACACTGTCCCCACGGGGCCACGTAGGTTTCCGCCACAGATCTTGCCAGTTGCAGCAAAGGAAGCGAAATCTCGCCAGCCTGGTCGGCCGTTACCAAGGTACGAATCGGTTTGAGTCGTTCGAGCGGTACAGCCGGAGGATGGTGAGGGGTGAGCGCAATGACCGCACCTTGAACCAGAGATCGGCCGAACGGCACGAACACGAGGTGGCCGACGCGCAAGACCGCCCGTAATTGATCTGGAATGAGGTAGGTAAAGGGACCGGCGAAATGCCGCGGAACGATCACTTCCGCAAAGAGGGGTGGTTCTGATTCCAGTGTGCAACAGGTTCCGGGGTCAGCTCCGGGGTCACGGATCATGCGGCATTGTAGCAGCAGTCATGGTGAGGGGAAACCAGAAGGGCACGCGGCACGGTGGAACATGCTCGGGTGGCCGAGCATGTTCCCTGGAAGCCCATCACGGTTGCGCGGTTTTCTCCGAGGGAGCCGGCGCTGATGGCGTGTCCTGAGGAGGAGTATCGGAAACGACCGGAGGCGTCGGGGCGGACTTTTCCCCAGGAGTCACTTCCGGAGGGACGCTGCTGTCGACCACAGGAGCCGCGGGTTCCTGGCGTTCCGTTCCAAGACCGGAGACGCGATAGCCGTCATCCGCGGCGGCCTCTTTCGGAGAGATCGCCGGGTCAGTGGGAGCCGGTGCGGCGTCAGGAGAATAGAGCACGATCTCGACGCGGCGGTTTTTGGAACGACCGGCTTCTGTCGCATTGCTCATGAATGGCTTCGTCGCCCCGTAGCCGATTGTGGAGAGCCGCGCAGAATCGATCCCGCCGTTTTCGACGAGATAACGTAGAACGCCGGTCGCACGCGCCTTGGAAAGCTCCCAATTCGTCGGATACAGAGACTTGAGCGACGGACCGATTTCCATACTGTCCGCATGTCCTTCCACACGAATCAACTGATCGGCTGGCGACGCTTTCAGGAGTTCGACCAACTGGTCGAGCGTTTGATAGCCTTCTGGCTTGATTTTCGCTTCGCCTGATTCATAGTGCAGCTGCTTGGTCAGATCACTCAAGCTGTATCGCGTCTCGCGCGACGCATTCTGGACCGCCCTCTTATCCGTCGAGGGCTCCGCGGGACCGTTCATGGACGGCGTGGCCGGCCCTGCCGGCGGAACGAGATCCGCTTGATACTTCGTACGGAATTGGTCGCCCTTGAGAATGCGGGAGATCGATTTCGTGACGAGTGCGGTAGCACTGCGGCCCTCGGTCGACAAGACCTTGACTTCTCCGACCTGTCGAGGCGGCAGCCCGCCTCCATAGCGAGTGAGATCCATGTGGTCTCCCGTCCTGAGCCCGTCCTCCGACCCGCGATCGAGATAGACGATGTTCCGTTGCGCCACGAGCGTCATTTGTAAATCAGCCTGCAATTCGACGACCATACCGTTGATGTCGCCGGATGCGGGGGTGGCCGCCGGTTCATCGGAAGGGGGCAAAGAGAATTTGACGACCGGATCGCCGGGAGCCGCCGCCCCGAAGGCACGTATGGCGCGAGCGGTGGTCAACTCATCATCCACTTGGGTCACGCGCACGACGGCCAGCCGGTTGATCAAGTAGCCCATATACTGGCCTGTTGCCGGGTGAAAGACCTTCCGGGTGCGCTTGTACACCGTGAAGAGATCGCCGACGGCCACGTCGGCAGGATTTTTCAGCTTGAGATAAAACACATCGTTTTGGCCGAGACGCATGCGATTTCCAACTGTCTGATTGTCGCCGGTGATCACATTCACCACACCGTCCTGCGGAGTCGAGTGCTGGATGGACCCGGCGGCATAGGTCCGGGCCGCTTCGCCGTAACGGATACTGTCGAGCTCATCGGCCCAAGCGGGCAACAGTCCCATCGAGGCGATGATCGCAAACAGCGCGCAGCCCGTGAGGGCTCTGTGTGGATGATGAATGGTCATGGCGTCGTCCTTCTGGTTTAAGACAAAAGTCTCCTCAAAAAACCATACCAAATCATCCCATAGTGTCAAGAATATTGCGGTCTTGCCCCGTTGACCACCGTTTGAGCCGATGTTAAGGTGATCTCGGTTCAACCCTATTTATCGGACAGAGTCGTCGAATGCCGCAAAAACCGCCTAAACGCTCTCCTTCCCGGCTAGAGACCCAAATTCACCGGCGCAAGAAGGCCAAGGCCTTTTCCCCCCTTCTTCCCGAATGGGAAGGAAATGAGGGGAGCGCTCCAGCCCACCTCCGGATGGATGCTGCGCTGATGAATTCAAAAGCCGGTCGGCCAAAGCCGGACTAGGGTAGGACTTCAGGGTCTCCGTTGTAGGTCCTTTGTGCTCTTGCTATCACGGCAACCCCCCGTTTAATATCGCTTTCTCCTTTGCAACTCAAGGTGTTGAAAGGTGACCTCCATGAGCGGTCTAGAGTTACTCCTGGAGTATCTGACTAAGTATTTTCCGGTTCTCCTGTTTATTTTCGTCGCCCTGGCCTTCGGCGTCGTGACGCTGTTGCTGAGCTATCTGGTTCAGCCCAAGTATCCGGAACCTGAGAAGCTGTCTGCCTACGAATGCGGATCCGAGCCCTTCTCCGATGCCCGAATGCCGTTCCCAGTTCGTTACTATATCTTCGCCATGTTGTTCGTCATTTTTGATATCGAGGTCATCTTTCTCTACCCGTGGGCGGTCGTCTTCAACGACATCAACAAGGTCAGCATCATCGGGCTCGTCGAGATGATGATTTTCATCGCCTTGTTTCTCGTCGCCTATGTCTACGCCTGGCGGAAGGGAGCGTTGGAATGGGACTGATTCAGCTGGGACGTCATGACAAAGATGGTGCGCCGGACGTCATTACGACGACGGTCGAGAAGGCCGTGAATTGGGCGCGCAAGGGCTCGCTCTGGCCGATGACGTTCGGGTTGGCCTGCTGCGCCATTGAAATGATTGCCGCCGTTTCTTCGCGCTACGACATGGACCGCTACGGCGCAGGGGTGTTTCGCGCCTCTCCCAGGCAGTCGGATTTGATGATCGTTGCAGGGACGGTCTGCCGGCGGATGGCGCCCGTCATTCGGAAGATTTACGACCAGATGCCGGAGCCGAAATACGTTATCGCGATGGGCTCCTGCGCGACTTCCGGCAATATTTATGACAGTTACAGTGTGGTGCAGGGCGTCGATCGCTTCGTCCCAGTGGATATCTACGTGCCCGGCTGTCCTCCGACCCCTGAAGCGTTGTTCGACGGCGTTCTTAAGTTGCAAGAACGCATCATGCAGAAACGCGTATTCGTTAAGCAGCCGGAGCAGGTCAAAGCGGGTTTGAAGGCATAAGGGATCCATGTCGCTTCAGCAATTGTCCGAGCGCCTTCAAGAGCACTTCGCTGTCGGCTTTGTGAAAGCCAACGAGTGGCGCGGCGACCTGGCGATCACCGTGACGAGGGACAGGTTGCATGAGGTCGCCCAGTTTTTGCGGGATGACCCGGCAATGGACTTCGACTATATCGTGCACGTCAGCTCGGTCGACTGGCCTGACGACGAAGAGCGATTTGAAGTCGTGTATGAGTTCTATTCGATCAGAAAACGGCACAGGATCCGGCTGAAGACTCGTGTCCCTGAATCGGACTGTATCGTCGATTCTCTCACCGATCTGTGGAAGGGGGCGGACTTCATGGAGCGCGAAGTCTACGATATGATGGGAATCCGCTTCCGCCGACACCCCGATCTTCGCCGCATTTTGATGCCCGACGACTACACGGAAGGTTATCCGTTGCGAAAGGATTTCCCGGTCCGCGGAAAGGGCTGGCGCGACACCTTTGAGTTCTTGGACGAAACCAGGTAAATGCTCGACGATGGCATTCGAAGATCAAAGAACGACCGTTTATAAGGTTGACCCGACCCATCCAGAGAGTGAAACACTCCCGACCCTGCGGACGGAGGAGCTGCTGCTCAACATGGGACCGCAGCACCCGAGCACGCACGGCGTCCTAAAGGTCATTCTGGAATTGGAAGGCGAGCGTCTGGTGAAATCCACGCCCGTCATGGGGTTTTTGCACCGAGGTGTCGAAAAGCTGGCTGAGGAAGGCACGTACCATCAATTCATTCCGCACACAGACCGGCTCGACTACGTGTGCGCGATGTACAATAACTTTGCCTACTGTCGTGCGGTCGAAAAGCTCCTGAACATCACGGTGCCGGAGCGCGCCGAATACCTTCGCACCATCGTGGCTGAGGTGCAGCGGATCATCGGCCATCAATTTTGGTTGGGCACGCAGGCGCTCGACATCGGCGCGATGACCGTCTTTTTCTATTGTTTTCGTGATCGGGAGATTCTGCTCGATTGGTTCGACGAGCTGTGCGGCGCGCGGCTGACGACCAGCTGGTATCGCATCGGTGGCGTGGAGCGCGACTTTACCACTTCGTTGTTCGCAAAGCTCAAACAGTTTCTGGAGTATTTTCCTCCGAAGATCGATGAATACATCATTTTCCTCGAAAAAAACCGCATCTGGCTGGCCCGGACCAAAGGCGTGGCGGTGATCTCTGCCGAGGACGCCGTCAATTTCGGACTGAGCGGCCCGACGCTTCGCGGCTCCGGCGTGGACTATGATTTGCGAAAGGCCGAACCCTATTCGGCCTATCCGAAGTGCGAGTTCAGCGTCCCGCTCGGGAAGAACGGGGATACGTACGATCGGTACTGGATCCGTGTCATGGAACTGTACGAGAGTGTCAAGATCATCAAGCAATGCCTGGAGCAAATCCAGGACGGCCCCATCATGGCCGACGTGCCCAGCGTGACTCTGCCGCCGAAAGAGCGGGTATTTACGAATTTGGAGTCCATGATTCAGCAGTTCAAGCTCTTTTCGCAGGGCTTCGATGCACCGCCAGGGGAAATTTATTGCGGCACCGAGGCGCACAAGGGTGAGTTAGGCTTCTACATCGTGAGCACCGGCGGCGGAAAACCATATCGGCTCAAGATCCGATCGCCTTCGTTCATCCACATGGGTGCCTTCGACCACATGTCGAGAGGTTATATGATCGCTGACGCGATTACGCTGTTCGGAACCTATGACATCGTGATGGGAGAGTGCGACCGGTAACAAAATCTGGAACACCGTGTTTGAGGACTTATGGGACTGAAACCAGCAACGAATCCGGACGTCGAAGCTGCGACGATTGAGTTGAACATTGACGGGAAGACTGTCACGGCCAAGGACGGCGTGTCGCTCTATGACGTGATCTCCAGTACGGGAAAGATCATTCCGGCCATGTGCTACCACTACACCTTCGATCCGTTCGGCTCCTGCGGCATGTGTCTCGTCATGCAAGAGGGCAAGAAGGCGCCGGTGCGTTCGTGCACGGCCAAGGCGACGGCCGGCATGATCATCCGTACCGAAGGCGATGATTTATTCCAGGCGAGAAAGAAAGCCGTCGAGAAGCATCTCTCCGTCCATCCGCTGGACTGTCCGGTCTGCGATGCAGACGGCCATTGTGAGCTTCAGGACATGGCCTTCCAGCATGGCGTGACCAATCTGGCCAACGCCAAGCAGAAGTTCATCCCCGAAGACACTCGAAGTCCTGTGCTCGATTTCAATATGAACCGCTGTATTGCCTGCGCCGAATGCATCAACGTCTGCAAAGATGTGCTCATGATCGACGCCCTGCAGTTCATGAAGAAGGGTGGCTTCAACCAGGTCGTGGCCAAGGGCGACCTTCCGCTGGCCTGCGAGTTCTGCGGGGACTGCCTGGCCGTCTGCCCGGTCGGTGCCATTACCAATAAATTCTCGAAGTATCTCTATAAGCCCTGGCAGATGAAAAAGACCACCACGACCTGCAACTACTGCGGGGATGGCTGCCAGATGTACCTCGAGACCAAGGACACGGAAGTCATCCGCGTGACCTCGCCATTGTCCTGGAAAAATAAATGGGGTGATCGGGCGGACACCTCCAAGGGTCACGGAGGACTCTGCGTCAAGGGAAGGTTCGGGTTCGAGTACATCGATTCACCCACGCGCTTGAAGCGGCCGCTATTGCGCAAAGGCAATCAACTCGTCGAGGTCCCCTGGCTGGAGGCCATGCACGCCGTCGTCGACCGGTTCGCGGATATTCGCAAGAAGCATGGTCCTGACGCCATCGGCGGCCTGATCACGGCGCGCTGCACCAACGAAGAGCTGTATCTGTTCCAAAAGCTGATGCGCGTGGCATTCCGGACGAACAATCTGGACAGCAGCGCCCGCTACGGGCACATGAACTTTGTCCAGGCGTCGAAATTGGCGCTAGGTATCGGTCGTACCTCGAACGACTGGGACGACCTGACCAAAGCCAAAGCGGTGTTGGTCATTGGCTCAAATCTCACCGAGACCAATCCGCTCACCTCCGTCCGAATCAAGGAGGCCATCCGTGTGTATAAGGCACAGGTGATGGTCTTCGATTCTGCCGTCACCAATCTCGGCAAACTGGGTTCGCACCCGTTCCTGATCAAGCCCGGGACGGAAGGATTCGTCATCGATGGCCTTGTCAAGGCGACGATGGACCTGGATCTGGTCGACGAAGACAGCGTGAGGAAGCATCCGCAGGCCTTTGCCGCACTCAAATCCGCCATCGGTTCCATCTCGCTTGAGCAAGTGGCGGCCAAGACGGGCCTTAAGGTCGAGCAGTTCAAAGAAGTCGCAACGATTCTTGCTGAATCACCCCGCTCGATCATTCTCTGTGCCGAAGGCATTGTCCGGCAACCCGACGGCTACCGGAATGTCTTGAAATTGATCGACCTGGCCTGGATCACGGGCAAGCTGGGACGGCCCGGCTGCGGCATCAACACGGTAACCGAAGAACCCAACGAGCAGGGCGCAGTCGACATGGGCGTCGCCCCGGAGTTCCTCCCCGGCCTCGCCTCCTTCGATGATCAGGCCATGCGCGATAAGCTGGCCAAGGCCTGGGATGCAACGTTACCCCCTCCAGGAAGTGGCACGCATCTGACCGAGATTCTCAAGCGTTGCCGCAGCGGAGAAATTCGGGCGCTCTATGTCGTCGGGGAGAATCCGCTCGCCACGCTCCCGGCTTCCATGGAAGTGCGGGCCGCGTTGGATCGGTTGGAGCTCTTGGTCGTCCAAGACCCCTTCCTGACGGAAACGGGGCAGATGGCGCATGCGGTCCTGCCGGCCACTACGTCTGCGGAGAAGGATGGGACGTTTACCAATCTGGAGGGACGCGTGCTCCGCGTCCGTCAGGGGATGGATGCGCTCGGGGAAAGCGTGCCGGATTGGCAAATTTTGGCCGCGCTGGCTAACGGCCTGGGCTGCCAGTGGGAATACGAATCGGCCAACGATATCCAGTTTGAGATCATGAAGCTGCTCCCAGGTTACTACAATCTAGGGCAGCCGAAAAAAATCGCCGCCAGCGCCGACCACTATTTGTCGAACGGGTACACGGCGGGCGCCAGCGGCCGCTATAAGGCAGCGCGGTCGGAGAGCACCCGGCCCTTTACCCTGCTGATGGGACAACTGTTGTATCACTCCGGTAAACTGTCCACGCTTGCGCCGGGCCTGATCAAGATCGCTCCCAATACCGGCCGCATTCGCATGAACCCGGCGGACATGGAGCGCCTCGGCTTGCAGGACGGCGCCACCGTCAAGCTCACATCTGACCGCGGCTCACTTCAAATAGGCGTGCAGATCGACCAAAGTGTGGCCCCCAACACGTGCTTTTTCCCGGAGCACTTCAACGAACCGCCCGTGAAGGATCTCATGTCGGTCCACGTGGACGCGACGACCGGCGTGCCCTCCTTCAAGCGAACCGGCGTGACCATCGAAAAGGTGTAGGACAGCTCGTATGACGGTCAGGACTCTCACAAGAAAGTTCCTTCACGCAGCCCTCTTCTATGAGATTTGGGACGCCATGAAAGTGACGTTCAAACACATGTTCCATAAGCCGATCACGTTTCAGTATCCCCGGGAGCAACGAACTATTCCTGACGCTCACCGGGGCGCGCTGGGTCTGTTGCGCTATGAAGATGGGCGTGAACGTTGCGTGGGCTGCGATCTTTGCGAAGCCGCCTGTCCTTCCCGTTGCATCAAGGTCATCAGCGCGGAAGACCCGGAGCGTCCCCTTCAGCGCTACGCCACCGAGTTCTACATCGATATCACCAAGTGCGTGTTTTGCGGTTACTGCGTCGAGGCCTGCCCGGTAAACGCCTTGGCCATGACCAAGATGTACGAGTTCTCCACGCACGACAAGCGGACGCTGATGTTCGACAAGAAGCGCCTCTATGACATCGGAGAGCGCCATCTTGACGACGCAAAGAAGTATCTGTACGCGCACAATCAGGAAAAGAACATCGAGGAAAGCCGTGAATACCGCTACTATTTCCCCCAATCGGTCGTGAAAGCGACTCAATCGGCACCAAAACATCTGAGCTGAACCCTCTATGATGGTCCTGTTCTTTGCCTATTTTGCCCTGATGAGTATGGCCGCTGCGGTACTCACCGTCGCGCTACGGAATCCAGTCCATTGCGGCCTGGCACTGCTCGCCCTGCTATTGCATGTCTCCGGGCTGTTTGTCCTCCTGAACGCGGAGTTCCTGTGGGCCGTCCAAGTCGTGGTCTATGCCGGCGCGATACTCGTTCTCTACCTGTTCGTGCTGATGCTGCTGAATCTCAAGACGGAGGAGCGCTATTTTCACAGCACGTACCTCTACTTCATTGTTCCGACCATTCTGGGATCGCTCTACGTTCTGGCGCTGCTCTTCAAGTCGCCGTATGGAGGCGCGAAAGGCGATGCACCGGCCAGTGCCGTGTTGCAAGAAGGCGACACCTACGCGATCGGAATGAAAATGTTCAGTGATTATCTGTTGCAATTCGAAATCGTCGGGATTTTTCTCTTGGGCGCCATCATTGGGGCAATCGTGCTGGCCAAAACACCGAAACCAATCGACGGGCGAGCGAACGGTGACCTGTCATGAGTGATCCGCCGTCGATGCGGCAGATCAGTCAGACGTCATCGATCACGCGTCCCCCATGGCAACGTCTATGATCCCCTTAAGCGCGTACGTCGCGGTCAGCGCCGTACTCTTCATCACCGGCTTGCTCGGCGTGCTGATCAGACGGAACTTCATCATCGTGCTGATGGCGGTGGAGATTATGTTAAACGCGGCGAACATCAACCTCGTCGCGTTTTCTCATTATCTCGAGTCCATGGCGGGCCAGTTGGTGGCGCTGTTCGTCATCGCCATCGCCGCCGGAGAGGCGGCGGTCGGACTCGCGATCATCATCGTGGTGTTCCGCGGAAAAATTTCCACGAATGTCGACGAGATGAATCTTCTGAAATGGTGAAGGCGGTCAAAATCGTCATCCAACGATGCGGTTGATATGACAGATCTCCTGATCAAACTCATCCCCGTTTTTCCACTTCTTGCCGTGATCGCCAACGGCGTCTTCGGACGCTATCTCTGGTCTCACGAGTGGGCCCACCGTCTGGCGTGGGGGTCGGTCGGTCTCTCCTTCCTCTGCACCATCGGGGTGTTTGCCGACGTTCTTCATAGCGGAACGGCACGTGAGGTCATTGCCTACCCCTGGATATTCGGCGGGGATCTCACGATCAACATGGCTTTTCTCGTCGATCCGCTCACTTGCGTCATGCTCCTTGTGGTGACAGGCGTGGGCTTCCTCATCCACGTGTACTCGGTCGGCTACATGCATGGAGAAGACGGATTCACGCGCTTCTTCACCTATATGAATCTCTTCATGGTCTCAATGCTGCTGTTGGTGATGGGCAACAACTACGCAGTGCTCTTCATCGGCTGGGAAGGCGTCGGCCTCTGTTCCTATCTCTTGATCGGCTACTACTATGACAAAGTGTCAGCGGCAAAAGCGGCGACCAAGGCCTTTGTCGTGAACCGCATCGGCGACGCCGGATTTCTGCTCGCGATCTTCCTCGTCTTTATTAATTTCAAGACGCTCGACTACACAAAAGCATTCGCTCAGGTCGGCCACTTGTCGCCCGAGATGGCCACGGCGATTGCCATATGTCTCCTGGTGGGAGCCGTCGGTAAGTCGGCCCAGATTCCGCTCTACACCTGGTTGCCGGACGCCATGGAGGGTCCCACGCCCGTCAGCGCGCTCATCCATGCCGCCACCATGGTGACGGCCGGCGTCTATATGGTCGTGCGCAACCATCTGATTTTCGATCTCTCGCCAGTCGCCCTGACCGTCGTCGCGGTGATCGGCGGGGCCACGGCGCTCTTTGCGGCGACGATCGGTCTCGTGCAAAACGACATCAAGCGGGTCCTGGCCTATTCAACGGTCAGCCAGCTCGGGTACATGTTCCTCGGGGCGGGCATCGGCGCCTACACGGCCGCGATTTTCCATCTGATGACGCATGCGTTCTTCAAGGCTCTGTTGTTCCTGTCCGCCGGCTCGGTCATTCATGCACTGTCGGGGGAACAAGACATTCGAAAGATGGGCGGTCTGAGTCACAAGATTCCCTGGACCCATAAGCTGTTCTTTATCGGCACGATTGCCATCGCCGGGATTCCGCCGTTTGCCGGATTTTGGAGCAAAGACGAGATCATGGCTCATGCGTTTACGCATCACCATTATGTGCTCTACGGCATGGCTGCCATCGGCGCGCTTCTGACCTCGTTCTACATGTTCCGGCTGACCTATTTGACGTTTTACGGTAAGTCCCGCATGGACCATCACACCGAAGAACATGTCCATGAATCGCCTCTCGTCATGATCGCTCCATTAATGGTCCTGGGTCTCCTGTCGCTCGCCGGTGGATTTATCGGCTTTCCGCCGGACCACGGCTGGCTCCATGATTTCTTGGCGCCTGCTGCCGGCGCTAGCACCGAGCATGATGCGAGCACCGGCCTGGTCCTGACCCTCATGATGATCGCCAGCGGTATTGCGCTGTTCGGTTGGGCTTTGGCTCATTATCTGTACAGCGTGAATCCGACCGCCCCGGAGCGGTGGGCCGCGAAGGCGGGTGCGCTGTACACGACGCTCTTGAACAAGTACTACGTCGACGAATTGTTTGATGTTCTGTTTGTCGAGCCGACCAAGAAACTCGGGCTTGCCCTTGACTGGTTCGATCGGGTGGTTCTGGACGGCATCGTCCGCGCAGTCGGGCACCTGGCCGAGTTGGGCGCAGCAGGGTCTACCTGGATCGAAAAACATGTGATTTACGGCGGCATCAACATTGTCGGGTACGGCAACCATCTGATGGCCAGACAATGGCGCCAATTACAGAGCGGGATGGTGCACCATTACGCGGCGATCATTGTGGCCGGATTGTTTTTACTCGCCGTAGTGATTCAATTGATTGTGCAACAGCGGTAGAACGACGACATCATGTTAGAACAGCTCGACTCCACCTTCCCGATTCTTACCTGCCTGCTCTTTTTCCCGCTCGTCGGCGCCGCCGTGCTGTGGCTCTTCGACGACGAGGACATGATCCGCACATCAGCCTTGACGATCGCGCTGGTCGAACTGGCCATGGCGGTGTTCGTCTTGATGCGATTCGTTCCGGACTCACCGGCCATGCAGTTCGTCGAACATGTCCGGTGGATTCCGGCCTTGGGTATCAGCTATCACGTGGCGGTGGACGGCATCAGCGTGCTCTTTGTCGGATTGACTGCCTTTCTGACCGTCTTGGTGGTCATTTATTCCTGGGACACCATTCGCTATCAGACCAAGCTGTACATGATGGCGCTGTTGGCGCTGGAAACGACAACGATGGGCGTCTTCATCTCCCTGGATCTCATTCTCTTTTTCGTGTTCTGGGAGTTGATGCTGATTCCCAGCTACTTCTTGATCAAGCTCTGGGGAGGCGGCGCAGAACGGCATTATGCGGCGTTGAAATATGTGCTCTACACGCTGCTCGGCAGCGTCTTCATGTTGGTCGGCATCGCGCTCCTGAACATCAACTATCATGATTATGCGACGCTCCATCACATGGACCAGCCCTACTCGTTCGATCTGCTCGAACTCCTGGCCATTCCGATTCCGCTCTCCCAGCAGATATTGATTTTCTGGTTCATGTTCATGGGATTCGCGTTTAAGGCACCTGTGTTCCCATTTCATACCTGGCTCCCGGATGCCTTGCTTGAAGGGCCTATCGGCATGGCCGTCGTGCTCGCCGGGATCAAGCTCGGGACCTTCGGCTTCATTCGTTTCAGCATTCCATTGCTCCCTGAAGCCTCGAAGAGTCCGACCGTCGTTACTGTGATGATGGGCCTCGGGCTGGCGGCGATCGTTTACGGGGCGATTATGGCCCTCATTCAGCCGGACTTCCGGCGTCTGCTCGCCTACAGCAGCATCAGCCACTTGGGATTCGTCGTGATCGGCTTGTTTGCGCTGAATTATCAAGGTCTCCAGGGCAGCCTCCTGACCATGATCAATCTCGGCTTTAGCACGGCAGGACTATTTTTCATCGCGGGCTTCCTTCAGAGCCGGCAGCAAACCACCGAACTGATGGCGTTCGGAGGAATGGCCAAACATACACCGCTGCTTGCGGCGTTTTTCCTGTTGATCGGATTGGCTTCTATCGGTCTCCCCGGCACAAACGGGTTCGTCGGCGAATTTTTGGTTCTCCTGGGCACTTTCAAAGCACATTGGTTGTACGGAGCCATTGCCGTGACCGGCGTCATCTTCGGCGCGGCCTATTTTCTCTGGTACTACGAACGAGCGATCCTGGGACCGGTCGGCAAAGCCGTCCGGGAATCGATTGGCGACCTGCACCTTCGTGAGACGGTGATCGCGCTTGCATTGTCGGTCATGATTCTGTGGATCGGGCTCTATCCTGCTCCCTTCCTCCGCATGATGAACGGGTCGGTGCAGGCCCTCGTTGACCGGATCGATCATGGAACCGTCGCTGCACTCGAGGGACATCAGCCAGAGGTGAAGGCAGCCCGCGCGGTGGCTCATGAGCCGCTGGCCGCTCGTTCCGGGTCACGCGCCGGGGATTCCCTATGAGCGACTACATCCTGCTCTATATTCTGTTTGCGCCGTTTGCTGGTGCGGTTGCACTGATTTTTGCCTCCAATCGTCAGCCCATGCTCGTTAGAGGCATCGCGGCTGTGTCGGCCGGCATTTCGTTGCTGGCGTCGTTGTACCTGTTCTATGCCTACGATCCGGTGAAGGGTGGATTCCAGTTCATTCAAAAATTTGAGTGGTCGCGGCAGCTCGGTATCGCCCTGCACCTCGGCGTGGACGGCATCGGCACCCCGTTGGTCCTGGCCTCTTCGATTCTTCTCTTCGCGGGCATCTTCGTCTCCTGGCATATCAAGGACCGGACCAAGGAATTCTACATTTGGCTGCTGATTCTGGCCGCCGCCACGATCGGCGTGTTCATGTCGTTGGATCTCTTCTTCCTGTACTTCTTCTATGAAATGTCCGTCATCCCGATGTATCTGCTGTTGGGCATGTGGGGGAGTCATACGAAGAAATATCTGGAGATGACGGATCAGGAAGGCCTGAAGATGCGGGACTCTGTGAGCTTCATATTCAATTTTGCCGCCAACAGCAAAGAGTACGCGGCGATGAAGCTCGTCCTGTTCCTCTCCGCGTGGGCCGTCGTCGCCCTTATGGGCATTTTGCTTATCTACCGCTACTCCGGACTCAACACGTTCGATATCTTGCAGCTGCGCGAACATGCCAAGCTGATGAACATTCCCGTGCTCGGGACGACGCTGGACCGGATCATCTGGGTGCTGATCTTTTTCGGCTTTGCCTCGATTGCTCCTCTCTGGCCGTTGCACTCGTGGTCCCCGGTCGGCCATGCCGCAGCTCCCGCCGCCACGAGCATGCTGCACGCCGGCGTCTTGATGAAACTGGGGCACTTTTCAATCATCCGGGTCGCCTTCGAAATCTTGCCGGATACCACACGTGAACTGATGCCGATCGCCGCCGTGCTCTGCATCTTCAGCATCATCTATGGTGGATTTGTGGCGTTCTATGCCAAGGACACCAAGTACGTGATCGGCTATTCCAGCTCAAGCCACATGGGGTATGTCTTTCTCGGTATGGCAGCCCTGAATTACATCGGACTGAGCGGGGCGGTGATCTACATGTTCGCCCACGCCATGGCCACAGGGATGCTCTTCGCCATGGCGGGATGGGTGTACGACCAGACGCACTCGCGCGACATTCCCTCACTCGGAGGTCTCGCGAACCGCATGCCCTTTATCGCTGGCTGCTTCGTGATTGCCTGCATGGCGTCGGTCGGCATGCCCGGAACGGTCAACTTCATCGCCGAGGTCATGATCATCGTCGGCGCTTGGAACAAGTATCCGCTTCAAGTCATCGTCGCCGTCATCGGCATCGTCATCACGTTGGCCTATTTGTTCCGCATGATGCGGGGCTTGTTCTATGGCCCGATGGATCAAAAGTACAGCCACTCGCACGACGCGGTCGCGGTCGCCGACCGCCTCCCGCTGCTGGTCATGATCGTGGTCAGCATCGGCTTCGGCCTCTTCCCGATGCACATGTACGATGTCGTCCGCTCCGGCGTAGACCCGCTCGTCGCCAAGATTACGCAGGTGGTGCCGGTGTCCGCGGGTGACCCTGCTTCTGGGAATCTGGTCTCTGAATCCGCAGATCGTTCCCGCGTTGCCTCTCGCGCGGCACGGAGGCCTGAATGACGTTTTCGCTGACCCTGTCCTCTTCGGACCTTCTGCTGTTGCTGCCGGAGATTTTCCTGACCTGCTGGCTCTGCGTCGTGTTGATCGTGGACTTTTCGTTCCCGCGCCTACCGAAGGAAAACCTGGCCTATCTGAGCATTGCTGGTCTCCTAGGCACCCTCGGATGCCTCGCCTGGTTCGATTTCTCCGGCATTACCGGAACACTCTTCTCCAACATGTTCGTTGTCGACCGGATGGCGTTGTTCTTCAAGATTTTCATCGTGGCTGCCACAATTTTAATCGTTCTGGCGTCGATCGAGTTCATACACCGTTTTACCTTCTTCCGCGGCGAATACTATTTCCTCGTCGTGATGTCGGCGCTCGGTATGATGTTCATGGCCTCAGCCAATGATCTCCTCTCCGTGTTCATCACGCTGGAGTTCTCGACGTTCGGGTTCTACGTCTTGGTCTCGTATCTACGCGAGGACGTCGCGAGCAACGAGGCCGGACTGAAGTTCTTCATTCTGGGGGTGTTTGCGGCAGGCCTCTTGGCTTACGGGATCAGTCTGGTCTATGGCGAGACGGGCCGGCTGGTGTTCTCCGACATGAAATCCGTCCAGGCAACGCCCGGCCTGATCATCGGGTTTCTGCTCATCTTTGGGGCGCTGGGGTTCAAGATCGGGGCTGTGCCATTTCACTCCTGGATTCCCGACACCTATCACGGCTCACCGACGCCGGTGACGGCATTCCTCTCCATTGCGCCCAAGGGCGCAGCCTTCGCGATCTTACTCAGAATGTTCTTCGTGGCTTTGGGAACATTCAAGCCGACCTGGGTGCTCCTCATGATCGCCGCCTCCATCCTGTCCATGACGTACGGCAACATTGTGGCGATCGCACAAAAAAATATGAAGCGGCTCCTCGCCTACTCGGGTATCGCGCAAATCGGCAACGTCCTGATCGGGCTGGCGGCTGGAACCAAAATGGGTAACGACGCCATTCTGTTCTACCTGCTGACGTATCTATTTGCGAACCTGGGGGCATTTGCGGTCATCATCGCGGTTGCACAAGCCATCGGCAGTGAAGAAATCGATGACTACAGCGGCCTCGGCCGGCGCTCGCCGTTTCTTGCCTTCTCGATGTTGATCTTTCTGTTGTCTCTCACAGGCGTGCCCCCGCTGGCCGGCTTCATCGGGAAACTGTATATCTTCGTAGCGGCAGTCAAGGAGGGCTTGTATACGCTCATCACCGTCGGCCTCATCAATATCGTCATCTCGATGTACTATTACCTGATCGTCGTCAAGAAAATGTACATCACCGAGCCGCATGATCCGTCGCCTGTTCACGTCTCCGGTCCCATGAAGGCCGTCATTTACGTGGGCTTGGCCGGAACATTGTTCATCGGCATCTATCCTCAACCTGCGGCCGATTGGGTTGTGGCCGCCACCATGATGTTCGCAGACCTTGGCGGGTCGGCCGCCCTGCCGAGCACTCCCGCCGCGATCGTGGCCGGCCACTGATCTCTTACCGTCTGTCCATCCTGAAATATTGGTTGCTGAAATATTGCTTGCAGGCCCAAATGGGCCAGAGTAGAGTTTGTTAGGTTTTCATACTATTTAGGTTTAGGCGCCAGACGCGAAGATCGTCATGGAATCTGCCACGCAGGACCCACCGACAACGAGTTCCTCAGCGGCACCGCCGGTGCCCGAGCCGATACCGCCTCCCGCCCACTCCTGGCCTGGAACCCTCCGAGAACGGACGGAACGGTTCGTTTCCTGGGTCAGCCTGTGGTCCATCGAACAGCGAGTCCTCGCGGGCTTCGGACTGGTCTTTTTGAGCATCATCGTGATCAGCATCGTGTCCTATCGGAACACCGCTGTCGTCGTGAAGAACAGCCGCCTCGACACGTCTAGCCATGAACTCGTCCAACTGCTCGGCTCCATCGAAGAGGCGCTGATCGCCGCAGAAAGCGGCCATCGTCGTTATCTCGTTACCGGTGACGAGTCCTATTTGAAGGCGTACCGAGGCCTCATGGAGCAAATGCCGGAGTTCTCACGCTATCTCCAGGCGCTGGCCAGTCCTTCGGAACAACAGCAGCGGATTACACAACTGGAGCAGCTCATCCAGCAGCAGCTGGACATTGAGACCGACGCCATCAACCGGCGGGCCATGCACGGTGCGGAAGCGGTGCGTCACTTGGCGCTGCCCGGTGTCGCAAAGCGCGAACTTGACGATATCCATCGCCTGATCGCAGATCTCGAGAGCTCCGAACAGCAGTCCACGCGGACACGGGTGCTGCAATCAGCTGGGACCACCCGCGGTACGATTGCGTTGCTCGCGCTGGGCGCGGTGCTGCAACTCGTGCTCCTGGGCTCCGTGTACTTTCTCATCCATCATGACATCACGAGTCGTCGCCGAGTGGCGGCGGAATTACGCCGCCAGGGCGAGCTGCTCCAGGCGGCCAACAAGGAATTGGAGGCGTTCAGTTATTCGGTCTCACACGATCTGCGGGCGCCGCTGCGCCATATCGACGGCTATGCGGCGCTTCTGTCGAAGACCGCCGGTGAAAGCTTGAATGAGAAGGCCCGCCGCTATCTCGAGACGATCTCCGACTCGGCGAAGCAAATGGGACAATTGATCGATGATCTCCTTGTGTTCTCGCGCATGGGACGCCAGGAGATGCTCCACAGCACCGTGAATCTCAACCAGCTCATCAGAACCGTCATTCATGATTTGCGTCTTGACTTGCAAGGAAGCTCGATCTCCTGGACAATTGGCTCGTTACCGGACGTGCCGGGCGATCCGGCCATGTTGCGACAGGTGTTCATGAACCTGCTCAGCAACGCCGTGAAGTTTACTGCGACCCGCCCGAAGCCGCTCATTGAGATCGGCGCGACCCGTGACACCCCAGGCGAGGTGACAGTGTTCGTGCGCGACAATGGCGTCGGCTTTGATATGCAGTACGTGAACAAGCTATTCGGCGTGTTTCAGCGCCTTCATCGGAATGATGAATTCGAGGGGACCGGCATCGGCCTGGCGAACGTACGACGCATCATCCACCGTCACGGCGGCCGGACCTGGGCCGATGGAGCTATCGATCAGGGCGCGACGTTCTACTTGTCGCTTCCCTTGAAAAGGACGTCTTCATGACCACAGTGAAACCCATCCTCTTGGCGGAAGACAATCCGCGCGATGCCGAACTGGCGCTGGCCGCAATGGAAGAGCACCACATTGCGGACAAAGTGATCGTCTGTCATGATGGTGCGGAGGTGTTGGATTACCTTTACTGTCGCGGAACATTCAAAAACCGGGAATGCGGCAACCCGGTTGTCGTGTTCCTTGATCTCAAAATGCCAAAAGTCGACGGCATTGAAGTCTTGCGAACGATCAAGAACGATGCGAGTTTGAAACCGATCCCCGTCGTCATGCTGACCTCCTCCCGCGAAGAGCGTGACTTGGCGCAGAGCTATGCACTTGGGGCCAATGCCTACGTGGTCAAGCCTGTGGAGTTTCAGCAGTTCATTTCGGCCGTGAAGGAACTCGGCGTGTTCTGGGGAGTGATCAACGAGCCACCACCTGAGGGGAGTTAACTTCACTGCACGCGCCAGGCCTCTGGCGTGAAGGGAGCCTGCCAGAGAGGATCTGTGAAAACCCCGCTCCGCCTGCTCCTTCTCGAAGACGATCCTGTCGACGCCGATCTCGTCGCTGCCACCCTCTCGGAAGCAGGGCTTATGTGCACTGCCGAGCGGGTGGATACGCGCCGCGGGTTTGTCGCGGCGCTCGAGAAGGGCGGCTTTGACCTGATTCTCGCCGATTACTCCATCCCCGGCTTTGACGGTATGACAGCCCTTTCCCTTGCCCGCGAGCAGGCGTCGGACATCCCCTTTCTGTTTGTGTCCGCCACGATTGGTGAAGAACTGGCCATCGATGCGATGCATCACGGGGCAACAGACTACGTCTTGAAGCAACGATTGGGCCGGCTCGTCCCCTCCGTTCAGCGCGCGCTCCGTGAACGCGATGATCGCCGCGAACGAAAAAAGGCCGAGGAGGCGCTGGTACAGAGCGAGCGGCAGTTTCGGCAGTCCCAAAAAATGGAGGCAGTCGGCCGCCTTGCTGGAGGCATCGCCCACGACTTTAATAACCTACTTACCGTGATCATGGGGTACAGCCACGTGTTGGCAACGGAATTGGGCCGCGAACATCCTCTCTACACGAAGATCGAAGAAACCCAGAAGGCCGGAGAACGCGCCGCCATGCTCGTCCGTCAACTGCTAGCGTTCAGCCGCAAGCAGCCGCTCGAACCCAAGCACCTGAGCCTCAATAATGTCGTCGCGAATTTGGAAGGCATGCTGCAGCGCTTGATCGGCGCCGATATTCGTCTCCTCATCACGCTCGATCCCGAGAACAGCCAGGTGCGGGCGGATCAAGCCCAGTTGGAACAAGTGTTGATGAATCTGGTGGTGAACGCCCGTGATGCGATGCCCAACGGCGGCACCCTGACGATTGAGACCGCTCAAGTCGAGTTGGCCAAGACACCGCTGTACCATGTCGATCCGCTGCCACCTGGTCCGTATGCCAAACTGTCCGTGGGAGACACGGGAAGCGGAATGGACCGCGAAACTCAGGCTCATATTTTTGAACCGTTCTTCACCACAAAAGAGGAAGGGAAGGGGAGCGGCCTCGGCCTTTCGACCGTCTTCGGGATCGTCACGCAATCAGGCGGCGCCATCGACGTCGCCAGCCGCGTCGGTTATGGGACGAGGTTTGACATTTTCTTTCCGAGGATCGCCATCGACACGCATACGGCTGTATCCACGCAGATCTCCGCACAGCCTGTCGGAGGTAACGAGGCCATTCTGCTGGTGGAAGACGATGCGAGTGTACGCATTTTGCTTCGAGACGCTCTTCGAAAGCTCGGCTACCGGGTGATCGAAGCAAAACAGGGCTTGGAGGCCTGCCTGCTCGCGTCGCAAGAGTTGGATCGTCTGGATCTGCTGCTCACCGATATGGTAATGCCCGGCATGGGAGGAAGAGAACTGGCCCAGCATCTGATGACGATGAAACCGGATCTTCGGGTTCTCTTCATGTCCGGCTTTACCGATGATGTCGGCATCCTCGCCGGGCATGAACAAGGTACCAGTGGTTTTCTTCAAAAGCCGTTCACGCCGGAACTGTTGGCCCGCACGGTTAGAAAAATTCTTGATGCGCCCTGGAACGCGTTCCCGCAGACAGCTGCGAAACGGGCTGCGCACTGATCGTGCACCCCGATCTCAATTCGACAGCTGAGTTTGACGCTGAGCACACAGCTCCCTATACTCCCCTTGAACAATGAGACGACGTCGTTATTCGCTCTGTGCGGGTCCGGTCGCGATCGTCGCCGGTCTGATTCTCGTCTCACTCTCCCATCCCGTGTCAGCACAATCCATCCTCTGGGACCGGCCGGCTGAAGGCCTGGCCCTCGGCGTCTGGAATCCGTCACCACCCTGCCGCGACGTACCTCCGATGGTCGTCTCGGACATCGATCCGCTTCGATACCGGATTTCTGTGCACTATTTCCGCAACGAGCCCTTTCTAGAGCCGCCGGATATCCATGAATGGCAGCGGCGAACCGGTCATGATCTAGTCTTCAACGCCGGGCTCTTTCGCGAGAATTTTTCGTATCTGGGACTCCTGTACACACAGGGAAAATCTCTGGGAAGTAAGCGTCATGCATCCTGGATGGGACTCTTTGTCGCCGAACCGACCGAGGCAGGCGCATCAAAAGCAGGGATCCTGGATCTCTCGCTCGATCCCTTCGACGAGCAACAGCCGCCCTACGGAGAGGCGGCCCAATCGCTAATGCTCTTGGATCGAACAGGCAAGGTCCGTGTCAAACAGACCGGGAAGCAATCGCAGCAGACCATTGTGGGAGAGATGAGGAATGGGCACATTCTGATCATGAAGACGACGGAGGTCGCCTCTCTGCATGCGATCGGCCGGTGCTTGCACGAGGCCTATCCGCAGGTCAGACAGGCAATGGCGATGGACGGAGGGTCGTCGTCGGACTTGTTGGTCAGTCCTGCGCTCCAGAAGATAATTGAGAAGAGCGCAGGGGCGCATCCGTGGATGGCGCTCCTGAATGCGGGACCGACCGGTCACATCGGGCTTCCGGCGGTGATCGGCATCAGCCCTCGGGTGAACACTTCACAACGGTGAATAGCCGCCAAGCGCTGGCTGACGGGTAGAGCGAACGCCTAGCGCGTCACCGGGTAGCCGGCCTCGACCCAGGCATTCATGCTGCCTCGGACATTATAAACGTGTGTGTATCCCAAGTCTGCCAAAGTTTCAGCCGCAATGTTGCTTCGATGGCCGGACTGGCAGTAGACCACAATGTGCTCGTCCAAAGGGACGCCGATTTCCCGATGACGCGTTTTGATTTCACGGAAATCGATGTTGAGATCGGTGCCCGGGATGAAGCCCGCCGCATGCTCCTCGGGCGAACGGACATCAATGAGCACAAAGCCCTTTTGCGCCATCGATGGCGCTTTGCTGAGCCCGGCTCTCAATTGCTGGACGGATAAGAGGTATGAATGGTGAGCGGAGACAATCGACGTGAACCCGGCGACTAGCAGCATCGCGATCAACGTGATGGTAGTTCGGCGAATCATGGTAGACCTCCTGAGGACAGTCTTTTCCCAAGACAAAAAGGTGTGTTCGAGTATCATAGGAGCCGCATGAAGAATTGGTCAAGCCTCGGCTTCACTCTCGTGTTGCTACTGGTAGGGTGCGTCGAGGGCGCGAAGCTCGCGCAACACAGCGAGGATGGAGGAGTCGTGACGTATCCCTTCAAAGGGGATCAAGGCCATATGCTGTCATCATTTCGAAAGGACGCATTGAGTCTCATCCAGGACACATGCGGCGGCAGCTACCAGATCGTTCGTGAAGGGGAAGCCAAGGGTCGGGCACGAGTAGTTGGAGGTATCGAAGGCGGGCAGGAAGTCGTACGCGAACGGCGCTGGGGGATCGAATTTCGCTGCAAGGAAGACCCTCGTTAATCGGATCGATGACCGGCGGTCAAATCGTCGATCGTCAGCAAGCTGATCAACTTCACGCCGTCCTGTTCGACCTTCAGACGCCCATTCTGTTCTTTTCGATCGACGATGACGAGCGCATGGGTCACGACAAGTCCGGCTTCCCTTGCTGACCCGACGGCTTTGAGCAGGGACCCTCCGCTCGTCAGCACGTCGTCGACGATCAAGGCGCGGTCTCCCGACCGAATCGCGCCTTCGATCAATTTCCCCAAGCCGTGATCTTTTGCCTGCTTGCGCACGACGAATGTTCGCCATTGCCGCTTCGCTTCAGCCGCGTACGCGAAGTCCGAGATCGTCGTCGCAATGGAGATGGCGCCGATCTCCAGTCCGCCGAGACAATCAATCTCGACTCCCATCAGTGCAGAATGAGCGAGTTGACCGACAAGACGCCGGGCGGATGGGTGTGCCATTAACGCGCGGCAATCCACATAAAACGGGCTGACCTGCCCCGATGCCAGTGTAAATCCTTTTTGCTGATCCCACCTGAACGAACCCGTGTCATGAAAGGCCCGAGCCAGTTGATGTGATGCGGGCATCATCTCACTTGTGTTCCTATGTTTCAGCGCTTGCCTGTTTGAGTAAAACTACGTGCGAGAAAATCCAAATTTATTGACCGCATTTCTAAAGCGGGATACGGTCGCAACATGACTGCTCACCATGAGTTCGTCGCTTACACCCGGAAACCAGCGCTTTGGCTAGCATGAACCCCGCATCGCCGGTGGACAATACGGCGCTGGGCGTTTTGGCGGAGGAGTACGTTCGACATCGGCAGGAGGCTCCGGTTGTTCCGGATCGGGAGTCTGACCAACAGGTGTAGGCGGCGGGCTGGCGCACCCTACGACGGATAGCACTGCGAGAATCTGCAGCGATCGAAAGAGCCAGTGACCCATAAACGTTGAATGCACGCAAGAATTGGCGAGCAACTCTATAACACTCGCCTAGCCATGGTCCAGTCCCTTGTGCGTTAACCATGATGATCCCGATTTGATGGAGAGGCGATGAAAGACCGTTCGATTTCTGAGGGTCGGCGCATGCACATCCGCATAATGGCAACGTTGCTGTGGTGCGCCTTGCCCGTCGCTGTGCATAGCGGACAACTGCCGCCGGCCGCCATAAGCGACAGGACGTCAGAAACTCGATGGTTGATTGCCCAGCCGGCGCCTGATTCCGTCATCGAACCTGCCCTTTCCGAGCCATCCACATCTCCGACGGAACCGGTCAACGAAACGCCAGCGGCAACCCCCCCAGAGGCCCCTTCAGAACCACAAACAGGAGCGCCGGCGACAAACGAACCGACGCCTGAACAGGTTCCAGCATCCCCGGCCGAGCAAGCGCCGCAGGTGCCGTCGACTGAATCAACGCCACCGCCGCCTGCCGTGATCAAGGGCTTCATGTTTTCCGGCAACACGGCCATCAGTCATGAAGAACTGCAAACCGTCACTCAACCGTTTGTCGGCGAAGTTCTTGATCTTCCCGTGCTGGAAAGGGCGGCGCAATCCGTCACCGATCATTACCGGAAGCAGGGATACACGCTCGCACTTGCCTA
>Ga0081455_10000785_pt1 | contig 40837 bp, 31 predicted proteins | sample TabmetS3T2R1_FD_70207 | JGI IMG/M metagenome (GOLD analysis project Ga0081455, IMG submission 70207) | Tabebuia heterophylla rhizosphere microbial communities from the University of Puerto Rico - S3T2R1 | ecosystem: Host-associated > Plants > Roots > Rhizosphere ... | reverse complement strand
CCGGGTCAGCTCGATCGTCGTGCCCTGGCCGAATTTCGGGCGGTGCTCCTCGTCGTAGGCAATGCCGTCGAGGAGATCAAGCTGCGTGACGACTTTGTTTCCTTGCTCATCCAGACCTGACCACAGGGCGGTGGCATGGACAACGGTCCCGCCGTCAACCGTCTTGCTGGCTGCGGCCGCCGGCGCCGCGACCACGGCCGACCGAGCCCGCCGCCAGAGCCGAGACCGCGGCAGTCGATTCGGACGACAGCGAACTTCGTCCTCGGTGGATGCGCCGCTACCAGTCGCTGTTGGTGGTGATCGACCTGGTGGCGGCTGCCATCGCCGTCCTGGTCGCCTCAGCCTTGAGGTTCGGCATGCCGGACAACACCAGCACGCACGTCGTGGCGTACGCGCTGGTGGACGTGGGCATCCCGCTCGTCTGGGTCTGCGTCGTCGCTCTCAACCGGGCCTACGAAGGCCGCTTCGTCGGGGCCGGCGCGGCCGAATTCGATCGGCTGTTCAAGGCATTCCTCTACCTGACGGCAGTCGTGGCCATCGGCTCGTACGCCACGCATGCGGACATCGCCCGCGGGTTCGTCGTAGTTGCGCTGCCGCTCGCGCTCGTGTTCGACCTGATCGGCCGGTACGGCGCACGCAAGTACCTGCACTTCCTGCGCAGACGCAGTCGCGCGATGACGGGCATGCTGCTGGTCGGCGACGCTCGGGGGATCGCTGACTTCACCGCCCTGCTGCGGCGCGATCGGTTCGCCGGCATGCGGGTGGTCGGCGCGTGCGTTCCTACCGAACTGCTCGACGACGACGAGACTTTGCAGGCGCTGGCCGATGTCGACGTGCCGCTGCTCGGCGACGTCGACTCGGTACTGCACGCCGTCGAGACCAGCAAGGCCGACACGGTCGCGATCGTGTCGTCGTCTCGGTTGGGTCCCGAACGCCTGCGCTGGATCTCGTGGCAGCTCGAGGGCACGCCCACGGACCTCGTGGTGTCGCCCGGGCTGATCGAGATCGCCGGCCCGCGCCTGCACATCCAGCCGGTGGCCGGACTGCCGCTCGTCCACGTGGAAGAGCCGGAGTTCACCGGATTCCGCCGCCTGGTCAAGGGTGTCTTCGACCGCAGCATCGCGACGCTGGTGCTCGCGTTGCTGGCGCCGGTTGCGCTGGGCGTCGTGCTCGCGGTGCGGCTCACCAGCCGAGGCCCGGTGTTCTTCCGCCAACAGCGGGTCGGCCGGGGTGGACGCCTGTTCACCATGATCAAGTTCCGCTCGATGTACGTCGACGCCGAGGAGCGCAAGCGCGAACTCGAGGAGCGCAACGTCAACTCCGACGGGTTGTGGTTCAAGATTCCCGACGATCCCCGCATCACGCCCGTCGGCCGCTTCATCCGGAAGTACTCGCTGGACGAGCTCCCGCAGCTGTTCAACGTCCTCACCGGACGTATGTCGCTGGTCGGACCGCGCCCCAACCTGCCGTCCGAGGTCGCGAAGTACGAGCCGGACATGCGACGGCGCCTACTGGTCAAGCCCGGCATCACCGGGTTGTGGCAGGTAAGTGGACGGAACGACCTGAGCTGGCAGGAGACGGTGCAACTCGACCTGCGCTACGTCGAGAACTGGAGTCTCGGCTACGACCTGATGATTTTGTGGAAGACACCGTCCGCAGTCGCGCGTGCATCCGGTGCTTATTAAGAAACGGCCCGCTTAATTCTGCGTGACGAGCGTATTACAGTGCGAGAGCGTCGCGGCCGGAATTGCCCCGGTAAAGGGGCGAAGAAAGCGGTGCGCTAACTGTTTAGGACGCGGGGAAAGCCCACCGCCGACGCGACCAGGCCTGCCACCAGCCGAGTGTTTCGTAACCAAGGGACTCGTATAGCGGATAACCCGCGTCCGACGACGACAGCAGGAATTGGCGCGCGTTCCACGACTTCACGCATCGTGTATGAACGACATCGAGCAGTGTCCTGCCGTAGCCGACCCGCTGGCAGCCAGGCTTGGTCGCGACATCCCACAGCACGACGGTGTCGCCGACCCGCACGGTCGTCGCGCAGGAGACCATCTCGCCGTCCTGGTAGAGGCCCCAGACGAGCCGTTCCGACGTGCCGTTGTGGCCGACCGGCGCCACGCCGACGACGGGGTCGGGGTCGCGACCGAACGCGTCGGCCACGATCTGCCCGGCAACCTTCAGATCAGCAGGCTCGGTAAGGCACACCACTGCTCCGTGCGGTACCGGGCCGGACAGCGACTCGGCTCCGGACGCATACAGTTCGTCCGGAGCGGCCCACCGTCGCATGAACGGGCGGATCCCGATACAGGCCCACCCCGCGTCCACGAGCACCTGCACGCTGCCCAACGCGGGATCGGCGGCCAGAACCTCGCCTCGGATCCCCGAGTCCAGGAGCGTGGCCATGACGGCTGCCATCACCGAGCTCGCGGCCCCGTGCACCATGACGGAGTTCGGGCCGCCCGGCAGCCACCGCAATGGATAAACGGCGTCACGCATGCTGCGGAAGGCCGTGCCGATCACCCACCATTTAGCGCTGACTCCATAGAGTTGACGGAGCCTCGGCATTTCCAGGCGCTGCGGGATCTCGTTATGGGCTTGGCTAATGGCGTCGCCGGTGTCCGGCTCGGAGATTTGATTGTTGCGGGTGCCAGGACTATAGATCATCGCCTACCCCCGGTCGGCTCGATCCAGCGCCCGAACTTTACACCCGCAGTTACGCGGTGACGAGTGGTCGAACGGCTGGTTTTGTTGCCAGTTTTCGACGCATACAAGCCGGCCGAACGTCGGGGTCAGCGTGTCCGTGAGCACGCTCTCAACCGACCAGGCATGCTGTAGCGCATGCCCAGCCCGCCTCGCGATGATCCTCGCCCCCGGCTCGCTGTCGTGGTCGATCCCCAGATGCTGCTCCTGCAACTCATCGAAACTTCCGCCGGGCGGCGGCGGTTCATCTGGCTCGTCGACCGGACCACGGTGGACTTCGCGGTCTGGCAGCGGGTGCTCAAGCGATTCGGTGTCGTCGTCGACATCACCGGGCTGAGCGCTGCCGAGGCAGCCGACCAGGTGGCCGCCCACGCGCCGGACGGGATCATCGCCTTCGCGGAGGACGAGCTGCTGCGGGCGGCGTCGATCGGCGGCCACCTGGGCCTGGCCGTGCAGCCGGAGGACACGGTGACCCGACTGACGAACAAGCACGCGCAGCGTCGTGCGCTGCGCGCGGCCGGGCTGCCGACGCCGGGCTTCTGGGCCGTACCAGTAGGTACGGACGCTGCCGCGCAGGAGGCGATCCGCCGCGAGGTGCGCTATCCCGCGGTAGTCAAGCCGCAGTCTGGCGCGGGGAGCCAAGGCACCCACCGTGTCGCGGACGCGACCGAGCTGGCCCGGGCGCTGGAGGAGGGCGGTGACGTCGACCTGCTCGTCGAGGAGATGCTGCAGGACAGTTGGCCTCGGGCCGAGCGGCCGTATGCCGACTTCGTCTCGGTCGAGAGCATCGTCAGTCGGGGCCGGTTGAGCCATGTGGCTGTCACCGGACGGAGTCGGCTCGCCGAACCGTATCGAGAGACCGGCGACTTCATCCCGTCGTGCCTGCCTCGTGAAACGACCGACGAGATCATGCAGGTCGCTGCTCGAGCCATCGAAGGAGTACAGGCCGATACCGGGGTTTTCCACACAGAGGTCAAGGTCACGCCAGATGGTCCTTGTGTCATCGAGGTGAACGGCCGGGTGGGCGGTTCGATCCCGGAGATTCTCGCGCTGGCGACCGCCGGCAACTACTCGTTCCTCGACATCGCCTGCCGGGTCGCGCTGGGCGAGGCCATGCAATTCGACGGCCCGGTGGAGTGTCAACGCGTCGGATACTCCATCTTCGAGGCTCCGCCGCTCGGTGCCAGCCGCCTGCTCCGCCTCGACGGCGTCGACGAGGTCCGGCGGGTGCCCGGCGTCGACACGTTGCTGATCAACCGTCGCCCAGGGGACGCCGTTTCCTGGCGTGAGGGATATGACGCCCGGCTGTATTCAGTTTATGGCGCAGCCGATGACCACGCCGCGATGTGGGCAGCGCGGCAACGGATCAAGGAGATCGTCGTCGCCGAGTTCGAGTTCGACTGACCTCACCACGCAGCGATGATCGCCTCGATGCACGCCTGCGCGTCGAGCACCGCGCGGATGCGGCTACGCGGCGACGGCAGGTAGTGGGTGAAGTAGCGGGCCCCTTCGGTCAGCACACCCAGCACGGAGATGTTGCGCTGCACGCGTCCGTCCACGTCACAGGGGTGGAAGTCCTCGCTGAGGGCCACGCTGCCCACCGTCGTGGTGCCGTAGCGCAGCTCGGTCAGCCGGCCTCGCCCGTAGAGCCGCGACAGCAGCGGTGACGCGCTGTTGGCCAGCGAGGGCATGTCGAGGTGTCCGCGGATCACTGACGAGACGGTCGCGGTGTACGGGATGTCCAGCTGCGTCGAGGAGATCACCACCTGGCCGTCCGCATCCATCCGCAGGTCGGGGTCCGGGCCGTACGGGACCTGGACCACGCCGGCGTCGATCAATGCGAGCAGCTGCTGCGAGCGCAGGAGCGGTGGGCCGGCCTCGAGGCGGTTGATGCGGCCCTTCACGTTGTGCTTGAAGTCGACGTAGGACTCCAGCGACAGCCCGCCGAACTCGATGATCGACCGGATGTCGTCGCGCAGTATGCGCAGCACCTCCTGCGCGGCCTTGACCGGGCTGCCCCACGGGAGCAGCGCCTCGTCCAGGTCGTCCTCGACCATGGCGTAGAAGTGCTTCTGGTAGTCCGTCGACGACGCGTACTGGCCGTTCTCGCCCGGGAAGACGTGGTCCTTCGGGTCGAACGCAGCGTGCCGGACGGCGAGCTCTTCGGTCGCCTGGTCGAACGTGCCGTCCTGCCAGGCCTGGGCGAGCCGATCCCGGGTTTGTTGCGCGTACACCGGCCCATTGGACACGCCGGCCGCCTGGACGTAGTAGCGCGCGCGCATCTCGGCCAGCAGCAGCGGCAGCAGCTCGCGGCGCAGGTCGACCTTGCGGCGCGGGGCGGTGTCGTCGCCGCGGATGGCCGCGAATGCGTCGGGCGTGCACACCACCGGCCGGTAGTCGCCTGTTGGGTCGACACCGGTCACCGACTTCGCGCAGTAGGGCATGCCCGACCGCGAGTAGAGGTTGATCACCGGTTCGCGGCCGCTGGGCACATAGATCTTGCGGTCGTCCGTGTCGCGGAACATGCCGCCGCGTCCGGTGGTCAGCGCGGCGATCACGTCGTAGGCCACGAGGCCCATGCCGGACACCGCGACGGGTTCGCCCGGCGCCGGCGAGTCGCTGAGCTGCTCGATGGGGTAGGCCGGCCGGAACTCCACCTCGCCGGGCCGCACCGGCGGCTCCTGATTCGGGGTGTGCCCCGACGTCACGACGACGTGGTGTACGACGATCGAGCGCCCGTCGGCCAGCACGACCCGCTCGCGGTCCTCGCCCTCGGCGACGATGTCGACCGCAGCGGAGTGGTACCGGACGAACTCGAGATTCGGCGGCAGCTCGCGGATCGCGGTCTCGTAGAACCACGCGAGATACTCGCCCATCAGGCGGCGCGGCAGGTAGTCGCCGGCCGTGATGGGTCGGCCCCCTTCGCCGATGCGGCACTCGTCCCCCACCCACCGGTAGCCGCGGCTGCACGCCCACTCGAACAGGCTCAGGCTGTAGCCCGGCGTGACGGCGCTGTCCGGAGAGGCGTACAGCGACAGCTGGCCGCACGCGTTGTTCAACACGACGTAGTCCGGCTGGCCCGGCCCGTACGCGGCGCCGCCCAGCACGCCCGACTCGATGGCGTGCACCCGGATCGGATGATCACTTCGCCTGGCCCGGCTGATAGTGCGTTCCAAAACGCACAAACCCCATGCGCCCATGCCAACGATGGCAACGTCAATCATGGAATCCCCCGATGTCCCCCGATGCGCGCTGTCACGTTGCCAGACGCCGCGCGCTGATCGGACTTTACGCGTACACCACGTGCGTGCCAAGCCGAGTAGAGCGCTTGTGCCTAAACGTGTCGCCGCGAGGTCCTAGCCTGTCGGGCAATACGCAGCGCAGGTTCACATTTGGGCAAGCGCCGGCGACTTCAAGCCGTACATCGGAGCATGCACGGTGCGCGATCATCGGTTACAGGTCGAGACTGGAACCAAACGCGCGAATCGGCCGGGTCAACTCACCCCGAGACCGGCCTCGGCGAGCAGTCGGCGCTCGTCCACCTTGTTCGACGAGGTCATCGGTAGGGCGTCGACGACGTGGAAGGCGTCGGGCAGCATCGTCGCGGGTAGCCGCTCGCCCGTAGCCCGGCGCAGGTCCGCCGGCGTGGACGGCGTGGTGCTGACCACGAAGGCGGCGATACCGAGATCACCGTCGTTGTCGAAGGCGACGCAGATGGCAGCGGTGACGCCGGCGAGGCCGCGCACTACCTCACTGAGTTCGACGAGCGATATGCGAACGGCGTTGCGCTTGACCACTCGGTCGGCCCGGTCGACGTAGACGTAGTTTCCGTCGTGGTCGCGGCGGACGAGGTCGCCGGTGCGATAGAGCGTCTGTCCGGGGATGACATCGGAGCGCAGCACCTGCGCGGTCAGGTCGGGCGCCGCCCAGTACCCGGCCATGAGCTGCCCCCCACCGATATACAGCTCGCCCACACGATCCGGTTCGTCGATGATGCCGCCGTCGACGTCGATCAGATGGAACGAGCTCCCCGGGTGCGGCTGGCCGATCGGCACGGCGCCGCCGCGCGCGATCACATCCCGGGTGACCTCGAAGTGGCTGACCGCGATGGTCGTCTCGGTCGGGCCGTACCGGTTGAAGACGCGCAGTTGCGGCGCGGCTTCCCACAGCCGCACGACGTCCGCCGGTGAGCACGCCTCGCCGCCCAACGGCAGGATGCGCAGCTCGGTGTCGGCGAGGCCGGCGATCTCCTTGCTGGGCAGCAACAACCGCAGGTAGCTAGGGGAGCACCCGGTGAGCGTGATCCGCTCGCGGGCCAGCGTCCGGAAGAAGAAGCGCGGGAACAGCAACGACTCGCGGGACGGGATGACCAGCGACCCGCCCGCGGCGATCGGCGGGAACAGCGTCGCGAACGAGCCGTCGAAGTGGAACGGCGACACGCACATCGCGCGTGTGTCGGCGTCGAGCCCGACCATGCCGTTCCACGACCACACGGCCGTCGCGAACGCCTGCCGTCCGATCACCACGCCCTTGGGTGTGCCGGTCGTGCCGGAGGTGTAGATCGCGTAGGCCGGACGGTCGGCCGGATCGACCGGGGCGACCGTCGTCGAACCGCTCACTTCGGCCACGTCGACGGCACCCGGATGCCACTCGGCGATCCCGGAGTTGGCCAGCACGAGAGCGGGGTCGCAGTCGTCGACGACGCCGGCGATACGGGCCGGCGGGTCGGTGGCGGCCAGCGGCACGAAGATGGCGCCGACCCACAGGCAGGCCAGCGTGCTAACGAGGAAGTCCACCGAGTTGGGCAGTTGCAGCGCCACCCGGTCGCCAGCCGTCACGCCGCGGGCCGCCAACCCTGCGGCCAGAGTCGCGGCCGCGTCGCGCAGCTCGCCGTAGGTCAGCTCGCGCTGCCCGTCCTTGGCCGCCGGGCGGTGCGGTGCAGCGACGGAGTGGTCGAGCACCGACGCGAGGATGTCCCGGGTCGCCGTCGCCTGGTTCGCCGTCGCGACGGCGGGTGCCCCCATCGGCTCAGTCGGTCAGGGCCGTGACGCCGAGCGTGGCGAGGGCGTCGCGGATCGCCGTCACCGAAGCGAACGTGCTCTTGCGCAACATCGCATCGGGGAACTCGACATCGAAGGCGTCCTCGAGGGCCAGCATGACGCTCACGCTGGCGTGGGACGTCATTCCGGCGCTGTACAGATCGTCATCGTCGGTCAAGGTATCCAGGTCTACCGGCAGTTTGCCCTCTTCGGCGAGAACGCTACGAATCTTGTCAGTCACGATCACTGTCCTCCTAAGGCGAGTGCGACGACCGTTGCCGTGCCAATACCCGCCCCGTGGCTGAGGCTAATCGAGATGGGGCCGAGGCCCCGCTGCCGCGCCAGGTCGGCGGCTTCGTTGTGCAGTACCACGGCCGGCGCCCCGCTGGATGCCGTCCGGACCTCGATCGAGCGCCAGCGGGGGATCACGTCGTCGGGCGCGAGCAGCTTGATCGTCGCCTCCTTGCCGGCGAAGCGAGCGGTCAGCCGCGGCGCGGCGCCACCGCAGTCGGCGAACTCTGCCTCGGTGAAGAGTCGCCGCGCGTAGCGCTGGCCCCATCGGTCCAGCGACGCCTCGATTTCGGCGATCGCTTCCACGTCGGTGCCGACGCGGACGTCCATTGTCATGCCCGATTCCCCCGATCCCCCCGGATGCGCCCTCATGGTGGCTCGCGCTCGAATCTAACGTCAAGCTGACGCGACACCTCGATGGCGCTATCATTCTGGCGGCGCTCTTATCGGGGGACACACGGGGGGTGTGGCGCCGATGACTCTTGTATTGCACGGCGTGCATCGAGGGGTGCATGCGGGCGGCTCGGACGGCCGTCTCGACATCGTCTTCGTCAACAACATGCCCGACAGCGCGCTCGGCGCTACCGAGACCCAGTTCGTGCGCCTGATCGAGGCCGCCTCGGCCGAGGTTCCGGTACGGCTGCTGCGATTCACGTTGCCGACGCTTACGCGCGGCGAGATCGCCGCCCGGCACATCCACGACCGATATCTCCCGCTCGACGCGCTGTGGGACACCCGCCCGGCGGCGGTGATCATCACCGGCTGTGAGCCGCGTTCGGCCGATCTGTCCGCAGAACCGTACTGGGGCGAACTGTCCCGGTTGCTCGAGTGGTCACGTGAGCGGGCGGCGTCGACGATCGCCTCCTGCTTGGCGGCGCACGCGGCGCTGCTGCTGTTCGACGGCGCGCGGCGTCACCATCTGTTGTGCAAGTGCAGCGGCGTGTTCGGCCAGGAGGTTGCCCGCTCCCATCCGCTCGCGGCGGGCTTGCCCGAGCGGATGCCCATGCCGCACTCGCGGCTCAACGAGGTACCGACCCAGGCGCTCGACTCGCGCGGCTATCGCACAGTCGTCGGCTCGGACGAGGTCGGATGGGCCGTCGCCACGAAGGAGTACGGCGATCATCTGTTGATCGCCATGCAGGGCCACCCGGAGTACGACGCCGAAACGCTCATGCTGGAGTTCCGCCGGGACGTGCGCCGCTATCTGGCCGGCGAGCGCGAGACGTACCCGGCCGTGCCGGTCGGCTACTTCCCGCCCGCGGCGCAGACGATCTTGGATGAGTTCCACGCAATGGTCAGCGCCGGCGACAGGGATCCGGCGGTGATCAACAAGTTCCCGGTCAAGGAGTTGCTGAAGGTGATCAGCAGCCCTTGGCGGACGCCGGGCGTGCAGCTGTACGCCAACTGGTTACTCGAGGTACGCCGTCGCGTGGGCTCACGCGTGCAGGTCGGGTGATTCGCTAGTGCACGACGAGACCGTCGCCATCCACGGCGGGTACGAGGGCGACTCGACCCGCGCGGTTGCCGTTCCGATTTATCAGACGATCGCCCACGATTTCGTCGATCACGAGCACGCCGGCGCGATCTTCGATCTCGAGCAGCCGGGGTTCCACTACAACCGCATCAACAACCCCACCAACCAGGTGCTCGAACGACGGCTGGCCGCTCTGGAAGGGGGAACCGCCGCGCTCACGGTGAGCTCGGGCATGGCCGCGATCAGCTATGCGCTGCTGAACCTGGCCGTCGCCGGCACGAACATCGTGACGACGCCGCAGCTCTACGGCTCGACGTACACGTACTTCGCGCACATGCTGCCGCCGCTCGGCATCGAGGTGCGCTTTGCCGCCGACGACCGCGCCGAGTCGATCGCCGCGCTGATCGACGGCCAGACGCGGGCCGTGTTCTGCGAGACCGTGGGTAACCCCGCCGGCAACGTCATCGACCTCGAGGAGGTCGCCGCGGTGGCGCACGCGCGCGGCGTCCCGCTGATCGCCGACAACACGGTGGCGACGCCGTTGATGCTCAAGCCGATCGACTACGGCGCGGACGTCGTCATTGAGTCGCTCACCAAGTTCATCGGCGGGCACGGCACCACGCTCGGCGGAGCGATCATCGATGCCGGACGGTTCCCGTGGGCGGACTATCCGGACCGCTTCCCCATGTTCAACAATCCCGAGCCTGCCTTCCACGGCGTGGTGTTCGCGACCGAGTTCCCCGACTCCGCCTTCGTGGTGCGCGCGCGCAGCGTGCCGCTGCGCAACACCGGCTCGACGCTCGCTCCGTTCAATGCCTTCCTGATCCTGCAGGGCCTGGAGACGCTGTCCCTGCGGCTGGATCGGCACGAGGCCAACGCGCGCATGATCGCCGCGGCGCTGCGCGAGGACCCGCGCGTCGACTGGGTCGGCTACGCCGGATTTCCCGAGCACCCGTACTACGAGCTGGCGCAGCGGTACCTCAAGGGGCGCGTGCCGTCCATCCTCACGTTCGGGCCGAAGGGCGGCTACGACGCGGCGATCAGGTTCTTCGACGCGGTAAAGCTGTTCAAGCGTCTGGTCAACCTCGGTGATGCCAAGTCGCTCGTCAGCCACTCGGCGTCCACCACGCACCGCCAGCTCAAGCCGGACGAGTTGCGGGCGGCCGGCATCGAGCCGGAGACCATCCGCCTGTCGGTCGGCCTCGAACACATCGACGACCTGCTCGAGGACATCGACCAGGCGCTAGCGGTCGCGACCCGATCGTCGCCATGACCGGCGCAACGGTCGAGGCGGGCCGCGCCCCGGCCGAACGCGCCGCGACTCCTCAGCTCGTCGGACGAAGAGTCGGCACCGGCGCACTGTGGAGTGCCCTGAACGCCGGTACGTTGCGAGTGGCGACCTTCGCGGTCAGCCTGGTCGCGGCCCGGCTGATCGCCCCGCACGACTTCGGCGTCTTCACCGTCGCCGTCACCGTCTTCAACGTCGCGATTGTCTTCGCGGAGCTCGGGGTCAGCTCGGCGATCGTGCGAGAACACCAACGCTCGCGGGAGCTCGGGCCGACCGCATTCACCCTCAGCCTCGCGAACGCCGGCCTATTGGCCGGCCTGATGGTGATCTTCGCACCGACCCTGGCCCGGCTGCTCGGCTCCGAGGAGGCGACCGGGGCGGTACGCGTGCTGGCGCTGTTCGTGCTGCTGGCCGGATTCAGCGCCGTGCCCTCCGCCCTCATGACGCGCGACTTCATGCAGCGACAGCGCTTCATCATCGACGCTGCCTTCCTCGTGAGCTCGACAGCGGCCATGATCCTGCTGGTCCTCATGGGGCATCCGGTCATGGGCCTCGCGGTGTCGCGAGTGGCCGGTCAGGTCGTCACTGTCGTCATGATCACCTGGATGGCGCCGGAGCGATACTGGCCGGGATTCCGTTGGCGGGTAGCCAAGCCGCTGCTGGCGTTCGGCGTGCCGTTGGCCGGCGCGAACATGCTGATGATGGCGATCGCGAACGTCGACTTCGCCGTGGTCGGCCATCTGCTGGGGCCGCGCCAGCTCGGCTACTACAACCTGGCGTTCGGCATCGCCGGCTGGCCGGTGACGATTTTCAGCGCCGTGCTGATCGCCGTCACGTTGCCGACGCTGTCGCGAGTGCGCGATTCGCCGGGGGAGCTGACCAAGCACCTGGCCGCCGGACTGTCCGCGGTCACGGCGGCGTCCTTCCCGGTGTGCGCGCTGTGCGCGGTGCTCGCCGGGCCGCTCATCGACACGGTCTACGGCACCCGGTGGCATCCGGCGTGGACCGCGCTGGTCGTGCTGTCGATCTTCGGCGCCGCGCGCACCGTGCTGACGCTGTTCTCGGATCTGGCCATCGCCGTGGGCCTGACCCGCTGGCTGTTCGGGATCCAGGTCGTGTGGTTGGCGGTGCTGGTGCCGACGATGGTCGTCTGCGTCGAGCGGTGGGGCATTGCCGGCGCGGGTGTGGCCCACGCAGCAGTCGTCACGCTGCTCGTCATCCCGCTCTACATGATGCTCACGAAGCGCGCGACGCCGGTGCGGCTCGCCGCGGTGCGCGATGCGCTACTGCCGCCGCTGGGCGCATCGCTGTGCGCCGCCGGCGCTGCGTACGCCGCGACGCTCCTGGTCGAGGCGGCGCTGGCGAAGCTGCTGCTCGGGCTCGTCGCCGGGCTGCTCGTCTACGCGCTGGTCGCCGGCCGGTGGCTCAAATCGCTACGCCATCGATTGCACGACATGTACTGGCGCAAGGACGGCGAGGCGGCCGCGTCGGCGCCGGCCGTCGCGGAATCCACGGCAACCACGGCATCCACGGCAACCACGGCATTCGACGGATCCACGCGTGCGAGTCGGGCTCGGGGCCGGCACACCTACGGAGCCGCCAACTTCAGCGTCGAGGAGCTACGTCGTCGGCACGAGGCCGCCGTCGCAATCCCGTTCGCCGACTCACCGACCGAACGCATCTGGCTCTCAGAGGCCACCACCGCGGAGATTCGCCGATGACACCACTGCCCATCTGGTTCGGTTCCCGGGAACAGCCCCTGGCCGGCTTTCTGCATCGGCCGAATGGCGAGCCGGTCGGCGGGGTGCTGATCTGCCCGCCGTTCGGCTACGAGGCCGGCTGCTCCCACCGAACGCTGCGCACCATCGCCGACCGGCTGGCGGCGCTCGGCCACCTGGTCCTGCGCTTCGACTACGAAGGAACCGGTGCGTCGTCCGGGGGAGGCACCGAGGCGGACCTGTTGCCGGGCTGGCAGGCGAGTGTCCGTACCGGTCTCGCGGAGCTGCGCCGCCTCGGCGTCCGGCGGCCGGCACTGGTCGGTTTGCGGCTGGGCGCCGCGCTCGCCGTCGCCGCCAGCCGCGACGATCCCGACCTCGGTCCGATCGCCTTGTGGGCGCCGGTCACGTCGGGCCGCCGCTACTGGCGTGAGCTGCGTGCGCAGGCAGCGATCACGCCGGCCGGCGTCCCCGGCGACGGCTCGCTGAACGTGGTCGGTCACTACGTGTCTGCCGCCACCGTCCGAGCTATCAAGACGTGGGATCCGCTGGCCGGCGCGCGTCCGGACGCGACCGTCGTGCTCGTGCAGAGCCCGGGCTGGCGCGACGTCGGCGAGACGGCCGACGAGCTCGCGGCGGCCGGCCTGCGCCCGGCGCTGCTCGAGCTGGAGGGCACGTCGGCGGTCTTGGAGCGGGACGCCGAGATGGTTGATGTCCCGGCGCGCCTCGTCGAGCGGCTGTGCGACTGGGTGCACGACTCGACGGTGGCGTCGCTGATCGAGGGGTCGAGCCCGTCGGCTGATCCCGTGCGGTTGCTCGACGCCGGACTGATCCAGGAAGAGATCGTCAGCATCTCGCCGCGCGGCCTCTACGGTGTGCTGACCCAGCCGGTCGGGCTGCCGTCGTCGGCCGGCGTGATCTTGCTCAACAACGGCGTCGCCCCCGCTGCCGGGCCTGGACGGGCGTGGGTCGAGTTCGCCCGAGCGCTCGCCCTCGAGGGCGTGACGTCGCTGCGCCTCGACTTCTCCGGGATCGGCGACAGCCCCGATGCGCGGCGTCGCCGAGTGCGGCGCGAGGAGGCGGTGCCGCGCAGCGCCGGCGCCGAGTTGCTCGCGGCGGCCGACTTCCTGCGCCGGCGCGGCGTCCAGACGGTCACCGCGGTCGGCCTGTGCTCCGGTGCGCACATCTCTGTCCGTACTGCAGCGTACGGTGATGGCGTCGACACGGTGTTCGCGATCAACCCGCCGCTGTACTACCTGCGCGATCAGGGAATCGGTCCCTGGCAGCGCTGGCTGTGGGCGCTGACGGCGTTCCCGATGAGCAAGAAGCCGGTGCGGGCCGCTGCGCACCGGCTGCCCGAGCGAGTGTGGACCTGGCTGGACCGCCTGGGGCTGTTCCCCTCGCCGGCGCGGTACCTGCGCCGGGCGGCCAGGCGCGGAACGCAAGTGCAGCTGGTCTTCTCGTCGGACGACCCGGGTCTTTACGATCTGCGGGTGCGCGCCGACAGCGCGGTGCGCCGGCTCGTCGGCGAGGGGCAGGCCGCCCTGCTGATCGTGGACGGCATGGACCACTCGATGTTCGACCTAGGACGTCGGGCCGAGGTCCTCGACGCCCTGCGCAAGGTCTGCGGCGCGGAGCCGACGCATGAGGTGGACGACGAATCCGCTACGGCGTAAGCCTGATCGTGCCAAGGTGGGTCAACGCCATCGCTTCACTAGACGCTTCCCGAACGAGATCGCGGCCGCGGTCGCTGGAGTGTGTTGATCGACCGTCGCGCGAACGCTGTCCGGGCCATCGTCCTCAGTGACGCTGTAACGCGCCTGCAGCCAGGACCCTGGGCGCGCCGCGCAGCGGTCACTGGTGAAGACGCGTGAGTACCCGAGCCGGCGCAGGCGGGCAAGCACTCGTCGGTCGTATTCGCCCAGTGGGCAGGCGGCCGTCTCGACGGCTACGCCGGATTCCTCAGCGATGAGCCTTCGAGCCAGCACCAGCTCCTCGTCGAGATCAGCGCCGGTCAGCCGTCGCCAGCTCTGGTGGTGCATCCCGTGTGATCCGATATCCATGCCATGACGCACCAGCTCGCGTAACCCGTCGCGGTCGATGCTTCCGGTGTGACCGATCCGGGATGCCACGGGGAAGAACGTGGCCCGTAGGCCGCGTCTTGCCAGAGTGGGAAGCGCGATCTCGGCGTCGGAGGCGTTTCCGTCGTCGAAGCTGAGCCGAACGCTCGGCGTCTTCGCGAGGTACTCGACGATGTCCTCGAACTGGCCTTGGGTGATCCAGTACTTCTGCTCGCCGGGCTCCAGTTCACGGTTCGGCGTACCGATGCCGTGGAAGCAGATGTTCTTGTGTTGCGGCACCACTACACCTCCGACCGGTGTTGAGGATCGGCGCGCCGGTGCGCGGTCGTGCGCCTCCCGTGCAGGCAGCTGATCGTGGACAGCGGTTTGGTTGACACGTGGTTCCCCCTATGCATCCGTGTCGGCCATCGGTCGCCCGTAGCGGCAGAGTACGTGGTGTTCCCCGTGCGCGCCCCTACTGCGTCTCGGCGGTCGCGATCCTGGGGCCGGCGCGATGTCGAGCGGTCGGCCCCGGTCGTGGCGACGCACCGAGCCGACTCTTCAACGCCAGAGCCTTCTTCTCGACGACGAACCAACTCGCCGCGGCAAACGGCAGCGTGCCCGCGATCGCCAGCACGGCCACAACACCGACGGGGAGCCGATGCCGACCCAGCGCCACCATGATCAGCTGCTGTACCGGGAACGCATATATGTAGAAGCCGTAGGACAGATCGTTGACCCGGCCCACCTGGTGGAACGGCAGCACGCTGCCCAGCCACATGCACACATACGCGATCGGCAGCGCGCCCAACCACGGGATGGCGTTCATCTCAGCAGTGGCCGCGGCGACTCCGATCGCGATCACGCCGATTCGCCAGTCGAGCGGGACACGTTCGGCGAAGACGGCCAGGGCCGAGCCGGCGAAGAAGATGCTGCCGAGGAACGCGAACAACGCGAGCATGCCGTCCTGGCCGAGATGGCGCTCCACGATGTACAGCGCTGCTGTCGCCAGAAACGCCGCGACCACCACGGCGCGGTGCCAACGGACAGCTAAGCTCAGCAGCACGCCGATCGCGAGGTAGCAGAGGAACTCGTAGATCAGCGTCCACAGCGAGCCGTTCCATGCGGTGCCGTACGGTACGGCCGTCAACGTGTCGCGGATGCCCTCCTGGCGAACCTTGAGCAGCACGTCGTCGAACACGTACGAGAACGCGCTCGTCCAGCGGATCGAGCCCGGCCCGATCGCCGCGGACACGGGCGCGAATGCGAACGCCACGACGAGCAGACAAACCAGATAGCCGGGGTAGATGCGAAGCACCCGCCGAACCAGGAACGTGCCCATGGGGGCGTGCCGACGGCTGTTGGCGATGAGGAATCCCGAGATCGCAAAGAATCCGGCAACCGCCCAGGTGCCGAGCTTCTCGCGGGCGATGCGCGGATCGTCCCCGTAGCCACCGACTGGCCAGGCATGCGACACGATCACCATGAGCGCGAACACGAGACGCAGGAAGTTGAGACTGTTGCGGCGCAGCACGAAGCCATCAGCAAGCGTTCCCACTGAATCCCCCGATATCCCGGCTCGCGCCGACCGATCGAGTATGTGCCAAGCGAAGCCGTTTGGCTAGGCGACATCGAGGAATCGGCCAGCTATTCAAGCCGATTGGCGGATGCTGTGCACTTGAGTGGATAAGCGCAAATGCCCATCGTTGCTGCACACATCACCCGCTGACGCCGGCGATCACCGCGCAGCGCTGCGGAAGTCACCGCGGGGCGGTGATGGGTTCGCCGGTGTCGTCCCAGATGTTGCCGGTGAAGGCGTTGCCGGGGTTGTTGGGCCAGAAGTAGGCCAAGGGTCCCCAGATGCCGCCTCTGGCGAAGATGGCGCGGGAAACGCGATTGTTGGTGATGTGGATGTTGCTGGATTTGCTGGTGCCGCCGTAGAGGGTGTAGCTGCCCCCGCCGACGAGGTTGTTGCTGATGGTGGAGTCGACCGGGGTGCCGAAGTCGCCGTAGAGGGCGATGGCGATGCCTCTGGAAAGCACGGTGTTGTGGGTGGCGTTGAGGTGGCAGCCGTGGTTGGAGATGCACAAGATGCCGTCGAGGTGGGCCTCCGGCGGGCCGCCGACGTCGTGGATGTAGTTGTCGGTGGCGGTGACGTAGTCGCCTTGGATGCAGTTGGAGCAGTTGTGCAAGTTGGCGTGGGTGACCGTGACGGGGTTGGTCGTTTGGGAGAGCACGGTGTATTGGACGTCGTGTGCTCCGGCGTCGACGCCGGAGATGTCGACGTGGTCGATGGTGGCTGAGCCGGGGCCGCGGATGATGATGGCCCACATTTCGGGAGAGTCGATAACGATCTTGACGTTGCGGATAGTGACATTTGGGGCCGACACGTCGATGGTGCAGCCGTCGATCGTGACGTTTTCGATGACTTGACCGGGGGTGCGAGCGGTGATGCATCCGGATGGGTGCAGCGTCACGCCCGGGGTGACACCGGTATTCGTCGCGTCCGGATACCCGCACTCACTCGGATGCGTCGCACAGTTGCGTTGCGCCGGGTCGAGCGATGGCGGCGGTGTGGACGTGGACGGCGAAGGTTGGCTCGTCGTCAACGGCGCAGCGCGAGGCTTGTCGTCCCCGCCGGAAACCGTCTTGACTATCAGTACGGATGCGGCCGTTACTCCGATCGCGGCAGCGGCAAGGCCGAGCCAGTACCGGCTAGTTCGCTGAGAAGAACCGTTCGCCATGTGCCCCCCGAGCAGTTGTGCGACGATATTCAAATGGGGGGTTCATCGCTAGAGGGTACGGCAGGTCTGGCCAGCATTGTCATTCCTGCGCACAACGAGGAGGCGTCGATCGCGCGGCTGCTCGGGCCGCTGACCGCCGGTGCAAAGCCCGGCGAGTTCGAGGTGATCGTCGTCTGCAACGGCTGCAGCGATCGCACGGCCGAGACTGCTCGCAGCTTCGGCGTCCAGGTGGCCGAACTGGCCGAACCTTCGAAGGCGGCGGCGCTCGCGCACGGTGACTCGCTGGCGCACCACTATCCGCGGCTGTACGTCGACGCCGACGTCGAGCTGACTGCGTCGGCGGTGCGTGCGCTGTGTGCTGCGCTCGACGGCGACGGTGTGCTGGCGACCGGCCCGCGGCGAGAGATCGCGCTCGACCAGGCGAGCCCGCTGGTCCGGGCGTACTACGGCGTATGGAGCTGCTTGCCGCAGGTACGCACCGGGTTGTTCGGCCGGGGCGTGGTGGCGGTGTCGGCGGCCGGGCACGAGCGCACGCGGGCATTGCCTTCGGTCATGTCGGACGACCTGGCGATGTCCGAGGCATTCGCGCCGTCGGAACGGGCCGTGGTCGACCGGGCCGTCGTGGTTATCCGCCCGCCCCGAACGCTGCGCGATCTGGTGCGGCGGCGCATCCGCGTCGCGACCGGAAACACCCAGCTGGATCAGGTCGGGGGGCGGTCGGAGGCGGCGAAGACCTCGTGGGCCGATCTGCTTCGCGTCGTGCGCACCGAACCCCGCGTCGCGGCCGGCGTGCCGGTGTTCGTGGCGGTGGCTGTCGCCGCCAGGCTGGCCTCGCGCCGGCGGGTACGGTCCGGCGACTTCAGCACCTGGCTACGCGATGACAGCAGCCGCCGGGCCCGCCGGGGCGCTGCGCCACTGCCGGACGTCCCACCCGCCGTCGACATCCTCGTCGCCGTGGTGACCTACAACAGTGAAGACGTCGTCGCCGACCTGCTGAAGACTCTGTCGGACGGCCTCGAGGGCTGCTCGTGGCAGCTGGTGGTTGCCGACAACGACTCTCGGGACCAGACGCTCGACGTGGTCAAGGAGCTGCGGCCGGACGCGACGATCGTCGAGACGGGCCGTAACGCCGGCTATGCCGCCGGCATCAACGCCGCCGTTGCCGCCGGGCCGCCCGCGCGGAGCATCCTGATCCTCAACCCGGACAATCGCTTGGAGCCCGGATCGATCGCAATCTTGCGCGACCGGCTCGACCAGCCCGGGGTCGGCATCGTGGTGCCGCGGCTGCTCGACAGCAACCGCCACCTGGTGCGCACGCTGCGGCGCGAGCCGAACATTCGGCGGGCGCTGGGTGACATGTTGCTGTCCGCTCGGTTGGCCGGGCGGTTCCCGGCCTGGAGCGAGCTGGTGACGGATCCGCGGTGCTACACCGAGGAGTCCTCCGCGGACTGGGCGGCCGGTCCGATCGTGCTGGTCTCACGGGAGTGCTTCGTGGCCTGCGGAGGCTGGGACGAGTCGTTCTTCCTGTACTCGGAGGAGACGGAGTTCTGCCTTCGGGCCCGCGATCGTGGGTACCGGCTGGTGCTCACTCCGGACGCGGAAACGGTCCACCTCGGCGGCGAGTCGAGCATCTCGCCCAGCCTGTGGGCGTTGCTGGTCGTCAACCGGGTTTCGCTCTATCGCCGCACTCACTCGTTCGCCGCGACGTCGGCGTTCTGGCTCGTTACCGTCGCTCGAGAGGCGTCCCGACTGGCGTTGCGGCGTCCGGCGAGCCGCCAGGCGCTGACCGCTCTGCTCGTGCCGGGCCGCGCCAGGGCCACGGTCGCGGAGGCCGCCCGGCAATCGCCGGACGTCGATCGACGCCGAGCGCTCGCGCAGGCGGCTACCGCGAAGCAACCTCACTGATCAGCGAGAGGTCGGCGCCGGCTGACCGGGCAACCGATCAGCCGGCACTGCCTCTTGCGTGTGTCAGCTGGGCATCACGACCTGCCCGTCCTTGTTCGGGCTGAGGTCAGTGTTCTCCTCCCACTTGTTCACGGCCGTCCCCGTGGTGGGCCACACCACCGCGTTCGGGTCGGCGGTCAGACCGGCGTCGGTCTGCACGTAGTGCCGCCCATCGGAGTTCAACGTCGGGTGGTAGATGCTGAAGCACTGCGAGTTCGACGATGGGCACTGGTGCCCGCCGAACGCGTTGCCCTCGACCCGGGTGTTGTGGATGAATCCGCTCGGGTTCTGGTTGTCGAGCAGGATGATGCTCTGCCCGTTGTCCAGGAAGTTGCCCTGCACCGTGAGGTCGGTCACGGTGTAGCTGTTGTACGGGGCCACGTTCACCGGAGCGTCGTACTGGTTGTCTTCCTCGATGCGGTTGTTCGTGATGGCAGTAGGCCCGCCGCCGTAGACCTCGATGCCGTCCGGGTGTCCGGACGGGTTCGAGACCGTAGACACGTCGTGCATGTAGTTATTGGCGATGGTGACGTGCGTGCCGTACGTCGTCAGGAGGTTCTCCCCGCGGGAGATGTTGTTCGCCAGCACCTGGTTGCTGTCGCCGTACACCCACACCGGCTCGTAGAGCGACTGCCCCGCCGGAGCGGTCACATCGCAGTTCTGCACGGTGTTGTGGTCGCCACGGAGAAGGAAGCCCACGGAGTTCTGACCGCCGTTGGTCAGCTTGCAGTCCTTGACCGTGATGTGCGACCCGGTGATCGTCACCTGGCCGGTGTACGACTTCAGCGAGATCGTCTGCCCGTTGTAGCTGGTGCCGTAGGTGACTGAACCGCTCGCGGTCAGGCCCGATGCGGCCACGGCCGCCCCGGCCAGCCCGGTGTTCGTGGCGTTGCGTGCCTCACCCGGTGCAAACGTCCCCGGCGGCGCCGGCGTGGTGGCCGGGCTCGTGGTCGCGGGCGTTGTAGGGGGCGGTGCCGCAGGTGTTGTCGGAGTGGGCGCCGCTGACGAGGTGCTGGTCGTCGGCGTCGGGCTGGGTGATGTCGGCCGAGTGGTGGGGCTACTCGACGGGGCCGTGCTCGACGGGGGTGGGGATGTCGGCTGATGCCGATGGTGGCGCCACCACCACGAGGAGGCCGACGTGCTGTGACGGTCGTGCGTCGTTCGGTGTCGGCCGCTCGCCCCGGCGCTGGCCGTACCCACGAGTACGGCGAGGCCTGATGCCAATAGAAGGACGCAGGCTAGGGCCTGCGTCTTGTGTGATCGCCGCCACCGGTGTGACGACTGGTGCTCCTCCTTTGCGTGCCGCGCGTGTGCGCGTGGAACTCGATTAGAACGTTGCATGAATAGACCGCCTTCACCCCCCGCTTGAGGTGTTTGGGTCGGCGGGAACCGTACAGGCTCTTCAATGCGTCTGTCGAGTTAATCATCGAGGACCGATGCGCTGATCACGGTCAGATCACGGGAATGCCTGAGGCGCGTCGCTGGCTTTACTGCGGCTGGATATCAGGCGGGCCTGGGCGTTTCTCTGCGAATATCGACGGAGGAGACGTAGACGAACCGCCGCAGGGCGCCCAGACACCCCAGAATCAGGAAAATCAAGCTGGCGGCCATTGGGAACGAGAATGCATCAAACAGGGCAAAGCTTGCAAGCGCTGATGCGGCAGATGCGGCAAGTGACACGCCCAGCCGGCCATCGATCGGGTCCGCGGCCGGCCGCAGCCGCATTCCGCCGACCACGCCGCTGACGAGCAGGCCGAGGAACGCGACCAGGCCCACGATCCCGGTTTCTATCAGCAATCCTAAATATTGATCATCAAGAATGCGATACGCCGGCAGAAATGTGAGAAAGCCGCGTCCAAATATCGGAGTACGAGAAATGAAATCGTAGGCCAACGAAAAACTGCCGGTGCGCGATTGTGCGCTGCTGTCGCTCTGGATTCCTGTGAATAGCTTCGTGATGGTGCCGAGCAGTCCGGGCACCGCCACGAACACCGCGCCGCTCAGGGCGACGATGGCCACGTAGGCGCGTCGCCGGGCTGCGCGCGACCAGGTCGGCAGCACGAAGCACAGCGCCACGAGGACGCTGAGCACCGCCGAGCGGGAGATCGAGATGGGCACCGCGAATCCGATCGCGATCACCGGGTACCAGCGACGGAGCGCCCGGCGGTGACCGTCCACCATCGCGTAGTGCAGCGCGATCGGCAGCGCCATGGTGAGGACCGCGCCGAACTCGATGGGGTGCACCGCCGTGCCCGCCGGCCGGGTCAGCCCGTCACGCCCGTACAGGCTCACCAGCGACTGGTTCGTAGCGAGGCCGGGCACCTGCAAGTAGTTGGTGAACGGCATCTTGGTCACGAACTGCAGCAGCCCGAGGGTGGCCAGCGCTCCGGCGAGCATCACTAGGCGTCGCAGCAGTACGTCGAGCCGCTCCCGCGTCGGGATGCGGTCCATGGCCATGAGCAGGACGCCCATCCACGAGCAGACCAGCAACAGGCCCGCGTCGGCCGCGCGGGCCTCGGCGCTGAACATCGCGCGCGAGTTCGCGGCGACGTAGCTGATCAGCACTGCGCCGACGAACAGCCACGCGAAGATCCGGATCGGCTCGCGGCGCTCGCGGCGGCCCAGGTGGCTGACGGTACCGACCAGCCAGGCGGCGAACAGGCCCATGCCGAGGACCTCGGCGGGCGTGCCCGCGCTGCCGAGCGGGCCGAAGATCAGGTCGGAGGGGATGACGACGAGCGCGACCAGAAAGGCCGTCAGACCCGTGACGGCGTCAATCCTCGTCGACCGCGTCGACGCCGCCAGTGCGGTCATGGCAAGCGGCTAGCGACTCGATCGTCCGGGTCGGCATCGGATTCGGGAACCGAACCCGCCTGCTGAGCACTTCCCCGCGCGCGGCGACGGATCCGCGCCGTGGGCGGCGGCGCCTCGGGAACGTCCGGTGCGCGACCGGGTAGCGGCCGCCGGCGCGCGCGGACGGACGGTTCCACGGTCGACTCGGCCGACCCGGCTGCGGTGTCAGCCGTGGCGCTCGCCTCATCCGGTGCTGTGGTGCCGCCGTGCCCGTTGCGGGTCATCGACCGGACGAGGTGACCGGGCCGCAACATCGCTCGGGCCGAGAACGACGAGGGCGCGTTGTCGGCGCGCGCCTCGGCGGGTGCCGGTGCCGGCGAGAGCCGACGGACCGCTCGCCCGGCCTGCTTCGGCTTACGTCGTCGCTGCATGAGCAAGTCGACGACCGAGACGGCCAGCGCGGTGCCGACCAGCCCGGCCACCAGCGCGACGACCAGCGCGCGGATCTGCGACTTGCGCGACGGGCTGGCTTGCGTATCGCGGGCCACCACGGTGGTGGTGACGCGGTTCTTGTCGACCACACCCTGGTTGGCCTGCAGGGTGTTGAGCTGCGGGCCGGCCAGGTTGAGCACCAGTCGCATATCGGTCAGAGCTGCCGCCGGCGTCTTGGCCTTCGTCGTGACGGTGACGATGGGCCCGTCCGTCGTGGTGTCGCGGGCGACGGTGTACGAGCCGTCGAGGCCGGCCTTGCGCAGTACCGCGAGCGACGAGCTCGACATCATGGCTCGGCTGACGATGTCGGCGAGCGGCTGCAGGCCGCCCAGCTGCATGTAGGGATTCGGATTGCCGGTCGTGCTCACGCTCGCCGGAGTCGGCGGCGGAGTGAGCAGCAGCGACGCCTTCGTCGTGTAGCTCGGGGGGACGAGGTGCAACGTTGCCGCGCACAACACCACGGTGGCGATCAGGCCCGTGACGGCGATCGGCCACTGGCGCCGGAAACGCCGCAGTAATCGGATTTCGGGCGTGCTGGATATAGCGGTCGCCACTCGACTTGTACCTCCGCCCCCACGAGGTGATGTTGCTCGTCAAGCCGGGCGTAGGCCCGTACGATGTGACAGCAACTTTACGCAGGATAGACGTATCGCTGCGTAGGCGCCAACGGAAGGTGATCTATGGCCGGGGGGACGGCCGTGGTCGCGCCGCCGAAGGCCAGCCTGCCCGCCGTCGATGGTCGACAGCGGCAGCGGCAGAGGCAGCGGCGGGCACGGCGCTGGGGGGCGATTGTCGTAGCGGTCGGGCTGTTGATTACGGCCGTTATCTCCTACCGGGTCGTCCGCAAGCCCGGTGTCTACTGGGCCCAGACCGACGTGCTCTTCCTGCCTCCGGCCAGCGGTGTGTTCCCGAATGCCCTGGTCAACAATCCGGGCGGCGTGATCGCGCTCGCCGGCGTGGTCGGCAAGATGGTGGATGCGGACTCGGCGGCCGCCCGGGTCGTAGACCCTTCGGTACGGCTGGTGAACCAGGGTGTCCGACACGGATCGTCGGTGACCTTGCCTAACGACGGCGGGCAGTGGGCGGACAACTTCGACAAGGCGTTGCTCGACGTGCAGGCGGTCGGGGCCACGGCCATCGAAGTGAGTAGCACGGTCAATCGGCTCATCAGCCAGATCAACCTGAAGCTGAACGCGTTGCAGGCCGGCGTGCCTCGCGTGGACTGGGTGACGACCAGGCTCAGCCCGAGCCAGGTTCAGGTGTACTACGACTCAGGACGCCGCCTGCGGGCGTTACTGGCAACCCTCGGGGTCGGGCTGGCCGTCACCGTGATCGCCGGTCTTTACGTCCGTCGACGCATCGCCCGCGGCCCCTGACGAACTCGCCCGCCGGCCAACGGCCGCCCGCGTCGGGTGGGTGAGCCGGAGACGTTACGTGCAGGAGCGGCCCTGATAGCTCGGGTTGCCGGAGTCCACGTCGGCGCCCGTCTCGAGCACGGTGTTGCCGCTGCGGCGCCACCCGTCGGTCGGAGCTCCACGCGGGAACCAGACGCCGTAGTAGCCGACGCAGCCGAACAGCCGAGTACTGAACCGGTTTCCGGTGAGCGTGATGTTCGTGACGGTGAAGCCACCGCTCGGATCGTCCTCCGACGGGCTGTAGTCCTCCGCGTAGACGGAGAATCCGCCGCCGGTGATGAGGTTGTTCGACACGGTGATGTCGTGACTGCTCTTCAGGCTGTTCCAGATCGCGATCGCGCTGTCGGTGCCGTTGCCGTTGTCGGACGTCATGAGGAACGTGTTGTGACTGATGGAACCGTTTGCGGCGCCTTCGGTCTGGTACCCGTCGATGTGACCATTGGAAGTCTTCGCTGTGAAGTCGTGCAGGTAGCTGTCCTTGATCTTGAAGTGGTCGCCGGTCGTCGCGGAGTAGCTGGTGTCGGCCCAGCTGAAGATGCCGTCGTCGACGTTCTGGCAGTTCACCGCGACAGCCGTCATCGCTGTTCCTTGATGCCAGATACAGGCATGCACGCCGTCCATGCCGTCGATGTCGACGTGATCGATCGTGGCACTGGCGCCGTCCTGGATCTTGATCACGCCGGTGCCGTTGGCGGCCTCACCGCTCTGGCCGCTGCTGCACGCGATCTGGACATTGCGCACGGTCACGTTCTGGGCCTCGATGCTGAGGCAGCCGGTGATCTTCTGGCAGCTCACGACGGTGTTGGCCGTCGTCACCCGGATGGTTCGCGTGGCGCTGCCACTGTTCGTGGCGAGCGTGCCGCCCGAACATTGGCTCGCGACCGGCCCGGTGTTGGCCGGTCCGGGCCAGCCGCACCTTTCGAGGTTCGCCCATAGGTAGCTGCCGCCGTGCGCGCAGGCGGCCGGGGCCGGGCCGGACGCCGGTGTCGACGGCTTGGTCGGGTGGCCGGACGTCGGAGGGGGACTCGGCGTCGCCGGGTGGCTCGACGCCGGTGTCGGGGCCGGGTGGCTCGACGCCGGTGTCGGGGCCGGGTGCGCCGATGAGCCGGTGGGCGGCGTCGGCACCGGATCGCCGGCCAGGCCGGGCCGGAAGAGCACGTCGACGTAATAGGCCGTGCCGCCACTGGTGTTGCTCGGGAAGCCGCTGCCGGGCCGGTACGTGCCGGCCGACCCGCGGATCGTCGCGTTGCCGAGGGTGGCCCCGCCGGCGAAGGCGTTGGCCTGGGTCGGATAGCGGCTCGACGTCTGGTACGACGCCACGTAGGTGACGCCCGGGCGCAGCGCCGTGGGCCGGGCCAGTCGGGCGTCCTGCCAGCCTCGGTGGCTAGCCGCCGGGAAGATCGCCGAGACGATGCGCTGCCCGGCGGTCGTCCACAGTGCGCCAGGGTGGCTGGCGGAGTCGTCGCGGCCGCGGTAGTACCGGATCGCGACCACGCTGCCCGGCGTGCTCACGGCGAACCGCACGCCGAGCTCGGCCGAACTACTTGAGCCGTACGTCGTCGGGCGCTCTCGTCCGGTATAGATGCCGACGAGACGTTCGTGAGCAGATGCCGAGCTGCGGGTTGCCAGCGCGGCGGTGACTCCGCCGATCAGTGCGAGGACGGCGGCGAGCCCGATCAGCTTGATTGAAGTGCGCTTGCCGGGTCGAAGATGCCCTGGAACGTGCGCCTTCACGAGGTCACTCCTCGGCCGACCTCCGCACGGTCAGGTCCGGTTTCCGCGCCGGCCGCGCGATATCGGCACGCTATATAGGGGTCGCCGCGCTTGTGAAGGTTTGTGCGACGCCGACATTCTCGATGATCAATGTTCAGCGCCAGATCCCACGCGTGTCGTAGACGACCTTTCCGGACAGCAGACTCCGGTTCAACGAGCGGAACTGGTCGTGGTCGACGAGCGAGGCGACGATGTCGGCGGCCTCCAGCGCGTCGTTCGTGCGGGCCAGGCGCACGTTCGGCCGGTCCCGGAGCGTGGGCGGCAGCGCGTCGACGTAAGGCTCCGCGACAAGGATCTCGACGTCGGGCAGCGCATCGGCGATGTGGGCGACGACCTCGACCGCCGGGCTCTCGCGCAGGTCGTCGACGTTGGCCTTGAACGCCAGGCCCAGACAGGCGACCTTCGGGGAGTTGAACCGTCCCGCCTTCTCGATCACCTGGCGCGCCACGTGCCCGGGCTTGCCGTCGTTCACCTCGCGGGCCGTGCGGATGATGCGGGCCAGTTCGGGCGCCGAGGAGACGATGAACCACGGGTCCACGGCGATGCAGTGTCCGCCCACACCCGGTCCCGGCGTGAGGATGTTGACGCGCGGGTGATGGTTGGCCAGTCGGATGACCTCCCACACGTCGAGCTTGAGCCGCTCGCAGATCAGCGACAACTCGTTGGCGAATCCGATGTTGACGTCGCGGTAGGCGTTTTCGACGAGCTTGGCCATCTCGGCGCTCGACGCGTCGCTCAGCAGCAGGTTTCCCTGGGAGAACACCCGGTAGACCGACGCGGCTCGCTCCGCGCAGCGCGGCGATATGCCGCCGATGACCCGATCGTTCGTGATGATCTCGATCATGATTCGCCCGGGCAGCACTCGCTCGGGGCAGTGCGCCACGAACACGTCCGGTACGCCGTCGCTGGCGTGCGGCAGGGTCAGGTCCGGACGCAGCTCGCCGATCCATTCGCTGACCGAACGCGTCGTACCGGGCGGTGACGTCGACTCGAGGATCACCACCTCGCCGCCGCGCAGCTGGGGCGCGAGGGCCTCCGTTGCCGCTCGTACATAGCTCAGGTCGGCGGAATGGTCGTCGTGGAAAGGCGTCGGCACGGCGAGGACGTACGCGTCGGCCGACGGAGTGTCGGTACTCGTGGTGAGCCGGCCCATGGCGACGGCGCCGCTGACCGCCGCGGCGAGGTCGGGTTCGACGAGCGGCGCCTCCCCGCGGCCCACGGTCTTGACCAGGTCGGCGTTCGTGTCCACGCCGACGACGTCGACGCCCCGCGTGGCCAGCGCCGCCGCGGTGGGTAACCCGATGTAGCCGAGCCCGATCACCGCGACCGAGCCCGAGAAGATGCTGTCCATGTCAGTCCCCCGATGAGTGTCGATACGGCGGTTGCGGCCGCACCAGGTCGCGCACAACGAGCGCGATGAACGTGGCGTTCGTGGTGAGGTAGCGGCGCCAGAGGCGGCGCGGTTCCTGCAGAACGCGGTAGAGCCACTCGAGGCCCAGGCGCTGCCACCGCAGCGGGGCCCGCTTGGTGATGCCGGCGAGGATGTCGAACGATCCGCCCACGCCGTGCAGCACCGGCACGCCGAGGGTGGCGCCGTAGTCGCCGAGGAAGATCTCCTTCTTCGGCGAGGTCATGCCGAGGAAGAGCATGTCGGCGCCGGACTGCCGGATGTCGGCCGCCACGGCGGAGGCCTCGGAATCGGCGAAGTAGCCGTCGCGCGCGCCGGCGATCTTGAGCGCGGGCAACCGCTCGCCGAGTCGCTGCTGCAACGTGGCGAGGACGTCCGGCTGCGCGCCGAGCAGGTACACCGACCAGCCGTCGCGGGCGGCCATCTCGAGCAGTCGCTCGAACAGGTCGATGCCGGCGACCCGCTCGGGGAGTCGTCGCCGCAGCAGGCGGCTGGCCCACACCACGGACTGGCCGTCGGCGAGCAGGACGTCGCAGTCGAGCAGCGAGTCGCGCAGATGCGTGTCGTGGCGCAGCCGCACCATCTTGGCCGCGTTGACGACACCGACCAGCGTGCGTTCACGGGTGGTGAGCGACCCCCGGCACCGGTCGAGGACGTCGTCCATCGTCAGCGCGTCGAGCGGCATGCCGAGGATGAGCCGCTTCATCGCAGCCACGCATAGAGCAGCCAGCCGAGTTCGTACGGCCGGCACTCGTAGTCGATCACGGTCGGCGGGAAGACGCGGTCGAGCGCGCCGAACCGCAAGCCCGGGCGGAGCGCTGTGCTCGCCGACCGGATCGAGCGGACCGCCTTGCGGCGTTCGCGGCGCCCGACCTTGCGCCAGATGGCTCCGGTGGCCTCGTCGATCATCGGCGATGTCACCTCGGGGCGCTCGAACACCCAGGCGAGCCCGGCGGTGATCGCCGGCTCGTGGTCGGTGCCGCCGGCGGCGCGCAGGTCGTGCAGCGCCATCGGCGCCATCGCGTGCTGGTGGACGCTGTACACCGGGTAGCCCTCGACGACGTCACCGGTGCGGACGTCGTAGTGCCACCACCACTGCCCGGACGCACCCTGCAGGCGCACGATCCGGTCCGCGCAGCGCTCGGCCGCGGTCAGCGAGTTCGCCGCGCCAGTGGCGGCGTGGTGTCGGGCCAGCGCCTGGATCGGGTACACCTGGTCGGCGAAACAACCCACGTGCGCGCGGTACCACGGCAGGGTGTTACGCGGCAGCCGGTGCGGGAAGATGCCGTGCGCGCCTTGGCGCCGGCGCAGGCGGGCGGCTACCCGGTCGACGTCGTCCGCGACATCGCGCAGGTCGCGCGCGGCGAGCAGCGCGGTCAGCGTCCACGACAGGTCGACGGTCGGAACCGGTTCGTCGGAGCGGGCGGCGGCGACGAGCCGATCGAGTAGTGCGTCGTCCGCGACGCCGCGCACCTCGGCGGCGGCCCACCCGGCGAGCGCTACGGCGCCCAGGTCCGCGCTGGTGCGGGCCTGTTCAGCCGCCTGCTCGGCGAGCTGCGCCGCGTCGCTACCGGCCAGGACTGCCTTCTGCCGGGCGGTGTCCAGGCCGGCCGCGCCGAGCGCGACGATGGCCGCGTAGCGCAGGTTGGTGCCCTCGCCCACCAAGCGGCCGGCGCCGCGGCGCACGGTCTGCACGAACTGGGCCGTATCCGGCAGGTACATCTGGGGCAGCGCGCGCACGGCTGACTCGACGAGCGAGCCTGTGTCCGGATGCGCCACGGTAGGCGGTACGTCGCGCTGCGTGTTCACGTGGTCCACTCGTCCCCCCGAACGATTCACCGTGGACTGACAGGATTGCACGTGATCAGGCTTCGCGCATCACCACCTGGTACACCTTCTTCGTGCGCGACAGATACCTGCTGTCCGTTATCGCGGCCATTGTCGGCGCACCGACTCTTGCCGGCGGGGCCGAGGTTCTGAACCGCGTGCCGCCGTCGGCCGCGGACCGCCTGGTCGTCCTGGCCCGCCGGCACGGCGTCGAGACGTGGCTCGCGGCGTGTGCGCCGCCCGAGTTCGAGCTGTTGCGGCGCCAGCGTCCCTTGTTCCTCGCGGCGCAGGCGCGGACCGCGGCCGTCCTGGCGACCCTGCGCGACGAGCTGAAGCGGCAGGACTGTCCGTGGATGGTGCTCAAGGGGCCGGCGCTCGGATACAGCGTCTATCCGCGGCCCGACCTGCGGCAGGGCGTCGACCTGGACGTGCTCGTGCCGCCGGCCCGGTTCGGCGACATCCTGGTTGCCCTCGAATCGGCCGGGTTCACGCTGCTCGACTGGAACTGGCCGCTGTTCGCGGCTCGCCTGCCCGGCGCGCTGCGCGTGCGGGCGCCGCAAGGTGTACTCGTCGACCTGCACTGGGCCGTGCTGGACGCCCCGGCGCTGCGCGGCCCGTTCCGGCTGCCGGTGGCCGAACTGCTGCAGCGGGCGCGCCGGCTGGAACCGCCCGGCTTCTGCGCACTGTCGGCGGTGGACCAGCTGGTGCACCTCGGCGTCCACGGCGCCCTCTCCGGAGCGAACCGGCTGGTGTGGCTGCTCGACGCCCACCTGGCAGCGGGGCAAGTCGCCGACTGGGACGAGATCGTCACTTCCGCCCACCGCGCCGGCGCGGGCCGGTCACTGGCTCTGGTACTGGCGCGTGCGCGAAGGCTGTGGAGCACCCCGGTGCCGCCCGCGGTGCTGCGCGCGCTCGGTGCCGGACCGCTGTGGCGGGCGCTCGACCGGATGCTCACGCCGTCCGACGCCGTGCCGGTGGATCCCGGCCGGGCCGCGCCGAGCCGGGCCTGGGCCCGAGCGACGCGGGCGACTCGGGCGACGACGCTTGCCGGGTTCGCCCGGCACGGACGGGCGTGGGTGCGGTCCGGACGGCCGCGCGTCTGGCAGGCCATCTCCTTCGACGAGTCCGATCCGGGCAGCCCGGTGCATCGCGCCGACGACCCGGACGCGCGCCGCCGCTACCTGGCGGCGGTCGCCGACGCCGAGTGAGTCAGCCGTCGCCTGAGCAACTCGGCGAGGTCGGGGGCGTCGGCGTAGGACGCCTTCCAGACATTGGCCGTCCGCACGACAGCGACCACGGCGCGGAAGCTCGCCTCCGGGGCGCGGTAGTGGTTGAACGCCCGGCGCAGCAACGCCTGGACGGCCTCGCCGCGCGGAGCCGGATCGAGCTGGGGCGGCCCGGGCACCCGCCGGGCCAGGACGATGTGCCGCACCCGAGCACCGCTGGCGGCGGTGCGCTCCAACGCCGCCGGCGACACGAGCCGCTCCTCGTCCGGCGGAGGTGCGGGCGCGAGGCCGATCAGCGGCCACACGTCCCCGCGTAGGGACAACGGTCTGGGAAAGGCGGTCACCGCGCCGCTGTCGCGGTCCAGCGCGAGCGCCTCGTCCGACACGTAGCCGAAGCCGGCGCGGAGCAGGGCGGCGACGAGCGTCGTCTTGCCCAGCCCGCTCTCGCCCGGAATCGCGATCAGCCCGTCCGGTCCGGACACCACCCCGGCATGCACGCACAGCAGTGGTGAGTGCGCTACGGCCAGGCGGGTCAGTTCGGCCAGAGCCTGCGCCGGATCGCCGGCCGGCACCTCGGCGTCGGCCGGACCGTCGGTCGTGGGCAGCCGGCTGAGCTGACGAGCGAGGTCAGCGGGCACGGCGATCGCCGTCCCGAGCACCTGCAGCGTCACGGTCACGGTCAGGATCCGCCCGGCGCGGCGCCGACGAGGTAGCCGCGGGCCACCAGGTCGGCGACCACCGTCCGGACGTCGGCCTGCACGGCGGCCTCGTTCGCGTCATAGACGCGGGCGAGTTGATCGGCGATGGCGCTCACCGTCCGCCGCCCGTCGGCCAGCCGCCACACGTCACCGGCCGATTGGTTCAACACGAGCACTTCGTCGATATCGGCCCGGTACAGGCACACGTCGTCGTCGAGATCTTCGACGACGACGCTCGGGGCTGGTGACGGGTAGTCGATCACGCGGTCACGATACGGCGCCGCAAAGGCGTGCCACTAGTTTCGATTCCCCCGTAGCGGCAAGGTCAACTAAGCCCTACTCTATGAGGCCAAGCCAGGCGGCTGGTCCGTACGGTCGGCCGTCCTGACAATTCGGGGGATGCCATGACTCAAGTTGATGGCGCGCGGGCGGGCGGTATAAGCCGCCGAGATCTGCTGCGCCGCGGTGCCGTCGTTGGGGCTACTGCCGCGTGGACCGTTCCGCTCGTGCAGGTCGTGTCGATGACACCGGCCCACGCCGATTCGCCGAGCGCACCACCGGTGAACCCGCCGCCGATCACGTCGCCGGTGAATCCACCGCCGATCACGACGCCGGTGAATCCGCCGCCCACGTCGCCGGTGAATCCGCCGCCCACGCCGGCCAGCCGGTCGACGCCCTCCACGCACAGTGCGCCGCCGGATCAGCCGAGCTCTGCGCATCGGGTCGCGACCGCGGCTCCGGCCGCCGTGGCGGGTGGTGGCAGCCCGGACGCGGACGCGTCGGCCCTCGCGAACACGGGTGTGGCGTTCCCGGTGGCGCCGACCCTCGGCGTGGGCGCTGCGGCGATAGCGCTCGGCGCCGGCGCCCTGTCCGCGGCGCATGCGTTGACGAAGCGGCAGGAGTCCACGCCGGACGCCTGACGCTGCTGTCAGAAGGGCTGCGTAAGCTGGAAGCATCCCCCTCCGGTGCCGGATCGGGGAGTTCTGTGCTGCTCGCGAAAGGCCCTCTGTTCCATGAGCTTGTCCGGATTGCTGGATGTTGCGCTGGCCGATCCGGCGGTGTCGGGTGCCGTCGAGTCGATCGGCGCGCCGTCGTTCACCGTCAGTGGGCCGGCGGCGCTGCGGCCGTTCGTGATCGCCGGCGTGGCCCGGCAGCGCACCGTGCTGGCGGTGACGAGTACCGGCGCCGAGGCCGAGGACCTGGCCGCTGCGCTGCGCTGCCTGCTGCCGCCGGACACGGTGGTCGTCTATCCGGGATGGGAGACCCTGCCGCACGAGCGGCTCTCGCCCCGGGCCGACACGGTGGGGCAGCGGCTGGCCGTCCTGCGCCGGCTGGCGCACCCGTCGGACGACGACCCCACCACCGGGCCGATCAAGGTGGTCGTAGCTCCGGTCCGGGCGGTGCTGCAGCCGCAGGTGCCGCGACTGGGCGAGCTGAAGCCGGTCGAGCTGCACGCCGGCGACGCGGGCAACGAGCTGACCGACATCGTCACCGACCTGGTCGCGGCCGGCTACGCGCGCACCGACCTGGTCGAGAAGCGTGGCGACTTCGCGGTGCGCGGCGGCATCCTCGACGTGTTCCCGCCGACCGAGGAGCACCCGCTGCGGGTGGAGTTCTGGGGCGACGAGGTCGAGGAGATCCGCTACTTCAAGGTGGCCGACCAGCGGTCCCTGGAGATCGCCGAGCACGGCCTGTGGGCGCCGCCCTGTCGCGAGCTGCTGCTGACGTCCGGCGTGCAGGCGCGAGCCGCCGAGCTGCAAAAAGAGCACCCGGAGCTGGGTGAGCTGCTCGACCCGATCAGCCGGGGCGAGGCCGTCGAGGGCATGGAGGCGCTGGCCCCAGTACTGGTCGACGACCTCCAGCTCGTCCTGAGCGAGTTCCCCGAGAACGCGCACGTGATCGTCTGCGACCCCGAGCGGGTGCGCAGCCGGGCTGTAGACCTGGTCCGCACGTCCGAAGAGTTCCTGGCCGCGTCGTGGGCGGTCGCGGCCGGTGGGGGACAGGCCCCGGTCGACCTGGCCGCCGCCTCGCTGCGCGACCTCGACGAGGCGGCCGCCGACGCTGCCGAGCGCGGCCTGCCGTGGTGGGGCATCACCCAGCTCGGCGCGGAGACGACCAGCGGGTTCGAATCGGCGCCGGAGTACCGCGGCGACACCGAGGCGGCGATGACCGACCTCAAGGGGTGGACGCGCGACGGCTGGCGGATCGCGCTCGTGTTCGACGGGCACGGCACGGCCCAGCGCACCGTCGAGCGGCTGTCCGACGCCGAAGTGCCGGCCCGGTTGCAGCCGAGTGGCGACACCGAGACCGGCGTCGCGATCGTCACGACCGGTCGCCTGTCCGGCGGGCTGATCTCCCCGGACCTGAAGTGCGCCTTCCTGACCGAGGCCGACCTGACCGGCCAGCGTGGCTCGCTGACCAAGGACACGTCGCGGATGCCGTCGAGGCGGCGCAACGCGATCGACCCGATCCTGTTGCAGGCGGGCGACTTCGTGGTGCACGAGCAACACGGCGTAGGCAAGTACGTGGAGATGGTGCGCCGCACGATCAACGGCGGTGAGCGCGAGTACCTGATCATCGAGTACGCACCGGCCCGGCGGGGTCAGCCCGGCGACCGCCTGTTCGTGCCGACCGACTCGCTCGACCAGGTGACGAAGTACGTCGGCGGCGAGTCGCCGTCGCTCAACCGGCTGGGCGGATCCGACTGGGCCAAGACGAAGGGCCGCGCGCGCAAGGCGGTCAAGGAGATCGCCGCCCAGCTCATCCGCCTGTACAGCGCCCGGATGGCGACCAAGGGCTTCGCGTTCAGCTCGGACACCCCGTGGCAGCGCGAGCTCGAGGACGCCTTCCCCTATGTCGAGACGCCCGACCAGCTCGCCGCGATCGACGAGGTCAAGGGCGACATGGAGAAGGCCTTGCCGATGGACCGCGTCATCTGCGGCGACGTCGGCTACGGCAAGACCGAGGTGGCCGTGCGGGCGGCGTTCAAGGCGGTGCAGGACGGCAAGCAGGTGGCCGTGCTGGTGCCGACCACGCTGCTGAGCCATCAGCACCTGTCGACGTTCCGCGAGCGGATGGCTCAGTTCCCGGTGCAGGTCCACGAGCTGTCCCGGTTCACCGCGCCGTCCGACGTCGACGCGACGCTGACGGGCATCGCCGACGGCAGCGCCGACATCGTGATCGGCACGCACCGCATCCTGCAGCAGACCGTCCGGTTCAAGGACCTGGGCCTGGTCATCGTCGACGAGGAGCAGCGCTTCGGCGTCGAGCACAAGGAGTACCTCAAGTCGCTGCGCACCGCCGTCGACGTGCTGACCATGTCGGCGACGCCCATCCCGCGCACGCTGGAGATGTCGCTGACCGGCATCCGGGAGATGACGACGATCCTGACCCCGCCCGAGGAGCGGCACCCGATCCTGACCTTCGTCGGCGCCCACGACGACCGGCAGATCGCGGCAGCCATCCGGCGCGAGCTGTTGCGCGACGGGCAGGTGTTCTACATCCACAACCGGGTCGACTCGATCAACCGGGCGGCCACCCGGCTGTCCGAGCTGGTGCCGGAGGCGCGCATCGCCGTGGCCCACGGGCAGATGAGCGAGGACGCGCTCGAGCAGGTCATGGTCGGCTTCTGGGAGAAGCGCTACGACGTGCTGGTGTGCACGACGATCGTCGAGTCCGGGCTGGACATCCCGAACGCCAACACGCTGGTCGTCGAACGAGCCGACAACTTCGGCCTGTCCCAGCTGCACCAGTTGCGCGGACGCGTGGGCCGGGCCCGCGAGCGCGGGTACGCGTACTTCCTCTACCCGCCGGAGAAGCCGCTGACCGAGACCGCCTACGACCGGTTGGCCACGATCGCCCAGCACACCGAGCTCGGCGCCGGCATGGCCGTGGCGATGAAGGACCTCGAGATCCGCGGGGCCGGCAACCTGCTGGGCGGTGAGCAGTCCGGGCACATCGCCGGCGTGGGCTTCGACCTGTACGTGCGCCTGGTCGGCGAGGCGGTGGCGGAGTTCCGCGGCGAGTCCGGCGAGGCCGAGGCAGCCGACGTCAAGGTCGACCTGCCCGTCGACGCGAACCTGCCGGTGGAGTACCTGCCCGGCGAGCGGCTGCGCCTGGAGGCCTACCGCTCGCTGGCCGGTGCCGCCACCGACGCGGCCGTCGACGCGGTGCGCGACGAGCTGGTCGACCGGTTCGGGCCGATCCCGCCGCCGGTCGAGAACCTGCTGGCCGTCGCCCGGTTCAAGGTGCTGTGCCGGCGCTACGGCGTCACCGAGGTGTCGCTGCAGGGCAACTCGGTCCGGTTCTCGCCACTGGACCTGCCCGAGTCGTCCCAGCTGCGGCTCAAGCGCCTGTACGACCGGTCGCTGTACAAGCAGGCGGTCGGCACCGTCTCGGTGCCCCGGCCCCGAACCGGCGGCCTGGGTAGCGAGCCCATGCGCGACGTCGCCCTGTTGCAGTGGTGCGCCGAGGTGCTCGAGCAGGTGGTCGGTCAGCAGTAGATCGCGCTGACGGGCGACCCCGGGTGAATCAGCCGCCCGCCACGGCGTACACGGCCCGGCCACCGGTACCGCCGCCGCCGATCGCCGTGACGCCGGTCAGGTCGGGGATCGGCGTGTAGGCGTTGGCGGCCGGGTCGAAGCGCCAGACCCGTCCGTCCGCATCGAGGGCCTGCAGTGCCGTGCGGTGGTCGCCGAAGGTGATCGTCTTCGCGGCCGCCAGGGTGGAGATGTCGGTCAGCGACGGAACCGGGCCGGCGAACGTCGTGCCGTTGGCCGCCTCGCGGCCGGCATCGTCCAGCCGCCACACCGTCCCGTCGGTGCACAGCTCCCAGCTGCCGTACTGGTCGGTGAACAGCGACTTGCCGTCGGCGCATCCCAGGCTGACCTGGGTCGGCACCGCGACGATCTGGGAGCCGCCCGACGTCGTGATCGCACCCCAGCGCCACAGGTGCCCGCTGCTGTCGATCGCGTACGCCGGGCCGGCGCCGCCGGCGATCGACCGGATATTGCTCAGGCCGGTGACGGGCACGGGCAGGTAGCTGTCGGACGTCGTCCCGTTGCCGAGCGCACCGTTGCCGCCCGCACCCCACGCCCACACGGTGCCGTCCGACTTCATCGCATAGCCGGTGGCGAACCCGGCACCGATCAGCGTGACGTCGCTGAGCTCGACCCGTCCCGTGGTCGGACTCATCGTGCCCTTGCTCGGATCGAAGCCGATGAAGAGGGAACTCGTGTGGCTGCCGTCGCCGAACTCACCGCTCGCGTCGCGGCCCCACACGTCGACCGTGCCGTCCCCACGCAACGCGTAGACGGCGCTGCCGCCGGTGACCTGCTTACCGGACAACTGCGTGTAGCCGCGGTTCTGGACGGAGAACACCGTGTAGTGGGAAGTGGATCGAGTGAGGCGGTCGTTCTGGTAGACGGGATCGACCCAGGCGATGAGCGAGCCGTCGGCCCGGAGCGCGTACTCGTATCCGCTGGCGTCCGTGACGATCGTCTTGACGTCGGCGATCGAGTTGATCGAGAAGGTTCCGGTGGGCAGCGAACCGCCCCACGCCCAGACGCCGGCGCTCGTGCGAGCAGGCGCCGCTGCCGCGAAGTAACCCTCGAGATCGACCACGAACTGCTGTGCAGCCGAGCTGTAGATGTCGATGTTGCCGTCGGTGCCGGGCGCGACGACGGCCGCGTCGGAGGTGGCCCGTCCGGCGATCGGGTTGAGGTCGGACGTGGCCGGTCTCGGGGAGGTACTCGGATAGGCGGTGGCGAAGCCGGACGTCGTGGGGTTCACGCCGGTCAGCGTGAGCCAGACCGCGGTGGTCGGCGTGATGTCGGCCGTCGACTGCACTCGGCCGGTCTCGTTCGGGTACGCGGGCGCGTCGATCGTGACGCCCAGTGCGTTGGTTGCGTTCGCCGAGGTCGACCACGGCCGGGACGTGTGCCGCGAGTCGAACAACCGGGTGGGCGTCGCGGCGACGTAGTACGAGCCGCTGGAGCTGAAGTAGCCGCCGACGTCCACGAGCAGGTCGGTCGTACCGGTCGCGTTGTAGAAGCTGATCTTGCCGTCCTGGCCGACCGGGACGATGGCGCGGTTGGCCCGAGTCTCACCGCGACCGAAGTTGATCGTGGCCGCGTGCGGCGGCAGGATGCCGGCCGGGTAGGCGGTGACGTACCCGGTCGCCGAGGGCGCGACCACCGTGGTGTTGACGACGACGGCCGACACCCCGCTGGCTGGGACGCCACCCGCGCCGGTGACCTGCACGGAGGCCACGCCCTGCGGTCCGAGCGTTGACCCGCCGAGGTTGCGGCGGGTGTCCATGACCCGGCTCGGTGCGACTGCAGCGAACCGTCCGGAACTCGTGGCGTCGGCCGCGTCGGTGAAGTAGCCGACGACGTCGGTGATCAGCTGCGCTCGGGCATCGGAGTAAAGCGTGAACGCACCGGTCGCGTTGACCGGCACGATCGACATCGCAGCAACGGTCTGGTTTACGACATAGTTCGTATTGGAGGTTCTCGGCCGGCTCGTTCCGGCGGCGTATGCGGTCAGGAATCCGGCGCGAGCCGGTTGGGTAACGGCCAGGTTCACCGCCACTGCCGAGACGCCGGAGGCCGGGATGCCGGCCACGCTTGCCGTGTTGACGGTGACCTGCTGGGTGGCGCCGCCGGGTGCGCCCAGCCCGATCCGGGTGTCGAGGACACGTGTAGGCGTGAGAGCGACGTAGCTGCCACCGGGCGCTGCGCTCGTCGGTGGACTGGCCGCGGCCGGTCCGGCGCCCGTCGCGACGGCGGCCGAAGCCGCGAGCAGCAACGCGGCAGACACGGCAACGAGACGTTTCCGCATGATGGCCCCTCCTCTGGGCGGTATCGCCCAACGGGGCAATGTCTAGCAGATTGCCAGCACCCCGCCAAACAGAGATTTGACGCCTATGCGGCGGGTGCGAAATCGTCCGGGGGGCCGGCCAGCCCGAAGAAGTGCTCGATCGCCTGCACCGAACGGCGGGCGGCCTGCCCGTCGCCGTACGGGTTCACCGCGTTGGCCATCACCGCGTAGTGGTCGTCGTCGTCGAGCAGCCGGGTGACCTCGCGCACGATGACGTCCTCGTCGGTGCCGACCAGCCGGACCGTGCCGGCCTCGACCGCTTCGGGTCGCTCGGTCGTGTCACGCATGACCAGCACCGGCTTGCCCAGGCTCGGCCCTTCCTCCTGGACGCCGCCGCTGTCGGTCAGGATCAGGTGGCTGTCCTGCATGAGCCGGGAGAACTGCCCGTACGGCAATGGCTCGGTGATCAGCACGTTGGGCTGGTCGCGCAGCGGCGGCAGCAGCACCTCGCGCACCACCGGATTGAGGTGGGCCGGCAACACGAACACCGTGTCGGGATAGCGCAGCGCCAGCCGCCGGACGGCGCGCGCCGAACGGGCCATCGGCTCGCCCCACGACTCGCGCCGGTGTGCGGTGATCAGAACGACGCGACCGTCCAGCCGCTCCAGCGCCGGATCGGTGTACGGCAGCCGGCGCGCGACCACGTCGTGCAAAGCGTCGATGACGGTGTTGCCGGTGACCGTGATCAGCTCGGGCTTGATGTTCTCGGCGACCAGGTTGGCCCGGGACGTGCGGGTCGGCGCCAGGTGCAGGCTGGCCACCTGCGAGGTCAGCCGGCGGTTGATCTCCTCCGGGAAGGGGTTGTACCGGTCCGACGTGCGCAGGCCGGCCTCGACGTGCACCACCGGGATCTTCTCGTAGAACGCGGCCAGCGCCGCCACGAACGAGGTGGTGGTGTCGCCCTGCACCACGACCATGTCGGGCCGTTCGGCGCGGATCACGTTGCCCAGTCCGGCCAGTGCGCGCACCGTGATGTCCTGCAGTGTCTGCCGCGGCGTGATGATGTCGAGGTCGTGGGCCGGCTCGATACCGAACAGGCGGTTGACCTGGTCGAGCATCTCGCGGTGCTGACCGGTCACCACGACCGTTGCCTCGAGATTGGCCGAGCGCTGAATGCCGGCGATGACCGGCGCGAGCTTGATCGCTTCCGGCCGCGTTCCGTAGACCGTCATGACGTCGAACATGTGGATCCCCCCGGACTCCAGTCGCATGATGCTACGACGATCCGACCGTTTCCGCTCGCCGTGCGTACAACCTTCGACTTGACGGCGATCCGGGCGTGCCAATGCGTTAGTCGGGCAGGACGATGGCTGATCCGGCTGCTTGACGCCGACGAATTCGGCTGCGGAAAGCTACGATCGCACGCATGCCTGACACGTCAACGGACTCGTCCGACCGGTACGGGGAGATCGTCCGACGCCACCGAGCGGAACTGCAGGATGCCTATCTCAAAGGTGTTCGTCGGCTCCGCTGGGACGCCGGGCGTCTTGCCGCCGAGCGGGAACGGCGACTGCGGGAACTGCTGCGCTGGGCGGCCGACCGTTCGCCTTTCTGGCGTGATCGACTCGCCGGGCACGACCTGGCGAGCTTCACCGAGGCCGATCTGCCTACATTGCCGATCCTGACGCGAACCGAGATGATGCAGGAGTTCGACCGTTTGGTCACTGTTCCTGGTTTGACGCTCGCCCGCGTGAAGGACCACGTCGACCACCTCGACGCAGACCGGTACCTCGATGACGAATACCACGCGATCGTGACGACGGGATACACGGGGACAGAAGCGATACAGCTCTACGGCTGGGATTCGTTCGTCACCTTCGTGATGCAGGGTTCTCGCTGGACGGGTCGACGCGGCGAGAGTCCGGATGCCGTTCTGGCGCAGGCGTTCGCCTGCAGCGCCAGGCATGAGTCCGGGGCGTTCCACTCCTTCAGCACCTTCGAGAGCGGTGGCCCGGCTTCGCATTGCCTGGCCGGGACGCTGCCGTTGCCCAAGATGGTCGAGCGGCTCAATCAGGCCCGCCCGAAGGTGGAGGCTCTCCAGGGGTGGCCGAGCGTCATCCGGCTGCTCGCCCTGGAAGCGCTCGAAGGGCGCCTGACGATCACCCCGACCTGGGTGGCCGTGGCCGGCGAGATGTGTACTCCACCGGTGCGGGAGGCGATCCGGGCCGCGTGGGGCATCGAGCCGTCCGAGTTCTGGGGCTGCTCCGAGGGCACGTACGCCTTTCCTTGCGGCGTAGGCGAAGGCTTCCACGTCGCCGACGACCTGGTGATCCTGGAGTCGGTGGACGCCGACGGAAACCTCGTGCCGTACGGGCAACCCGGCGAGCGGCTGTTGCTCACGAGCCTCTACAACCTCGACCAGCCGCTGATCCGCTACGACCTCAACGACGCGGTGACGATCACCGACGAGCCATGTCCGTGCGGCTGCGCCCACCGGCGGATCACAGATATTCGGGGACGGATCAACGGAGAGTTCGCCTACGACGGCGGGGTTTCGGTGCCCCGACGCGCGGTGGAGCGCGCCCTGCTCGCCGCTCCTGGTCTGGCGGACTTCTTCGTTCGCAAGACTCCGCAGGGCGTCGACGTTTCCGTTGTGACCACGGGGTCCTGTGACCTCGAGGCCCTGCGGACGGACATCGCCGAGGTGCTGCGTCGGGGCGGACTGGCATCGCCCGAGGTCGAGGTGCACGAGGTCCAGGCTCTGGAGCGCCTCTGGACCGGCAAGACACGGCAGTTCGAGCCGCTCGAGTCACCCTGATCGCCGGGCCGGCCGGCTAACGCTGTCCCGGTCGGCCCCGCAGAGGCCAGGCGCAGCGCCGCGACGTCCAGCAGTAGTCGATCGCGGCGCCGCGTTCCACGGTTGTGCAACCCTGGGCCGCCTCACGCGGCCAAACGTTGCACGATCGGTCGAGGCGATCTGGGCGGTCAGGGGATCAGTACGACCCGGCCGCGCACGCCACCCTTGCCGGCCAGCTCGTGCGCGGCGGCGGCCTCGGCGAGCGGGAACGTCTCGGCCACGCGCAGGGTCAGCCGGCCGGCGTCGACCAGCTCGGCCAGCTCGCCCAGCAACG
>Ga0081455_10000784_pt1 | contig 40861 bp, 42 predicted proteins | sample TabmetS3T2R1_FD_70207 | JGI IMG/M metagenome (GOLD analysis project Ga0081455, IMG submission 70207) | Tabebuia heterophylla rhizosphere microbial communities from the University of Puerto Rico - S3T2R1 | ecosystem: Host-associated > Plants > Roots > Rhizosphere ... | reverse complement strand
GGGAGTCGCTTATTTCGTGGCTATCGACGGGGGCTGGCCAATGAGGACGATCGCCGGGGTTCTCGTGGGTGTTGGCATCGCCACCATGCACTATACGGGCATGGCGGCGTTCCGAATCGCGGGATTCATTGTATGGGACAAGGCTCTGGTCGCGGCGTCGATCGCACTCGGGTGCGGCTTGGGCGCGGCCGCGCTGGTTGTCGGCGCTGGCAACACGACTTTACTTCACCGCCTTCAGGGTGCGCTCTTCCTCGCGCTCGCGATCTTCAGCCTGCACTTCACTGCAATGGGGGCAGCTTCGATCGTGCGAGATCCAACGATAGTAGTGACCGGGCCTGTCATGCCACCGGCCTGGATGGCAGTTGGCGTCGCGATGGCGGGTCTCACCATACTGACGCTGACGCTGGTTGGTGTTGGGCTCGACCAACGCGCCCGGCGACGGACAGCCGCCTTTGTTCGGGATATCGCTGCAGCAAGAAAAGCGGAGGAGCAGCAAAATCTGCTCGTCGCGGAGCTCGACCATCGTATCAAGAACGTGCTCGCCCGTGTCGCCGTGGTCGCGCAGCGCTCGCGCGAAAACAGCTGCTCCATGGATGAGTTCCTCGACGTGCTCGATGGGCGCATTCAGTCAATGGCGAATACACATAACCTGCTGAGCCGTGGCCGCTGGAAAGGGGTCTACCTTGCAGACCTCGTGCGCCGCGAGTTGGAAACCTGCATCGGCGTATGCGACGCAACAGTGGAAGGTCCAGACTTGTTGCTTCCAGAAGAGGTCACGCAGGCGCTGGCAATGGTGCTGCACGAGCTGGTCACCAACTCTGCCAAACACGGTGCGCTATCGACGCGTCATGGTCGAGTCTGTGTACACTGGCGATGTTGGTCCAAAGGGAGTTCGCATTCGGTCACAATCCAATGGCGGGAGATCGGCGGTCCGCCAGTCAGGGCTCCAACCCGGCGCAGCTATGGCACGAGGGTGATATGCGAACTTATTCCCTACGAGCTAGGAGGTAAGGTAGACCTCAACTACGCGACCGATGGCGTTCAATGCCGCATCGAATTCCCGCTCGAAAAGGCCGCGAATCACGATCGGCCTGTTGGTGAGCGTGAGCACCCGCAGCCGCCTGACATAAGATCAAAGGTAGAGTTGTCGCACTGACTTCCGAGGTGGCGGCGGGTGACCACGCTGGGCTAAAGGCCCCGGGCATGAACACCCTGCAGCAACAGGCCCCCTTCGACCAGTTCGTGCACGAGTTCAATACCGAACGGCCACACGAGGCCATCGCTATGAAGTGCCCGCCAAGCTCTATACGCCCGCTCGTCCCTATCAGGGCCTGCCGACCTCCAATACCCCTTCCACGATCCCGACGTCCTCGTCACCGCCTGTGGCCGCATCTGCTTGCATCGCAAGAAAATCAATATCTCCAGCGTCCTCGCTGGACAGCGCCTCGGAACCGAAGAGGTCGACGAGGGGATTTGGCTCGTCACCTTCATCGACCATGATCTGGGATATATCGACCTGGAGCAGGAAAACCTTGCAAACCCTCGACAACCTCGTTCGGGCCAAGGTTGTCACCTATGTCATAGGTACATTTTGTTACCTAAGTGTCCGGGTCGGACACCATTTTCAATTGGCGATCCCGGCCTTAAGCTGACCAGCGCTGTGCAGGTCCATGCTGCCACGCAGAGAGGCAGCGACTCATAGTAGGCTTGATCGGTGTGCACCGGTCAAGCGCTGAGTGAGGTCGACGACCGTTGTAGAATTGCAGGTATCGACCGATCGACGAGCGCGCCTCGGGCACGCTGTCGTATGCCCTGATGTAGACCTCCTCGTACTTCACCGTGCGCCAGAAGCGCTCGATGAACACGTTGTCACGCCACGCACCCTTGCCATCCATGCTGATGGCGATGCCCTTGCTTATGAGAAGATCCGTGAACGCATCATCCGTGAACTGGCTGCCCTGGACATTGCCCTCCTTGTAGAAGGTGAAGTCCTCGCGTGAGAAGGTCCCGTCCTCACGCTTGGACTTGTCGATGACCGGAATGTGAGGTGCGATCTGCTTGTCCTCGACCAGCCAGTTGAAGTTTGCCGCCGACCCAATAGGCCGTATCGGCAGTTTCCGAGCAGGACAGCGACCACGGCACCGGCCTGCTGCTCGCACTGGAAGCGCTTCCAGATCAGGCGAGTGCGGATGAATATTCGCGCATTCGGCCCCTTTGGCAGCCAGCCGGGGTGAGCCTTGAGGCGGCCCTACGCGCACTTCTCGAGATGGCCGTGCTCAAAGGCCACACGGGCGCGGTCACCAGTGTCGCGCTGACGCCCAACGGCGGACGCCTCATCACCGGCTCTGGCGACAACACGGCGCAGGTGTGGGAGCTGGCGACCGGCAACCAGCTGGCCGTGCTTAGGGGCCACACGGACGCGGTCACCAGCGTGGCGGTGACGCCCGACGGCGCCAGTGTCGTCACCGGTTCCGATGACATGACGGCGCGGCTGTGGGAGCTGGCGACAGGCAGGCAACTGGCAGTGTTCAAAGGTCACGATGGCCCGGTCATGAGCGTTGCGGTGACCGCCGACGGCACCCGCCTGATCACCGGCTCTGTCGACCGCACGGCGCGGATATGGGAGCTGGCCACGGGCAGGCAGTTGGCCGTGCTCAAGGGCCACACCAGCTTTGTCACCAGCATCGCGGTGACGCCCGACGGCGGACGCCTCATCACCGGTTCTGTCGACTGCACGGCGAGGGTATGGGAGCTGGCCACGGGCAAGGAGCTGGCCGTGCTCCAGGGTCATGATGGCCCGGTCATGAGCCTTGCGGTGACCTCCGAGGGCGGGCGGCTCATAACAGCTTCCTGGGACAACACGCTGCGGGTGTGGGAGCTGGCGAGGGGCAAGGAACTGGCCGTGCTCATGGGCCACACGCAGGCGGTCACAAGCGTGGCCGTGACGCCCGATGGCTCCCGCCTTGTCACCGGCTCGTCCGACAAAACAGCGCGGGTGTGGGACTTGGCCACGGGTACCGAGTTGGCCGTGCTCAAGGGTCACACTGACGGAGTGAAGAGCGCGGCGGTGACGCCCGATGGCAGCCGCCTCGTCACTGGCTCTTTCGACGAGACTGCGCGGGTGTGGGAGCTCGCGACAGGCACCCAGTTGGTCGTGCTCAAGGGTCACACAAAGTGGGTGAGCAGCGTGGCAGTGACGCCCGATGGTACCCGCGCCATCACCGGCTCCGGGGATGGGACGGTGCGAGTGTGGGAGCTGGCGACCGGCATCCAGTTGGCCGTCCTCAAGGGCCACGCGGACCGGGTCACGAGCGTGGCGGTCACGTCCGACGGCATTCGCCTCATCACCGGATCCGAAGACAAGACGGCGCGAGTGTGGGAGCTGGCGACCGGCACCCAGTTGGCCGTCCTCAAGGGCCTGGACACGATCAACAGCGTGGCGGTCACATCCGATAGCGCGCGTCTCCTCGTCAACGGCTCTTCGGTCAACGCGGCGCAGGTGTGGGAGCTCCATCCATATGGCCAGGCACTGATCGATCGGGCTAAACGCATGGCGCCACGATGCCTCACTGCGGAGCAGCGCCACCGCTACCATCTTCCGACCCCACCGCCACGCTGGTGCGATACCATGCAGAAGTGGCCCTACGGCTTGGCGTCTTGGCGACTGCAGTCCACGCAGTAGTACCGCATCCTAATGGCGGAGAAGCACTTACCCGCTCCTCAAGAGGCAGCCCGCGACATCGTCGGTTCCCTGCGGAGCCCAGCCGATCGGCGAACCCTGGCGCTAAAGCAATTACTGCATCGCAAAGTGTCGATGCGCGCAAGGTCGGTTGCGGGTCTTGGTTGTGCGGAAACGCGGCAGCAGGGTCCTTAACCGACCTCGATTGCAGTGCAGCGTAGCTCCGCGAGGTTTGCGAGCAATATTTTTCCGATTTCGTCTGCAACGCAACCTGACGCCGCGCCCTGCGCATCGTGAGCGCTCTAGGCCCGGCCAGTCAGGCGAAAAGTTAGGGCGCATCACGCCCTAACCGCCGCGATAATCGGCTTGACGCCAACGATATTTAGTACACGCGTCAAATTGTAGACGAGCACATGCTACGCCATCTCGGTGGCGACCTTCGGCAGCGTCTTCAGCAAGAAGTGCGTGGCACCCATCCAGCACCGGGCCGATCATCATCAGAGTCGGCCTATCTAGAGGATGCCCATCCTCTTATTGATGTGTGCAGCGATGGAGATGGCGAGCAGCAGGCCCCAAATCCAATTCCACCGGCCGGAGAATGCCCTGGGATCCCTACGGCTGAGAATGAACGCAATCACGTAGCTGATGGCAGCGGACGTGAACGCATACACCAGGGCGCCCAGGACTGGGCCAGTAACCACCGTGACGGCAAGCGTGGGGTGCTCTCTCTCAAAACGGTACTCGCTCACCGCCAATGCGAGAGAGACCGCTACGAGGGCATAGCGAATCATGGCCCAAGGTGCCACGCCGTTCACCGCTAGCCAGTAGGATCTTTAGGCACAGGGCCTCGAGCCTAACCTTTGCCGCCAGGTATTTTCCCAAGCGGCCATCTCTGCCGCTCCTAGCTTTCAATGACGTCGGTCAACGCTGCAGCTCGGCCTCCTCAGGCGAATTCTCGGTGCAACCCATCAACTCGTCGGCGCGCGACAAGCAGCGCGTGCATCCGGTCGGTCACGCTGGAAAGACAAGATAGCGCCTCAGTTGAATTGTCGGCGCGTTCTTTGAGCTTTTTGGCGGCTGACGGCAAGGCCGGGAACTCCTCGGCCACATTCGACTGGGCAAAGTCGTAGGCCAGAGCGGGACACGCCGCTACCCAATGGGTTGTGGATGAGACCACGCCCCGAAGTGCTCAGGACGCGGCCAAGCAGGTTGCTGGTTCAGGCCGGCGCTTCCGCACGCCTCTTCCGCCACCCGCTCATGACGCCAATGGTCCCGAGCACTGTACCAAGCAGGGGGAACGTTGCCGGTAGGGGCGTCGGAGTAAGATCGGGCCCGGTGACATTCAAAGTTGTAGACCCGCTGAATGGGCGCTCGATCCGGGCACCGGTTAAACTACAGCTCAGCGAGGTATCGATGGTGCAAAAGTCAATCCCTAGCGCCCCTGAAATGAAGGGCGGTTCCGGAAAATGAAGGAAAAAAAAGTGCCCGGAGCTAAGTATGTGAAAGTCGCATTGAAATCTCGCGTGGTCACCGCAGGATCGTTGGATATCGCGAAAGTCGCTGATTGGCCTTGTCCAGAGAACAAGGTCACAGCCCCGCCAACAAGCCCTTGGTCTGCCAAGGTGCCCTGGGGGAACACACATTTCCACCAGACAATTCGAGGTGCAAATTGAGCGTACTTGTGCCGCCGGTGGCAATGGAGCCTGGCGCGGCGGTGAACGACGTCGTGATGATCGGATCAAAATAGACAAGCGCCGAAGCCTGCGACGCTGCAGCAAGCGCTAGAGCGACTAGCAAAGCTCCGCGCTTCAACGATGTGTGCAGCATGGCGAGCCCCTGGCACCCAAAAATATCGTACTCGCAAAATGCGTGAAACCGCGCCTCACTATATCTAGCTTATCGTCGTGACAGGCACACGACTGATTACCCGCGGGACATCAAACGTTGGACCGAAAGTCAGTGAGCTGTTCCGGTTACGCACAATCTGAAAATTGAGGAAATTGAAGGATGACGATCCGCGCGAGCACTCGCCAGCGCGGTCCTCCCTCACTGAGTTTTGCTCGGCACATGGCCGACTATTTCAAGCTGAGACACGCGGCTTTCTAGCGTCCTACGTTTCTGCCGGCGCGCGTAGTGGCGTGAAATTCAGCGTAAAGCAATTGCGGGGTAAAAGTGCGTGCGCGTGGCAGCCAAACACCTCCAGCACCTCAAAGAAAGCGATTGATGCGACAAATTTTACTCCGCCGACCGAAAATTTGTGTTCTTACCTTGAGACGAGGAACACTGCAAATTTGCGTTGACTCTGCGGCCTGTGGGGTTCTTCGCGGGGGTACGCTATGTGGACTTCTTTACGCGGTTTCGCGGTTGCTTTCATCGCTACCATTCTTGGTGCCAGTTCTTCACAAGCGACGGTGTACACGATCGGCAGCCTCGATAATGATTTTATAACAACGCTGGGTTCCATGACCCAACCAATCCGAGCACTTAACCGAGTTCCTGCAACAGCACTTTCGCCTCCTTTAGGTCGGCTGTATCGAAACCTTCTGTGAACCAGCTGTAACCCGACGCCAAGAGGTTGCGGGCCTCAGCACGCTTGCCTTGGTCGCGCCAGAGTTCCGCAAGGTCCCGTGCGAGAAGAAGTTCGATAGACCGGGCGTTTTGGTCTCGAGCCAGCGCAAGCGCGTGTTCCAGCATCGTGTGCGCATCAAACGAGCCCTCCGTCGTTTCGCCCATGAGGACAGCACGCGCTTTCAAGCGACAAAGCTCCGCAGCAAAGAGCTGCTCGTTAGTCTCATGCGCTATCTTCTGCGCTTCGCCGACGGTGCCTGATAGTACGTCAGGTCGACGCTGCTGGAGCAGCGCCCGACCGAGCAGGGCGTAAAGCGCGGTGATCCCCATTCGATGGCCGCGGCGGCCATGGTTGTCCAATTCGGCCCTCAACTCTTCCAAATTGACCGCAGAAGGACTGAGCAAACTTGCACAAATCCGGGACACAATGCGAGCAAGACTACCCCACAGTCTGAAGGCGTGCTCGTCCGACAGGGTCAAGCAACGTTCCGCATGAAGGCGAGCCACGGCGAACTCGCGGCGAAGTACATACAGGATCGAAGCATAATACAAACAGTAAGCCTGCGTGTGCGGGTGTGCGATCGCATTTGCGCGCTCTAAAGCAGCGGTCATTTGTGCTCTGGCCCGATCGGGGTAGCCAAGAAACCACAACGCCCACGCCATCACGGCTAGCCCGGCCGCACCGGCATCCTGGCCGGCAGAGCGGGCGGCAGTACGAATGCGGTCGTCACTGGCATTGAAGATCTCGACTGCCTCCTCTGTGCGTGCCAACGCCTCGACGGGGCAACCCATAAGAATTAGAGCCAAGGCAGAGCCACGGAGGAAGTTGATCAGTGCTGGCGTGTCTCCGCGCGACTTGGCCAGATCAACTCCGGCCGCGGTTGCCTGAAGAGCTTCCCTCAGTTCGCCGCGGACACCGCGCATGACAGCGAGCCAATAGAGGACATCCAAATGTTCAGGGGGCTCCTGGAGCCGCTCGCATAGCTCGCGAGCCCGCTCAAAAGTTACTAGAGCCGGGTCTGCGATCGGACCTTGGGTGGCAATCAAGCAGGGGCCCAGCACAAATTGTAGGTCGAGTTCGAGCCGATCTATCGGTGAGCCACCAGGCAGATGGCGAACCGCCTCAATTCCTCTCCGCAAGTGTTCGATTGCTTCAAGATTGGCCGACCGTGCGGTCGCGTTTTTGCCCGCTCGCAGCCAATAGCAAGCCGCCTTATCGGCCAACCCGCCTTCAGAGAAATGATGGGCCAAAACCTCGGGCTGCGCCTCGACAATCTCCGGGAAGCTCTTCTCAAGCGCAGTACCAGCCTGCGTGTGTAGACGACGGCGATGATCGCGTAACAGCGTGCTGTAGGCGGTGTCTCGCACCAAGGTGTGTTTGAACAGGAATGTGGCCTGCGGCGGAATCCCGCGCCGGAAGACAAGACCTGCGTCTAAAAGCCGGCCGAGCGCATCATTCAGCTCCGTATCGGTTCGCTGGGCGGACGCGGCCAATAGCTCGTATGAGAACTCGCGCCCGATAACGGCACCGATCTGTGCCACCTCTTTAACCGCAGGGCCGAGACGATCAAGCCGTGCCAATAGCGAGGCATGAAGCGTCGCGGGAACCGTGGCCGATGTGGCTGGAATGGCCAATAGCTTGGATTCGGTCACTGCGGATTCAAGTACTGCCTTGGTGAGCTCTTCGAGGAAAAGTGGGACACCATCGGTGCGTTCGACGATCTCCTCCACGACCTCACCCGACACCCCCGCGGCTCCGATGATCCCGCGAACCAATTCGCCACTTTCGCCGCGCCGCAATCGACGAAGCGACAATGTCGTCACATGGGGCTGGCCCGTCCAAGGCGACCGATACTCGGGACGGAAGGTTGCGATTAGTAGCACCGGCATCCCTTCGATCTGTTCGACAGTCAGGTCGAGCAGCTCGCGGGAGGTCGGGTCGGCCCAATGCAGATCCTCGAATAACATCAGCACGTGTTGCTGGCGCGCCAAACCGGCGAGCTGTCGCAATAGCGCTTCGAATGTCTTCTCCTTCTTGCGTTGCGGCGTGAGCTCGAGGGCGGGATAGCGGTTGCCGACGGGTACGGACAGCAGCTCGGCCAATAACGGTAAGTCAACTTCGGCCGGAGCATTCTTTGCAACGAGCGCCTCTAACCTATCGAGTTTCATCGAGGGCGTGTCGTCGCGCTCGAAGCCGGCTGCCCGTTCGATTTGCCGGATAAAGGGGAAGACAGCGCTGTCCTGATGATGCGGTGAGCAAAAATAGCGCAATCGCATAAACGGCTCGCCTTCGAGGCTCTCCCTAAACGCCTCGGCCAATCGCGATTTCCCGATCCCTGGCTCCCCGGAGATCAGCACCACACTTCCTGCGCCAGATTTTATCTGCTCCCAACGGCGCTGCAGTAACTCGATCTCCTCCTCGCGCCCGACAAGCCGTGTCTCGCTCACGCGAAGCGCCTCAAACCGACTGCCGACTTGGCTCTCGCGGACAACGCGAAAGGCCAGGATTGGGGCTGCCAATCCCTTGATCTCTAGCTCGCCAAGGCACTGGTAATCGAACAGGTTGCCCACCATCCGCCGCGTGTTCTCGGGAATAACTATCTCGTCATTGCCAGCGAGGGCTTGCAGCCGGGCGGCGAGATTTGGTGTCTCTCCGATCACCGCTTGCTCCTGCGCAAGTCCCGATCCGATAAGGTCGCCCACGACAGCGATGCCGGTGGCGAGGCCAATCCGTACCTGCAGCGTTTCTTTTGTCGGCACCAGACGCACAGCCTCGACGATCGCGAGGCCAGCCCTTACCGCTTGCTCAGCGTCATGCTCATGGGCCTGCGGGTAGCCAAAATAAACCAGCACTCCATCGCCCATATATCTGGCAATAAAGCCGTCGTACCGCGTGATTGTGTCTGCGACGCATTTATGGTACGCGCCGATCACCTCCCGCAGGTCCTCGGGATCGAGCCGCGAGGCGAGGGCCGTAGAGCCGACGAGATCACAGAACATTACGGTGAGCTGCCGACGCTCCGCCCCGTCGGTGCGAGGTGGGCCCGACCCGGATACCGATTTTGGAATATCGGCCTCCGGCAGCGGTTTGCCGCAACCGCCACAGAATCTTGCCGCGGGCTCGTTTTCGAAGCCGCAATTCGCACAGGCTATCGGCAATGGAGCTCCGCATTGCACGCAAAAGCGCCTTCTCGTCGCCACGTTTTCGGCCATGCAGCTTGGGCAGCGCACAGGTGGAACCTCCAGGAGGTTGTCCATTCGAACGCTGATGTCGCCTGACGTCAACGATTCGCCGGGGACCGAATGAACACCCACAACAATGCCCGGCTCACGCCTAAAGGTCGAGAGGATATGGTCCGAGCTGTTGTGGACCACGGTTTGAGCCAGGCCGCCGCAGCGCGCTTGTCACGACCATGTCGAAGACTGTCGCCAAGTGGATCCGCGCGTTACCCAGGCGAAGGCGCCGATGGTTGGCTCGACCGATCCTTGCTGAAGTGCCGTCGAAATACACACAAACCCTGAACTGAGGCGCAAACTGTCATTATGCATTCGAGAGTAGCCTGAGCCGCCACCGGTACGGCGATGAACAGCTTGAGAGCCAAAACTCCACGACCTTGAGTATGGCGCGGGACGGGCAGAAGCCAGAGAAGTCGAATGTGATGCCCCACACAGCAATTCTCCAGGTCTGGACTAAACGGATAGGGACGGCTGACCAAGAAGTAGTCGAGTGACGCGCCGGCCACCCACGGTCGCCCGATTGGAAATGTGTGACCAACATCGAGTGACGCACGTCACAGAGTGCCTACAATTTTCGACTAATGCGGCTTCGTGTATATGGCGACCGTCTGGCTAGGAAAGCAAGAAAGCTAGGTGCGATCCAATTGAAGGTGCATTCGCGCACGTCCGCTACGGGTGTGGCAACAGTCACGCTTTCAAATGCCGGGTCCGGGCGTGACCCGAACGAGATCCGAGCGCTTGCGCGCGGTTCCCGCGCAGCAACCGTATCGTTGTGCGCGCGAGGGCTGGTCTCCTGCTCCCACCTCCACCTCAATAGCGCCTCGCGCAACTCAGTTCCTGCTCACCTGGCCTTAAGCTTTAAATCCTCGTAAGGAGATGAGTAGGGGTGGTGTTGGATCAGACCCAGCCCTGACTCTTCCACCTGTGCACCTACGCCGTTTAGAAACGCCAGCTCCCAAATGGGGGCGAACATTACACGCTCGTGCGCGATCCGCTGGATTTCATGGAGCAAGGCCTCGCGCTTCTTGCGGTCGAGCTCCTGCGCCTGTTTCGCGAACAGGTCGTCGATCTCGGGGTAGGTGCCGTAGGTAAAGAGTCCGCGTGACGTCATGTTGTTGTCGATCCGCGTGGCAGCGTTGCCGAAACCCCCAGCTCCGGCCTGCATGATCCCATCGCGAATCTTTTTTTCTCGCCACTGGCTTAGGAATGCGGCACGTTCGATGGGACGCAAGCGCGTCTGGATGCCGATCGCCTTGAGATAGTTGACGACAGCTTCGGCAACGTTGGTGTACGAAGCGTCACAAGTGAGCTCGCCAGCATCGAACCCCTGGGGATACCCGGCCTCCGCCAGGAGACGCTTGGCTTGCGCCGGATCGTAGGGGACTGCCGGCGCGGGCCAGTAGAATTCGTACGCGGACGGAATGATGCTCGATGACACCTTGGAGAAACCCAGTGTCTCCGCCCTGTTGATTTCGTGCCGGTCGATGGCCAGGCTGGCGGCCAAGCGCACGCGCCGATCGTGCCAAGGGGACTTTGGATTCCACTGCTCTGTAGTGAAGTCGACCCAAAACGTCGCGGGCAGCAAGGTAGGAGCAAGCTTGAGCCCCGGCGAGCGCTTGACCTCTTCGGCGAGTTCACCGCGCAGCGAATAGGCCACGTCCACTTCGCCGCGCTTGAGCATTGCGAGCCGCGTTGCCTCCTCCGTCACCACACGCATAACGAGCCGCTTGACGTTGGGTTGCTTGCGCCAGTAGCGATCGTGCGCCTCAAGCACGATCTCCACGCCGGGCGCGAAAGAGACGAACTTGTAGGGCCCTGCGCCGACGGGGGCCTTCTTGAACCCGTCCTCGCCCACCTTTTGTACGTAAGCTTTGGGCACGATCCATCCGGCACCGGTCGCGGGTGTACCAAAAAACGCCATGAAGTCCGGCCACGGCTCGCGGAGCCGGAAGCGGACGAGCAGCGGATCAACGACCTCAACAGCGGCGACCTTTTCGTTTAGGGTCTTAGCTGCGGCGCCCTTATAGCGCTCGAAGGAGAACTTGACGTCCTCCGCGGTCATCGTGTCGCCGTTGTGGAAGGTCACGCCTCGGCGCAAAGCAAATTCGTAGATGAGCCCGTCGTCCGACATTGTCCAGGACTCAGCCAGCGATGGGGCTGTTGGGTTGCCGGGCATCGGCTTCAGCAGCGCGTCGTGCAGCGCGTAGAAAATCATCATCTGCGTGATGCCGCCGGGATGATCACCGGGATCGAACCAGGCGGGCGAAATCGATATGTGCACCGCCCAGGTCATCTGGCCATCGGAAGCTCCGGCGGCCGGTGGAACGGGCGTGCCGCCCATGAACGAGAGCGCAACTACAAGCAGCCGAACCCAAGTCGGTAGTTGCATGGGACCCTCCTTGAAAGGTTTATCTGATTAGCTAGACGTCGGGGCCTGTCTTGAATTGCTCTATCACCTGAAATGCATCTTCCTTCGGTCCAGCAACCGTCGATAGGCTCGTTGCTGTGGGGCAGCCCGAGGCTGCCCCGGTACCAACTCTTCTCAGTCGAGGTAGCTCGCCTTGAGCTCCTGGGCCTTGCCCCAGATGGCGTACTTCTTGCGGAAGTCGAGGTAGTGATCGGCCACCTTTTTGAAAATCGGATCCTTGGCCGACTCTTCCTGGAGCACCTCGAGCCAAGCCTTCTCGAATGCCGCCAGGTCCTTGTCGCTCCAGCGCTTGACCTGCACTTGGTACTTGCCGCGCATCTCCGCCATGGCATCGAACTGCATTGCCTCGGTCTCGCTATAGGTGAAGGCTATTTGAGCCTCACCTGCGGTCTCGATCATCGCCTTGTAGGCCTCAGGTAGCGCTTCCCAGGCCTTCTTGTTCATCAAGAGTTCTCCACACGAGACCTGTTGATGCCAGCCGGGGAAGTAGTTGAATTTTGCGATCTGATGGAAGCCAAGCTTGATGTCCATCATCGGCATCGAGAACTCGGTGGCATCGATTACGCCGCGCTCAAGCGCTTGATAGATGTCAGCGGCCGCCAGTAGCTGCGTTGACACGCCAAGCTTCTGCATCACCTGAGCGCCGAGGCCGAAGAAGCGCATCTTCAGGCCCTTAGCTCGTCGACCGACTTGATTTCCTTGCGGAACCAGCCGGAGGTCTCTGGCCCGATGCAGCTGGCATCCAACGCCACGAGATCATGCTTGGCGTAAATCTCGTCCCGCAGCTTGTTGCCACCACCGTGCCACTTCCAGGCCAGGAACTCCCCCAACGAGGGGCCGAACGGCACCGTGGTGAAGAAGGCCAGCGCCGGGTACTTGCCAGTGTGGTAACCCGGCGTCGTCCAGCACGACTCGATCGAGCCCTTGGACACGGCTTCGAAGCACTCGAGCGGCGGGACGAGGGCACCTGGCTCATAGAACTTCAGCTCGAACTTGCCGCCGGACATGCGGTCAATGTTCTTGGAGAAGCGCAGGGCGGATGGCCCAAGGTGCGTGAGCGAACTGGCAAAGGCGCTCTGCATCTTCCAACGGATCTTGTCCTGGGCGTTGGCATCAGTCGCCAGCACGCCGCACAAGACGGCCGTCGCGCTTAGCAAGCCCAGCTTATGTAGCTTCTTCCACATCAGCTAATCCTCCCTTCGAGTGGGTGTCGCCAAACACAATCGGCGCTGCGAGGCTTGCAACCTCGCAGCGGCATGACGCCAGCTGGCGACCGCACAGATCGTTGGGGTCTTGCGTTGGTGCTTCTTCTTGCCGCTCGATGAACGGCTGACGGATATTGCCCCAACACTTATAAGGTGACATGGAGGCGGCGCCGTTGTCAAAATTCTGTTGCGAGAGCGTTCGCTGCCGAGGAATTGTGTCGCTAGCTGCGCAACTTGGCTGACTCCCCCCAGCAGGTGCGGCTCATGGGTGTCTGTGGCTCCGAAGGGCGAGATCGAGCTCGGCTGACGGCCGGTATCGGCCACGCCGCGCGCCAACAGCGCCTGCTGGGCGGCCGCGATCGATGCCCCGTCGTTCGACACCGCAGCCAATCAATATTGTCCTGGAGGCGTCGGAGTGACCGCTATTGAAGCCCCAAGATTTCGCCGTAGAAGCGCTCACTTTAATTCAAGATCCTTGACATACGGAAATGTGACTTGCTGATCGAAAAAAGGGGACATCGGACCACTTTATCTCACTGGCGTAGATCGAAAATGAGTAGGTCATGGGCTTTGTGCAACCTGTCACTGTCGTGCAATGAGGATAGTGCCTAGGGAGGTGACACAATGACTACGGTCTCTAGCTCTATCGGCATGGACTTCCTATCCAGCTTGCCGCACTTCCCCCGTTCGGAAGGCGTGGGCACGACCGGCGCCGGCGACTGGTTCGTTGGCGAACTGGCGGCGCCGTGGGGCGGATTTGAGATGCCAGCCTGCCATGCGCCGAGCGTGCGTGGCGGCGAGTATGGCGCTGGTCGGTGCCGCAGGGTCCCCCGAGCAGAGTAGCAATTGATTTGATGCTGGATAAAGCTGAATGGCAAAGCGAAAAATTCTGATCGACTGTGATCCCGGCCACGACGATGCCGTCGCGCTGCTGTTCGCCGCGCGGCATCTCGATCTCCTCGGCGTCACAACCGTGCATGGCAATAACAGCCTCGAGAACACCACGCGCAACGCCCTGGCCGTGCTCGAGCTGGGTGGCATCGATGTGCCGTTGGCACGTGGTTGCGCCGGACCGCTGGCTATGCCGAATGCTGGCGCATCTGAGGTGCACGGCTCAACCGGCCTCGACGGCGTCGCGCTACCCGAGCCGAGCCGGCGACCGATCGACACGCACGCGGTCGACTTCATCATTGAGATGGCGTCGCGCCACCGGGGCGAGCTGGTGCTAGCATCGATCGGACCCGAGACGAACATCGCGTTTGCCCTACGTCGCGAGCCGCGCCTGAAGCACTGGCTCGCCGAGATCGCAGTCATGGGCGGGGCGACCGGCAACGGCAATGTCACGGCAGCGGCAGAGTGGAATATTCACTGCGATCCCGAGGCCGCCTGGGCAGTCTTCAGCAGCGGTATTCCGATTCGTATGATAGGGTTAAATATCACCCGCATGACCGGACTCGAGCAAGCCGACATCGACCACCTGCGCGGGTCGGGTCGCGAGGTGGCCGGCGTGATCGCTGACTTGCTCGAATTCTATTTGGCCAAGCAGCGAGAGCGCTCCGGCATCACGATCGCCCCGATGCACGATGTGTGCGCTGTGGTACCCTACGTTTACACCGGATTGATCGAATATGCGCATATCCGCGTCGAGATAGAGCTGAGAGGAACACACACGCGTGGTATGACGCTTTGCGATTTGAGGCCTGCGGCGCTAGCGGCGGGCCCGAAGCGAACACCGCCACCGAATGCACTAGTCGCCATTGGGGCCCGCAACCGCGATATTGCCGAGCGGGTCGTGGAGACCCTTTTGTCGTATCCCTGAGATGTGGGGTCGTCCAAAGGGCTCGGCGACATGTTCTCCGATGTCCACTTGTCCTAAAGCTTTCCTCGACGCCAAAGTGCGGCTGCAGTCGAACTTGTCCGTCGCGTGCAGCCGGCACGCCGTTCTCGCGCTCTTCAAGCGAAAAATCAAATCTCGATACGGCCGTCGCGATAAATGAGGAAACTCGACGTTATTGGCTTGAGAGCCCACACGAGGCTTCCATCATGTATGCTTATCTTAACGTGGATGTAGTCGTCGGTGGCTTCGAGGAGCGTCACTTCAATTTCGTGCCAGGTGTCGCCCGTACCTCGGCCATAGGTCTGCGGCTTTGCAAGCTCAGCAACGATGTCGCCCGGCGACCTCTCCGCCCAATCGAGAGTTTCGTACGACAACAGCTCGCGCAATTGTGCTTCTGTCATTTCACATGCCAGCGTGGCGATTGAAGCTCGAACAAATGGTGACGCGCCTCTATCCGCGGGGCAACATCCTCCTAACCTCGTTACGTGACCATGGTTACTCAGATGAGGGATGGCCGTCCGGTCGTATACAATCGCTGACTTCGGCCCAGCCTTGGTCAGGCCCGTGGGGACCTCGGAGAGTGAGGTTCGCAAATGAGGTGATAGCTACAGTCGCGACTATTCGAGCATCTTCTGGCCTTCGAAAATGAGCAGTGTTGCCACTTAATCACCTCCGCCAAACAGAAAAACTGTTCCAGAATCTTGAACTTCCGGGCCTCGACGCAATCGAACCACGCGTCTACACCAATCTTTCGCGGTTGCGCCATCTCCACCGCTTTGCCGTAGAGCATGTCGAAGGCATGGGCTTTCCTGGTCCAACTCGTCGCGCGGATGCCAGCGGCGCGGCACGGACCGCGCGGCATTACCGCGATGGCATCGAAGAGCGTGGTTCCGCTCAGGTTCCGCACACCATTTTGATCGGAACCATAAGAGCCAATAACCTTTTGATTTACTTGGCGATCCCAAACCCGGCGTAGCGGCAGCTCCTAGAGCCAGTGTGCCGCGTTAAGCCTGCCGGTGGTCGCCGCGCGAACCAAGCTTCTGCTCGAAGGCCCGTTCTTGCAACACTGCTGCGGCTTTCCGCACCGAAACGTGCTCAATCTGCTTGCTATTGCCGGAATGATCACGTTCGACGGGCTCTTTCTCGGCCGCCTTAGCGCAGACGCACTTGTCGGGGTGTCGCTCGCCTTCCCATTCGTCATGCTTATGCAGCACACGGCAGCAAGCGGCATGGGTGAAGGCGATCCTCCGCCATCGCGCGGGCTCTCGGAGGAACCATCGGCTCAGCGGCAGAGCTACCTGCCCAGTACCGCACCCACCATCCAACAGGCGCCCGTGGCCGTCCAACTGGTATTCGTTGACAATCCAGTCGAAGACTTCCTGAGGCTAGGGAACACGATAGCGCTCATAATATTCGGCCGCTCCGACGAAAAGATCGTTCGAGTTCTCTGTGCGATCGTCTTTTTTTGGACTCGATCATGTCGTCACCAGGGAATTCAGCTATCCGGTGAATACGTCAAGCTCCATCCTGGCGTGCGAAGCCAGCAGCGGTCCTCTGGTTGCTCGTTGCCTCGGTGTAGGTGAGTAACGCGTTCCCAGCCACCCTTGTTGAGTGCGGCAGCGAGCGCCGCATCAGATGCTTCGTCCCGAGCACTCTCGCAGGGGATAATGCCGACAGGAGATATCCATTTCGCTGTGTAGCGCGGCGCCTGGTAATCGATGCGAAACACCGCACCGCGCCTTTCAATCCCTGCATTGTGATTGCTGCTCGTTGACAGAGGCAAAATCAATCGTCCGCCATCGCCTAATCTGTCGAGCCACGCGTCGGCAGGGCGCGTTACGCCGGCGTTTACATAGATGACATCGGCATCATCGAATGGCACGAGGGTGCCGTCGCCCTCAATGATTTGCACATAAGAGTATGAGGCCAAATTTACTTTGGCGCGCGTCGCCAGTGTCTGATCAATCTCGATTCCTGTGACTCTACCGGAAGATCCCACCAGATGAGCCATGATGGCGGTATAGTAGCCAGTGCCAGTCCCCACATGCACAACGTGGTCACCCTCGTTTATGGCGGCGCTGGCGATCCATTTGGCATGGACAGATGGCTGACCGTTGTTGATGTCCTTTTCCCGCACGATTGACACGACCGTGTCGACGTAGACGTACACGGGGTCGGCGCTGGGTGTTGGAACGAAACCGCCGATCCATCTGGGGATGACCCATGGTCCCGGGCCAAGAAAGTCCTCGCGAGGCACGGCCGCAAAAGCTGCCTCGATACGAGGGTCATCAACCTGAACTACCGCCAAGATCTGCTTCGCATACGCACATCTGATGATGGCAAGCTCCATTGCGCGCTTCATGCGATCTTCTCAATCCCAATGATCCCTCAATAGGAAAGACGGCTCCGCAGAGCCATTTCGTACACGTCGCACAATATAACCTCTGCGACATGGGCCCGGCCACCTGACAACCTCGTTGATGCAGCAAAGCTAGTCCGGAATGACACGTTGTGCAGGGCCGACGATGTAAAAAATTGACCCATTAGCTGCTATCGCCGGTACGCCCCATTGCGGCGCAGCATTGGCTAGCGCGCCCTGGCGTGAGATCATGTGATATTCCATCTCGCCTGCACTGCTCGCCCGCGCCGACGAGGTGATCGAATGGACACGCCATGGCCAAGGAAACCGTCAGAGTCGCACTTTTCCTTCTTGTGTCGTTCCTGGTCGTGTTTCCCGCAACGGCGCAGGACGGCGCGAAGCCGCGCCGCGTTGGGCTCCTATTTGTTGGCGGCGAGGAAGACTCGCGCAAGAGCCTCGACGTATTGCACGCCAGTTTCGCTGATCTTGGATATCACGCGGGCGGGAACCTAGTTCTCGATGTACGCTATGCCGATGGCCGCTTTGACCGAGGCCAAGAGCTTGCGAGCGAATTGCTACGTTCTGGTGCCGAGGTTTTGAGCGTTGGCGGCTATCAATTATCCGCTGCCGCTCTGGAAGTTACGCATACTGTGCCGATTGTCGGCGTCGGCTGCGGAATAGAGCATCTCGGTGCAAGCCTAGCACACCCTGGCGGCAACATCACTGGCGTAACGTGTCAGTCGCCGGACCTTGTCGGCAAGCAGATGCAGCTGCTGTTGGAGGCCTTGACGGGAGAGAAGCGGCTCGCGCTGCTCCTCAACATCAATTCGCCGTCGGCACCAACGGTGGCGCAGGAGTTTGATCGCGCGACCGGCATCAACAATCTCGTGGCCCACGTGATCGCGGTGCGCCGGCCAGAGGAAATCGAGACAGCATATGCGGAGTTGCAACGTCTGGGAGCGCGCGGAGCAATCATTATGACGGATTCATTGCTCTATGCCGAGAGACGCAGAGTGGTCGCCCTTGCCACAGCGCACCGTGTCGCGATTGTCGCCAGCTTTCGCGAGTTCGCTGATCTTGGCGCTTTATTGTCCTACGGGAGCAACTTGCATACCTTGGTCCGCCGCTCCGTCGCGCTTATCGACAAAATTCTCAAGGGCGCGAAGCCCGCGGATCTGCCGATCGAGCAACCCACCAAGTTCGAACTGGTGGTCAACCTAAAGACCGCCAAGGCGCTCGGCGTCACCGTGCCGCCGACACTGCTCGCTCGCGCCGACGAGATCATCGAATAGCTTGGCACTTGCTGCCGTGCATGAGTCTCTTCATGGCACTCCACAGACCCCGACCGCCCGCCAGGCATCGTGGCCGTTTGTTGAGGTATCACCGACATTAGCACGGCTGGTCGGGGCACCAGCATAGTCGCGGAGATTCCCGTCTACGCCTGGCTGAAGCCGGGCCCTTAGGGCCCGGCCCTTGCCGGACGGATCGATGCGGCAGCAATCGATAACAGCAGGCTTCGGGTGATCGTGGACCGGAAGTCCGAAGTGGCGCCGGAGCCCAAGGATATCGGTGCCCACACCGTACAGCTGCAGGATTATTTACGGGCGACCGGAGCACCGCGCGGCGCACTCGTCTACATTACGATGGGGTCAGTCCCGAGAAGGTCCTTAGGTTGCGCCCGGCGCAGAACCGACGAAATGCCTGGATAGAGCGTCGGGGCATCGCGGAAGCGCTGCCACACTTCGGCCCTTCTGGCTGTGTGCCGAGAGAGTTCGAATCTGACGCCCCACATTGCGAAAAGCGACAGCCCTCTTCCCGGCCACCCCTTATGGACGCAGTGAGCAACACGACCGGAATCGTGACGTGAGACAGCGCTTTTCGAGCACTCCCTTACCTCAACGTTGTCATCCGGAGCTCTCGGCGGCTCGGACGTGTGCGGCGAGCAGCGCGGGTAGCCGCGCGGGTTGGCCACGCGCCATGCCACACTCAGTACTGATCCCATCCACATGGACATGCCGCCTGGCGGCCGCGAGACGGGCCTGATCGCCTGCTGCATCATCATAGTGGATTAAACCCAGATAGAGCTCGGTCTCAGGGTGCAGAGCGAGATTCGCGAGTGGCGCAAAGTAGTCGTCGTCAGTTCGACCCTTCGGCACGGGCATATGGAAGTATTGTACCGGGCGCTTGACGCCGGCGACGATGGCGTTGGTGATCTCAACCATGAGGGCCATGTCCTTGGGCTGTACCAGATGTTCGTCGGCGGGGCTCCCATAGCATAGGTGATAGCCGAGCTCGATGCCCGGCGGCACGGTATCGCCGACGGCTGTGAGCACGTCGATCGTCTCAGTGCGAAAGTCGACGGTGCCCTTCTCATAGTAGCCTTCCCAGGCGAGCACCTCCTGGCACACGTCCCATTGCAGCGCGAGTCGGTGGTTCGGGATTCCGCGGGCGATCGTTTCGACCTCACCGATGAAGTGGCGCGTCAGCGCGGGCAACAGGCCTTGGCGGTCGGTCGGCACCATGTTGTTGTAGGTCGGTGCGATCGGGGTTGGCAAGCTGACCTGGAATTTGACGTTTGCTGGGATGACTCCGGCCCGTTGCAGGCGATCGAACTGTCCCCAGGATGCGATGGCCATGTCGGCGTAGCCCGTGTTGAAGCTGGCGGGATCCGGCTTGCAGCCCGGCTTAATCCGAAGCCGTGGGATCTCCCGGATCAGCTTGCCGTCCCATTGTATGAACTTGAACGGCGGGACATCATGGGCGACCTCGATCGCCGGGTTGGCGGCGAGCACGTCCTGCAGAAATTTGATCCAAGTTTTGCGGATGCCCGTCTCGCCATCTGGAAGGCGGGTTAGGTGCCGGCCGACAGCGGCAGAGAGGGTGCGAAAGACGGTCTCGGCATCAGGCAGTGGAATACTGCCAACGAGGTGGACGATCGGATGCTTCTTGCGATCAAACATTGCGCTGGTCCTCCGCTCGACTACTCTGAGCGCAGCTTAGCCCCAAAACGCGCACGCCGCCGAGGCCACCACTCGCCCACTACCCGCGTCGCGGGCACCGATTCCAAGGCCTATGGCGGTGAGGTGGGCTCCCGCATCTGCGCGCCTCCTAGGCAAGGCTTCCCCTGTGGCTAGGGTGGTGCTCCCGGCAGCGGGACGACCGTGAGGCGACGCGAATTCATTACGGCTTGGAGGCGCAAATGACCGCTGTCACCCAGCTCGATCCCGCGCGCTGTAACGTCATTGAATTAACGCCAGGAAGTCTGGGATATTTCTAGTCGTCTGGAACGGTGCAAGCTTGTAAACGATTGGAAACGAAGTAGTGAACAACCATGGAAGCGCCGAGGCGCTACAACTGCCGTTTGCCGAGGAAGCTCAAGACGTACCAGACATCGTTAGGATTCTACGATCTCGTCGTCGCAGCGCCTTCAATGAAGGCCGCGCTTGAAGCCTGGGGCTCTAGGAGCAATCTTTTTCATCAGGGTTTTGCGAGAAGCAGAAGACCGCAAGGTCATTGCGCAAGCGATGGCGAAGCCCGGCATTGTGCTGCAACGGCCAGTGGGCTCTGACGGCGCCTTTCGCGAGCATGCCGATCTGCCGAGTGCTGCATCGCTATACGCTCCCCGGCGCCCCGGAAAAGCAAAGGCGGGCAGAGCCAAACATGCCAAAGAACCAAAACTCGATGAGAAGGCGGAGCGCCGCGCCGCTGCCGCATTTGAAAAGAAGCGACGGCGCCGCGAAAGGCAACGTCAGAAACAAGAGGCCACTGCGGCGAAGGAACTTGGGCGCCGCAAGGCTGCGATTGAGAAAGCAAAGGCGGCGCTCGAAGAAGCGAAGCGCGGGCATGAGAGGGCGGCGGCGGCGATAAACCGGGACCTTGCGGCTGTGCAGCGCCGTGCTGACGCGGAGCAAGAACGCTGGGAAAAGCTCAAGGAGCGCCTGGAAACAGCTTTGCGTAAGGCAAGCGACTAATGAACCGGGCGGAAGCCAGCCGCTTTGCCCGCGACCTGGTCGCCTGCTGGGCAAGCGCGGCGTGCGGCTGCTGACGGCCTCGGGCGATGATCTGACTGCCGGCGAAAATCTGAAAGCAAGGTGTCTCCGGATACGGCTAGCGCAAGCACGGAGCGTTTTTGGGCCTTCATCCGACGCGGCTACTAGGCCTGACGGGTTGCCTCGGATCTCCTTCCGGCAGTATTTCGGGTGTGGTGAAGATTACGCCATCGGGGCTTGGGTTTGGGGTGTTGGTAACCGCTACTTGGGGCGAGCCCGCCACTCCGGTCAGAAGCTGGATCCGCATCAGCATGGCGAAATCCTCGTGCACCGCATTGTGGCAGTGGTTGACGTAGGAACCGCCGTACTCGCCAAACTGGACCTGGAAAGTCACTCGTCCGTCAGGACGTAGCCGCCAGACATCCTTTCGCACCAGCCGCTCCGTCGTCGGAATAGGATTGGATCCACGGTTGAGCGTCACGCCCTCTTCGAAGTGCAGATGGATCGGGTGATCCCAGCCACCGCCGCCATTGACGAAAGTCCAATGCTCGATTTCGCCAGCTTTTGGAATCAGGAGTGAAATCCTGTTGGCATTCATCGAGTGCGCGGACTGGCCATTCACCTTGATGGTCCAGGGGAACGTCGCGTCCTCGGGGCAATCGGGGATGCATTGACCGTTGGCCTGGCGCGAATCGCCCTCGCCTGACCTTCCGAACTGGACGAGCCTGGTCCTAACTGGAGTGATGACCGGGATTTGCTCCGTCAACACCGCCGGGACTTGGCTTTGATCCGGTGCGTTTGCAAAGTTGGTGACGCCCGGCACATCAACGCTCGGTACTTGGCCAACAACCCGGAATTCCATCACTGGGCCCACCACGGGATCGTCGGGATCGCCCCTGAGCGCCTCCGCCAAGGACAGCGTCTCCTTAGGCCCGCGCCCGTCATCCCGCATGCGCAACCTGTTTACCAATTTGAGCCGGGATCCGATCGAGAACCTGGAGAAGTCGACGACGATGTCGTAACGCTCGCCTGTACCCTGGTGATCCAGCGTTGTAAGAGTGATCGGGTTGACCACGAGGTTGCCGTCGTTGGCGATGAACTGGAAGGGCACGGCACTACCGGCAGGATTAGCCAGCGCCAACTGCACAAACCGCGACATACAGGCATTGAGGATGCGCAAGCGGTACTTTCTTGGCAGTACCTCCATGAAGGGCGCATAAGCGAAGTTGACGAGTGGCAAATCGCCAAGAAAGCCGTCGGTGGTGAAGACGTCGAAGAAGAGTTGCCCTTGCTGATCAAATGCCGCATCGGACACGATCAGGTTGACATCGAAATCGAGGTTGCCGAAGTCCAACCGATTGCCGCTCGGCAAGCGCAAATTGACCCCATCGGCGAGTGCTTCGTTCCCACGATCAGGCCCGCTGTAATAATTGATCATCATAATATTGCCTTTGTAAATATTCTGAGCAGTAAAGAAGAACCTGTGATCGTGGATCCACATAGTGCCCTGCAGCTCGCGGAAATCGCCGGCAACATTGACGAGACCACCATTGCCGTCAGGTCCGGAAGCCCGGCGTTCCGTTGCTTGGGTATTGATTTTGTCCCGCCGGGCAAGCGTGGTGCTCCAGCGATAGTCGAAGAAGGTACCGGGGAAGTGGTGGACGTTGGCGGCGCCGTCGCTCTCGGCGCCGTTGTGAGCGTTATGAAAGTGGAGTTGGGTCTCGTTACGGCCGAAGCCGTTGTTATCTGCGCGGTTCACAGGTGTGTTGTTGTAAATGCGTGTGATGATGGGCTCGCCATACCGGCCCTTGATGAGGGGCGGAGTCAAGATGCCGGACGGGATGTCGAAGGCAGAATGGCCTGTTGCATAACTCCAGACGCTGTTTGGGGCCTGGGCCGGAAAGTTGGGATGGAAGCTCTGGTTCGGCGCGATCTCTGACAGTGTCATGACGTAGCCTACCTTCGGGAAGAACTCGTCCCATCTCTGATGGGCGAAAACCTCTCCGGGCGGCCGGCCTTCGATCGGCCCTCTGTTCGTTATTGGATTGGTGAAATCTGCTTTGGTCGTGCCTGGGGGCGGCGTGCTGAAGTCCGTGTGATAAGAGAGCCGCCGGGCGTTGCGCTCGCCCGCAAAGGCACCGCCGAACACGGCATCGGTCTCGGCACCCCTAAGTAGGCGGGTTACAGGGACCGAGTTTTGCTGGTTGAGGCGTGGCAACGCCTGACTGAACTTCTTAGCATTAAACAGCGGACTTCGCGGCGTTCCGGTAGGGACCTGAGCGAAGGCGCTCGGCGCAAATGGGCTCAACCCGTTTTTGCAAACCAGGAGTCCGCTGGTCGTGAAAATCCCCCAACGGAATAAGTCGCGTCTTGTTATCTGATCAATAGATAGTGCCTTTATGATTTCGGCGCGATTAGCACGCGCGTTATGTGCTTCTTTCTGCCGGATACGTGATACCCTGCTCGACAAGTACATCTTCACCTCCGTGCTTCACGCACCAAACCAAGCGCATCGTCGTTGCACCCGGGTGCGCCCCCGCTCACGTGGATCGGGGCATCGCCGCAATCGCATTCGCCTGAAGGTGTCCACACCATTAGTTCTGAAACGGGAAACCGAAAAAGAAACTTGTAAGTAGCTATCAACAATCATTGCGAAACGAGCAAATGTTCGCTCCGTAACTGTCTGAACGCAATGGGACTAAAGTCCACGATGAAATCAGGGATTGTGTGACGCAAGCGCGTCACCGCGAGCCCGCATTAGTCGGTGGCAGGTCGCGCTCGTTTCGACGCCTGCCGCTTAAGCTCGTGGTAGGCGTTGCACTTGCTCAGCCTCGGCTGTAGTCACCCAAAAGGGCTACTTCCTGGGCCGTGCATCATGCATCGATCGGTGGCAACTCTCAGCTTGGCGCTGGTGGTCTCCGGCGCTGCCAGCGAGGATTAAGGGCGCCATAGAGATCGAGCTGAACAATGCCGCCTTCTCCGGCGCGGCGGAGAACCGGAGCGCCCACGAACAAGCGGTCCACTATGGGGTGTCTAACTGGTGGCGCCTCAGCTCGGCGGCCAACGTCGCGCGGATCCCATCGACACACGACCGGGTTTCCGGGAGCTGCTCGAGCGCATCGTCGGCAATGGCGTTCGCACGGTCATCGTGGAGGACGCCAGCCGGTTCGCTCGCACGCTGATGACCCAGGAGGCCAGCATCGCGACCCTGGCCGGCCTTGGCGTCCGCGTGGTGACATTTCGAGGCGACGACCTGACCGACAGTGACGACGAAATGCGCGTCGCTATGCGCCAGATCGCCGGCGTCTTCTCTCAGCTCGAGAAAACCCGCCTGGTGAAGAAGCTCAAGGCCGCTCGCGACCGCAAGAGCAAGGCAGGAAATCGCGTAGAGGGCCCTAAGACGCGTCTCACACGGCTCGAGATACGCCTCAAGGAGCATAAGACGCCCGAGGCCGCGGCCGAAATCGATCGCCCAAAAAGGCCGTGGAGCTTGCAAAGCGCCTTCGGAGGGCGAACCCCGTGACGCACAAGCGCATGAGCTTACGCAAGATTAGTGAGGAGCTCGCCAAGCAGGGCCATCTGAATGAGCGTGGCGAGCCTTACAATCCCAAGAGCGTCCTGGCGATGGTCGATGGACCGTCGTTCGCCAAGCCCAGGGAGACAGGCCATGAGTGAATTGAAGGCGATCCGCGCGCCAGGTGCCCAGCGGGATATGACAGTGCGGCGTTAGTACAAAACCTGATGATGTAAGTGCCGCTTCGGGCACGAGAGATCATCTTCGATGGGTGCTCAGCCTAGGCATTGAGGTAAGGCGATACGCGCCATCGGGCGCGCGAAGGTGGGGGTTTCTTCTGCTCTCTCCGTTGGAACCTTTTTGCCACATCCGCGTTGCGGGGGCATTGGGGAAGGGCTCTATTGTGCCATGGTGGTCTACGCATTTCAGGCTGATCCTTATTATCAGCGTCACCATAATTCTAAATATTGGCGGCGCCTCGAGGCCGAGGCGCGCGTCATTGCTCTCTCAATGGGTGACCCAGAGTCGAGGCGGGTCATGCTTCACGTGGCGGCTGGGTACGAGCGGCTTGCTGAGCGCGCCGAGCTGCAAAACGCCAAACGATATGTTGACGGGACATCCTTTGGACCTGAGGCCCTGAAAGCCATGGGCGAGGCCTTCGATTCAGCCTGGAACGAGATTGCCGGCAACATTGACGAACATCATGCCGACGCCGTCCGGTCAAACCTCGCAAATGCGCTGCTATCCGTTGCTTCGGAAGACAGCCGTAACTCACACGCCCTGAAACGAGCTGCGTTGCAGCGATTTGCACTCGACTATTGGCGCATCTAGTCGCAACTGGCTAGCACAGCAGTGGGCATTGGGCGCGAAATAGCGAGGGACGCGCCGGTGCACATACGCCCCTCGCCCGCCTCGACCGCGCCCCCCCAATGTCGCGATCAAGGCTCGGCGCGGGCGGCGGCTGCCTTCGAAAGGCGAAGGGCAAAGGCGGGCGCCTGAGCTACCGTAAGATTAGCGCCCGGTTGAAAGATGCCGGCTACTGCAATGAGCGCGGCCAGCCCTTCAACCCCCGGTCGGGTCCAAGCAATGATCGAGGGGCCGCAGCCGCGAAAGCCGCGGCCGAACGATACTGAATGAACTTGGCAAATGCCTCTACGGACCTGGGGGCCACCCTCGTCCTGAAAAGTCGTTCGCCACCAACGCTCTAAAATAGGAGAAGCAGGTATGCTGCGGCAATTTCTGCTGAGTGGTGCAGTTAGTATCTGCAACATTGCAATTCATGCGGTGGTGATGTCGGTCGTAGTGTGGGCAGCGCGCATGACGGTCGGAAAGCATCACGTGCGATTGATTGCCGTCATGATTTGCACTGTGTCAGTCTTGATGGTCGCTCATGTGCTGGAGGTGATCGTCTGGTCTCTGGCCTACGCAATGGTCGATGCTGCGCCTACGGGTGCCGATCTGCTCTATTTTGCATTCGTGAACTATACGACGCTCGGGTATGGGGACCTCACGCCGGTAGAGCGCTGGCGGTTGGTTGGGCCGGTCACCGCGATGAATGGCGTGTTGCTGTTTGGTTGGTCGACCGCCGTAATTTTTGAAGTCCTGCGCAGAACAGCCCAGATGGGGCAGAACCCCCATACCAATCTGGGGCTGCTGAAGAGTAACGTTGGGTCGTCCTCAACCCAACGTTAACGCAGCTGAAAGGGTGCGCCTAAAGCGATGGCCACGAGTAAGGGTTCGCCGAGCTCCCGGATCGCATTCACCGCACAGGGCCGTGCCATCGTCGGGCTCGACACGCGCAAGCCGCGGCGAAATCTCGTCCTACTAGAGCCGGCGGTTGCGCAGGGCTGAACTGATGGAAAGCAAGGTTGCAACGCAGCAAGGAGCCATGTGACGTAAAGTGAACTGAGACCACGCCCATGGTGGCCCAAGGGCGTGGCCGGCGCCTACGCGGTCTGGTGCTTCAGTCCCCTGCACGCCGAAATAGTCAATACATGGAGCGTTCAGCCGACGGTCTCCCCGTTTCAGGTTAGATTTGCGCGTCTGCCATTCCCGCTTGAACCGTGCCAACCAAACGGGAAAAGGTCCCGACACCGGGGGCATCGCGGTGGCCTTAGGGAAGATCACTAGCGGCCAGCGCTTTGCCGAGTATCGTCCTTCTTGGTCGGCGCGAAATAGCAAGGGACGCGCCGGTGCACAAAGCGCCCCTCGCCCGCCCCGACCAGGTCCCACGAGGGCCAACCGAGGCTCAGCGCTCAGCGGATGGGTCAGATAGCCGCGCGCCTCACTTGATCTGGCGACGGCCCAGCGCGTAGGGGCATCCCCCCTGGAGGGGAGATCGAAATCAATTTGGTACGCTCTTGTACGAAACGGGGTTACGGCGCCTGGTTGCAAGCAATCTATTCAGCAGAGGACGGATCAAGCATGCGCGCGATGCGTTTGGCGTCTAGGAGCTTTCTCGTGCCTCGCTACTACTTCCATGTTCGCCGTGGTCAACTGACGGTAGTTGATCAGGACGGCATGGAATTGGCCGGCGACATTGAGGCAGCATTAGAAGCGGCGCGACGAGGTCGAAAAATCGCCAAAAGCGAAGCCCTCAGAGGCATTCCCAGCCAGGGCGGCTTGATCATCGTCGAAGATCAGTGGGAGAACCGTGTCGTCGAACTTCCGCTCGACCTCGGCTAGGTCCATCCGACTTCAGAAAGCTGGACGTAAGGTATCCTTGTGAACTGTCACCAGCGTTAGTTGTGGCTAACCACGGTAACGTTCACAGATGGAGCGTTCCGTGCCGCGCTACTTCTTTCACGTTCGTAAGGGCCACAAACCGCGTACCAGGATGACGCGGGTCGCCAATTGGCGGATGTTCAGCAGGCCAAAACCCATGCGGGCTTTGTTGCGCAGGAATTCGCGTCGGACAGGAGCTGGGATGGGTACTCGGTGGTGATCGTAGACGACCGCGACCAGGAAATCGGCTCGTTAGAGATACGAGAATAAGTGGACCCGAAAATAGCGAGGGACGTGCGGGTACGCATGCGCCCCTCGCCCGCCTCGACCGCGCCCCCAAATGTCGCGATCAAGGCTCGGCGCGGGCAGCGGCGGGTGTGAGGCCGCCTCGCGCCTTCCTATTCTCGACGATCTGGACGACGGCGGAGTACCGGGGGCAACCACACCCGCACCCGGCTCATGATCCGGGGCCCCTGGCTTCTCTCGCGTTCCACCGTCGCCGCTGAGACTATCCTCAATCGTACCGCTGAGGGCATCACCGCAGTGGGGGAGAGTGGCCCGGCATGGTTAATCACCGGGTCCAAACGACTGAAGCAGATAATCCGAAATATACAACCCCGAGGCGGGGGCCGAACCGCACCTCGGGGCCAGGCACTTGCGCAAGTGCGTGGCACGCATGCGCAAGCAGAAACTAGTCTGTTCCTGCGCCTCACCGCGGCATAGGGACTATTCGGTACCGGAGCCTATGACACGCCAGGGAATTCCGCGTTACCCCTAAGACTACTACTCGCCTTGAGGCCGGGGATTTTGCCGAGCAGCCATCTCTTGGCTTCGTAGGCCTCGAGGGCATTGGCGATCTCGGCCAGCTCCGCTTCCTCTGGCGCGCCTTCAATGCAACCAACGAGTTCGTCGGCCATTTTCACCAATTGGGCAGCTCAAGGGTGTGGCCGGCGCCTGCAGCAGGGCAAGTGCAGCGAATGGCGAGGGTCGCGGTAGGGACGTGCGTTTCACCGCACGCCACCGGGTCACCGGAGGCGGTCGCCCGCCCCCGGTTCCCACAGAACGTGGCGAGCGGATTTACCGCACCACGCTCTTCGGTAGTTGATTCACAGCACCGCGAGTGCCTGCAGCTCCCGATATGGGAGACGCAGTTTGGGTCGCAGCAACGGTGTACGCTGTTTGATCTGGTGGAAGGTGCCCCAGGCCAGGCGACTGCCAGCCCAGCTGCGGCTACGCAGCATCTTGCGCCAGTAACGCTCAACGGCTCGATACACCTGGAATAGCGCCCGGATGTTTCCGGCGGCCTGCAACCTCCCTGTCTACGCTTCGCAGCGGCCGTTACCGGACGCCACGCAAGACTCGGTACATGGCTGCTCGCTAGGCTTTGCCGCGGCCGCCATCTCAGACGGCTGAGTTGTACGCACTTGCAAGGCGCAACGCTCATCGAACCGGAGACCCCGATTTCCGGAGTCCGGCTCTCCGACTGGCTTCACCGCGAGGCACACGACGCGGCAGCGAGTGGCAGGCGTTGCTGATGGGTGTGCATCGTGAGTCCCTTGAGCTTTGATGCCTCCCCGTCTTGCTCAACGGTAGTCTTAGGCCGCTGACCACGCGGCCGGGCCATCCCAACGGAAGTCGCCGTTATCGAGGCCGCCCTGCCAGGAATGCCATGATTGCGAGAGCTTGGATTAGCGCTGCGGCGATGAACAAGTATGGGGCTGCGCCTGCGGATGCCACGCCCGCCTGTGGGGTAAACTCCCGGATCAGCCCGAAGGCAGCAGGCGCGAACGCATAGCTGGCTTGGCCGATGGCAATGATGAGGGAAACCACGCGCGGCACGTCCTCCTTCACGAATTCGATCTGCGCAATGAGCGGCGGCAACGATGTGGTGTTGCCAATGCCCGCACCGAACAACACGACGCCGGTAAGTAACAAGGGGATATTGTCGCCAGCAGCGAGATAGAATGCGAGCGACCCCACGATTTGCACCACAGCGTTTGCGCAGGCGAAGAGGCGACGATCCGCGCCAGCCGGCATCAGCCAGCCGACCAGAGTACGTCCGGCAATGGCTGCCGCTGTGGCAGCGCCGGCTGCGACGCCCGCGATCTGTGCACCGAATGCCGGTACCAACAGCGAGAAGAGGTGCGCAATCAGGCCGATCTGCGCAAACAGGCCAAGTGCCATGCCGGACACCAGCGTGATGAACTGGAAATCGCGCCACAATTGCTTACCCGGAAGCGGGCGCGCCGACGCCGAAGTGACAGAGACGCCGGCAGCTCCGAGGGCATCGCCATCCGGGATCAAACCCATCTGATCAGGTGTCTTGGCAAAAAACACGTCGGCCAGTACCCAGATGATCACGACCATCACCAGGCCGATCACCGCTGCAGCCAATGGGAAGCCCAGGAAACCAATCGCCGTGACCCAGAGCGGCGAGAATACAACGCCGCCGATGCTCGACCCGTTGTAGGCTGACGCGAGCGCTGCCGGGCGTATTCGCACGAACCACGGAGAGACGACAGCGTTGACGGCGGCCGCGCCCATGGTGACCCAACCAGCCCCACTGAGCAGCGTGCCCACGAAAAGATGCCACGGCTCAAAAGCGACAGCCCAGCCGGTGATGCCCGAAGCCAGGGATATAGCACCCGCTTTTGTAACAGTCGGTACGCCGAACCGGCGATAGAGCTTGGGCAAGTTCGCGATGACGAACGCGCCGAATAGGAAATGCACGGTAACCGCCGTCGACACGAGCGCCAGAGACCAGCCGCGAGCCTCGCGCACCGCGTGCAAGTAAACCGGAGGCCCATAGAATCCCAACCCCCAGCCGAACACGGCGAGCACGAAGGCAGCGACGACGACCTTCCAGCCGTAAAACGCTTCTGACCTTGTCAGAGCTGTCATTCTCCCCTCCGCCATTAGGGCTGCCAGAACCATTTCCAGCACTCGCGACGACGTTCTGCCTCCGACCGGCCGATGTCTGCCAGCAGATGGGCATCCAGGGACCTCAACGCGCGCCGCGTTCTGGCTCGACGCCACCAGGTCCACGGTGACGATGTGCAGACGCGCCATCGGTCGCACAGCGCTACGTGCCAAATGCTCATGGCCACGCACACTGGCGCAAACTGACACCGGATGTTACGGCGACGGCCGAAGCTTTGGGTTCGGATATGGGTTAGACTACTTCATGGTCGACGACGGAGAACAATGCTGGCCGGGGGTTTTCGGGGGTTCCCCTTTGCAGGTAGCCCAGACGTGGCGGAAATACCCCGACAAACCACAGCGGGGAGGTGGAGGCTAGTTAGGCCGCGAGCGGAAAAGCGGACGCCAGAGGAGCTCCCAATACCGTCGACGGGCGAGCCTCACTGCCTCGGAGCAGTATTCGGGATAGCCCAGGATCAAAGCGAGAGCCCTGTTGTTTTTGATGTGGGGGGCATGCTGCCGGAGCCGGGCGATGGCTTCGTCCGTCCATCGGATCTTCACGCGATCGTGGAGCTTACCTGTTTTCGTCATCAACGGAGAAAAAGATGCCTGGCACTTGGCGGCGACACGTTGGAAGGTCTCGAGGGCCCGAGCCCGGGTCTCTTCGTTTAGCCCATGCATGAAGACAGCGGCGAATTCATCCGACGTTACCTCGCGCATCAAGCGCTTCAACCCTCCCAGCCTGGCAGCCTTCCCAAGCCTGGATCAAATAGCACGAAGGTGAGTCATCGCTAGTTCCATGCCATATAGTCTTTTTTGACGGCTGCAATGTACCAGAAAATGCCTACTGTTGTGGCGGGGATTGTGAGCACGCACGGAACGGTAGCAAACACTTCCTGATCAACGCGCGACTCTGGTTTGTCAAAATCCGCGCACGCGTCGAACGGACTCTGCACAGGATCGAGGACGGGGCCTGGACGGAAGTTGCCCCCAATTTCGCGGGCAATGTAAACACCATCGAAGTCGGCCGCTATAAGCTCGCAACCGCTTTGCTGTCCGTGGCTACGGAGGACAGTCGCGAGGCCGGCGCGCTGAAGAAGGCTGCGCTCTTGAGAATGGCGCTGGATTACCACGCCCTCTGAGAGGGATCCAATCAGCCTGTCCAAGAAAAAGGCTAGGCGATGAGGTTCTCTTTTCGCATCGCCTGCTGAACCGCCGGACGCAGGCTCACGCGTTTGCGCAGGGCCAATAGCTTGGGATACGGGGACAGATCGAGCTCCACCCCTCTTGCCCAATTCGATACGACGAATAGGTACACGTCCGCGATTGAGACGTGGTTGCCCAGTAGATAGGCATTCTCGACGAGATGCTGCTCCAGGTAAGTCAGGCGGTCATTCAGGCGTCGGCGAAAAATTACCTTCACGGCTGACGGGATTTCACGGTCGAAGAGGGGGCAGAAGCAGCCCAACTGCAGCTCCGAGGAGATGAAGTTGAGCCAGGATTGGAGCTTCGCTCGCTGCAAGGTCCCATTGGGCGGAGCAAGATTTATTGCGGGTACGCGGTCACAGACGTACTGGGCGATCGCCACGGTCTCCGTCAGGACGGCGCCATCCTCGAGTTGCAGGGCTGGAACGTAACCTAAGGGGTTGATGTTGCGATAGTCGCCGCCACCGTCGATGGCTTTGGTGTGCTCATCGACCCTAATAGCGTCGAAGGGGAGCCCTGCCTCGACGAGGACAATGTGGGGAAAAAGGGAGCTTGCACCGGGCAGATAGTAGAGCTTCATTCGCTTTCTCCCTGGTAAGGAGCTGCGGCTACTCCACGCGGATCGTGATCTGTCGGTGAACCCTGCGCATCAGGGGTCTTACCGCACCACGATTTCAAATGGCTTTCCCTTCGTACATAAACGTCATGGCGCGCGGACCGCGGGCGTAACCGGTTGTGAGCTCAGGCAGCTGGAAGCCGGCGCCACGGACGAGATCGTCCATTTTTCTGTTGAGGTGACAACCTCCCGCGCAACGACGCCACAAAGGCGTCAGCCGATCCTGCCAGATCGCAACCTTTGCGTCGGGAGATTGCCCGTGCTCGACAAACCGCATTTGGCCGCCAGGTCGAAGGACCCGGCGCGCTTCCATCAAAGCCCGTCGCACCTCAACAATACTGCATAGCGACCAGGTGACGACGATGGTGTCGATGCTTTTGTCGTCCAGTGGCAGGTCGTGTGCGGAGCGCGCGATCAACGTGACCTTGCGGCGGGAGCTTGCGACCGAGCGTTCCGCCAAAGCCAGCATCTCCGGTGAGGAATCGATAGCGATGATCTCGTCGACAGTTTCGTTGTAATAGGGCAGGTTGAGGCTGGAGCCAAACCCGATCTCCAGCACGCGCCCAGTGGCCCCGCCGACCACACGCTCGCGGTAGGCCCGCAGCTGGGCTTGTCGCATCGACAGGTGCGTGAGCCTGGGGAGCACGTATCTGGAGTAGATGCCCATCATCGTGCTCCCATTCCCGTTTTCATGTGACGGGCGCGAGGTGAGTGCGCGTCGCCGTATCAAAGTGCTCGAGATAAGCTCATCTTCAATGTGATCGGCGCGCCGTCCGAGACGGCTGGCGGCCCAAGGACCTGCCGGCTGCCTAGGATTTTCGTCGGCTCATCCGGCATCGTCAGGCACGTGCGAGTATGGTCGCTAGCCGGCGGGCCACGGCGTCAATTTCTGACTGCGTCGTGCCGCGCCCGAGGCTGAAGCGGATGGCTCCCATGCCCACCTCGGGTGGCAGTTGCATCGCCTTGAGGACTGGCGACAGCTCCACATGGCCGGTGTGGCAAGCGGATCCCGTCGAGGCGGCCACGCCGTCAAGCCGGGCGAGAACCTCGGCACCGACCTGGCCTATGAACGAGACGTTGAGCGTGTTCGGCAGCCGATGGTCCGGATCGCCGTTGAGCGCGATCCGGTTGCTGAATACCTCCTGCAGCTTCTGCCAGAATTGATCGCGTAGCGCGCGGACCCGGTGCATCGGTGCGAGATCGCGCGCCAGCGCGCATGCCTTGCCAAGCGCGACAGCGAGGAGGGCGCTTTCTGTCCCTGCGCGCCGGCCACCTTCGTGGTCGGAGCCGTGAATCAGCGGCTCAAGCGGCGTGCCACGGCGCACGTAGAGCGCACCCACACCTTTGGGCGCATAGACCTTGTGGCCGGCAATGGTGAGCAGGTCGACGCCGAGCGTGTTCACGTCCGTGGCAATCTTCCCGACCGATTGTGCCGCGTCGGTGTGCAACAGAATGCCGCGCGCGTGGGCGATGCGACTTATCTCGGCGATAGGCTGAGTTGTGCCGACCTCGTTGTTGGCATGCATGATGCTGATGAGGATCGTCTGCGGGGTGATCGCTCGCTCGACGTCGTCGGGATCAATACGTCCGAAACGGTCAACGGGAACGACGCTCACCTTGAAGCCCTGCTGCTCAAGGAACCGGCAGGGGCCGACAATGGCCGGGTGCTCCACCGCGCTGGTGATGAAGTGGTTACCCTTTCCCCTCAGTGCGAAGGCCACTCCCTTGAGAGCAAGGTTGTTGGCCTCGCTGCCTCCGCTCGTGAAGATGATCTCCTCGTTCTCTGCCCCGAGCGTAGCCGCGACCTCACTGCGTGCCTGCTCCAGTGCTGCCTTTGCAGGCGATGCTGCCCAATGCCCGCTTGAGGGATTGCCGAAATGGCCATCGAGAAGCGGTTGCATCGCCGCAGCGACAGCAGGATCGACCGGCGTGCTGGCGTTGTAGTCGAGGTAGATGCGCTCCATGATCAGAACACCAGCACCTTGTCCGCCTCGGCGTTGTAAATCTGCTCCGCGCCGTAGGGCGGATCGTTGATGATTGATAGAGATTTCATCTCACCCCTCCTCAAAAGCGAGCCTGGCTCAGCGATTTGCGACCGGCAATCCCGCCTCGTTCCAACGCACCATGCCACCGCGCAACACGAAGACATCCCGGAAGCCGGCCGCGTCGAGCATGGCTGCCGCGCTCGCGGAGCGCTTATCGGTCTTGCAGACGAGGACAACCGGCGTCTGCACCAGCGATCCGAGTTCTGCAACGCGAGCCGGTAGCTCGGGCAGCGGCACGTTGCGCGCGTTGGCAATATGGCCGAGCGGACCCTCCGGCCCACGTACGTCGATAACAGCGATCGTCCCTGCCGCATCGAGGCGTGGCACCAGCTCTCCGATTTCGATCCACCGCACCGATAGCTCGTTCTTGAGGCGCTGCAGCAACCGTGGCACGAAGGAGACCGCTGCCAGCAGGCCAAGTCCCATCAACCCGTAACGAATAGCTGCATCGTTCCCGGCGATCGCCTCCCGGCCCGCATAGCCGAGCCAGGTGTACGCCAGGGCACCCGGGACCATGCAGATAAACGAGGCCAGCGTGTAGGAAGCGGTGCGAATGCGTGTGAGCCCCAGCGCGTAGTTGAGGAGATTGAAGGGGATCAGAGGCACGAGCCGGGTCAAGGCGACGAACCGCCAGCCCTCCGCCTCCACGCCCTTGATCAGCCGCTCGAGCCTGGCCCCGGCTTTCTCCCGGACCCAGTCCGCTGCCACGTAGCGGGCTACCAGAAAAGCCGCGGTTGCCCCGAGTGTGGCGCCGGCCACATTGAGGGTAGTTCCCCAGACCGGCCCAAAGAGGACGCCGCCCGCTAGGCCGAAGAGCGCGCCTGGAACGAACAGGACGGTGCCCACGGCAAACAGCACGACATGGGCGGCAGGACTCCACGGTCCCAGACTCCGTATCGCGTTCTCGATGAACGCCGGATCAAGCTGACCCGGATGGACCGCGAGCCACAGCGCGCCTGCTACGATCGCAATGCCAAGCAACAGCCGTGGGGACACGGTGCGAAGCGTCATTGGACAGGCTCCCTGCGGCCGAGCGCGGAAGTTCTGTCGTCGTCGCGGAACGGCTGCGTCAGCATGCGGTCGAGGCGCTGCTCGGCCGGATCGCGGAACTGCTCGATGCCGATCGTCATGCCTTCGTGACCTGCCGCTGGTTGGGCGCGATAGGTGCCGAACAGCCGATCCCACCAGGGCAGGTTGAAGCCAAAGTTGCTGTTGGTCTCGCGCGCGACAATGGAGTGGTGCACACGATGCATGTCCGGGGTCACCACGATCCAGCGCAGCACGCGGTCAAGCCGGGTCGGCATGCGTACGTTGCTGTGATTGAACATCGACGTGGCGTTGAGCAGCACCTCGAAGAGGAGGACCGCGGCAGCAGGCGCGCCCAGAGCCGCGACCACACCAAGCTTGATGACCATGGAGAGCAGAATCTCAATCGGGTGGAAGCGCGCGCCGGTGGTCACGTCGAACTCGAGGTCGGCGTGGTGCATGCGGTGCAGGCGCCAGAGCGCGGGCACGGCGTGGAAAAGCACGTGCTGCAGGTAGATGGCAAGATCCAACGCGATCAACCCGAGCAATAGGCTAGCCCAGGTTGGTAGATCCAGCGCGTAGAACGGACCCCATCCTCGTGCCTCGGCAACCAGAGCCAGCCCGACCGCCGTCATCGGGAATACGAGGCGGACCAGGACCGTGTCGAGGACGACGACGCCGATATTGCCCGGCCAGCGCGTTCCGCGTGCAAGCTTCCGCTCCCGGCGCGGCGCAAGGATCTCCCAGGCCCCCATGGCCGCAAAGATGCTGGCGAAGACGAGGAGCCGGATGAGCGGCTCGTTGGCAAGAACGATGTCAGACATGGGCCGGTATCACCATCCCGATCCGACGCTGGTCATGGGCGGGCTGCGATGTCGTCGCGACGCCGCTGGTACTCTTCGCGGTCGATCTCGCCCCGGGCATAACGCTCGTCGAGGATCTCGCGCGCCGTGCGCACGCGCGCGCCGTCATCATTCAATATATTACTTGAATGATGGGAATGAGCGCCAGCGATGTCAAGTGGCAACCCAAAGCGTGACCTCTACGCCCTGTTCAGTGGCAAGTCGCGCATCAAGGTTGCTGAGGTACTGGGCCCGCCGCCGCCCTCCTCGTCATGGTTTGCGGCCAATGAAGGCATAGCCGAAGACTTCGAACTTACGCGCGTTCGGTTCGCCCTTTGCGCCGCCGAACGTGTCGACCGGTGGCCCGATGCGAACGTCGACGAAGCCGCTATCCTCGATCATCTTTTGCCAGGCTGCACACGGCAGACCACCGGCAATTCAGGCAGTCCAAAGATCGATGTTGGCGACCGCCGATGCGGGCACGGGTTTGCCATTAGCAATGTCGGCGAACTGCAGGTGGCCACCAGGCTTCAGCACGCGCCATATCTCGCCGAACACCTGCCGCTTATCGGCGCATAGATTGATGACACCATTGGAAATGACCACGTCGGCCCAGCCATCTTCCACGGGCAGTTGTTCGAGGATGCCTTCGCGGAACTCGATATTCGCTAGTCCCATCGCCCTTGCGGTTTTTCGGGACTTGGCCAGCATCTCTTCTGTCATATCGACGCCAACGACATGGCCGTTTGGGCCTGCCTTGCCCGCGGCGATGAAGCAGTCAAAGCCGGCGCCGGAGCCCAAATCGACGACCCGCTCCCCCGGTTTGAGATCACGCAGCGAAAACGGGTTTGCCACGCCGGCAAAGGACTCCACAGCCTCGTCCGGCATTGCGTCCACAGTCTGGCTGTCATACCCCAAGCGTGCGGCTAGTGGCCGTCCGGTGTGGAAGTGGTATTTGTCGTTAGGCTTGATCGCCACATCGCGATATTTCTTTTTGACCTCTTCGCGAAGTGCCTCAGAATCGACAGCAGGAGTGTCGTTCATTTTCACCTCCACTGGGGGAAGGAATCTGTAAAGTCACTCAAGTGAACAATTGAATGACTAGAAAGACCCAGATGTCAAGTAATTCTAAGCGAGCGATGTATGCCGAGTTCGCGGCCGTCGCAAAAGCGATAGGGCACGAGCATCGGCTGGAATTGCTGGAATTGGTAGCTCAGGGCGAGCGCACGGTGGAACGGCTGGCCGAATGCACGGGTCTGTCCGTCGCCAACACCTCGCAGCACTTGCAGCACCTGCGCCGTGCTGGCCTAGTGAAGGCACGGCGCCAGGCCAAGTTCGTGTTTTACCGTCTGGGCGATGACGCCGTTCTGACTATGCTCTCTGGGATACATAGGGTCGCCGAGCGCAACGTCGCCGAGGTCGAGCGCATCCTGCGCAGCTACTTTAACGCACGCGACAACTTGGAGGCCGTATCGCGCGTCGAGCTCACCAAGCGCATAAGACAAGGGCTCGTCACCGTCCTTGATGTGCGCCCCGAGGATGAATTTGCGCTCGGCCACCTGCCTAAAGCTCGTAACGTCCCGCTGAACCAGCTGAAGCGCTTAGCGTCCAAGCTCGACCGGAACACCGAAATCGTAGCCTACTGCCGCGGCCCCTACTGCGTGTTGTCGTTCGAGGCTGTGGCCGAGCTCAGGAAGCTGGGCTTTAAGGCGCGCAGGCTGGAGGACGGGCTGCCCGAATGGAGGGCGGCGGGGCTGCCCATTGAGTTGGGGTGCGGATAACCGAGCACGCACAGGGCCCGAGAGAGCGGCGGAGGGAAAGCGTGTGCTGCGCCCTCACATCCGCCTACATGAAGAATGGTGGTGTATGACGCGGGGGAGGTCGGTATCGGTCACGTGATCGTGATCCTGCTTGTTGCTCGCCATGAAGGGTACCACTGGCTCTCAGCAACGAGGAGAACCGCGACCAATATGTTCGCCACGCTATAAATTGGATCACCGCAAAGCAGCTCAGGCGCAACAGCAGCGCTCGTCTTGAACCGGCGGACACGGCACCGAGCCGAAGGAGCAGAACACACAGCACTTACCTTTGATCGGCTTCATGCGATGACCGCAGTCTTTGCAATCATAAACGTAACGACAGGCGTCGGTTGGCATGGTCTCCAGCGCCTTGTGACCGCAGACCGGACAAGTAATCACAGAGAGCAATTCCATGGTCGCCCCCCAACGCCCAGAATTGGGCGGAATGCAGCTTAAATCCTGTGGCGGCTCTAGATTCAATCGGACCAAAGCCTAAGACGTTAGGTTCTGCACGGATCGACTAAGTCAACGCAAAGGCGCCGCCCACGGGAAGGAAGAGTGAGCCTGCGTTTTGACGAACCCGGCTTTGCCACGGCGCTAGGGGTACATGCAATCGCATGCCTAACGAGACAACCATCGTATTCGGTGTTCCCGTGCCCTCGGCTGACCCTGTTTTCATCGCTGTGGTGCGCTTTCATATTTTGGTGGGCATCGTCTGCGTCGTCGCCGGCGCGAGTGCAATGTTCAGCACCAAGGGCAGAGGGCGTCATTCGACCCTCGGAACAGTTTATTTTTGGTGCCTGGCAGTGGTCGTCGGCACTGCGATGGGGCTTTCCTTGGTACGTTGGGCCCATAACTATCACCTCTTCATTCTTGGGACGCTCTCTTTGGTTGCAGCGACCGTCGCGCGGACGGCACTACGTCAGCGTTGGCGCAGTTGGATCAGGCTGCACATCACCGGGATGGGCTCTTCCTATATCCTCATGCTGACCGCGTTCTACGTGGACAATGGCAAGAACCTGCCGCTTTGGAGAGAGCTGCCTCAAAGTGCTTTCTGGTTGTTGCCTGCGGGGCTTGGAATGCCAATTCTCATTCGCGCCTTGTTGAAGCATCCGCTCGCCCGGCGCGAAAGGTTCGAAAAGACGAGCTAGAAGTCGAGATTGAATCCAGTGCAATCGATTTCTCTGGATTGCCTCGGCGACACTGAATATTGCCGCCTAAGGGTACTTAGCGGATTGAGAACCCTCACCTATAGCCACGCAGCTCGGCGTACCGGCGCGACTGATCCGCCGTGAGTAACTCGGCGGTGGTGAGGTGGTACTTAAGGTGGACAGCACGTAGCGCGCCCTGATGGCTGCCAATAGCTGCACTGAGGCTCGCCAGGCGTTCGGCGGTGATGGTGCGATCTTTGAAGGCACGATCAAGCGCGGTCTCAGCATCGATCAGGTGTTCACCCGTGGCGATCGCCTCGACCTTCATGGCATCGTAAAGGCGCTGCACCTGCCTGCGCTGTTCAGGACTTAGGCCGAGACGGTCAGCCAATTCCAACACATGTAAGGGTCCAGGGTACCCGTTCAACTCCGCAGCCAGTGCCAACCCCACGCCACGTCCAGCACGCAAGTCGGCAATTTGCTGGTCGCTTAGGGTCTTCACAGAGCGCGCCTGCATCCCACCATAGGGTTGACCATGCTTGTGTTGGTGCTCCTGCGCCGTAGCCACCCCGGCGAACAAGACAATGACAGCTGCCGCCCAAATCTTCATAGTGCTCTTTCCGCAATGACTGATGCTGCCGCAGCATGCCACCAGAAACCACGACCTCGCAACCCGTAACGAACCGCTACGACCGGATGGAAGTTGCTGGCGCGTTTGGCGATCTTGGCACGCTTGTTCCCTTCGTAGTCGCATATCTCGCGGTGCTGAAGATGGACCCCTTCGGCGTGCTGTTCGCTTTCGGCATCGCTATGGTCGTCTGTGGCTCCCTCTATCGTACTCCGATACCCGTGCAGCCGATGAAGGCGGCCGGCGCAATCGCGACGACGCAGGCAGCGCAGACGCTCACTATCACGCCCGCAATGGTTTACGGGGCGGCGCTTGTTACTGGGCTAGTGTGGCTGGTGCTTGGGCTCACTGGCACGGCACATCGCGTCGCCAGCCTCGTGAAACGCCCCATCGTGATTGGTATCATTCTCGGCCTCGGCTTCGGCTTTATGATTGAAGGCGCGAAGATGATGTCCCAGAATTGGTGGGTCAGTGCAGCGGCGCTTTTGGCTACCTCGCTTCTACTCACCAACCGCGTGATACCCGCGATGTTTTTGCTGCTGATGTTTGGTGCGGCATACGCGCTGCTGAGTGACCCCACCCTGGTCGATGCCATGCGCACAGTGCAAGTCGAACCGCGGTGGCCGACATTCACATTGTCGACACTGACCTGGAATGATCTGTTAATCGGGATGGCGTTCATCGCCCTGCCCCAGATTCCATTAACGCTTGGCAACGCTGTCATCGCCATCACCGAAGAGAATAACCGACTGTTTCCCAATCGCCCCGTGAGCGAAGGCAAGATCGCCCTATCGACGGGGCTCATGAACATGCTGAGCGCCAGCGTCGGCGGCGTGCCCATGTGCCACGGTGCCGGCGGTATGGCTGGTCACGTTCAATTCGGTGCGCGTACCGGCGGAGCATTAATAATTCTTGGCGCGGTGCTGCTTGCCACGGCGGTACTCTTCAGCGGATCCGTAGCCACGTTGGTGAGGCTTTTCCCGCTGCCAATCCTTGGGGTGATACTTTTCCTAACAGGAGCCCAGCTCGCACTCGGATCATGTGACTTCCGCAAAGATAAGGGTGAGCGCTTCGTTACAGTGATTACCG
>Ga0081455_10000783_pt1 | contig 40885 bp, 36 predicted proteins | sample TabmetS3T2R1_FD_70207 | JGI IMG/M metagenome (GOLD analysis project Ga0081455, IMG submission 70207) | Tabebuia heterophylla rhizosphere microbial communities from the University of Puerto Rico - S3T2R1 | ecosystem: Host-associated > Plants > Roots > Rhizosphere ... | reverse complement strand
GCCAGAGCTGTATATTGTTCAACGCGCTTTTTCGCCAAGTCGATCCGCGGGGTCAGCGACTCTTTTTTGTTCCTTGCATTATTGAGTTGATCCTTGGCTCCCTGCAGCGTGGCCTCGGCGGCTTTTACTGCTGCTTGGAAGGGCACCGGGTCGATCTTGAAAAGCACGTCCCCTTTTTTGATCGGCCGGTTTGGTTGAATCGGCACCTCGGTCACCTGACCGGTCACCCGCGGCACTATCGGGATTACATAATTCTGTGCTCGCACGTCGTCAGTTGCGGGCGCCGCAATGTTCAGAAGCAGGAAAAGAACCATCATTCCCACGATGGGCAGCGTGATGGTGATGAACTGGGTGGTAAAATTCCAGGGCAGCCACTTGAATTTAAAGAAAATGAGCCAGACGAAGAAGCCGTAGATGCCAAGCAGGATGACTTCCATTACGCCTTCCCTCCTTTAGTCTCCGCTTCGAGTTCCGCGACGCGGGCGCGGAGTTGTTCGAGTTCACTGGTGGCGGATTTTTCTCCATCCGGTTTTTCGTGTGATTTATCGACATCGGTGCCGTAGGCCATTTTGTGGAAAACTGGCTTCGAGTAGGCCCAGAGCCATGCAAACGGCCAGAGCAGTCCGCCGAACACAAGAGAAAGAAAACAGAGACACTTGATAGCCCCCAGCTGCGGGTGGTGCCGTTTTTCGGCAACCTTTTCGGGGAGGATATGGACCGCCAGGAAGGCCACGATTAGGACGGGAGGAACGATGATGAACGCGAACCACGCAATGGCGCTCGCAACTGCATCGAGTGTCTCACCGTGGAGGAATGAGGCGTCGGCGCGAGACGGCAGTGCGAGGAACGCGAGCACAATGAACGGAACAAACCATCTGTAGCGAAGCAGTCTCTGGGTACGGTTGGATAGGATAATTACTTCTTGTGTTTCAACCTTCATTGGTTGCTTTTTTCGTCAGAGCATAAGTCGTCCATAACGCCATAGGCGCGCGCTGCTTCGAGTCGTTGGCGTTCGTTGTTCATATGATTCCTCGTGTTTCAGATGGGTGATTTGAACATGCTTTCCATAGTTCGATGCTCGGTGAATAAACTGGCGTTCAGCCTGAGCCAGCAGTTCCAAACCATTGCCCGCTGTGCCCACAACTTCGTGGTCCCGTTGCAACGAGCTCGCTGTCTCAGCCAGCACAGAGCCGGATGGTCGTCCGCCAGCAAGATTCGCGATTTGCTTGCAGTGATCAAAGCCATGCCACTGTGAGCAAAGCGGACCCGTAGCGGATACTGTCAAAACTCACAGGTGGGAGATTGAGTTTCGAAACCCTCGGCAGCCGGTTCTTAGTAATCCCAAGTTAAGGCAATATAAAGGCAACTTTATTTGATGAAGAGTTCGGAATCATCCCTAATTCATAGGGAGCCGGCAGTCGGATTCGAACCGACGACCTGCTGATTACAAATCAGCTGCTCTACCAGCTGAGCTATGCCGGCGCTGCCCGATACGAAAGCTGCTTTAGCGAGTTGATCAACTGGTTAGACTTGTTCATGGCTCAGAACCACGAGCGAATATGCCAGACAATGAACTATCTCATTGTGCATCCGTGCTCTCGGCGGCGTATATGAACCGCGTGAATTGTGCCGGTTAGGCTAGGGGAAATTTTGGATGCTGCCGTAGAGCGGATAGACGGCACGAACCTGCTTCGATTCCGGCGTGACCGCCACCGTGTCCCCCTTCGAGGCCTTGATGTCCGCTCTTCCCGCCAAGGTGTAACTGTCGATGACGAACGGCAGGCTACGTCCGGTGAAGATGTCGGGGCGGTTCAAGAGACCGAAGTGCAGGTGAGGACCGAGAGACGGGCCGGTGTTCCCGATCTTGGCCAGGGGCGCGCCGACCTTCACGGTGTCGCCGACCTTTACGCGCAGACTCCCCGGCTGCAGGTGCTCATAAACCGCGAAGATGTTTGGGGCGATCTCCAGGAAGATTTGGTTGCCGCCGAAGTCTGACTTCGTTTTAGGGACCATCGCCACGTTCGGGGTTGTCTCTGGCTTGCCGTCCTGGATCGAGACGACAGTCCCGTCGGCGACCGCCAGCACTTCCGCTCCGTAGGCGTAAAACTGCTCGTTCTTACTGCCGTCCCCGTCATAAACCCTGTCGCCCTTGAGCAGGGCCCAGTCGACGGCGAATGTCTCGCCGGTCTCGATGCGGCGACCGTCGACGACGACTCGAAGATCCCGATGAAGGTTGGGTGTGCAGCACGCGGTGGTAGCGAGCCAACCATCCCCCGTGAGGGGAGATTTGATCACGGTCGCGGGTCGGCGGTTGATCGCGACCTCGGGACCATCGATCACGGGCGGGTCCACGAACACTGCGGTCGATGTGCCCGCAGGAACGCTGTAGTTTAGCCGGTGCGTTACCCGTTCCGGCGCAGTGCCTGGCGGCACGATCAAATCGACATCGACCGAGACCGCTGCCGAACCGGGGATCTCGGTCACTGGTTTTTTGTCCAGAAGGGTTTGGGTCGCGGCGACGAGCACCGGACCGTCGATCCGCGTGAGTTCTTTCGCAGCGGGATCGAGGACCGTCAGGCTTTTCAGCGTGACTGGTTGCTCGACCGCGTTGATGACAAGCAGCTCATACTCGACATGGTCCATGCCGTCGTCGCCGTGGACGACCTGGGCTTCGTGGATCGGACTGACCAATATCGCAGTCGGCCGGCCACGCTCCCGCTCGGCTGCCTGTCCGCGCACAGGGAGCGCGAGGCCAAGGAGAGTAACGAAACAGAGACAAGCCACGACAGGGTGTCGTGGCAAAATTTGTGCAATCACTTAATCAGAAGCCGTTGACTTCATCGATTGGTCAAGGTCTCAGTTCCAAACACATCACGAACCGGTGGTAGAAAAGACATCGCAACGATGGCGCCGTTCAGCATCACAACACACCAACCGATCGCGAGAACAAATGATGGCGGCATCGATAGCCGATAAGGCCAAAAGGCGCTGTCAATGACTGAGAGCACGAGAGCCAAAACGAATATCGAACGCGCCCAGCGACGAAAAAACCACAGACCTGCAAGAACGACAAACAAGGTGAATTCGGCAGCAGCATGCGCGAAGAGGGTGACATACGGGTGCAGCAAAGTAAACGAGTTCACATGTCTCCGGGCATCCCAGCCAAAGAACCACTCCACAAGCAACCAGCCGACACGGACGAGTAACAGGAAACGATAAATCGAAACGCCACTCATAGGCTTATCGTGAAAGAGATAAGCCGTCTAACCTAAGATTGCGAACTGTATCCGAAAATCGAGGGGACGACTCCAGTCGACTTCAACTCGGAGAATAACATGTCCGGTGTCCTGCGGAATGATGTTCCAAATTATCATATTCGCCGCGCCCACCCATGGAAGATCGCCTGGCTCTCCTGATATGTGAGCAATCTCGCAAATGTTTGCCAGCACGGTGCTATTCCGATTAATGACGCCAGCCGGAAATTGGACATCAAGATTGAATAATCCAAACCCGCTAGCGTTGATCTCGGCCAGTCCAATCGCTGCCCGGTGAGGTTGTTTGGCCACGATTCTTGGCAACGTGCTGTGCCCTGAAGTGCCCTTCGGGGGCGGGTCGTAACGCGTGTTTGCTTTTTTGGCCATTAGTTTGTTCTCCTTTCTTTGTGTTATTTTTCCTTTTTTAGTTCCACACGTATCGGAGCGGAAGCGCTAAAACTCCTAACGAAACAGAGATAAGACATGGTAGGGCATCGTGGCAAATGTGCTGAACGCATTTCGAAATGAGGATAAGCGCCTCGATACAAGAGCGACCGGGAGTCCTATTAGTCAGTAAAGTTTCCAGCTCGGCCAAATTTTGTGAGAGCTAGGCTTACAGTGTCGCATTACATTCCCTTGCAAGCCGCTGGCAGCTGCCCCGATACAAAACACGGAGTTTACACCTATTCTGTGAGGCGAGTTAAAATGCGAAGCGCTAACCGAGTGAAATATCTTCTGATCGGGGTATTAGCGACGCTTAGTGCTTGCGCGCCGTTGGCAAAGGTAAGCGAGACTAGACCCAAACTGGATGCACAACACGGCACAATTCCCGAGCTTCGTCGATCCGAGCAGGCGATCGTTGACGGTCAGAAATTAGAACGTAGCGATCCAAACAGGGCGGTTGGTTTTTACCTTGCCGGAGTGGAAGCGGCGAGCACGGAATTGCGGAGAGACTCCAAGGACCGCATGGCCTTGCGTGATTACAACTTTGCCTTGTCGCGCGTGTTTGCCGTAATTCGAGACTCCCATCTTAACCCATGGACGCATTCTTTACGTGTACCTGGACCCGGTGGCGAATACTTGCTTACCCATCGTCCACACGCCAACCGGCTTTGGAAGCCAGAGGACTACGATCTGATCCCTACTGACGAGCTCGATGTGCGTGGCAAATTTGTGCTGCCCCGTATCACTCGCCAGGGTGCCGGAGCGTCGCTCGTCGCGGTGCGTATCGAGCAGTCCCCGGAGACCAAGCAGCAATTCGTCGCGGCGCGTGTTTATTTCGCAATTACCGCGGTCGCGCAATTCAGCGAGCGCAGGTGCGAGATCACGTTCATCGATCCACTTGCTATCGAGACAGCCAACGTTTTGGGTCGCAACCTGCCGTCGGCCGCCGACTTCACTGCCCCCTTAGCCTTGGGCCTATCTCGGGAGCGTCCCGAACGGCTTGGTCTGCGGGCATTGCTAATTCCAGAGAAATTTGCCGAGAAGGCGCGTCTCACGCGACTACAGCCGTACGATTCAAAAAAGATTCCCGTGCTCTTCGTTCACGGTCTCCAGGACACCATGGCCACTTGGGCGCCGATGGTCAACACGCTGCGGGCTGACCCGGTTCTGCGTCGGAATTATCAACTCTGGGTTTTTAGTTACCCGAGCGGATATCCGATACCGTACTCAGCGCTGCTGCTGCGGCGTGAACTCGACGCGCTGAACAAAGTTTTTCCCAATCATCGTCCGATTGTCCTCATAGGTCACAGCATGGGTGGGATTATTAGCCGGTTGATGATCACCGACACCAACGGCGACAAACTTTGGCGGAGCTACTTCGGCAAATCGCCCGAGCAAACCGACCTTTCCCAGGAATCCAGGGCGTTGCTAACCAAAGCGCTGATCTTCAAGCCACGGCCCGACGTCGCGCGCGTCATTTTCATCTGCACGCCCCATCGCGGAAGCATGATGGCCAAAAACCCGATCGGCAGAATGGCATCCAGCATCATTCGCGCGCCGGCGCGCTTCGTTACCCTTAGCCATGAGATCTTGCAGGCGTCGGTCCAGGACGATCCAGCCGTCATGAGGATGACACGAATACCCAACAGCATCGATACGCTTTCGCCGAACAACCGTTTCGTGAAAAGCATGAACACGCTCCCAATTACAAAAAGCGTTCCGTATCACTCGATCATCGGCGATAGGGGACGTGGAGACACACCGAACAGCAGCGACGGAGTCGTCGCCTATTGGAGTTCGCATCTCGACGGAGCCAAATCGGAACGCATTGTGCCATCGAGTCACGGCGCACACCAGAATGCCCAAAGCATCGCCGAAGTTGCCAGAATTCTTAAGGAAGCTGTCGGAAGCAAATACCGCTGAAAACCAAGAAAACGAAGCACGCGAGGAAGCCGCCGACTGAGCTAAGAAAAAGGCGCGTAATTTTCATAGGACTAGGTAACAGTCTAACGAGAACAAAATCAGCAACGCGAGGGTGTGACGGCGGCAAACTCACTGAGGTTTTGTAGCAAAGGGCGGCGTTGGCTTCGTCGAATGGTTAGACCTAATCACAGTCAGTTCGCTGATAAAAGACGTACCAATTTTCTTCGATCGGAACGAGATACATTTCGTCGTAACCGGGGTTTTATCTAGGTCTTGGCGATCTGGTCGATCCCGCTGGGATTGTTTGTGTCTTCGTCTGCCATCTGCTTGAGCGTTCGAAGGTTTGACGATTCGCATGAAATGAATCAACTAAAATGCGGTCCTTCGGGACGCTGAGCGGGAACGGACTCGTGTATTGCCACGGGAACAGGCCAATTAATGCGACCGAGAGGATCGCCAGAGCAAGACTAAAGGCATGCGCGTGCCGAAACGTGGCATGAGGCTAACGAGAATTAGACTGCAACTTGCAATCTATTTCTGTCTCCATCGAGGAGAGTGTCCGCTAAAAGGCTCCCGACTTCCAACACGGAATGGCAGCGAATCGGGAATGGGATCAACGCCACGTTTTATTCTTCAAGGCTCCTGGATTTGGTGTCCCCGGAGCGTAGAGATGACGCTCCCGTTCGACGAACTGCGGCGACGCGCTGTCATGCTGCTCAGAATTGTGTTGTGCGCCTCCTGGAGCAGCGGATTGGCAAAGGACTCGCGGCGGCGAACGATGGCCGCATAAAGCTTGACATTCTGCGGCATTCGATCCCAAAACTAACTATGAGAAAAAACCTCAAATACATATTGGTATTGTTCGGTGGCATCGTTTCGACGGTGTTTTTCGCTGCTTGTCAGGAACAGGGATCGACCACGACTACGCCGGCAGGGTCGTCAACGGTCGCAAGGTCCAGGGGTCAAACAGTATCGGCATCAAGAAATAGGGATATTGCGCCGGGAGGCACCAAAAGGGCACCGACACCGTCACCGACACCGTAAAGTCCTGCTCGCAATCGCGAAAAGCACGCTGGGAATTCTAGTCATCCGGCGGAAGCGATTCTCAGCGACTCGGTCAGACGCCACGAGTGATAGAGCGTAAGATCGGCCCACGCGAGCGTTTCCAGAGTAGCTCGCGCCGTCGCCATCGGCGTGCGTTGCAGAGCGGTTTCTTCCAGGATCTTCACGCGGCCGGTCTTGCGTTCTTCGTTGAGCTGTTTCGAGGCCGCTTCCAAGGCCTTGAAGATCGCCGGGCTAGGTCCCTGCTTAGGGTCTTTTGTAACATCGAGCCAATTACCCAGCGCCTGAGCGCCGGCTTCGAAGCCGGCCGGAGACCGCCCATCAACTACAAGGGACGGAATGCGTTTCAAGTCGTCATTAAGCTGATTGAGATGATCCAATGCGTGAACGAGCCGGACAAGACGAGGGCCTATCGTGCTCAGATCAGTGGTTTCAAGCGAGAGCGATTCGAGGAAGTGCTCGATCTGCTGGACCTCTTCGAACGGCGGGTCGTATTTGAAAGATTCACCGGCCAGCCGGCGGCGAATTGTGTCCACCGCGCTACGAGTAACTTCCAAGATCGCTCGCCAGGCGGCCTCGAGAGCGACGGCCGCTCCCGCTTCGGTAAGGGCGGGATCGAGACGGCTGACAGCTGATTCGCTACCTTTGCCGGAGATCCGCACGATGAACCGCGCGAAGCCATCGAGCCACGGGTAAAACACAACGATCCCCGCGAGCTTGAAGAGGCTACTGAACGTCGCCATCGCCAGCACGCCGTCGGGATCATGGAGTCGAGCGCCGACCCAGTCTGCAGCAGCCGTGAGCGGCCCGAGAAACAGGATCGCGACAACGCCGACGATCAGGCTAAAGATGATGTGCGCCATCGACGCGCGACGCACGGCGAGGCCGCCTCCAATCATCACCAGCCCCGTGGTCGCCGCGGTTCCGATACTTTGCCCGACAATCATCGCGCAGCCCTGCTGAAATGTCAGCGAACCCGCGTTCAACGCGACCAGCGTCGTCGCACCGGCAGCGGTCGAGCTCTGCATAACGATCGACATCAGAATTCCGATCCCTGCGAGGATCCATCGCGCACCGAAACCGTGACCGGCAAATGCCTCGAGGTTCCAGGAAACGCCTTCCATTCCCGTCTGCAGGAAATCGATCCCGGTGAATATCAGCCCGAAGCCGGCGAGTACCGCTCCGAACGATCGTGTCTTGCCGCGTGCGACCAGCCAAAGAAATGCACCGATGCCCAACATGGGCAAGGCCGCGGCTGAAATCCTGAAGCGCAGGCCGAAGATTGCCACCAACCAGATCGTCGAGGTCGTTCCGAGCGTCGCCCCAATGATCATCCCGACCGCTTGAACAAAGGTGACTAGTCCGGCGCTGACGAAACCGATGACCGTGAGGATGGCCGCGGTCGAAGACTGTATTACTGCGGTGAAAAAAGCACCAGAGACGACGGCACTGAAGCGGCCTGAAACGAGTCGTTGCAGCGCGCGGCGAAGCGAATCGCCCGCGAGTCCCTTCAAGCCTTCAGTGAGATGATGGATTCCGAGCAGAAACAGGCCGAGCCCACCGAGAAGCGTTACGGTGGAGTAGGCATTCATGGACTGCGCTCAGTGTCTAGCGTTTCAAATGTTGAACAAAATCCGTTCCAAATTTATCGCGCAAAAGCGATTTCTCTGAACTTGGCATGGCTTGCATTCTTAGCGCCAGACGAGTTCTTGCCTATTCTCTTCTCAGCGAAAATTCAGAACATCTCGGCAGTTATTAGCGCTAATACTTCGCCGGAACAAACCGCCTGGTCTTCAGCGTTGCCTCGTCGTCGTAGGCTCCTTTCATTGAGCGCGCGGGGAGTTTCACCTTCTCACGCGACACTTTCTTGTAAGGTATGAGACTGAGCAGATGGCTGATGCAGTTAAGGCGGGCGCGCCGTTTGTCGTCGGCGAAAACGATGTACCAGGGCGCAAACTCCGTGTCCGTGGCCTCGAGCATCACGTCGCGTGCTCGCGAGTAGTCGAACCATCGGCTCCGCGAACATAGGTCTGTCGGACTTAGCTTCCACTGGCGCAGCGGATCCGTAATGCGGGTTTCGAAGCGGCGTTTCTGCTCTGGCTCGCTTACCTCGAGCCAGTATTTGATCAACATAATGCCGTCATCCACGACGTACAGCTCGAACTCGGGGCAAACCTTGAGGAAGCGCTGGTGTTGCTCCTTCGAGCAAAAACCCAACACGTACTCGACACCGGCACGGTTGTACCAGCTGCGGTCAAAAATCACGATTTCGCCGGCCGCTGGGAAATGCCGCATGTAGCGCTGCATGTAAAGCTGGGTCTTCTCCCGATCGGAGGGAACCGGCAGCGCTACCACGCGGAAAACGCGCGGGCTAACACGATCGGTGATCGCTTTGATCACCCCGCCTTTGCCTGCGGCGTCGCGTCCCTCAAAAACCACGATGACCCTGAGGCCTTGTTCTTTGACCCAATCCTGCAAGGCGCAAAGCTCCACTTGTAAGACCCGTAACGCTTCTTCGTATTCTTTGCGTTTCAAAGGCTCCTCGACAGTCGCCATCTGTTTCCTTTCTCTTCCTAGACAGTCTTGTAATTCGTTCGTCGCTTCAATCAATTCGAAGTCTGCATCGAGTTCATCGAAGTGGTAAGCGAATAAATGTCCATCCGTTATGCTCCGGCCTCCACCGCGGTCACCGCGTTTTGCAACGATTTTGACGAGCGGATGATCATCTTCTCCGCTTCCACGACGAGAAAGAATACCAGGCCGCCGAGGAAGAGCCATGGCCAGACATGGAGCGGAATAGCTTCGTTGTCGAACAGCGCTTGCAGCGGTGGTGCATAAGTGAAGAGGAATTGCAGGATCACGACTGCGCCGATGCCAAGCGGCAGGTAATTGTTACCGATATGGGCCTTAAGTGACAGGGATGAGTCTAGCAGGTAGCGGCTGTTAAGCAGATAAAAGATCTGACCGATAGTGATTGCATTAACGGCCACTGTTCGCGCGAGCTGGTCCGATGCGCCTTGCGACTTCATCCAGAAGAACGCCCAAAGTGTGTACGCCAGCAGTGCCAAGCCGACGAGGATAACGCGCCAGATACCAAAACCGGTTAGGATCGGACGATCCACCGCACGCGGCGGCCGCAACATAACATCTAGTTCGTGTGGCTCGAAGGAGAGCACGAGACCGAGGGCCACGGAGCTCACCATGTTAACCCAGAGGATCTGGGGTGCTGTAATCGGCATCGTGAAGCCAAAGAAGATTGACACAGCGATCACCAATCCCTGAGCGACATTGGTAGGCAGCATGAACAAGATCGCCTTCTCGATGTTGTTGTAGACAGTGCGTCCTTCCTTAACCGCGGCGGTGATCGATGCGAAGTTGTCATCGGCTAGCACCATCTCGGCCGCTTCCTTGGTAACCTCGGTTCCCTTAATTCCCATAGCGACACCTATGTCGGCCTTTTTGAGTGAAGGTGCATCGTTTACGCCGTCGCCGGTCATTGCCACGATCTGCTTGTTAGCCTGAATCGCCTTCACGAGGCGGAGCTTGTGTTCGGGGCTCGCGCGCGCAAACACGTCGACCTCCTGCACGCTTTCCTGCAAGGCAGCAGTGTTCATCTCTTCGATCTCGGCACCAGTAATCGCTATCGTGCCGTCTCCAATACCGAGCATTTTGGCGATGGCCGCGGCCGTGATCCTGTGATCGCCGGTAATCATCGTCACGCGGATACCGCCAGCATGGCATTCCTTAACGGCTTCTATCGCTTCCTTGCGCGGCGGGTCGAGAAGTCCGATCAGCCCAAGCAGCACCAGATTTTTTGGCAGATCCGCCGGACCCAGGGTTCCCGCTTTGACGCCTGGATCCTCCAGCCATGCTAGACCGAGGACGCGCTCACCCTCGGCCGCGAGCTTGTCCGAGGCTTTGATGAAATGGTCGCTGTTGATAGGCACGGCCTGCGCGTCTTTGGTTGCCTGCCGATCGCAATGCTCGAGAATCACCTCTGGCGCACCTTTCACCAGGATAAATTGTTTGCCGCCAGCGTCCTTGTGCAGCGTAGCCATGAACTTGTGTTCCGATTCGAACGGGATCGCATCGATGCGGGGATATGCGTCCTGCTCAGTCTTCCGTTCGAGCCCGAGCTTGTTTGCGAAGGGATATAGCGCGCCCTCGGTCGGGTCGCCTTCCACTTTCCAAACGCCGTTTTCCTGGCGGATCTCCGCGTCGTTGCAGAGCGTGGAAACGCGCCCCATTAGCTTGAGAACTGGATCTTCTCCCGCCGGCTTCCCGTCCTTTAAGATCTGACCTTCCAGTGCGTAGCCGCCGCCCGTCACCGTGTATGCCGATTCCGCCGTAACCGATGACACCACCATCATTTCCATGAGCGTTAGCGTCCCGGTCTTGTCCGAGCAAATCCGAGATACCGAACCCAGAGTTTCAACGGCAGGTAGACGCCGTATGATGGCGTGACGCTGGGCCATGCGCTGTACGCCGATCGCCAGGGTAACGGTAATCAGTGCCGGCAACCCTTCCGGAATGATTGACACCGCGATGCTGACAACCGCCTGGAAGATCGCGATAAAATCCATCCCTCGCAGCCACCGCCCATAAGCAAAGACGATAACAGTCACTACACCGATGACTGCGGTGATCACATAGCCGAACTTCTTGATCTGGCGGAGCAAGGGCGTTTCGAGTGCGCTGACCGTAGTCATCATCTGGTTGATGCGTCCCAGTTCGGTATCGGCGCCGGTCGCGGCGACTACTCCCGTCCCGCGGCCAGATGCGACCAAGGTTCCCGAGAACGCCATCCCTTCCCGGTCCCCGACAGTCGATTTCTCGGCCGTGGGATCGGTGGTTTTGTCGATGGGAACCGACTCGCCTGTGAGCGCCGCCTCTTCGGTCCGAAGATTTTTCACTTCGATGAGGCGAACGTCCGCAGGGATTCTGTCGCCTGATTCGAGCAGCACAATGTCGCCCGGCACCAGATCCTCGGCCGGGACCATCCGCGTTTCGCCATCGCGCACGGTCCTCGCCTCGGCAGAGAGCATCTTACGGATCGAGTCGAGAGCTTTCTCCGCTTTCCCTTCCTGAATGAAGCCGAGCAGCGCATTGATGATGATCACGGCGAGTATGATCGCTGCGTCGAGCCACAGACCGATCATCAACTTAACAAACCCGGCTGCTAATAGCACGTAAACCAGGATATTATTGAACTGCGACAGAAAGCGCATGAGTGGCCCTTGCCTCTTGGCTTCTGGCAGGCGGTTTGGACCGTACTTCGCTAGGCGCTGCGAGACCTCGTTAGTGTCTAAACCTTTTTCGGGGTCGGTATCCAGCCGCAGCAGGACTTCATCGCCAGCTATGGCATGCCAGGCGGGGGCCTCACTCATAGGCTTGGAGATTGCTGCATAAGTCTGCTTAGTTTCGTGGGGTGTATCGCCCCACTTAACCCAAGCTTTCGACCCGAGCTCCAATAAAACAAGCGCTTTTCCCCAGCCTACCTAATGCCGAGGCGGCCGTAGGGCTGTTTGGATAACGGCCTAGTCGCGCAAGTCGAAATTTATCGCATGACGAAACCGTCTCAGGAAGCGCCATTGGAGGCAACATTTCTCTTGCCTCGCAAGAATCTAAAAAAAGATGCGACCGTTCGATAATTGTGTTTCGAATTCGTCACGGAGAAAAATCACTGTTATGAACCGAAAAGAAGCCATCATCGGAATAGCCACCATCGCTGCCGCCGCCACAGTTCCATCCGTTGCGAGCGCGCAGAAACCCGAAGCCGAAGCGGAGAACCCCGAGTTGGAACCAATTCGCGCTCTGCTCAAAGCGTACGATACGGCCTTTACTAACCACGATCTCAATGGGGTAATGGCTACCTTATCCGATAAAGCCGCAATCATGGGCTGCGGTCCCGGCGAAATCTGGTCAGGTGCAGACGAAATCAAAGCGGCCCATCAAAAATTATTTGAGGGGTTCGACGCTCGACAACAAAGTTTTGACTACGAGTTCAACATTGGCCAGGTCATGTCGGAGGCAGCTTGGATGCTGACGTCCGGAAACGTCAATGGAATGAAGGGAGGAAAAGAGTTTACGTTCCCTGTCAACATATCGTTAACCGCCACGAAACAAGGCGGGAAGTGGCTTATCGCCGCCATGCATTTTTCGACCGTAACGGACGAACCTGAGGAGTAACGATCCCGTCTTCAATTACTATGAATAATCAACCATCATCTGAAATATCAGGACACGAGAAGGAACAGCAGGCGCTAGACAGGCGCATGTTCCTTCGGAGCATGGGCAAATGGTCGGGTGCCGCAATTGCGGCGGTGGGATTTGGCGGTGCCTGGCTTGCAAACGCGCCAGAGGCCAACGCAGGGCTTTGGATCAATCGATGGGGCGCACCTCGTCGGGGCCGATGGATCAACCGATGGGCCCCTCCGCCTCGTCGCGGGCGGTGGATCAATACTTGGGGTCCTCCTCGTCCAGGTGGGTGGATCAATTGGTGGTAACCCTTGCACAGTGGATAAATTTGCATGTCTGAGGAAGCCCATCCTCCGATAAGCGTGCTACCGTCAGCTTTGGCGGAAACACAAGGCGATGGGCCCTTCGTTGCTATCGTCAGGAGCCGACAGGAACTCTGCCGATGGCTGAATAATCCGCTCCCCGGGCTGAGATGGCTCCAGGTCGAAGGGATGTTGGGAGACGAAGAGGCTTGGACGGAGGCAGCACATAGCAATTCTAATGTTCCTTTGGATGTTGTTCTTTCCGACCCTGCCTTAGAGTTCTCCCATCTTTACCGACTGGTGGATGCGTACGCAGTCCGTGCCATCCGGGTGACCATGCCCGCTGCCCCGGGTTTAACGAAAGCGATTAGACTGGCTGCGGCTTTGCGACTCCCAGTTCGTGTGTTGCCAGGACAACCATCGTTTGCGGCGCTAGAAGAGCTCCAAGAAGCTTTGCAGTTCTACCTTCACGAGCCAACGGTCGACGCGCCTGTGGAGTTCTTTCACTCTGTATTGGCCACCATGTGCGATTCGGAGGCTGGCTCGCTATGGACGATACTTGAGAAGGATCCGGACGTGTTTCGCCATTATGATGCCGATGGACGGATCAGAGTCCCTCGAACAAGCGATCCCGATCAGTCGGAAATCACTTCTGCAGGATTTGTTGAGAATCACCTTAGCCATCTGATCGCTCAAGGCGCGGAGTGCGCGACCTGCCCATGGCAACGGCCATGCAGTGGATATTTCAAGTGGCCAGATCCGGCTTACTCCTGTGAAGGTGTGAAGCGGCTCTTTCTTACTATCCAAACGGCTGGGAACGAGATCAGACAGGATGTGGCCAGTTTCGCGGCAGCTGACGAAGGAGCCTTATCCGAGCCACGCCAGGCCACAAGATGAGCGAGCGGGTCTTTAGCGTCATTCTTCTTCCAACTTCGGATTGCAATGTCGCGTGTGACTACTGTTTCGAACACAAAGAGCCGCATCGTCTTTCGCTGGTTCTGGTGCCACTGTTGACGCGTCGCTTACTCGACCACCTCGAGAACGAGCATATAGAAGAATGCGAAATTTACTGGCAAGGCGGAGAGGTCATGATCATGGGCCCAGCCTGGTTCGAGAAGGCTGCCGAAATTATGGACCGTGCAGCTGCTGAGCGAGGACGGCGGTTCGTGCATTACTTACAAACCAATCTAATTGGCTACTCGCCTGCCTGGAACGGAGTGATTCGGGGAATGTTCAACGGTTCGCTAGGCACCTCGATGGACTACCCCAATATTCATAGAAAACTCTTCAAAGGCGGCGCCACAGCTTACACTGAACTGTGGAGCAGAAAACTTCATGAAGCGAAGGCTGCCGGGATTGCAGTGGGCGTCATCGCGGTGCTTCATAAAGGGAGTCTCGAAGTGGGTCCGGAGAAGTTCTATCGGTATTTCACAGAGGAACTCGGGCTAAGCGATTTTCAGGTCAATACCCCGTTTCCCGGCGGTCCGGCAAAGGAAGTTGAGGGCGGTGTTCAGCTTGATTCTAGTGAATTGGCCGAGTTCATGGTGGGCCTTTTCGATATCTGGATGGCCGAAGGATATTCGTCCGGGGTGTCAGTCGGTCCGTTTAATGCCTTGGTCGATCACTTCACAGGCGAACAGGCACGCTTGCCTTGCATTTGGAAAGAAAATTGCTCAAACCAATTCATCTCAGTCGACGCAAAAGGGACTGTCGCTCAGTGCGATTGCTGGGTTACCAGTTATCCAGAGTATTTCTTCGGAAACATGTTCCAGGAGCCCGATCTGACTGGCATGCTTAAGACAAGCCGGGCGCGGCGCGAGTTCGTCGAACGCCCGAAACGTCTGGTTGAGGACGACGATTGCCTGTCTTGCCGATACCTTTCAATCTGCCACGGAGGTTGTCCGGTACGAACGTACAGTGCACTGGGAACAATGATGGCCAAGGATCCCTATTGCGAAGTCTACAAGGCCGTCTTTGCTTGCGCCGAAGCGCATGCAGGGGAAGTCCTACGCGCCCGCGCCGCTCCCATAATCTCACTAAGAGAGCGCCATAAAGCAGCCGATCCCTGCGTTGTTAACTAGAACGTCCAGCTTTCCGGGTTCAAATGCCCGCTGCAAGTTGTGCGGCGGTTTCGTCGTTACGATCCAAGCAAAATCAGATTAGTGCTATGAAGTCAGTCGCATTGCTCCCGGAGCAATGTTGAATACTTAGATCAGGGCCCACTCTTCACCTCACTTCGCCGGACAACTCGATGCCAGGGCCAACGGACTAACACTTGTTACAAGTTCAGCAACGGACTCAGAGTAACACGAAAAGCGGGATGAGAGTTAATGGGTAATTATCGTAGTATGTAAGATCGGAGTCTGTAAGGCGATGACCTACATGGAAACCGGTTACATCTGACTAGCCTTTCTTGTAGAATTGGATTGGCACAGCTATCGACAGTTTGCGACTCAAACACTTCGAATAACGCCTAATTCCATGACGGATGAGGCGATGTTCGACTGCTATTGCTCCGGATGTCCGATTATTGCAGGAGTAAGTGCTTCCCGCTCCACGTCGCAGTAAGGCTGTACGTTTGCCCCGCCGCTGCCGTAATAGTCTTTTGCGGCGAGGTGCCACGAGACGGGCCACTTGCGCTCACAGATATGACATGCTGTCCTGGGGACAAGGTGCCATTGTAGGCTTGGCCCTCTGTGAGTGAAGCCACTCGCGCACCATCTACCATCACCGCAAGGATGGACCTGGTTCCAAATTTCGTGCCTCTGGAAACAGTCAAATGAGCTGTCGAGCCAGAAGGCCCGGTACTAGTCGTTTGGCATCCTGAGAATATGAAGTAAGCAAGCGTAACAATGAGTAAGCTACAAATCGGATATTTGTATGTTTTCATGCGACCGATTATTTCAGTTCCGAATTAGAGCACAAGTATAAAATGCTGTGTGCGGTATTCGCCTAACTTCGGTCCGGCGCTTCGAGACGGCTACAACACGATTGTGAGAAGCTGGAAACAAAAGTTGCAACGACAAAACATGCCCTTTTCCGTTCCCATTCTAATTATCAAGCGCGCATGCGAATTGACTAAATTTTTCGAAGCACAAAAAGTAGAATGACAGCGCCGACCGTGGCGATGACAAGTTCTCCTAGCAGCCCATACGCAACAAGATGCAACAGGCGAAACAAGCAACCGCCCAGCAAGGCACCGACGACTCCGATGATCAGATAACTAACGATTCCCTTGCCTTCCCTTTTTGTGATCAAGCTTGCGAGCCAGCCGGCCACCAGACCAATCACCAAGAACCAAACAATATCCATTAACATACGTCCTCCTTGGCAGTTTGCGGTGATGTACTTCCATTGGTCTTCGGGTGTCAAGATCGAATCGTCGCCGCCTCAAATATTTGGGCAACTGCGACGAAAACGATCGCCTTGTTATACTCGAAATGGCTTGGTGGCCTCGTTGATCCGAGAAAGCCGGCGCCGTTTGTCAAAGGTAAGCTGTTGTCAACCGCCCTGCCTTAGCCACCCGACGCAGCTCGTAATGATCAATGGTCGGCTGCCTATCAGAATCGTCCTTGCGGAACAAGAACAACACTACTGGAGCCCCACCATCGCCGCGTCACCGTGAACGTGTACGTTCGACCGCGCCGCACGTTCAGCACCGTCGAATTGGACCGAGAGGTGCCTGGCCCAGCCGATGCCGATAATACGCGACGCCCCGTCCACACTGAATGATTAAAGCGGCTGCCCTGCATAAGATTGGCAATTGTCCTGCCATCGAGCCGAAGATTAACAACCAAATTCCTCCCAAGGCTCGGGTCCCTGGAAACGATAAGACGCCCAGTCGATCGAGCGGCGGCGGTTCCAATCGAAACGGCGTACATGAAAGTTAAAATCAGGAAGACTCTACCTGCGGAAGTGTATTTTGATTTCATGCCGCATTTTACACCCGGGACCCGTTTCTGGCCAATGTGGTGTGGCCACCCTATACTCGCGCCGCTCGTCGGGACCTTTTATGCTTGCAGGGCAGCGAAACCACTTCAACCACCCTATCGACAACCTATACCTTTGCCGAGGACACAGCGCCTGGACCATGGGATAATTCGCCGTTGTCGACGTAGAAGAGAATGATCGCTGTCATTGGATTTCTTTGTCGAGTCCTGTTCCTGGCATGGGCCACCCTGGCGATCTATTACTCAAATCTGCCGTGGGCCTGGCTGCGACTGTCGCTGGCCGTGGCATTCCTGGCGTTCGGCACTTGGGCCTTGTGGCTAACGCGCAGACGGCGAATGTCTTTGGTTTTTGCGGGACTGTTTCTCTGCGTTCTTGTTTGGGAGATCTGCATCCGTCCTTCTCACGATCGTCAGTGGCGACCAGAGGTGTCGGTGATGCCCCGGGCAATGATCGACGGTGACCGCGTGCGCATCACCGGCTTTCGCGATTTCAAATACCGCAGCACGGATAATTTCACCGTCCGATACGAAGAACGCGACTTTCTCGTCTCGCATCTAACGTCGGTGGATTTCTTCGTGTCCTACTGGAAAAAGGGACCTGTGGGACACACCTTCCTGAGCTTTAACTTCGACAACGCTCTTCCCCTCTGTATCTCAATCGAAACAAGACCGGAGATCGGCGAAAGCTTCAACCCACTCGCCTCGCTCTTCAAGCAATTCGAGCTGATCTACGTCGTGGGGGACGAGCGCGACATTGTAGGTGTTCGCACCAATTACCGGAAGGAGGACGTGTATCTTTACCACATCCTGGCATCGCCGGACCACGCGCGCAGACTTTTTCTAGTGTACCTGGATCGAATCAATAAACTCGCTGATCATCCAGAGTTCTACCATTTACTGAGCAACAGTTGCACGATCAACATCGTGCGCTATGCGAACTCTGCTGGGAGGACCGGCAGCTTTGATTACCGTCATCTCCTCAATGGATTCATCGATCGTTATATCTATAGCGCAGGACTGGTCGACAACACCTTACCTTTTGATGAGCTGCGCCGGCTTTCCCGGATCAACGGGGCCGCAGAGGCTGCCGGGGACGTTCCGGATTTCTCCCAGCGCATTCGCGCCTCGCTGCCTTCTCAGAGACCTTGAGTATAACAAGGCCATCCTTCACATTACGCAGACCGTATCTTCGGCGCGTAGCAATGTCGACTTGAGCGACTTGTTAGGTAGACGAGCCGGACTCAGTCCTCGATTGCCTCAATGCCACGTCGCTTAAGTTGCTCAAGGTGGTGCCTTCATGACTTTGAGCGAAAAAGCTTGCTGATTTTAGAAACGCGGTCGCGTCGTGACGGAGAGCGGTTCGGCCGTCTCCAGATTCTTGATCACGGTGCTGAGATAGACCGACTCGGGATAAACGGCCTTGTACTTTGTGATTTCCGCGCGGTTCAGCACCTTAAACCCGTAGCGTTCGAACATTTTTTCTCCCCGCCGGCTTTCAAATGTAACGATTTGACCGTAAACGCGTTTTTCACCCGAGCGATAGAGATAACTCAAGTACGCGCTCATCAGGGCGCGAGTCGTCGAAACCTTCCTGGCGTCCGGCAACAGGTTGATATGAAAATGCGGTGTGCGCCTCGGCGCCGCCGGCACCTCACGCCATCCATGCACCAGGATCCACCGAACAAATCGGCGCGAGCGGTCATTGTACCGGAAATAACGCGTCAACGCGCGGAAAAATAGCCAGACATTTTGATAAAGCGCGTACAGCTGGTTTTGCAAAGGCTTTCGGGAGCCCAGAAGGTACCCGCGAATTTCTCCATCAACCTCCAGAAGAAAACACGATCCTGGTTCGTGGTCGGTGTAATAGGTCGTGAGAAAATCAGCAAACAATTCTCGATCCTGATAAACGGGATCAATCGGGTCACCTAAAAACCCGGTATCGCAGCAGAGCTTTCGAACCGCTTCGCGGTCCGATCTGCGATACCCACGAATAAGAAACGGCTTATGGTCTTCGTCCACCATCTAAAATCCGCGGTAGTTTGCGCGAACCTCGCGATAAATGCAAAACAGTTCCTCGAACACGCGCGGCCAGCTATAGAGCTTTTCCGTCGTCCTCGCCGCAGTTTTTCCGAGTGCTGATAATTTCCTGGCGCTGAAATCTTCAATTGCATTGGCCAGGGCTTCCGGGCTGTTTTCCTGCGCCCATGATGTTTGGTCGTGACAAATGTTCCAGTCCATGTAGCTCCCGCGAATACCTACCACAGGCGTACCGCAGGCCTGACTTTCCAGCGCCACAAGCCCGAACGTTTCCTGAACGCCTGGATGAACAAAGAGATCGGCAGCTCGATAGTAACGGGCCAGCTCGATTGAGTCCGCGCAGTAGGAAATCCACGAGATATTTCCGAAACGACGTTGCAACTTTTGTAGTTTGCCGCGATGAGGTCCATCGCCAATCACCAGAAGGTGAAACTTGTTGTGCCCTCGCTGGCGCAGATGCTCAAAAGCTTGAAATAAGGTTTGTGTGTTCTTTTCCTTGGTCAGTCGCCCGGCATAAAGAAGTAATGACTGCGCTCGGCCAACGCGTAACAACTGACGAGTCGCGGTTTTATCATCGGGCACAGGCTTGAAAACGCCTGTGTTCACCCCCAGGCGCACGGGACGCACATTTCGAACACCCCATTTGGAAAGCAGGTCGCTGAGCGTTTCGGACGGCACCAGCGTCGCTTGAAAGTGATTGTACAATTTGCGCACATAAGCGCGCGTTAATTTCATCGCCCGTTGCGTGCCACGTTCCCCCAGAAATTTTGCGCCTCCGCGAAGATATGCTTCAGGAAAATGAGAATGATAGAAACCAACCACCGGCACTCTCATCGCCCGACCGGCAGCAACTGCTTTCCATCCGATCTGATACGGATCGCTTGATTCGATCAAATCTGGATGCTCGCGCTCCAGGATTTCTTCGATTGCGCGGAGATTTAGCAGTGCGCGATATCGCGAGGTTCTCGACACCAATGGAGAGCGAATCGAATAAACCCGTGACCGCGCATTAGTTGTGACTTCAGTTTTCGGGCCTGGCACAATGAGAATGTGCGTGTCGCCGGGGGAATGATCGCCGATGTACGCAATCTTCTCGTGCACGTACCGTTTTACTCCGCCGCTCCGTGGAGAGTAAAACTGGGTCAGATCGCAGATCTTCATGAGATTGCCGATTTGCGATTGCCGAGTGCCGGAACGATCTTTTCTGATTCGACAATCGGCATTCGGCAATCGCAAATCAGTGGCTTCCCAGCTCGCCCAGGTATTTTTCCGCGTCCATTGCGGCCGCGCAGCCTGAACCAGCCGCCGTTACGGCCTGTTTGTAAACACGATCCGCGACGTCCCCTGCCACAAACACGCCGGGGTGTCTGCTCTCGACGAGGTTCTTGGTGATTAAATAACCGTCCCCATCCATTTCGAGTTTACCTCGAAACGCCTTGGAATTCGGGTCGTGACCAATTGCCACAAATACACACGACACGGCCAATTCCCGCTCTTCGTTCGTCTTCAAATTTCGCAAGCGAACAGCCCGCATCTCGCCTTTTTCGTCAGGAATGTATTTGGTAACGACGGTGTTCCAGATCGGTTCGATTTTCTTGTTCGCAAATACACGGTCCTGCATGATTTTGGACGCCCTCATGGTATCGCGGCGATGAATCAAATAGACCTTTGAAGCGAAGCGGGTAAGAAACAAAGCTTCCTCCGCTGCAGAATCGCCTCCACCAATGACGCAAACTGGCACGTTCTTGTAAAATGCGCCGTCGCACGTGGCGCATGAAGTCAATCCATGACCGATCAGTTTCTGTTCGTTCTCGAGTCCCAAATAACGTGCCGAGGCCCCACTGGCGATGATAAGCGCTTGGGTTTCCAACCATTCATCGTCGGCTTTAACGCGAATATGACGATTGCTGGCATCGAAATCGGTCGCCTCAGCGTAGGAAAACCGGGCCCCAAATTTCTCGGCCTGTTTGTGCATGTTCAGGACGAGTTGAGGTCCTTCGATTCCCTCAGGAAAGCCCGGATAATTTTCAACAAGCGTCGTGGTTGAGAGTTGTCCGCCCGGATGGCGACCTTCTAACACTAACGGACTGAGATTCGCTCGGGCGGCGTAAATGGCGGCTGTCAGTCCCGCGCAGCCGCTCCCTATGATAATCACTCTCTCCATCAATAAAACTTAGCACATTGCGCAAGTAGCCGCTGAGGAAGTGTGTTATCATGAAGACGTTAGGATGTTGGGGAACGCCACCTAAATCGCTAGAGGCGCGGGGAGATGACCAGTTACGCCGTCACGTTCACGCCAACTTCGTGCAAGCCAGCGACACCGGAAAATGGACCCCTGTTATCTTCCCATTTCTGAACATCGCCTTTTCCATCGGTGGCCCGGACCACTAACGTGTAATAAACTGGCTCGGTTGGCATCCATTCGGTTTTCCAGAGCGACCACGCCAGATTTCCTCCGGAATAATAGATCTCAGCGTCACGCCAGGAGTTGCCGCCATCGCTGCTAAATTCCACGCGCGAGATACCGCGATCACCGCCATAGGCAATTCCCTTCACCTCAATCGGCCCGTTCAGTTTGCCTAACGAAAACGATGACCATGGATCCGGCACGTCGATTCTTGATCTGGTCGGCGTGAGGAAATCGGGGCCCCACCCTTGTGCCTCATAGAATCCTTTTGCGTTCGCGTCGGTCACTTCGATTCGGGTGAGCCATTTCACATGTTTTTCTCCGAAATAACCCGGCACGATAAGGCGCAACGGGTAACCGTGCCGATCCGGCAACTCGTCGCCGTTCATTTCATAAGCAAGCAACGTGGTTGGTTTCAGGGCCGTCTCGAGCGGAATCGTATCGGTGTAATTATCGACGCCATGAAAACGCACGCGCGACGCGCCGGACAGCGGAATCGCCCTATCCAAAACATCTCGCAGTGGAAAACCTTTCCAGACAGCATTGCTGATCAGTCCTGCATCCAAACCATTGCTAATGCACATCAGCGTTGTCTCCTGCTTTTTCATTTCGAATCCCAATAGATCGTCGAATCGCCACGTGGCGGCGTTTTTTACGAGACCGGTTACTTCAAGGTGCCAGAGATCGACGTCCACTCGCGGATCGACCACGTTCTTGGTCACGCAATAGAATAACTCGTTAGGCGTAATCGGCTGCACGATGCGGCCTTTGTACTGCGTGCCGTCATAGCTAAATGTGGCAGCACGATAAAGTTTTCGGGCCAACGCGACCCCGCCGCCGGTCACTGCCGCGCCGATTGCGCTCAGCACAAAAGCACGCCGGCCGATCGCAGGACTGAATTCGTAGTCGCTGTTTCCGACTCCTCCTTGTCCGAGAAACTGAAAACCTGCCACCAACGTTCGCTCAAACGCAAAAACGCACAGCGCGAACCCCACCAGGGTAACCAGACGCGCAGCGCCGGTCGGAAGACCAATGTAACTGGTGCCCAAAACCGGCCAAAGCGCGATTCCAAACACGACGACTGGCAACAAGACGAAGATCAACATGGTCCAAAGTGCCGAAACCCGCGCCGAACGGCCGCGCAAGAATAAGCCCAGGATTGCGCCTCCAATTGCACCAACCATCAGTTGACCAGCTATTGTAGATCCGACGCCGAGTTGCTTGAGATGGTTGTATCCGCCGACCGTGCCCATCAGTGAAAGAAAAGGACCAGGCGGGATGAAAACTGAAAGGCGATCGCCGATGATCATCAGTGGCGTCGCTACTCCCAGCACAGCGAGCAATAGCATCGCTGCTGTCATCACGATTCCGGCAAGCAACCCAGCAATGAGCCCTGCGAAAATTGCCTTCGTTCTACTCACTCACCGCGAATATGAATTGTCGCGACGTCTGTGCCAAGCAGAGGCCTTACTCAGCCTTTGACACAAACGCCGCCACACCATGGGATTCTTTCTTAGCAACGGAGAGAATCCTCCGCACCCGTTCCAGCACCATCTCGGAAGTAACTTGCTTCATGCACGCGTGATCAAACGGGCATTGGCTCAAGCGACGGTAGTTGCATGGCGAACAGGGTAAATCCACTCGCACGACTGATTCTGGTCGCTCGTAAGGGCCGATGTGAACCGGGTTGGTGGGGCCGAACACACTGACCATTGGTTTGCCAAGCGACGCAGCAACGTGCATCGAGCCCGAATCATTGGTTATAGCGACCTCAGCCCGTCGAATAAGCGCTGCCAAGTCTCCGGGGGTTGTCTTTCCGGAAAGATCGATAGTCCCGGGCGCCGCTGCAGCGATTTGTCGGCATCGCTGTTGATCGCGCCTGGTGCCAGCTAAAGCCACGGCAAATCCATCCTGAAGAAATTGCCGCGCAACACCGGCGAATCCTTCGATCGTCCAATGCTTGGTTTCCCAAATGGTTCCTGGCACTAGAACAATCAGCGCCTGAGATGCCGCCACACCATTCTCTTTCAGTAATCGATCAACGTTCTGTATCGTTTGCGATGAAAGATGAATTGATAGGTCTGGCGGATTGCCGTCGAATCCAAGCAGGTCCCCGACCCAAAGGTAACGATCGATGGCATGAATATCGAGCGTCGGGATAGAAATACGGTGCGTGTAAGCGATCCACGAACCTTCGCGCGCGCCGCGCCAGCCATGGCTCGGAATATTCTTGAGATCGTGCTCGGCAGAGACTGTCAAACCGCGCTTGATGGGTCGATCGAATCCGACACGCACACGCGCGCCGCTGATGAGAGCGAAAAAAGCGGAACGCACCTGTCCATGCATGTCTATCACCAGATCGTACTTCGCACGGCGAATTTGTTTGAGCAGATCGAAAAATGATAAGAACGCGCGCCAACGATGCCCGCGCTTTGAAAAATCACGACGCGCAAAAAGAACGACATTTGAAAGCGCAGGGTGGTAGCGCACGACCTCTGCGTTTTCCGGCGTGATCAACCAGTCGATTCGGGCCTGCGGGTAACGCGCCCGTAACTTCACCAGCACCGGCAATGTATGCACCACATCGCCTAGCGCCGAGGGCTTAATTAGCAAAATCCGCGAGAATTCTCTCGATCGCAGTGCCGATGCATCGGAATTTTTTGGGGCTTCAATCTGACCGTTCACAAAGGGGTTTCGACCACAACGCTCAACGCTCAACGCCCAACGTCAAATTCAGGTCGTTACGCGTTCCGTGTTAAATGTCGGGAGTTCGATTTTGCGCTGTCTCTACAGATTACACTCCACTCCGCAGAATCAGGCCGCTTGTTTCTCGCCTGACAGCGCGCCCCGGAGTTTCTTTAGCCACGCAGAAAATCGATGCCGATTTTGCTCGCGACGCACTACCGCGTCACTCGTAACCCAGTTGAACTGAATGACTCGGCGCGGCCCGGAGAACGCCTTGTGACCGTGCCATGAATTATTGCTGCGGCGAAACGCCAGCAACGTTCCTTCGGTGGGCGGAACCTCTAGAATCATGTCATCCAGATTGTCGCCGGAGCGCAGCAATCGAAGCTGACCACCGAGCGATTCCCACGCTGAATTCATGTAAACAAGGATGGTGATGATCTTTGTCTCAGAATCGGTATGAATCTTGCCGTCTTTCTCGCTGCAACGCCCGCGGACCGTGATCATGTCCGGGCGATTGGTCAGATCGATGCCGAACTTCTCTTCAAAAGCCTTGCGAAACTCTTCGCTGCGCATCTCCTCGATCATGTTCGCAAACGCCGGACCGTAAGTCACCTCTCGAAGCGGAAAGCTACCTGCCCGGCCAACCTCGGGGTAATCGTGGTCGATTGCGCCGCGCGCCTCAGGTCTCACAAACTCTGGAACGACCAGAAAATCAAACGGCTCGCGGGTGAGCGGTGTCGTGCGAAATCTCTCAAGGTCCAGCATCGAAAGCATTGGGCGACGCTACACGAAAAGTCGGGAACTTCTAGATGGAATCGACTATTCGAAGGCGACGCGTACTAATGTCGCAACGATGCGCGCACCCGCGACAAATGTGCCGCGAAACGTGCCTGACACCTTGGATTCGCCCCCGGCACGCCGGCGATGGTCTACAGGCACTTCGAGAACACGAAGCCCATCGCGCGCGGCTTTCATCTGCATCTCCAGATTCCAGCCATAGGTACGCTCGCGCATGTCGAGTCGTTCGAGCGCATCACGGCGAATGGCCCGAAACGGGGACATATCGGTATAACGAACCCCGTAGAGAGGCCGCAAAATCAGCCCTGCGAGTCGTCCGGCAAAGACCTGCTGCAAATTCATACTGCCTGGTTCTCGTTGGCCGCGCGTGCGCGATCCGATCACAAAATCGTGCGTTCCGCGCGCTATGGGATCAACAAGCTGATTCATGAACGCGGGCACATCGCTACCATCGCCGTCCATAAAAACCACAGTGTCACATTGGCGCGACAGCGCGCGAACGCCGGCTGCGCAAGCGCGTCCGTATCCAGGCGGCGCCGTTACCACCCGTGCGCCCGCTTCCTGCGCGTGCGCAGCAGTCCGATCAGTGCTGCCGTTATCAACAACGATCACCTCGTCAGGTAAACCAGTGGCACGACATTCACGCACCACGCCGCTGATCGGCTCCTCTTCATTGAGCGCGGGGATAATGACCGAGATGCTGCTCATCGCAACCTATCACTCACCCATGAAGTAAATCACTGGCGCGTCTGTGGTGGCGACGTTCATCGCCGAACTCGATGAACGATCCCTTTGTTTTTCAAAATTTTGCTGGCTTCGCTGAAGTAATCGCGAATGTCTGATTGCCCACGGATCCAGGCGATATAGCGATCGATGCCTTCGTCAAGATCGACACTCGGTTTGTAACCGGCCGAGCGAGCAAGCGACGTATCGCTAATGAGATGGCGCATCTCTCCGGGGCGAAAGTCGCCGTTAATCTCAGGCGCGAAATCGATTTTCAGGGCGTCGGACAGTTGTTCGGCGATTTCCCGAACCGGCGTACCGCGGCCGCTGCCAATGTTGACTGGAAGCCCGTCGAGCTTGTCTGTTTCTGCGGCAAGCAAATTCGCCAGGGCGATGTCTTCCACAAATGAGAGGTCACGTGTTTGTTCCCCGTCTTCGTAGAGCACAGGCGGTAGATTGTTCAGCAGACGCGTGCAAAAAATCGCGATCACGCCCGTGTATGGATTGAAGATCGATTGGCGCGGCCCGTACGTGCACGAGTAACGTAGCGCCACCGTAGGAATACCCAGCTGTTTTCCCCATAAGAGAACCAGCCGCTCTTGATCGACTTTCGTTAGGCCGTAAACGGTCTCTCCGCCGACCGGCGCGTTTTCCGGAGTCGGAACGCTTCTGGTGATCACGCCGCAGAGCGGGCAATGCACCTGCCAATCGCCTTTGAGCAATTGTTCCACCGGACGCACCGTCGGAAAGACCAATCCATGTTCGGGACACTCGCCGGCTCCTTCGCTGTAGACAGCCTGGGAGCTCGCAACAACGATTTTTTTGACTGGCAGTGCTTTTTCGCGGATCACCTCGAGCATTTGCGCCGTGCCAAGCGAATTTACGTGCACAAATTTTGCAATCTCCGGCATGTAACCCCCGTAGGCAGCCTGATGAAAAACTGTGTCGATCCCGTCGAGCGCGACGGCAATCGTATCGCGATCGCGCAAATCACCGTGGACGAATTCCGCTTTTTCGTTGATCCATGCTGGCTTTCCGCGGCGATGGGTTTGTGGTTCGAGATTATCGAGGACCCGAACCTCCCAGCCATTTGTCACGAGCAGATCCACGATATGTGAGCCGATCAGGCCCGCACCGCCGGTAACTAATGCGCGTTTTGCCATGGGACTGTGAGGCTAGTCATGCAGCGTCGTACGGCAACCGCTCCAGTTGCCCTCAAATTCGATACACCAAGAGCGGGCCTACAACGACCAAATACGCTCGCCTCCATCGCGTCCGACCAGTTCGCGCAGAAACTGTTGCGTTCGCGGCGCGACATTATCGCACGCATTTTGGCCAAGGAGTTCATCACAAAGCCGACAAAGCGTCGCGTGATCGTCAACGTCTAATCCTCGAGGCAATTCATGAACAGCGACACCCATTTGCGTCGCACGCAGTTTTGTCTGCTCAAAAACCCGCTCAGTACTCCAATCAATTTCCTCGAAGATTTCACGGTACAGTTGCTTTAAGCCGATTAAATAATAACCACCGTCATCGCAGGGTCCGAGAACGATATGATCGCCCCGCGATGAAAGGAGTTCGATCGCTCTGGTAAAATTCTCACTGGGAACGGTCGGGCTATCAGAATCAATCAAGCAAACGCTGTCGAAGCCGCACCTGAACAGGTCCTCAGCTGCAAAGTAGAGACGCTCGCCGAAATTTTCGCCGCGCTGCGGCAGCAAAGTGAAATCGGCCGGCAAAATGTCGGCATAGTCCAATTCGGCGCCGACCGGCGTGTACACCGCGACACCATGTGCGATGGATGGGGAGTTCAGCTTAGCTAAACCACTGCAACAAACAGAAATCGCGGCACCCATATCCTGCAAAAAACACCGGTTAAGTTGTGCCGCTTCTTCATTTGTAAGCGGCGGCACAAGACGTGTTTTCACCTTTCCTGCGCGCGGGGCTTTGGTCATCAGCGCCAACGCAGAACGGCCTGCAAAATCGTTAGGCGCCTTGTCCGGATGAACGATCCGATGCTCTCTTCTCATTCCGTCGCGCTGTCGATTGCTATCTTTTCTCGCAAAGAGCGTATTGGTAGCGTCCATCGCGCCAGGTCCTGAACTTGTTCCATGGCTGTGTGGCGAAAAGATTCGTAAACGTTTCTGCAGAAAACACCGTTGCTTTGTATGGCTCCCGGTAACCGTTTCTGGAGGGAATTAATCCCACAAGAGCCCACATTGCCAGAAGTGGAATTGACGCCCACCAGGCATAACGAGGTTCTGCAACGAAACAGCGTCCTCCTGGTTTCAGCACGCGATACATCCCAGCGACGACGTCTGCTGGTTCGGGCAAAATTGTGAGCAACCTAGAAGCCAGTACGACATCGAACACGGCATCGGAACCTGACAACTTAAGAACATCGATTCGTTTAAAGCGACAATTACTCAACTGAAGTTCTTCGGCCCGCTCGCTGGCCCACTGCACTTGTTTTGCCGAACGATCTACGCCGGTGATCGACATCTCCCGAAAACGCTCCCCCAATCGACAAGAGTAGAATCCCGGACCACACCCAAGTTCAATCAGAGTCGTTCCGGGGACAGGGTGTTCGTCCGGCCAGAGAGCCGCGATAATTCGCCTTGTATCATCACGGAAAAGGTGTTCGCGGCAGAACGCATACACCCAGGTGGCATGCTCGAAAAGGCTGTCGTTTTTATAGGCTTGGTACTCGAACCTGTTCGTCAGGGCTGTTGCCTTTTCGAGTAGAGCTGGTTTGGACGACATGTTGTTCGTTGTTTCCAGTAGCACATCGGTTTTCGTTTCGTTTTTCAGCGTGAAAAAGTTTTCCACAATCAGTAATGAATCAGATTGGAATTCTATTTTACTGTTCGTCTTCTTATACGTGGGAATAAGTCGCGTTCATGAACGGTGCGTTCGCCTCGTTTTCCTTTACGCGGATGAGCTGTTGATAAGGTCAATATGAAACGCCGACAGGTTTGGGGTTTTCAAAGAAGGACCAGAGTTATTCAAAGTTATTCGAAGATATTGGCCAGTTAACCAGAAATGCATTAACAGGCTCAGATGCGGATCAAAAAATTATTCTTGTTAAGTGCTGTCTTGTTCTTCAAAACAGTTTCGCCGGCATGGTGCGCTGACGAACCGTCTCTCTGGCAGATCCAAGAAATTCTTGCCCGTAAACAGTACGTAGATCTGACGCACGAGTTTGCACCGGGAATTCCGCGCTGGCCGGGGTTTCCCGACGAGGTGCGCAAGACAATTTACTGGTATGAGAAACGTCCCGGCATCATGGGGACAGGGTTTTTCTGCGAGCTCTACACGCATGTCGGCCAATGGGGGACGCACGTTGATCCGCCTGCTCATTTTATAAAAGGGCTTCGAACCGTCGATCAGATCGATCCGAAAGAAATGGTGCTGCCCCTGGTTGTCATCGATGTGCACGAGGAGGCCGCGAAGAATCCAGATTACACGCTATCGCTGGAGCGCGTAAAAAAATGGGAGAAAGATCACGGACCAATCCCTGCCGGTGCGTTCGTCGCCATGCGAACCGATTGGTCGAAACGCTGGCCCGACGCAGCAAGAATGGAAAACAAGGACGCCAACGGGATTGCTCACTACCCGGGATGGAGTTTGCCCGTTTTAAAGTATCTTTACGAAGAGCGAAAAATTACGGCATCAGGTCACGAGACGACAGATACGGATCCGGGATTTGCCGCATGTAAGGACGATTATTCGCTTGAAACCTACATTCTCAGCACAAACCACTACCAGATCGAGTTGCTTGCGAATCTCAATCAGGTTCCGGAAGCTGGCGCAATCGCAGTAGTGAGCTTTCCAAAACCAAAAGGCGGCTCAGGATTTCCGGCGCGGGCGTTCGCGATACTTCCCTGAAATTGACTGCGATGGCGCGGAACAAGTGTTCCGGTTTAACAAATGATCGGCATGGAGCACCCGACGATGGGTGTTTGTGATCGGTGCGAGTTGACTTGATTGGTTCCTTGCGGGTCACAACCAAACCTCGTCAAAAATGTGCCTCGCCTCAGTTGACCTAAAGTCGCGGCAGGAACGAAGGTAGACGCCGAATCTATGCACATTTCCGACATCATGCGGGGCGATTCTCCGATGTTTTCGTTCGAGTTCTTTCCACCGAAAACCAGGGAGTCGGCTGAGACTCTGTACCGAACCATTCGCGACCTCGAATCGTACATGCCGAACTTTGTCAGCGTAACTTACGGTGCTGGCGGCTCAACGCGTGACCTGACGCACGATCTTGTCGAGCGCATTCAGCGCACGACAAAGCTCGACCCGATCCCTCACCTTACGTGTGTCTGTCACGACGAACAGGAGATCGAAGCGATCCTCGTTCGATACGCCAAATCAGCGATCGGAAATATTCTGGCGCTAGGCGGCGATAGGCCGGTTGGAATTGCTTACGATAAATCGCGCGACTCGTTCCAGCATGCCATCGATCTGGTCAAATTCATTCGCCGTTTCAATGACTGCGGCGCGCATCCGGATCGGCGCGGTTTCGGGATTGGAGTAGCCGGCTTTCCTGAAGGACATCCAGCAACGCCAAATCGGTTGCTAGAAATGGATTACTTTAAAGCGAAAGTGGATGCCGGCGCAGATTACGTCGTCACCCAGCTATTTTTCGATAACCGCGACTTTCTCGATTTTCGGGAACGATGCGCGCTCGCTGACGTTCACATTCCAATAATTGCCGGGATCATGCCGATTACGTCCATCGGCGGATTCAAGCGCATCGCCGAGCTAGCCGGCGGGGCACGATTCCCCGCAAAGCTTCTACGCGCCTTGCAGCGTTGTCAGGGCGATCCAGAAATGGTTAAGCGGGTAGGCCTTCATTTCGCGATAGAACAATGTCACGATCTTCTGGACAACGATGTCGCCGGTATTCACTTCTATACGCTCAACCAGTCTGACGCTACACGCGTTATCTTTGACAGCCTCGGTATTCCACGTCGTAGAAATCCGCAGCCCTCGAATGTGTAGTTAGGCGAAACGAAAAATTGCGGACTCGAAAACGAGGTGGCGAGATTTGCGCGAAGCCATCGACGCGAGCACAATTTGCGGATGCTGAAGGTCAGCCGCGCGATTTGCTGGCAAGTCGGAGCACTCGTCCTTGTAATTGTCTTCGCGATAGTGCTTTCGCACTTTCTTCCGGTAGTCAGCTTTATCGAAGCGGCGCAACAGCGCGTGATGAGCTGGGGTGCGTGGGGGGCCGTTTGCTATCCGCTGCTTTTCGCCGCTTGTAATATCCTTCTTCTGCCGGGTGGTATTCTTGCAGTCGGGGGAGGGTTCTTTTTTGGATTGTGGTGGGGATTCCTGATCGTGTTCGTGGGCAACCTGATTGCGACAGCAGTTTCTTTTGCGCTGAGCCGACGGATCGCGAGGCGATGGTTTCAGCAAAAACTTTCACACAATCCGACGCTTCAGGCCTTGGGACCAGCGGTTGAGCGCGAGAGTTGGAAAATCATTCTGCTGAGTCAACTCCATCCGCTTTTTCCGACTAGCCTGCTGAATTATTTCTATGGCATAACGCGAATCCCGTTCGGCAGCTACATGCTTTGGGCGTCGCTAGGGCGTGCCCCTGGTATTTTTTTGTATGTTTACGCGGGCACGCTCGGCCAACTTGCAGTACGCATTATGCGCGGGAAAAGTTATCCGCGGATGATCGAATATTGGATATGGGGAGGCGTGTTCGTGACTACGGTGCTGCTTCTGACTGTACTTGGCCGTATGGCGTACACCGCAATTCAGACGTCGCACAATCCGACAGCGTCCCAACAAGAAGCGAATGCCGACAGTATACGTATAAGTAACTGATGGACAACTAGTTAGGTAAATACGCCTTTGGATCTACATACAGAATACGATGTATTGGTTGTTGGCAGTGGGCACGCTGGGATCGAGGCGGCACTAGCCGCGGCGCGGATTGGATGCCGGACGTTGATGTTAACTCAAAACCTGGACACGATTGGGCAAATGTCGTGTAACCCGGCGATTGGTGGACTAGCCAAGGGGCACATAGTCCGCGAAATAGATGCCATGGGCGGTGCAATGGGTTTGAACGCCGACGCTACAGGGATTCAGTTTCGGATGCTTAATCGGACCAAAGGCCCATCAGTCCGGGCACCGCGGGCGCAGTGCGATAAAAAGGCTTATCAGTTTCGAATGAAGGCCATCCTGGAATCGGCCGAGAATCTCGATCTGAAACAAGGAACTGTTTCGCGCGTCTTTGTGGATAATGGAAAGGTTGTTGCAATAGAAACCGATTTGGGTCTGAGAATCGGCGCGCGAAGCGTCGTGATCACTTCGGGGACGTTTTTGAGAGGTTTATTGCATGTTGGCGAAGCCAGCAAGCCCGGAGGACGAATGGCTGACGCCAGTTCGAGTCTCAGTGATAATCTCCGAGAATTGGGCTTTCAAGTCGGCCGATTTAAGACGGGCACACCGTGTCGCTTAAACGCGCGTTCGATTGATTTTTCCCGATGTACAATTCAACCCGGGGACGAGCCGCCACCTACCTTCTCCTTTTATGGTGAAGAAATTAGCGATAGTCGAGGGGAAATTTTTACGCTGAACCGCATGTGTGAGGGAAAGTTCCACGTGGAACAAATGCCTTGTTGGATAACTCATACCACTCACCGGACGCACGAGATTATTCGCGCAAATCTTAATCGTTCTCCACTTTATGGCGGACAAATTAAAGGCACTGGGCCCCGGTATTGTCCCTCTATTGAAGATAAGGTCGTAAAATTCGCAGATAAGGCTTCGCACCAGCTCTTCCTTGAGCCTGAGGGGCGCCACACCCAGGAATATTACGTAAACGGCATCTCGACGAGTTTGCCGTATGACATTCAACTTGAATTTTTACACTCGATTCCTGCTTTGGAAAGAGCCGAAATAATGCGCCCGGGTTACGCCGTGGAATACGATTACTTCCCACCGACTCAGCTTTTCCCGACACTTGAAACAAAGCGGATTAGCGGGTTGTATTTTGCGGGCCAGATTAACGGAACGTCCGGTTATGAAGAGGCAGCAGCTCAAGGTTTGATTGCGGGAGCCAACGCAGCACTCAAAGTTCAAGAGCGCTCCCCCTTTGTCCTGGCGCGAAGCCAGGCATACATAGGAGTTCTTATCGATGATCTCGTCACTAAAGGCACGGAGGAACCCTATCGCATGTTTACCAGCCGCGCCGAGGAGCGCTTGTTCTTGCGACATGATAACGCGGATCAACGCCTAACCAGCCGCGCCTTCGCCGCGGGGTTAGTCAATCCAGCCCGTTGGGCCAGGCATAGCGAAAAGACAAAATTTCTAGACCAAGCCCGGCTAGTCGCAACTCAAACGAAGCTTAATGCGACTCCGATCTCTCAATTGTTCAAGAGACCCGACTTTAACGTCACACACTTGCCATCGGACCTCCTTTCCCTCGTGCCGATGCCAGTTTGGCAGTTGGTTGAAACGGATTTCAAATACCAAGGTTATGCGTCGCGGCAATCAGATCAAAATCGGCAACTGGAACGCCGACAGCACCAGGTGATTCCAGATTGGGTCGATTATCAGAAAATTCCCGGCCTTCGTTCTGAAACGAGACAGAAACTAGCTACCGCTCGGCCCGGTTCGCTGGGACAAGCGGCGAGAATAAGTGGAATCACCCCCGCCGATGTTGCAATAATACATATATGGTTGACAAAGAATAGTTTACGTATAACACCAAGCCTGAAAATAGAGGCCAACCCAAAATAATGTTATCATGCTCACGTTCGCCTTTGTCGTGATCGGGAGCTATCTGCTGGGATCGATCCCGTTCGGCTACATCGCGGGTCGAATTGCTGGCATCGACATCCGAACCTTCGGTAGTGGCAATGTTGGCGCCACCAACGTGATACGAACGCTCGGAAAAGGCTATGGCTATCCCGTTTTTGCCTTGGATTTCTTGAAAGGCTTCGGTGCGGTAAAGATGTCGATCTTAGTCGCTGCGCGAATGCAATCCGAATGGAATCCGTCAGAGATGTTTGGAATCGCCGCTGCGATATCGAGTGTCATCGGTCATTCGTTTCCAATCTGGTTGCGTTTCAAGGGCGGCAAAGGCGTCGCCACTTCAGCCGGTGCGCTTATGGGTCTGGCTCCGGTGGCTGCGCTGGTTGGGATTGCGATTTGGATACTAACCTTCTGGCTTACGCGTTATGTTTCTGTGGCTTCAATCGCGGCTGCAGCGGCTTTACCGTTCGTCATATTGGTTACAACCAGGCTAAGTCGAACTACAGGTAAGTTACTGTTCTATTCGTCGGTTTGTCTCGCGGCTGTTGTGATTTGGCGGCATCGTTCAAATCTTTCGCGGCTTATCCGTGGAACGGAGCCACGTTTTACTCGAAAATGAAGATCGGCGAAACGGCGATTCTTGGAGCGGGCAGCTGGGGAACAGCTTTGGCATGGTTGTGGGGTAAAGATGGACGTCCGATTTCCCTTTGGGGTCATAACGACGATCGCGTAGCGCGCATGCGAAAAACCCGAGAGAATAATGACTACCTTCCGGGTCTCAAATTGCCCGAGTCAGTTCGTGTCACATCGGACGTGGTTGATTGCGCCGGAGCAGATTTAATCGTTTTCGCGACGCCATCGACAGCTTTGCGAAAGGTCGCGACCCATTTGAGCTCATCGATCGGAAATGTCCACGCCACACTCCTGAGTTGTGTGAAAGGAATCGAGCACGGCAGTGGGATGCGGATGAGTCAGGTCTTAAGCGAACTATTTCCAGAGCAGAAGATCGCTGTCTTATCCGGTCCGAACCTTGCAGCCGAAGTTGTACAGAATTTTCCGACAGCGACAGTGATTGGCTGCACAGACGCTGCTTGTGCAGCGAATCTGCAAGGCATCCTGGGAAGTCCGCGCTTCCGTGTTTATACCAGCCAGGAAGTCACTTCCATCGAACTAGGCGGCGCATTGAAAAATGTGTTCGCGGTAGCGGCTGGCATCAGCGATGGACTTGGGTTGGGCGACAATTCCAAGGCTGCTTTAGTGACACGATCATTAGCGGAGTTGGTGCGCCTTGGAGTCGCGATGGGAGGAACCGCACAAGCTTTTTACGGGTTAAGCGGCGCGGGTGATTTGATTGTGACTTGTTACAGTGAGCGCAGCCGCAATCACACAGTCGGCAAACGTCTTGGGCGAGGTGAATCTTTGATGGAGATCACCCAATCCATGAGGATGGTGGCGGAAGGAATTCCCACTGCGCGAAGCGCGTTTGAGTGCGCACGTCAGTTGAAAATCGAGACGCCCATAATCGATCAGGTTTACGCCGTGCTGTATGAGCAGAAAAAACCAACGGAAGCATTGGAAGAAGTGCTGAGCCGCGAGCAAAAGGCCGAACATCTCTAAGCGACGCACCCACGTCAGTGTGCCGTTCGCCACTGGGGATTTGAAATTAGGATGCGGCCGCTTGATATCTCTCGGAAAATCCCGAAATCACAGCCGGGTACAACTCGCGTTCAGCGATTTGAATCCGCGCGTGGAGGCTTTCAGGCGTGTCGGCTGGCAGGATTCGAACTTCACGCTGGGCGATAATCCTGCCGTGATCGATTTTGTCATCCACGTAATGCACCGTGCAGCCAGTGACTTCTTCGCCCGCCGCAAGCGCCTGTTTCCACGCTTCGAGTCCCGGAAATTTAGGAAGAAGCGATGGATGGATATTGATTATGCGTCCGGGGAATGCCTTGAGCATCGGTGCGTGCAGCACGCGCATGAATCCAGCGAGGACTACCAAGTCAACCTGAGCGTCGCGTAGCATATTCACCAGCTCATTTTCCACTTCCGGCTCTAGCCGCGTGCGAAATTGGCCCGGTGGTAGAAATGCGTTAGCAACGGAAAACTCTCGCGCTATATCGAGGATTGGTGCATCCAGGACGTCGGAGATCACAACGCGGGCTTCCGCTGCCAGATCGCCGGACCGGATACGCTCCAGAATTGCGCGGCAGTTGCTTCCCTTTCCTGACCCAAGAATTCCAATCGGCAGTCGTTTCACTTATTTACCCTGAAGCGGAGCAACATAGAGACATCGACGGAGCAAGCACGCCACATCTTCAATGCCCGTTCTTGCCTATTTGTTCAAGCAGGCCCGAAGTCGAATAGCCGGGCTGAAATGGAATGATACGAATTTCGGCGTTGATCTCCGTCAAAAGTCTGCGCTCCTCTTCGTTCAGCGTTTCCGGGGTGTAGTCGCCACCTTTCACATAAATATCCGGATGGCTTGCAGCAATAAATTCCGTCGCTCGCGCTTCGGGAAAAATCGCGACGAGATCGACGCACTCTAAAGCGGCGAGGATTTCGGCACGATCCCTTTCAGTGGTGATCGGACGCCCCTTTCCTTTCAATTCGCGGACCGAGCGATCGCTATTCAAGCCGACCGCTAACAAGTCACCCAGCGCGCGAGCAGCTTGCAAGTAGCGCACGTGTCCGACATGCAGCAAGTCAAAACAGCCGTTTGTTGCTACCAGTTTTTTGCCGGCAGCACGCAATTTTTCGCTGCGCTTCGAAAGCTCTTCGAGATCGACGATTTTCTCGCTCATGCAATTCTCAAATTAAACGAGAAGTATGCGTCAAACGCCGCAAAAAGGCGCGAAAAAGTTTCAAAAGAACCGAGATGGCTTGACGGTGATTGCAACATTGAGCTGCAAACTTCCGGGGTTGGCGTTTTGCCGATTTGAGCCACCTTGTGGAAGATGAAGGCGAGTCACACGTTCCATATTTCCAGGAATCCGCTCGTGCCTCTCGTAGAAACCGAGGAGTCGCGCGGTTTGAGTCAGGGCTTGGGATCGGCGCGCCTTTTTAGTTCACCCCGTCTTCTGGCCGTCGCGCGCGACCCTTGGACGATTTTCGCGTATTGGGATGTTGATTGGTCGTCGATTTTCAAAAATGCCGCGCCGATCGATCGACAGGTTCATCTCCGGATTCATTGCGCAGACGGTCTGGAGGAGAAGGAAGCTGCCATCGAACCGATGGCGGGCATGTATTATGTCGCAATGTCTCAACGGCATCGTGCTTGTCACCTTGAGATCGGATATTACCGGCCAGCTGACGTCTGGCATTCGGTAGCGATGTCGAATAAGATCGTGATCCCATCCGCGGAAATGTCCGAAGCTGAGGATGTAGATATTGCCACAATTCCGTTCCATCTCAGTTTTCAACAGCTTGTTGAGTTGTATGGAGCGAATGAAGATGCATTGGCCGCCATGATCTCTCGATCTCAAAAGCGCGCAGTAGGTAGCGAAAGATCCGAAAAGTTATCTTCAAACCAGCGCAGAATTCTACGGGGAACAGGCGTTACGCTGTCGGAAATAGCCGATGCACGGCGCGTCTTCAATCGGCTCGATAGCGAAAAGCTGCGGAAACAGAATAAAACGCTTCTGGAGCCACGGGCAACCAGCCCGTCGCGAGGATTCAGCAGCGACTGGACTTCGTCTGGATCTTAAGGCTATTGGCCTTCTTATCCGCGTTAGCGTGCGCTTGCCCCGATTGGAGGCGATGGTTATTTCCCGCTCTCGCCGGGCGTTTCCATCATCAAGTGTCGGGCGTGCGTGTGATCGGAAACCTGCGCAACCAAGTTGAGCAGCGCGCCCAGACTCCACGCGAGCACGAAGCCAGCGACACCAATCACGATGCCGAGAGGGCCGGGAATGGTCTCTGTACGATAACGCGCCAGCCACAGGATCGAGCCGAGCGAGCCGAATACAATCCAGATTACGCCCGCGATTTTCAGAGCCCGTGACCACCCGGTCTCACCGGGAACTTTGCGCGGACCGAGTCTGGAATTGTAAATGCTGTAGCCGAAATAAACTACGATACCTAGCGCAAACCAGTAGATCAGCCGCTCCCAGGTAAGCCACGGCAGCGAAATCATGAGATAGAGGGCCGATATCGCGCCCATCGGCGCGACGAACCACACAGCTGGCGTTTTGAATGTGCGCGGCAAATCAGGTTCGCGTACCCGCAGTACAAGGACGCCAATAGAAACGATCACAAAGGCGAGCAGCGTACCTATGGAAACGAGACTGCCGGCCTCGCGCACGGTGAAAACAGCGGCGAAACAGGCGACGAAAAATCCTGTCACTATTGTTGTGATCCATGGTGTGCGAAATTTTGGGTGAACTTTGCTCACAAACTTTGGCATCAAACCGTCGTCAGCCATGGTCCACAAAATGCGCGACTGGCCCAGCAACATCACCAGAATGACCGAGCTTAGGCCCGCGATGGCGCCCAGCTTGATTATGGAAGCCATCCAGCCCACGCCAGCGTGGTCGGCGGCCACGGCGATCGGATCCGGTACGTCCAGTTGCAGGTACGGAACGATGCCAGTGGCGACCGCCGATACCGCGATGTAGAGCACCGTGCAGATTAGCAGCGAGCCGATGATGCTAATGGGCATGTCTCGCTGCGGATTTTTGGCTTCCTGTGCTGCCGTGCTAACAGCGTCGAAACCAATGTAAGCAAAAAACACAATCCCTGCGCCCTGCATGACTCCGCTCCAGCCGTAATGCCCGCGCACATCAGTGCTCGGTGGGATAAAGGGATGCCAATTGGCTGGGTTCACTGCATGAGCCGCACCGGCAATGAATAGAAGCACCACCGCCACTTTCACGAACACGATAACATTATTGACGGTCGCCGATTCACGAATGCCTATCACCAGGAGTAGCGTGACGATGGCGATAATGATGACCGCTGGCAGATTGAAGACCGCCATAACTTGCGTTCCGTCCGCCAGAGTAATGAGCGTCCCCCGCGCTGCGGATAACTGCGGCGGGAGGTTAATGCCGATGTCGCGCAAAAACGAGACAACATAACCCGACCAACCGATAGAGACCGTGACCGCACCCAAGGCGTATTCCAAAATCAAGTCCCAGCCAATAATCCACGCGAACAGTTCGCCCAACGTCGCGTACCCGTATGTATAGGCGCTGCCGGCCATCGGCACCAATGACGCGAACTCGCTATAACAGAGCGCCGCAAAGATTGAAGCCACCCCGGCCAGCACGAAAGATAAAACTACCGCTGGCCCCGCGTTCTGCGCTGCAACTGTGCCGGTGAGCACAAAAATGCCTGTACCAATGATTGCACCGATGCCGAGCGCCGTCAGGTTCGTCGCGCCAAGCGCCCGTTTCAGCCGATCGTCCGTCCGTGCTTCAGCCTGAAGTTGCGTAACGCTTTTTCGTCGAAATAAGTTCATGGGCGCAGTTGGTTTTTGGGTGTGCTAATCAGGATGGGACGGAGCAAGTCAAGCTGGCGTTGATTTTGCCCCCAGAAATTTCCAGACGAAATAAATCGGTACGCCGGTGAGAACGATGATCAACCCGGGCCACGTAGTTGCGGTTTGATAGATAAAGAGAACAAAAAGAATTGTTGCTGCGCCAATGATGTAAAGGACGGGAACAATCGGGTATCCGAACGCCTTATATGGACGTTCCGCATCAGGACGTTTCCAGCGAAGCAAAAACAATCCCGCGATTGTCAGGATGTAAAAAATCAATGCCGCAGATATTACATAGTCGAGCAAATTACCGTAAAGGTTGCCGTAGCCGACAACGTCGCCGGCGGCATTTGTTTTAACCGTTCGCGGGAGGACAAGGATTCCCGCCCAAATCCCTTGAATAATCAGCCCCCACGCAGGGACATGGTTCTTATTCAATTCACTCACTCGTCGAAAAAAAAGACCGTCGCGTGCCATGGCATAGTAGGCGCGGGCACCGGCGAGGATTAGTCCATTGTTGCAGCCGAACGTCGAAACCATGATCGCGACAGCCATGATGGTCGCTCCGGCGCCGGGAAAAATGACGTTGGCCGTTTCCGAGGCGACGCGGTCGCTCGGCGCATTTTGGATCGAGGCGAATGGAAGAGTCGCCAGATAAGCGACGTTCGCCAACAGATAAAGTCCAATAACCAGAAGCGTGCCGAAGGCCAGTGACAGCGGGATGTTGCGCCGTGGTTCCTTCACCTCTCCAGCGATAAATGTGATGTTGTTCCAAGCGTCGGCGGAGAAAAGAGAATTGGTCTGTGCCACACAGATGCCCACGAAAAGACCGAATGCGGTGGCCGCGGTGAGTCCTGCTCCCACATCCTGCAGACCGCCTCGCAAGGTCCAAAAATCGCGAAAGTTTTCTGTGCCGGCTCCGGACCTCACGCCAACAACGATTCCCAGCACCACCAATGCGATAAGCGCACCCGTTTTCGCCGTGGTGAAAATGTTTTGGACCAGCCTGCCAAGATTTAACCCCCGCGTGTTCATGAAAGTCAGCAGAGCGATCATCGCCAGACCGAGAAACTGTGCGGTAGAAAGTGAAACAGCGTAGCCGCTAAACCAGCCCCCAAAACGGACCGGCGGAATGAGATAGTTGGATTCAGAAAACCACGGGACGAGCACGCCGCTGTAGCGCGCGAAGCCAACCGCCACCGCCGCGATCGTGCCAGTTTGAATCACCAAAAACAGGGTCCAGCCGTAGAGAAATCCCCACAGCGGGCTGTAGGCTTCACGCAAGTAAACGTATTGGCCACCGGCCTTGGGCATCATCGCCGCCAGCTCGCCGTACGAGAGCGCAGCCATCAGCGTCAGCAAACCGGTCACAAGCCAGACAACCAGCAGCCAACCAGGCGAACCGACCTGGCGTGCGATGATCGCTGACACAATGAAAATTCCCGAGCCGATCATCGAGCCGGCGACCAGCATGGTTGAATCAAACAGGCCGAGTCCTCTGACGAGTTTTTGGTCGGCCACCGCTGCTTCAGTCATCGCCGTGGTAGCCTGAGCCGGTTGCATTGGCGAAGAGTTAATCATCACCCGGGCGTGCCGCGCAATGACAAAACGCTCGGCTTAACATCTTCCGAGCAAGCGATCATCGAAACGCGAAATTACTTTCACGTAAAAAGAACCGTGTTAATCTCACGCCCCGTGACGTGTTCAAGCCAACGGCGATTGTGGCGGACGTTTTTGTCGATTTCGTCCGTTGCGGTGGTGCTGATTGCGGAGCTGGCTGTCATGCCGCAGGTCGGTTACGCGCGGGCAGACACACGCTTTGTTGCGCTCCCGCTGGT
>Ga0081455_10000782_pt1 | contig 40906 bp, 38 predicted proteins | sample TabmetS3T2R1_FD_70207 | JGI IMG/M metagenome (GOLD analysis project Ga0081455, IMG submission 70207) | Tabebuia heterophylla rhizosphere microbial communities from the University of Puerto Rico - S3T2R1 | ecosystem: Host-associated > Plants > Roots > Rhizosphere ... | reverse complement strand
GCGTCTGCCGATTCCAGTGCGGCAACCAGGCCAGCCACGCCGCTGCCGATGACGATGACCCGCTTGCTCATCTCGGCACCGCCTTCAACATCCGCTCCAGCGCGACCTTGGCATCACGAGCAACGTCGTCGGGGACGACGATCTCGTTGCGGACCTCGCCCGCAACGAGACCCTCCAACGTCCATGCGAGATAGCCCGGATGGATGCGGTACATCGTCGAACACGGGCAGATGACGGGATCGAGACAGAAGATCGTGCGGTCGGGATACTGCGCCGCGAGCCGGTTGACCATGTTGATTTCTGTTCCGATGGCGATCACGTCGCCGGCTTGACTCGCCTCGACGAACTTGCGGATCTTCTCTGTCGAACCCGAAGCGTCAGCCGCGTCGACGACCGGCATCGGGCATTCCGGATGGACGATCACCTTGACGCCCGGGTACTGGCTGCGGGCCTGGTCGATCTGGTCGACGGTGAATCGCTTGTGGACCGAGCAGAAGCCCGGCCAGAGCAGGACCTTGGCATCACGGAGTACGTGCTCGTCAACGCCCAAGCCCGGTTTGCGCGCGTTGATCATCGGAATTTGCTCCAGCGGGATGCCCATGGCCTTGGCCGTGTTTCGGCCAAGGTGTTGATCAGGGAAGAACAGCACGCGGCGGCCGCGCTCGAAGGCCCACTCCAGAACGGTCGCAGCATTCGACGACGTACAGACGATGCCGCCGTTGCGGCCACAGAAGGCTTTCAGCGCGGCTGAGGAGTTCATGTAGGTGACGGGCACGACTGCCTGTTTGCCGCCGGAGTCTTCGTCGGCGTAGACCTGCATCAACTGGTCCCAAGCAGCCTCGACGGAGTCTTCATCGGCCATGTCGGCCATCGAACAGCCGGCCGCCAGGTTCGGCAGGATCACGTGTTGCTCGGGTCGCGCCAGGATGTCGGCTGTCTCCGCCATGAAGTGGACGCCGCAGAACACGATCGTCTCGGCCTCGGGTCGGGTCAGAGCCGCGTTGGCCAGCTGGAAGGAGTCGCCGACGAAGTCGGCGTACTGCACCACTTCGTCGCGCTGGTAGTAGTGCCCGAGGATGACGACGCTGTTGCCGAGAGTGTCGCGGGCCGCCCGGATGCGAGCGTGGAGTTCGTCGTCCGGCATCTTCTGGTAGGCAACCGGAAGCTGGCCGGGCCGGGTGACTGGATCCGGGATGGCGTCGTTTTCGGATGATCCCGGGCCGTAGCCGGGCACGAGGTCGAAGATCCAAGGACCGTCAGCAAGATCGGCGTCGCACGTTGCTCCGGGCGCCGCGACGATGCGGTCATTGACTGAGGTCGCAGTCATCGGGGCTCCTTGGTCGTGAGGGGCGCGACGGCGCGATACAACGCAGGCGGCCGGTGACTGGCGCCTTGGACGAGGGTCCCTGTAGGGACCACGGTTCCGCCGGCCAACAACTGGCGTCGGAAGTTGGCCGGATCGATCTCCTTGCGTAACACGGCCTCGTGGACGGCACGTAGTTCGGCGAGCGTGAACTCCTGCGCCAGGAACGCGTGAGCGATTGGCGAGTAGGTGATCTTGGCGCGAAGCCGACCGAGCGCATATTCGACGATCGCGTTGTGATCGAACGCAAGTTGCGGGACCTCGTCGGCCACGAACCATTCGACGCCCTCGATCCGGTCGGCTTCTTGCGCGGCCGGGACCAAGGCCCAGTAGACGATCGATACGGTCCGGTCGTCCGGCGACCGATCGACCGCTCCGAAGGAGTACAACTGCTCGAGGTAGGTGCCGGTGAGGGCTGTGGTGCGCCAGAGGGTGTTCTCAGCCGAGGTCGCCAGATCTTCCTCTGGCTCAAGGGGGCCACCGGGTAAAGCCCATAGGCCGAGGTGCGGCTCGCGAATGCGACGGACGAGCGGGAGCCACAGTGTCAGGCGTCCGGTGTTCGGATGCGGACGCAAGGCGAAGATCACTGTCGAAACAGCCAGCGACACGCGGTGCTCGACTGCTGTCGTGGACTCGACGGCCTGCATCCCAGCTCCTTAAAGTCACGATGACTTTTACTGCTGGTTCCAACCTATCGCGCAGTTAGTGTCAAAGCAACCCTAAGTTGGGACGACGATTTGGCCGGTGGGACCGGGATTCCATCCGATCTCCCAGCGGAAGCCGTCTGGATCGGCGAAATAGCCGGTGTACCCGCCCCAGTCGCGGTCTTCGGCCGGACCGACCTGATCGGCTCCAGCAGCTCGCGCGGTCGCCAAGACGGCGTCAACCTCCTCCTTGCTGGCCACGTTGTGCGCGAGCGTCAAGGGCGCGAGCCCGGGCCCGCGACGAATTGCGCCAACCTCGGCTTCGAATTCAGTCTCGGCCCACAGCGACAGGATGAGCCGCTCCCCCACACGAATCATGATGACTTCGCCGGGGACGTCGAGTTCGGTCGGCCATCCGAGCCCGTCGACGTAGAAGCGGCGGGTGGCGTCGATGTCGGCCACAGCGAGAGTGATGAAGCTGACGCGCGGGTCCATGGGTTGGTCCTTACCTAAAATCGCGACTCTTGTGCCGTACCGGGATGGGTAGCGGCTCGATGACCTCAGCCACCAGGTTGACGACATCGTCCTGCCGTTCAAGTCGGCCTCGGATGATCACACCTGGAGCGTTGCGGGCAACACGTCGGTAACGCTTCCATACCGCAGCGAAAACGACGACGTTGAGCATGCCGGTTTCGTCTTCGAGATTGAGGAAAGTCACCCCGCCGGCCGTATAGGGCCGTTGGCGGTGGGTTATGAGACCCGCGACCCGGATGCGGCGTTCGGCTTCGTGCGCGAAGGCATCGCCGACCGAGAGAATCTCCCGTTCGGCCAGCGATGGTCGGAGGAACGCCATGGGATGCTCCTCCGGCGAGATGTGAGTAGACCACAGGTCGGCCGCCGTGAGCTCGATGTCGTTCATGGCCGGCAACGTGGGCGGTGGCGCCGTGACCGCCGTGCCGCCCAATCGATCGGGAGCGTCGGTGTAGCCCGCGTTCCACAAGGCCTGTCGACGCGTGATGCCGAAGGAATCAAAGGCACCGGCGGTGGCGAGCGCCTCCATCTGCGTAACGGTGAGTGCGGTGCGGCGGACGACGTCGGTCATATCGGTGAAGGGTCGGACAGCACGCGCGGCAACCACGCGTTCAGCGTCGGCCGTGCCGATTCCCCGCACCTCAGTGAGACCCAGCCGAACCGCAAAGCCGCCTATTCGACCACCGGTGATCGATACGCCCGCATCAGCGGGCGTATCGAGATCAGGTTCGAGGTCTGCCCAGACCTTGGACCGGATGATGTCTGGGCGGCGCACTTCGACCCCGTGTCGGCGAGCATCGGCCACGAGCGACTGCGGTGAGTAGAAGCCCATCGGCTGACTGCGCAGCAGGGCGGCCAGGAAGGCGCCCGGGTAGTGCAGTTTGAGCCAGGACGAGGCATAGACGAGCAACGCGAAGCTGATCGCGTGGCTCTCGGCGAAGCCGAAATTGGCAAACGCCTCGATGCGAGCGTAGATGGAATCGGCCAACTCCCCGGTGATGCCGTGGTCGGCCATACCGGCGTAGAGCTTGGAGCGGAGTCGTTCGATCTTCTCGATTCCACGCTTGGACCCCATCGCCCGGCGTAGCAGGTCGGCCTCAGCACCCGTGCAGTCGCCGATGGTCATCGCCATTTGCATCAACTGTTCTTGGAAAAGCGGGACGCCCAACGTGCGTTCGAGCACCGGCTTGAGCGCCGGGTGGATGTAGTCGATGTCTTCCTTGCCCGTGCGCCGCCGGATGTACGGGTGCACGGCCCCGCCCTGAATCGGGCCGGGCCGAATGAGCGCGATCTCGGTGACGAGGTCGTAGAAGCAGCGCGGCTTGAGCCGCGGCAGCGTTCCGATCTGCGCCCGACTCTCGACCTGGAAGACACCGATCGAGTCGGCCTTACACAACATGTCGTAGACCTCCGGCTCCTCCTTCGGGATGGTCGCGAGTTCCCAGCGGGTGCCGGTGTGTTCGGCCACGATGTCGAAGGTGTGCTGGATGGCGCCGAGCATGCCCAGGCCGAGGAGATCGAACTTGACCAAGCCCATCCACGCGCAGTCGTCTTTGTCCCACTGCAGGACGGTGCGGCCGTCCATCCGGCCGCGTTCGATCGGCACGACCTCGCCCACCGGGCGTTCGGTGAGCACCATGCCTCCGGAGTGGATGCCGAGATGTCGAGGCGCCTTGAGCAGTTGGTTGGCCAAGTCGCGGACCTGGCCCGGGATGTGCGGACCGTCGTCTGACGAGGGATCGATGGACGACCAACCGTCGATGCCCTTGCTCCATGCGTCCTGCTGGCCGACCGAATAGCCGAGTGCCTTGGCCATGTCGCGCACTGCCGACCGAGGCCGGTAGGTGATGACATTCGCCACCTGAGCGGCGTTGTGGCGGCCGTACGTCTCGTAAACCCACTGGATGACTTCTTCGCGCCGATCGGAGTCGAAGTCGACGTCGATGTCGGGCTCTTCGTCGCGAGTGGCCGACAAGAACCGCTCGAAGGGCAGGTTGTACCGGATCGAGTCGACTGCGGTGATGCCTAGCGCGTAACAGACCGCGGAGTTGGCCGCAGAACCACGTCCTTGGCACAGGATGCCGCGACTCTTCGCGTAGGCGACGATGTCGTGGACGATGAGGAAGTAGCCGGGGAAGTCCTTCTCTTCGATGACTGCCAGTTCTTTCTGCAGTCGGTGCTCGGCCTCGTCACGATTGTGGGAGTAGTACTGGTCGGCACCCCGCCGGACGAGTTCGCGCAACCAGCTCATGGGTGTGTGGCCGGGCGGAACGTCCTGCTTGGGCAGTCGGGGGGATGCCTTGCGCAAATCAAAGGCGCAGGCTTGGGCGATTTCGAGGCCATGCTCAAGCGAGCCGGGGAATCTCGCGAATCTGTACCTCATCTCCAGGCCTGAGCGCAGGAATGCCTGCCCAGACGCCGGCAGCCACCCATCGAGCTCGGCCAGGCTGCGACGAGCTCGGACGGCGGCGACGGACTGCGCGAGCCGCCGATCGGCGGGAGTCGCGAAGTGGACGTTGTTGGTGGCGACGATCGGCAGGCCACGGTCGGCTGCCAAGGCAGCGAGCGCTTCATTCGTGTCGTCGTCGCCCGGATGCCCATGATCGATGAGTTCAACGGCAATGTTGTCGCGGCCGAAGAGGTCGACCAAGGTGTCGAGTCCGGCGGGATTTCGCCCGATCCCCTTGCGGCAGCCGGTCAGGATCTGCCAATGACCATCAGCGCGCTCGGCCAGTTCGTCGAGGCCGTAGAGGGGGCGCCCCTTCTCGTCGCCGCGCAACTGCGCTTCGGTGATGGCACCAGCCAGCCGGTGATAGCCCTCGACCCCGCGGGCCAGGACGAGCAGGTGTGTCCCTTCAGGGTCGGGGACGCCGGCCTGCGGCGTCGTGAGACCGAGCGAGAGTTCGGCCCCGTAGATCGTTGCCAAGCTGGGATACTCCTGCGCCACCTCGGCAAAGCGAACGGCACCGTAGAACCCGTCGTGATCGGTGATGGCCAAGGCGGTCAGCCCCAGCCGCACCGCCTCCTCCACCAACGCCGACGGTTCGCTGGCACCGTCGAGAAAGCTGTACGACGAGTGGCAGTGCAGTTCGGCGTACGGGACGGCGTCGTCAGGCGGTTCGATGCGCTCGTACTCATACGTCGGCCGCTTTCGGGAGAACGCCGGACCGTCGCCCCCATCGGCGACAGCCGAAAATTCAGCACTGCCGGGCTTTCCGGACATCATCCGTTCGAGTTCGCGCCAATTGACGTCGGGGTTGCTCCAGCCCACTAGTCATATTTCGCTTCGGTGAACCAGCGACCGTTCTCGATGACCATGAGCCAGGCGCTGCCGTCGACTCCGACGACCTGGAACCGGGCGATGCGCCTGGCTGCCATGGCATCGTCCCACCACAGTTCTTCGATCGGCCATGGGCCGGCCCAGGATGCGACCCGTTGCCACGGTGCGTTGGATGACGACCGGAACCGTTCGGGCGGACAGCTGACGGCACCCCGACCGGTGACCATGACCGGCTGCCCCTCAGCCCCCACCACCATGGCCTCGGAGGGCCGGGTGAACACGGTGGCCGGGGCGGGGGCAGGGATGCGCCCGGGCCATGGTCGGTCGGCTGGACGAACCGCACCAGGCTGTTCGCCCCAAGGAGACGCGAGCGTACGGTCGGCGGGCCCGCGTCCGCCCTGGACGCCGACCGCCAGTACGCCTTCGTGCCCGACCATGCCCTGCACTCGCGCGATGCCTCGCACCACCCGATCGCTCGGTGTGCCGCCGAACAGGCTGTCGGCGTGGTCGGACAGTGGCTCGACCACGTCGGGGATGAGCCGCACCGCATCGACGGCGCCGGTGACCCCAGCGGACAACTGCCATCGGACCCGGTCGATGAGGTCGGTGGCGCCGAACCAACGCGGATGCACCCACGACCGGGTGCCGGCGAGCACTCCTGGGGGCACCTCCCGCTGCGACGCTTGATTCGCGCAGTGGGGGACGGAGTCGACTTCGATGCGGACGGTCGTGCACACAAGTCCGTGAGCCGCGAGATCGGCGACGAAACGTTCGGCCGTGGTGCGAAGGCTGAACGCCACGGACTCGGCGTTGTCGAGTGGCGGCTCGAGCGCCAAGACCGCCGTGAGCTCGGGCGGAACAGTGCGGCGGGAAATCGGGTGTGGGTCGAGGCCGCGGGCGTATCGGTGCAGCAAGGCACCATGACTGCCGAACCGGGTGTGGACGTCGGCTGGAGACAATCTGGCGAAGGCACCCAAGGTGGTCAGACCCATCCGGCGCAGCAGGCTGACGAGGTCGGGAGCCTCCAACGCCTCGATCGGCAGATCGGCGAGAAAGGCCGCCGCCTCGCCCGGCGGCACAATCAGGACGTCTTGCGCGAGCGCACGGCGGGCCGCCCGATCGGCAGCGAACAATCCGTCGGCGACACCGAGCCGGACGTCCCAGACCCCCAGGTCGACCAACCGCTCGGCGATGACGGCGGCGGCCTCGGCTTCTCCGCCGTAGAACTTCCTACCTGGAACCCGTAGCGCGCACAACCCCGGACGCAGCGGAGCCACACCCGGACTCAACCCCTCGATCGCAACGAGCACGTCTTCGAATGTCCGGGCATCGGCCTCCGGGCGGTGGTCGGCGACGACCAGATGGGGGCATCGCGACTGTGCATCGCGTCGACGCATGCCGCGACGCACGCCGTCGGCGCGTGCGCTGGGATTGCACGCCAGCACGACGCCGTGGTCGAACACCGCCACAGCCGTACCGGCCGGCAAACCTTCTTGGGGCCCCATGACCGGCCAGTCGGGGCACCATACGACCATCGTGCGAGTCAACTGATGCTCCGCAGCGACACGACCTCGGCAGGACGGACACCCAGCGCAACGTCGGGCAGCCATAGCCGACGGTGGACGGCGGGGGCGGTTCCCCTGGATACCTGGACGGTCGCCTGCCGCGCGGCAAGATGCCCGTGCCCCCATCCGGCACCGTGCCATTCGACGTCGGTGAGCCCGAGCCGGGCATCGCAGCGCGGCCACTCTCCCCAGACGACGAGAATCGAACCGCGGGTGCGCAAACGGGCCGACAGGCGCGAGACGTCTTTGGGACTCGCTTGGCCCACTGGAGGCCGGACGACGACAACACCCAGCACGTCCGCGAGCGCCGCGACAACCTCAAGCCAGGGCTCCCCGGGGTTGGGCACCATGACGACGCGGTTGAGGTCGACCCCGACCATGGCCGCAGCTTCGACCCCGAGTTCGTCGGTGCCGACCACGGCGCACCATGCACCCTCGGACGATGGCCCAGCCATGAGAAGTGCAGCCAAGCTTGCCGCCGTGACACCGTAGGTGGCGCCCGTCTGCATCTGGAGCAACCCGTTCAAGGCCGGGTGCGTGTGCACTGGCTGGGCAGCTGGCCGCCCCTCCATCCGGCTGACCCGAACCCGCAGTTCACCAAGTGGATCTGTCGGAAGAGAAGGGGCAACCGTCACCTATTTATGTTCGAACATCTGTTCGAACATGTCAAGAAGAATAGACCATCGGATATCGCGACCGCACATCCGACGTGTCATTGAGCACGACCCCTCCGTACTCGCCCCAGGCATGGGCCCGCAGCCGCTTCCCGACCGGAGGCGCAACGCCGATCATCACGTCCACGTCGTGCCCGCGTCGACGGCTCAACCACCAGATCGTGATCGACCTGGCGAGGCAGCGACTACGGAACGGGGCGAACCGCGAAAGAGCAGTGACGGCGCTGGAGATCTCCCTGACGTCGTCAGGAACGTCGACGGAAGGAGCGATGCCATGCCCAGAGACTCCGCCCGAGAGAAGCCGGTCAGAGAGAAGGCCCACCGTGCGCCGATAGCCCAACGCCCAGAGCATCAGTCGGACCACTGGGAGCAGTACCACGGACTGTGCGACCGAGATCCACCAGCGCGGACGCGTCCGCATGCGACGGCCCTCAGTCATGGGTATCGATCCCGAACAGCGAGACCTGTAGGCGATACATCTCGGCGTACCGGCCCCCCAGCGCGATGAGCTCCTCGTGGGAACCACTCTCGATCACCCGGCCCTCATCGAGGACGTGGATGCGATCGGCGTCGACCACGTTGGCGAATCGGTGCGAGATCACCAGGACCGCCTTGTCGGCGAACATGCGCTTCGTCGCTGCGATCATGTCGCGTTCCGCGGCCGGGTCCAGCGCCGCCGTCGGCTCGTCCAACACCAGCACCGGCGCCTCGCGGAAGAGGGCCCGAGCCATCGCCATCCGCTGCCATTGCCCGACAGACAGGTCGGTGCCGCCCTCGAACGATGGGCTGAGCCAGGTGTCGTACGCACGCGGCAGTGCGGTCAGGAAGTCGTCGACACCGGCGGCTTTGGCGCTGGCCGCCAGATGATCGTCGTCGGTGACCCGCTTGGTGTCACCGAGGGTGATGTTGTCGCGCGCCGTGAACTCGTAGCGCATGAAATCCTGGAAGATCACACCGATACGAGGCTTGGCTCCTGCCTCCCAGGCGACCTGCCCGCGTTGGGGCTCGTAAAGCCCGCATACCAGCTTGGCGATCGTGGTTTTGCCAGACCCGTTCGCACCGACCAGCGCCACCACGTGCCCCCGCTCGACGGCCAGGTCGACGCCTCGCAATGACGGCGACTCAGCACCGGGATAGGTGAACCACGCATCGCGCATCTCGACCGCACACGATGGCTGATCGGCGATCGCGTCCTCGATCCGCTCGGCCTCCTGGCGCTCCCCCCGGGCCAGGAAGTCGCCGTAGTCCTCGAGGAACAGTGACGCTTCCTGAATCGAGCCCACGGCAGTATTGACGCCGCGCAAGCGCATCGACAGCTGTTGAACGGCGACGGCGCCCACCGCCGCGTCGGCCAGAGTGACCCGTCCCCGGATGGTCAGCACGATCAGTGCCGCCAGTACACCCACCATGATGATCGTCGCTCCGACCCCGGCAGCCAGAGATCGTCGTGCCCGCAGGCGCGAGACGTCGCGCAGGGCGGCAAGCTCCTGACCGTAGCGGTCGTCGTACCGGGCACGCAGGTGGTCAGCTGCATCGAAGGCCCGGATCTCCTTCGCCTCGTCGCGGCCGGTGAGGACGCCCTGCAGATACTGCCGCTCGCGGTTGAGGGTGGTAACGGCCCTGACGGCGTCGTAGAGGGCGCGGCCGTTGCGAGTGGCCACGAGTGCCAGTGGAACGCCGACGAGCAGGACTGCCGGGATGAGCAGCGGTTGCACGGTGGCCAAGACGACGGAAATTGCGACACCGCCGGCCAATGCAACGGCTAGTTGGGAGATCGCCTGGGTGATCTCCCACGGCTGGTGGATGGATTGTCGGAGAGAGCGTTGCAGATGGTCTTGGAACTCCGGTGACTCGAGCTCGGCCAGAGGCACGGCTGTCGCGGTTTTCACGATCCCCGCCGTGGCTCGCCGCTCCACGAGGTGGGCGAGGATCCAGCGAACCTCCGTGTCGACCGCCGAACTGATGCCGATGGCGGCCGTCGCAACGCCGATCAATGCCAGCAGGGGCACCAACGACCAGACTGATCCCGGCGGGTGGCCCGAGGAGAGCCTCTGAATCAACTCTCGCCCAGACACCATGAGCACGAGCAAGGCGAGGCCCGAGCCGATGGCGGTGACCATGAGCAGCGTGTACTCCCGCTTGCCGCTTGATCGCACCATGCGGACGGCCGTCCGAACGTTCGCCGGCAGCGCGCGCCAACGAGCCATCCCGGTAGGCGAGCTCATGCCGCCGGACCCTCGATCTGCTCCAGCATCTCGATCACGTAGGGATAGATGTCCCAGCGTCGCGGGAAATCCAGGCGCACGCACGGGACGTCGGCAGCGAGCGAACTGGACAGGGTGAAAGCCCGCGGAGCAAGTTCGGACAGTCGAGGAGCAAGAAAGAAGCTGTGTCGTGCAAGGCTCGCCGTCGCCTGCGAGAACGACATCGGCTGCACCGACGGAGATGTGCTGTCGCTACCCAGCTCAACCACCGCAGCCAGTCGAGACGGAGCCGTGGCGAGCGCAATGTCTGGAATGATCCGGTGCTTGTCGCCACTTTCGACCATCGGAGTCGACGGCGCCTTCGGCACCAGCTCACGACGGCTGTCACTCAGCAATCGCGTTCCCGGGTAAGACGGATGAGCATGCCAGCCATCGGACCTGTGCACCAGACGGCACGCGTCGTCGCCCAGGATCGACCATCCAGCCAATCCGAGTGCTGTGGTCATAGTGGACTTTCCCTGTCCGGGATCGCCTATCAGGGCAATGGCCCGGCCGCGAGGGGAAACGACTGCCCCAGCATGGAGCACGACGTCGCCGTGCAGCGCCAGCCACCGCGGAACGATGTGATCGAGAACCAGGTGGGCGAGGTAGTGCGGGTCGTCGACATCGGTCGGATCAACCGTGATACGGCCGTCCACCATCTCCACCTTGACGTCGTGGAAGCGCAGCACCGTGCGGTCTGCGTCCCAACCCATCTCGATCCAGATTTCGTCCTCGTCGTCGACTCCCTGCACGGGGGCGAAGTGCACATCGCTGTCGTCAACGGTTCCGCGAGTGATCCGCACGTCATGATCGCGGCGCTGCTGCTCGGGGAGCGGGAGGGTGAACTCGCAGTCGATGACGATGCCGTAGGCGTCGTGAATCACGACGACACGCGCGTCCACTTGGCCAGCGAGCGTTCCAGGCTCGATCTGACGCGGGTCGATTCGGCGGGGGCATCCCGGTGCTCGCTCAAGACGGCCTCGACAATGTCGGTCATGCTCGTTCGTCCGTCCACCTTCGCGAGGCCGGCCAGGATCACCTGCCCCTCCGGCGTCATCTCCAACGGCGATGCGCCCTGCGCACGTAGCAGATCGTCCGGGTCGATGAACTGGCCCAAGAGGGTGGAGTGACGCCACCGGCCGAGGACTGATTCATCGCGGTTCCACCCCACCGACCAGGTGATGTGCTGCGACTTCGGTCGGAGGTCGATCGCCACGGTGAGGGTGTCGCCCTCCAAGACGTCAAGGGACCGCTCGACGGGGTAGAAGTTGCACCAGCGCTGCATGCGTTCCGGAGAATCGGGGGCATTGGTGAGGTGCACCCCCGGCGCAAGTTCCGCATCGAACCACCCGAGCAACCCGTCGACTGACGCCGGCGCATCGAACTCGAACGTAACCGAGTTGGCGACTGGGTCGAGTGACGACGCGTCCAAGGTCGCGATCGGCGCAGGGAGAGCCACGACTGCTGCCTTGGACGCCTCGATCCGCCATTCGGTATTGGTGGCCAGGCGGTGTATCGCCGTGGTGTCGAAGCCCGCCGGACTGGCCGCCCAAATGTCGACGTCGGCGCGAGCCTCAGGTGCACTGACGGGCGCGAGGTAAAGCGTGAAGGCTGCCGGAACCAGCGTCCCGCCCGGCTTCAGCAGCCGTCTGCGCGCGTCCTCGAAGTACTCCAGGACGCCGGCGTCGTAGACGAAGCCGCCGATCTGGTCACAAATCACGACGTCCGCGAGCTCGGGAAGGACGACCTCCGTCGACGAGCCACGCACGGGGATCATGCGCTCGGCGTAGCCGTTCCGATCAGCGATCTCCTGAGCCGGACCAAGGATCGACCCCCAGTCGATCATGTACACGCGGGCAGCCCCCGCGCGAGCGGCCATCATGCCGAGCAGGCCGGTGCCCGCCCCCAAATCGATGACGACGTCACCGGGTTGGATGACGTCGTCAAGGGCCTGCTGATACGCCGCAAGCTTGCGACTGTCGCGGAAGTAACCGGCGTGTTCGATTAGCTCCGAACTGGACACGTTCTGGCGTCAGCCAAGGCTCAGTTCATGCCAATCATGCCGCTCGAGCCATCGAGACCAGCACCAGACATCCCTTGGACCAAGCGGGTGATCGCACCGTACGTGCGCAACTCTGGGCGGACGTAGGGCATACGCTCATCGCTGTTCATACAAACTCCGAGTGAGTAGTGGCGGTCACAGGGGTTCGATGCTACCAGCCCGAGGCGCAGTCTCAGGAGCATTCCGACAAGAACAGGCCGGCGCTGAGGGCAACCCACCGGTACCACGGGTCCGCCAACAGCACGGCTTCCATGTCAACGCGGTCGCCCAGCGCCGACAGAGCCGATGCGGCGCCCTGCGGCTTCACCGCGTTGCTCATCCGTCGGGAGAACGACCCGGTGAGCTCCGCCTTGTCAGTCCGCGCCGAGACGCCGTCAGGCAAGCGATGCCCGAAGGAAAGTCGGTGCAGGCCGCGGCTTTCGCCGCCGACTCGAACCTGCTCCTCCGGCAACCGCAGACCGAATTCGATGAGTCGACGGTCGAGGAAGGGATACCGCACCTCGACTCCGCTTTGCGCGGCGAGCCGGTCGGTGAGTTCGTAAGCGGGAGGATTCCACGGCACCTCGTAGTTCGAGACGTGTTTGAGGCCGGGCCACACCGGACTCGGAACGTGCAGCCACGATCGTTCACGGTGTGCGCGCCGCGCTCGGCGCTTCAGGACAGCCCGCGCAACCAGACCGTGCGGACGGGTGCCTGTCCATCGCTCAGCCACGTGGCGCAGCCATCGGCGAAGGACTCCCGAGTCGTCCGTGGAACTGCCAAACAGCAACTCGTCACCGCCGACGCCCGCCAAGATCACCGAACAGCCGAGCGAGGAGGCGCGGTCAAAGCGAGCGGCGGTGTCGGTCGCGTCGACCGAAAAGAGAGGCTCGCGATTTTTGCGAATGTCGGCGACCGGGTCTTGCGTCTGCAGGTCGTCGGCCTCGATGAGGTTGGGGGTGAGCCCGAGACGCTCGGCGACTGACTCGACATACGAGAGCTCGAATGCTTCGGGATCAAGGCGGTACACCAGGCTGATCGCCTGCACATCGGCGCCTAGCTGCACCGCCGTTGCCGTGACGGTCGACGAGTCGAATCCCCCGCTGAGATCGCAGGCGACGCCGTCGAGCGTTCGCAACCGGCACCGGACCGCCTCGTCGAACAACGAGCGCACCTGCTCGATGGATGTCTCAAGCGGCTGGTCGATCGGCTCCAGACTCGGCTTCCAATACCGCTCGGTGACGGCGCCGTCGCGGCCGATGCGGCACAGGTGACCCGGGGCCAGTCGTTCCACCCCGGACCAGATCGTCCGATCGAGCGGCGGCAGCCCGTGCAGGAATCCGGCCAAGTACGTCTCGTCGATTCCGCGAGACCCGTCAACTCCTGCGAGGACGGCGGGCAGCGTCGACGCAGCCACGACGCCCTGTGGAGTCTTGGCCAGGAAAAGCGGACGGACACCAACGGGATCGCGAGCGACCAAGAGCTCCTCGAGCTCCGCATCCCACAGGACGAATGCAAAGTCGCCGACAAGGTGATGAAGCAGGTCGGCGCCCCAATGCTCGTAGGCGGCCAGCAGGAAATCCGCGTCGGTGTCGAGCGGGTGTCGCACAGCGCCGTCGAGCTTCTCCGTCAGCTCAGGCCGGTTGTCGACGCGGGCGTCGGCGGACAACCAGATGTCGCGGGTGACGTGACGCTGCGGCTGGTCTTCGCGTGTTGCTTCGGGCGTCGTCCACAACGCGGAGTGCATCAACGTGCAGGCACCCACGCGTCGGCTGCCTTGTCGATGCGGGCCGCGATAGGCGATCGCTTCTGCAATGGCCCTCAAGCGGTCGGCGGCGGGGGTTTCCCCGAAGTCGAGGTGGGCCGCGAAACCGCTCATCAGGCCTCAGGCATCGACGACGAGCAGGTTTCGCGTCACCAGTTCCGACACCAAGTCCTTCACATCCACCGTGAGCGTCTCGCGGTCGACGTCGTACTCGGTAAGCAGAGTCTCGACGACGTCGTCGAGACGTCGGGGCTGTTCCAGAAGCTCGAACACCCGCGCACCGACGCCGTCAAGCCCAAAGAATTCCTCGCTGTCGAGGTCGAGCAGCACCGTCTCGGATCCGGCCGTGCGCTTCAGCACGTTTTCGGCGACCTGCAGCATCGTCGAGCCTTCCAGCGACGGTTCCTGCCGTGTCATGGTCCTGCCCTCCTGGTGCCTCGAAGCGAGAGACTTCACGGTAGCGTCGCACAGGGCGCGAAACGGGAGAAGGGCCGGGGTGGACGACGTCATACCTTCGCACATCGAGGGCGCCGCTCACGCTCTTGCCCTGGACGCGGCGACCGCCGAGGCCGTCACCGCCTTGGAGCCGCAAGGGATCAGTCCCGTCCTCATCAAGGGACCTGCCACGGCCCACTGGCTCTACGCAGACGCGCCCGACGTGCGCAACTACGTCGACATCGACATCCTGGTCGATCCTGACCGCTTCCGGGACGCCGAAGATGTTCTCGAGAGCCTGGGCTACCAGTCTGAATACGGCGACTACCGCGTCGCGAACCAGGCTTGGCTCCATTCGTCCGCATGGGAGCGTCCGGGTCCGTCACCCTCGTACATCGATGTGCATAGGGGGTTCCATGGCGTCAGTGACTGGCCGGCTTGGTGGGCGGTCATGTCGTCGCACACGATTGAGATCGACGTGGCCGGACGACCGGTTCGCATACCCGATGCTCCTGGCTGTGCCTTGATCGTGGCGCTGCACGACGCTGCCACCGGACGCAGCGAGCGTTCAGCCGCAGATTTGCGTCGCGCCATCGACACGTTCGACGACGCGATTTGGCACGAAGCCGTGCAGCGTGCCTCGCAGGTCGGATGCCAGCCGTCGGTGGTCGCGGCGTTGATGCTGCACGATGCCGGCGAACGTCTGGCGGACCGTCTGGGCCTTCCGGCCGCCATCCCACCCGACGTCGCCATCCGCACACTGGTCGCGTCGGGCGTCGCACCAGGCTTGGCGGATCGGGCATGGGTACTGCAGACCCAACTTGCCGCGGCGTCCACGTGGCGAGAACGCATTCGGGTCATGCGCGATGTCGTCGTGCCGTCACGCGAGTTCCTTCAGATCTCCCGACCCCTCGCGCGTCAAGGCCGCATGGGAATGCTGGCCACGCGCATGATCCGACCATTCGACGTGGCCCTGCGTGCGCCCCGCATCATCTGGCTTGTGGCTCGTGGCCGACGGCGTGCCCGGCGGAGCGGCTGGCACGACTAGTTCACCCTTGACAGGAACGCCGCACCTGCTAACGTACAACCAAATGGTTGTAGATATCACCCTCTCCGATGCCGAGGTCGACCGGATTTTCCGGGCCCTGGCCGACGCAACGCGTCGCGACATCGTTCGCCGCACCCTCGCCGGCGAAGCGAGCGTGTCCGAACTGGCGGTTGCCTACGACATGTCGTGGGCAGCAGTGCAAAAGCACGTCGCCGTCTTGGAAGGAGCCGAGCTGGTGACCAAGGAGGCGCGCGGCCGCGAGCGCATCGTCCGCGGCAACCCAGCCCAGATCCAGAGGGCTCAGGGCCTGCTGGATTCCTATGAACAGATCTGGCGCGATCGAGTCGAACGGCTCGACGCGCTTCTCGCCGAAGAAAGCTGACCGATCGAAAGGCCGACATCATGCCCATCACGAGCGTGACCAAAGATCCCGAAAACCTGACCATGACCGTCGTCGCGGACTTCCCCGTCCCGCTGCAGCGCCTGTGGGACGCCTACGTCGACCCGCGCCAGATCAGCAAGTTCTGGGGCCCGCCTGCTTGGCCCGCGACATTCACCCGCCACGATGCCTTCCCGGGTGGACGTTCCGACTACTTCATGACCGGTCATGACGAATTCCCCGCGCACGGCTACTGGGAATGGATTGACGTCAAGGCACCTGAAGGCGAGAGCGCCTCGTTCGAGGTCCGCGACGGTTTCGCACATCCCGACGGCACTCCCAAGACCGATCATCCGACCATGCGCATGGTCTTCCAGTTCGAGTCGACAGATGCCGGCGCCCGGCTCACCACCACGTCCTTCTTCAGTTCGCCTGATGAGCTTGCACAACTGCTCGAGATGGGCATCGAACAGGGCCTCACCGAAGCCATGGCCCAGATCGACGACGTCCTGGCCGACCTCGCGTCTTTCGCCCACGGCATAGGCACAGAAACCGAGGTCCTGAGCGAAACACAGGTGCGAATCACACGCGTGATTCGCGGGACCGTCGAAGATGTGTGGCGCGCCCACACCGAGCCCGAACTGCTCCAGAGGTGGCTGCTGGGTCCGGACGGCTGGGTCATGCCGGTGTGCGAAGTCTCCACCGGGGTCGGCGGCTCGTATCGCTATGAATGGACGCGCGAAGACGGCTCCGAACGATTCGGCTTCACCGGAGAAGTCCTCGAGATCGAACCCCCGCACCGATCCGTGACGACCGAGAACTTCTTCCTGTCCGACGGGACCTACCCGGGCGAGCCAACCACGAACGAACTCACCCTCACCGCTCAGGAGTCAGGAACCCTGCTGACGCTGGTCGTCACGTATCCGAGCGCCGAAGTTCGCGACATGGTCCTCGCAACCGGAATGGCTGACGGCATGGAGGCCAGTTACGCGCGCCTTGAGACCGTCCTGAGCTGACAGACATCCCTATGCTCGGTGCGTGACCACAGACGCCGACCGGATTGCCGCGGCCGAGGCGTACGTTGAGGCGCTCGCCACCCACCACGGCGACAACGTTCGGTTCGCACCCGACTGCATCCGGATCGAGAACGGCCTCAAGACCGGCTTTTCCGGCAATCACCTGCGGCGAAGCCTGAACCGTGGGCCTCAGTACCGGATCATCTCGGCAACGACCGACCGCGTCTTCTCCGTCGACGGCGACCACGTGCATGCGGCGTTCACCGTCGTCACGAAAGTCAGATTCGGCAGACGTCGCCTCGTGGCGTCCGTCCGAGAGACGTTCCTCATCCCGGCTTCAGACGGTCTGATCCATCACATCAGGGTGAACTTCAAGCCCGAACTCGTCATGTCACCCTGACCGCGACGGTCATTTGCGCTTGTTGATTTCCTCGGTGGCCTGAGGCAAGACCGCCTTCAGGTCGCCGACAATGCCGAAGTCCACGAGCTCGAAGATCGGGGCTTCTTCGTCCTTGTTGACCGCGATGATCGTCTTGGACGTCTGCATGCCCGCTCGGTGCTGAATCGCTCCGGAGATGCCTGCCGCCACGTACAGCTGCGGCGAGACCGTCTTGCCGGTCTGGCCGACCTGGAACGAGTGCGGATACCAACCGGAGTCGACGGCCGCACGCGAGGCCCCCACGGCGCCACCCAAGACGTCGGCCAAGCCTTCGACCTCGGAGAAGTCGCCACCGGTGCCGCGGCCACCGGCCACAACGATCGCGGCCTCGGTGAGCTCCGGGCGACCGGAGGCCTGCTTTTCCTTGCTTGAAACGATCTTCGCGCCCTTGGCGGCGTCAGAGATGTCGACCGAGACAGCCTCGACCGAGCCGGAAGCCGGCGCAGCCTCGGGTGCCGTGGAGTTGGGCTTGACTGCAATGACGGGCGCACCGTTGGTGACCTTGGCCTTGACGGTGAAGTTGCCGGCGAAAACCGACTGCGTCGTGGTGCCGTCAGCCTCGACATCGACCGCGTCGGCGATGAAGCCGGAGTTCGACTTCATGGCTACGCGCGCGGCGATCTCCTTGCCCTCATTGGACGAGACGACGAGAGTCGCGGCTGGTGATTTGTCGGCGACAAGCTGGGCCAGGGCCTCAGCCTTCGGGCCGACGAGAAATTCGTCGTACACGGCGTCGTCGAGTTGGTAGATCTTCTCCGCGCCGTACTCGGCGATGTTGTCGGGAACAGCTGAACCAAAGACGACGGCCGACGGTGTGCCGAGGCGACGTCCGAGGGTCAGGAGCTCCAGTGACGGCTTGGTGGCTTTGCCATCCACCACGTCGATCAGAACGAGAACTTCACTCATGAGTCAGGGGCTCCTTGTCAGACGAACTTCTTGGAGGCGAGGAACTCGACGAGCTTCACGCCACCGTCGCCTTCGTCGGTGACGATCTCGCCAGCTGTCCGCGGCGGGCGCGGCTCGTTCGACTCGACCTTGGTCCAAGCGGCGTCGCTACCGACGGAACCGCCGTCGACGCCCAGGTCGCCGAGCGACCACTCGGTGACTTCCTTCTTCTTGGCAGCCATGATGCCCTTGAACGACGGGTAACGAGCTTCGTCGGTCTGGTCGGTCACGCTGACGACGGCCGGCATGGATGCCTGGATCTCCTGCGTGGCGGTGTCGCCGTCGCGCGTGATCGTGACCGTGTCGCCATCGACGGCCAACGAGCCGCCGAACGTCACGGCCGGCACACCGAGGAGATCGGCAACGAGCGATGGGACGACGCCTGTGGCGCCGTCGGTGGAGCCCATCCCGAAGATGACCAGATCGTGGTCGAGCTTCTTGATGGCCTCGGCGAGGATCTTGGCGGTGGCGAAGACATCGGAGCCGTGGACGGCGTCGTCGACGATGTGAACGCCCTTGTCAGCGCCCATCTGGAGGGCCTTGCGCACGGCGTCGGCAGCATCGGCTGGTCCGACGGTGAGCACGGTGACTTCGCCCTCGCCGGCCTCGATGATCTGAAGAGCCTGCTCGACGGCGTATTCGTCGAGCTCGGACAGCAGGCCGTCGACGTTCTCTCGGTCGACGGTGTTGTCGTCGTTGAACTTGCGGTCTGCGGTGGCGTCAGGGACGTACTTCACCGCGACAACGATGTTGGTCACGAATGACCCTCCTGTTTCGTCGGGAGGCCCACTCGGGCCTGAACCCTCGGTGGATGTTACCGACCCTGCTGGCAGGGCGCACATTCAGGGGCGCCGAAGGACCGGCGCCACGGACGTCTTACGCCTCGTCGGAGTTGGCTCGTTGAACCGCCTGGCCGGCGAAGCTGAGCAACAGGTAGACGACCGAGCCAGCACCCCACGCCAGGAAATGCTCCTTGCGGTCGGCATTCGTACCGCTGAAGTTGAATGCATCCTTGAGCGGACCGACGATCGCATTGCAGATCGCCTTCAGTCCGTCGAAAAGTCCTCCCGAGTCCATACCGACGGCGACGAGCAGGGCGCCCACGGCCAGCAGCACCGAAATGCCGAGGCAGAGCAGACCGAGGAATCCGGCGATCGTGCCAAGACCCGGCCGGCCAGCAGACTCCCGCGGGGACTCCGGGACGACTGGCGCTGGCGGCTTGGCCACCTCTTTGGGCGGCTCGACAACCTTCGTCGGCGCCTCGACGACGGGCTCAGGCTCGGGCGCGGGCTCGGGCTCAGCAGCCGGCTCCTCGTCGACCACCGGCTCCGCGTCGACCACTGCGTCTTCGACGAGCTCCTCAGGTTCGTCGGGCGCAGCATCGGCAATCGCATCGGGGGCGACCACAGGGATCACTGCCGTTGTGGCCTCGTCGTCGGGCTCGTCCTCGGGAGGCCGGACGACGCTCTCCTCAGCAACGACCCCGCCGGGCGACTCCTTCGCCTGCGCCCGGCGACGACGTGCCTCTTCGCGAGCCGCGGCCCGGGCCTCGGCGGCCGACACCTTGTCGGCGTCGCGACCGAGCCGGCGCTGGACCCGTTGTGCTGCGCGGGCACGCGGATCGGACGCCGAGGGCGCCTGGACGTCTGGCTTCGGCGCTTCGGCTGCTGCAGGTTCGGGACTTGGGGGCTCGACGACGGTCTCGACGGTGGGCTCGGTGGTCGGCTGGGGCTCCTTCGTCGCTTCTCCGGAGCGTGCGTCCTGCTTGGCTTGAGCCTTGGCGCGACGGGCTGCGTCGCGCGTCTCCTTCTGCTCACGTCGCATGGCCGACTTTGCCGCCTTGCGCTCCTGGCGCGACAACGCCTTCGCTGCCCGGGGATCGACAGTCTCGGCCTGGGGTCGGTGGCGACGGGGCGTGGGCGGCGCCATGCCGCTTGGCGGCATCGAGAAGCTGACCTCCGGAAGCTCCTCCCCCGCGGCCTCGTCCGCTTCGGACTCCTCCCGCTGCCATGGGAGAGGCGCGTACGCCGCGGCAGATTCAGCTGACTCGACCGCTTCCGGCGCCGGTGTGGGCTCGGGCGCTAGTTCCGGCTCTGGCTCGGGCTCCGGCTCAGGTGCCGGCTCCGGTTCAGCGAAGACAGACTCGCCTTCGGCGGCCGCAACAGGCGCGGCGGTCAGAGTCTCAGCGGCGGCGTACGACTCGTCTTTTGGTGGCCGAGGCGAGTGCCCCCTCGTCCTCGCTCACCTCCTGGGGCTCCTCGATGGCCGGTTCGTCCTCAGCCTCCGGCTCTGCGACGAACTCCTCCACGGCCGGCCGCGGCGGCAGAATCGGAGCGTCCAGATTTGCCTGGTTCGCTGCGACGATGTGCGCTTGCGCAACCCGCTCGGCCTCCGCTTCCGCCGCGCGGACCCACTCCATGGCCGTGTTCTCGGCCTCACGAAGCTTCTCCTCCGCAGCCTCGCGGGCTGCGGCGACGGCTTGGCTCAGCCGTTCCTGCGCGCGCCGCTTGGACTCCGCGGTAACCAGTTCGGCCTCTGTCTTGGCAGCGTCGACGCGGCTCTTTGCGTCCTCCTCGGCCTCGCTGACCATCCGGCGGGCTTCGGCCTCGGCGCGCGACACGCGTTCGGCGGCGTCCTGTTCAGCCTGGGCGATGCGGCGATCGGCTTCGGCGGAACGATCTTCGGCCTGGCGCTCGGCCTCGGCCAACTTCGCCTGGGCCAAAGCACGTTCGGCGGCCGCGTCTTGGGCGACCTTCTCAGCCTCGGCCTGCGCACGTGCGACGGTGGCGCGTGCTTCGTCGCGCTCGCGCTGCAACGCCGCCGTTGATGCGCGGTGACGCTCGTCAGCCTCGGCCGTCAGCCGATCAGTTTCGCGCTTGGCGGCCGCCAGTTTCTCCTCCGCCGCACGCTCGGCGTCCTTGACGCGCACCGCGATGGCGAGGCGCTCGGCGGCAATCTCCTGCGAGATGTGCTCCGCCTCGGTCTTGGCGGCCGAAACATGCGCGGCAGAGGTCTTGCGCGCTTCTTCGGCAATGCGCTCGGCCTCCATACGGACTTCAGCGAGTTGGGTCGCGGCTGCCACCCGCTCGGCCTCGAGCTGAGCCATTGCCGATTCGCGCTCGGACTTCGACTGGGACTTGAGTCGTGCGACTTCCTCCTGGGCCTCGGCGATGCGCTGCTGGGCATCGGACTCGGCCGCATCGGCCCGTCGTGCAGCCGCTTCCTTGGCTTCGGCTTCGGCCTTGGCCAAACGACGAGTGGCTTCGTCCTTGGCTTGGGTCTCGGCTTCGGCCAGCCGGCGGTCGGCCTCGGCCTTGGCCGCAGCAAGACGCTCCTCGGCCTCGCGTTCGGCTTCGGCCTTCGCCTTGGCAACCCGCTCATCGGCCTCGCGTTGGAGTTGGACGATCTTCGCCGCAGCAGCCTCGCGCTCGCGCTGGATGTCGGCGGCGACGCGCTCGGCCTCACGCCGGGCCGCGGAAACGCGCTCTTCGGCTGCTTCCTCGGCGGCACGCAACTTGGCCGCAGCGGCGTCGCGTTGCTTTTCCTCTTCGGCCTCGATGCGGCGAGCGGCTTCAAGTCGCTCTTGGGCCGCCTGCTCCATCAAGCGGTTCGCCTCCAGGCGGGCCGCGTGCACGCGTTCCTGAGCAGCGGCGCTGGCTGCCGCCAACTTTTCGGCGAAACTCAACTCGTCCATGCCAGGTGCGGCGCCTGCGGCTGGTGCGGCTGGCGATTCTGCGGCCTCCGGCTCGACGACGGGCTCGGCCTGCTGGACACGATCCGGTTCAACCACCGGCTCTTCCCCCCTGATATCGGGAGCCGGCGTCGGCTCCTCTTCCTGTGGCGCCTCAGGCGCCGGTTGTGGCTCTACAGTGACGTCTTCGTCGGTCACGGCTTCCATCTGAGCGGTTTCTTCGAGAGCGGCTGCCGGTTCGACAGGAGGCGGCTCGTCCGCCAGCGGTTCGACCACGACTGGCGGCTCTTCGACCTCGACCGGCTCCGGGACCACTGGCTCCGGGAACACCGGCTCGATCGACTCAGGCGGCGCTGAGGACTCGACCGATGCAGCTTCGATCGGCTCGACATCACGATCGCGAGCGTGGCGCTTGCTGGAGGCGAGGGCGCGCGCAGCTGCCCGCTCCGACTTGCGCTTCTCGACCATCGCCTGTCGCCGGCTCTTGGCATTGCGCCGACGCGATCGCGGATCGAGTGCGTCGTCATCGGCGGCAGGCTCCTCGGGCGTCGGCGCAGCAACGTCAGCCTCAGCCACTGGCTCAGCCGCTTCGGGAGCGGCCGGCGGCTCGAAGGGCGGTTCTGGCGCGGCCGGTGACTCCTCAACGACCTCTGCCGCAGGCTGATCCGTTTCGGCCTCTGGCTCCTCGGAGTCGCCACGCTCCAGCCGCTCGATCATCTCAGCTGCGAAGGCGAGCGGATCGTGGCGGCTGTCAGCCGGTTCGTTCGAGTCGACCATGACTCCTTATTCTCCTCACCCTGGCGTCACGTCGTGGATCAGTATGCCTCATCGTTACTTGCGTCACACCCGTATCGGTGCTGCTAGTGCCGGTTTGTCCGTCGCACGGTCACCGTCCCTCGAAGGAAGCCTTCCCCGGGCCGTTCTCGACGAATGAACGCATTCCCACGTTTTGGTCCTCTGTCTTGAACAACGCGGCGAATTCGCGCCGCTCGATCTCGAGCCCGGTGTCGATGGCTGCATCGATCCCTTCGTCGATGGCCACCTTCGCTGCTCGCAGCGCCAGAGCCGGCCCACCGACGAACTGCCGAGCCCACTCGATGGCCGCGGGATAGACGTCCGCCGCCGGGTGCACAGCGTCGACCAAGCCGATGGCGAGTGCCTCCTCCGCGTTCACAAAACGACCGGTGTAGATGAGCTCCTTCGCCTTGGACGCACCCACGAGTCGCGTCAGCCGTTGCGTGCCGCCGGCGCCCGGCATGATCCCCAGCAGCATTTCCGGCTGGCCAAGCTTCGCGTCGTCGGCGGCGAACCGCGCGTCTGCCGTCAGCGCCACTTCGAGACCACCTCCCAATGCGAAGCCGGTGATGGCAGCGACGGTCGGCTTACCGATGGCGGCCAGCGCCTTGGTGAAGTTCTGGAGCAGATGCGAGTGCGCATCCATGTCGTCGAATGACATGTCCGCCATCTCTTTGACGTCGGCGCCAGCGGCGAACACCCGATCACCGCCGTAGAACACCACGGCTGCGACGTCATCGCGCGTATCGGCCTCACCGGCGACTTCGATCAGCTCGCGTTGGACCTGCGCATCAATGGCGTTCATCTTGGGACGGTCGAGGCGGATCGTGCCCACGCCACCGTCAACTTCCAGGCGGACGAACTCGTGCATGCGGCCGACGGTACCGCCCGGCACCGTGCCTGCGACGACTAGGTTTTCCTTGATGAACACCGCAACCGCGTGGAGTCCGTGGCGGACGGTCCTGACGTTCGGTTACGTCAGCTTGGCCGCCGACATGGTCTACGAGGGAATGCGATCGGCCTCAGGCCCGCTCCTACTTTCGCTCGGCGCGTCGGCCTTCGTGGTTGGTGTCGTCACCGGCGCGGGCGAGGCCGTCGCGCTCGGCCTGCGTCTCTTCAGCGGCCCGCTGGCCGATCGCACCGGCAGGCACTGGCAACTCACGGTGCAGGGATATGCGCTGACAGCCGTGAGCGTCCCGCTGCTGGCTCTCACACCATTCCTCGGGGCCTTCGGCCTCGCCGTGGCGAGCGCCCTGATCATTCTCGAACGCACCGGCAAGGCCATCAGGAGCCCCTCCAAATCCACGCTCCTCGCACGCATGGCCAAGCCCGTCGGGCGCGGCCGAGGCTTCGCCGTCCACAAGGCGCTCGACCAAGTTGGGGCCTTCGGCGGCCCGCTGCTGGTGGCCGCCCTCGCGACGGCAACGGGCCACCTGTGGGCCGGGTTCGCAAGCCTGGCCGTCCCGGGCGTCGCCACCATCGTCCTGCTGGCGCTGCTCCGGCGAGGTACCGACATCGACCAGCGCACCGAACCGGACACCGATCATCCCGCGACGCCCGATGCCCACACACTGCCGGGCGCGTTCTGGGCGTTTTCGGTCTCCTGCGGATTCTCCACGCTCGGCCTGATGACCTATGGCGTCATGTCGGTGCATCTCGTCGAGGCGCATCTCGTGGGCGCCGGCTTGGTCCCGATCGTCTATGCCGGCGCCATGGCGGTCCAGGCGGTGGCTGCACTCGGTTCAGGATTCGCCTATGACGCTGTCGGCCCTCGCGTCCTCTACCTCCTGCCATTTCTGGTCGCGAGTGTCCCGTTGCTGGTCTTCAGCAACGACCTGGTCACCGCCATGGCAGGCATCGGTCTGTGGGGATTGGCGACGGCGGTCCAGGATTCGACGGTCAAGGCCCTGGTGGCCGACCTTGTCCCAGCCGCCCGACTCGCCACCGCCTACGGGGTGTTCGCAACGGCTCAAGGCCTCGGCGCATTTGCCGGCGGCGCTCTCGCCGGCGGCCTGTATGCCCATCACCTCCTGGTGCTGATCGGCGTCATCGGCGTGCTGCAGGTCGCGTCGTTGGCGACAATCGTTGCCACGGTTCGCCGTGCTTGAATGCTGACGTGCTGTCCGACGGCGACATGGTTCTCGAACCGACGTCTGGGAACGAGGAATTCGATGGCTGGTCCGTCACCGTTGAATCGGAACGCCGTGGAACCGTCGCCCTTCGTCGTGAATCCAAGACCACCGCGTCCCTGCGCTGGAACATCGTCGATGCCGAAGGTCGGCACGACATGGGTGCGGCGATCCGTGCGCTTCAACTCGTCATCACCCATGCGACCCGCGATCAGGGTTACGCCAGGATCGAAGCCCGCATCCCCGTCGACGACCTCGCCGACATTCGCGCGGCATCGATTTGCGGGCTGCGCCGCGAGGGGATCACGCGGGGGGCAGCCAACGAGCCGGACCGGGCGCTGCTGGCTCGTCTCGCCGATGACCCGCCGGCCAACAGTCGCGAAGGATTCATCGCCCTGCTCAACGCCGGACTCCCGACCAAACGCATCATCGCCCAGGGGCTCCTGCGCGACGCCGACGGACGCGTCCTGCTGTGCCGTTTGACCTACAAGAGTGAATGGGATCTTCCCGGCGGCGTCGTCGAAGTCGGTGAGGCGCCGGCGGCTGGCCTGGTCCGTGAACTGACCGAAGAACTCGGCATCACCGTGGCCGTGCGCGGTCTCATCACGGTGAACTGGCTGCCAGCCTGGCGCGGTTGGGACGACGCCTGCGTCATGCTGTTCGATCTCGGCGTCGCCGATGCGTCCGTCATTGACACGATGACGCTGCAGCCGACTGAGATTGCCGGTGTTGAGTGGTGCGACGCAGCCGCCATCGATGAGCACGCGACGGCAGCCGCTCGGGAACTCTTGGCTGCGGTCAGGTCCGGCGAGATCGCGCCGTACCGCGAAGCCGGGCCGTCACCGAACGCCTAGCTGTTCGAGGGGCTCGCCGATGCCGTGGGCGACGCGCTGGGGAACGTCGGCAGCCCGCCCGGTAACGGCGATGCGCCCGGGAAGGGCTCGGCTGACGCTGTGGGAGCCGGGACCGGTGCCAATGCGGCATCGGCATCGGCGCTGACAACCCCGCCGAACTGGCCGAGGGCCCGCGGAGGGTCGTCGCCGCCCGGGACGTACAAGAGGACCTGGTGGTAGTACCGCAGCTTTCCGACCCCGGTGATGCCGTGTGCCAAGAAAGCCTGCTGCGGCGAACCAGGCGCCCACGAGACCTTGATTCCGGGTTGAACCTGATAGGTGTCGAGTCGCAGCAGCGTCACCCAGACCAGCGCGCCGCCGTCTTCGGTGCGCAAAGCCTGCTTGACCCGCTCCGCAGCCCACGTCTGGGTGACGGTCACTCCTTCCAGGCGGTTGGCGTCGTCGAACTCAGATCGCCTCTTCTTGATGAAGTCGTCGCGGGCAATGCCAGGCAATGCATCGGTCATGCTGCCGAGTGCGTCCGCGTAGGCCGTCGCCGCACCTTGGGGCGACTTGATCATGCCGCGACCATCGTTCGCGGCCACCCGAAAAACCCGACCGTGACGGTCGTGCCGCAGACCAGGAAGCTGGGTGGACGGGAGGGTTTGCGGCGCCGCAACGAGCAGCCACGGCTCGGTTGGCGTGTGCCTCTCGAAGATCTGCACGACGTCGACGCGCGCCGCCGGATCAAAGGCAGTGACCATGAACCACAGCGGGTAACGGGAGAAAACCGGCGTCTCGATCGAGCTGACCTGCAGGTTGCGGTTGTCTTCGCTTTCGCTTCGCGAGAGCCGCTGGGAAACCTCGAAGGATCCGGAGTCGATCGCCAGCATCGGCCCGCTCTCGACAATTGACAGCGGCTTGGGGTCGAGAAGGCCGATCGCGGCATTGCGGACTTCGCGGTAGTGATCGAGGATCGCCGCGACGTCTGACTTGTCGGCTATTTGCTCAAGCCGGACGTCGCGGCGGGGGTGCGGCACGAGTCCGCATCCCGACAGCGCCAGCGCTGCGGCGGCGGCCAGCACGATGCGCCTCATGAATTGTCCTGATCGTCGTCGTCGAACAACTCGAACTCGTGAAGTTCGTGAGCGCCGACCTCGTGCTCGACGCCGTGTTCATCGATCCAGAAGTACGTGACGTCGTCGTCTCGGGTCGGCCCCGACGACGGTGGCCCCGGAGTTGGCTCGACGTGTTCGACATGCTCGACATGCTCACCGACGACTTCATACGCGGCCGCCTCCTCGGCGGTGATCTCGTGCTCGATTCCCTGATCATCGACGTAGACGTACACAGTTTCGTGTTCGTCATGATCGCCGTCGTCACGGCCGCCGGCGTGCTTTGGCCAGGCCGGGATCAGTTCAGTCGGACTCTCGTCGCCCGCCCAGTCAGGCTGCGATGGCGATTCGTCGTCGACTTCGTCGTCTTCTTCCCAAATCGTCTCGCCTCGCCGCGCCAGCCTCCCTGCCCAAGCCATTCCCAGGCCGCCAAGCAACAGACCGATCCCCTTGAAGAACCCGCCCCGCAGGCCGTACGCGAACGTGACCTGCAGCCCGCGCAGGTTCGATGAGCCAACCGCGAGGACGACGGCCGAGACCGTCTCGTCCGGCAACTGCGTCTTGATGACCGCTCCCCCGAGCCCGGCGGCGTGGGCACGCCACCAGTCGAGAGCCGTCGGTGCCGCCGGAAGGGCCTTGCGGCCCTCGATCGTACGTGTGCGCACGCTCCACGGAATGGTGAACTTGGTGACTTCAAGTCGCTGCACGCCCTTGAGATAAGCCTGCACGTCGACGCTGTTCGCAACGCCGACGAAGACCGGTTTGTTTGCCGGAACCTCAGCGAGAATCTCGACCGACACGTTCTCCCACGAGATCACTTTGGGCGCAGTCACGACCGCGATGCCGTCGGTGTCGATGGCATGCGGGCCGGTCTTGAACCGGCCGTCGGGGCCGAGGACGGCCATGATGGCGAGGCCAAGCACCGCGACGACGAGGCCCACAGCCATGAGGGCGGTGCCGATCGCCTTCTTCTGCATGCTCACCTTCGCGGTCGTTTGGAACGACGCTAGAACAGCGCTGAGGCCAGGGCCCGACGTGCCTGGGCGACACGCGGGTCGGAAGCGCCGACGACCGTGAAGAGCTCGACCAACCGCACGCGAACCTGCTCCCGATCGTCGCCATCCAGACGCCGGATGAGATCGATCAGTCGGCCGAAGGCGTCGTCAACATGGCCACCGGAGACGTCGAGGTCGGCGACCAGCAACTGCGCGTCGATGTCGTCGGGCGCCTCCGCCGCAGCCGCACGCGCCTCTTCCAGGTCGGCGTCGCGGGTGCGCGCCATGAGCCGAACGCCGGCCAAGCGCTCAGAGATTTCGGCGTCTGCCGGATTCTGCGTCTGGAGCTTCTCGTACTCCGCGACGGCCGTGTCGAGGTCGCCCGCGCCGAGCGCTTCGTCGGCGGCCGCGAAGCGTGGGTCTGGCTCGTCTGATTCGGCAAGAGGTTCGACCGTTCCGGTCGGCTCTGCCCGCCCCGTGACACCGCTTTGAACCGCCGCGGTGATGAGTTGATCGAAGTAGCGCTGGACTTCTTCCTCGTCGACGGTTCCCTGGAAGAGAGGGACTGGTTGGCCATTGAGGATGGCGACGACCAGCGGGACGGCCTTGGCACCCAGCGCTTGGGCGATTGACGGGTTGGCGTCGACGTCCACACGAGCCAGAAGCAATCGTCCCTCGTGGGAATCCACCGCCCGGGCGAGGATGTCATTGAACGACTGACTCTGAGGCGAGCGCGGAGACCACAACGACAGCACGACGACGTAGCGCATCGAAGCCTGGATGACATCGGTCTGGAAGTTCTGCTCGGTGACGTCGACTGACCAAGCTCCCCCGGCTGCGTCTCCACCTGTCAGGCCGGACAGGTCGACAGCACCGGGTCGCGAAAAGTCCATGCGGTCATCCTAGAAGGGGCTACCGACCGCCGCCGGACAGGTCGACAAGCGCCTGAGCGGCAGCGAAGGGGTCGAGATCACCTGCCTCGACCTGCGCGGCAAGATCGTCGATTCCCTCCGATTCGGACTCGAACTGGCGCTGGACCGACGCCAACGCCAAGGCCTCGATCTCGCGCCGCGCCCGCGCCGTCCGGCGGGCCTTCAACTCTCCCGACGTCTCCAGGTACGACAGGTGGTTGGCGATCTCGTCAGCCACGTCGTCGACTCCCTCGCCCTTCGTGGCGACCGTCAGCACGATCGGCGGCTTCCATTCTTCCTCGGGCCGCATGCCGATCATCGTGCGCAACTCGCGACGAGTGGTGTTGGCGCCATCGCGATCGGCCTTGTTGATGACGAAGATGTCGCCGATCTCGAGGATCCCGGCCTTTGCCGCCTGGATGCCGTCGCCCATGCCCGGCGCCAGGAGTACGACGGTGGTGTCGGCGACGCTGGCCACCTCGATTTCGGACTGCCCAACACCGACTGTCTCAACGAGGATGACGTCACAGCCGGCGGCGTCGAGAACGCGGAGGGCTTGGGGCGCGGCGCCCGCGAGACCACCCAAGTGTCCCCGACTGGCCATCGAGCGGATGAAGACGCCCTCATCCGTGTCGTGCGTGGACATCCTTACGCGGTCGCCGAGCAGCGCGCCGCCGGAGAACGGTGAGGACGGGTCGATGGCCAGCACCGCCACGCGCTTGTCTTGGCGCCGAAGCGCCTCGACGAGTGCAGACGTCGAGGTCGACTTGCCGACGCCCGGAGAGCCAGTCAAGCCGACGACGTGAGCATGCCCGGTGTGCGACGCGACGGCAGCACTGACATCAGGAAGAGCGGGTGAATCGTCCTCGACCAGCGAGATGAGACGCGCAACCGCTGCCGCTTCTCCTCGTCGCGCACGCGCGACGAGGTCGGGGACGTCCGGGACCCTTGCCACTCAGCCCTGCGAGGGCACGCGCACGATCAGGGCGTCGCCTTGGCCGCCGCCGCCACACAGCGCGGCCGCGCCGACACCGCCGCCCCGACGCTTCAGCTCGAGAGCAAGGTGCAGCACGACCCGCGTACCCGACATTCCGACGGGGTGACCCAGTGCGATGGCACCGCCATTGACGTTGACTTTGTCTTCGGAGATGCCGAGCTCCCGAGCCGACGCGATGCCGACCGCGGCGAACGCCTCGTTGAACTCGACAAGGTCGAGATCCGCCGCCGAGAGACCTTCCTTGGCGAGAGCCTTGGCCGTGGCGTTTGCCGGCTGCAACTGAAGCGACGAGTCTGGGCCGGCCACGCTGCCGTGCGCACCGATCTCGGCGAGCCACTCCAGGCCGAGCTCCTCGGCCTTCTCCTTGCTCATGACAACCACGGCTGCGGCGCCGTCGGAGATCTGCGACGCCGAACCGGCCGTGATCGTGCCGTCCTTGCTGACGGGGCGCAGGCCGGCAAGCGATTCGGCGGTCGTGTCGCCGCGAACACCCTCGTCTTCGCCGACCACGATTTCGCCCTTGCGCGACGCAATCGTCACCGGAACGATCTCGTCGTCGAACACGCCATTCTTCTGGGCGAGCGCGGCACGCTGATGCGACTGGGCCGAAAAGGCGTCCTGCTCTTCTCGCGTGAACTTGTCCTTGGTCGCGTTGCAGGCATCGGTCAGGTTGATCATCGCCTGCTTGGTGAGTTGGTCGTACAGCGCGTCGTAGGCCATCGAGTCGATCATCGAAACATCGCCGTACTTGAAGCCCTCACGTGACTTCGGCAGCAGGTGGGGAGCGTTGGTCATCGATTCCATACCGCCGGCCACGACGATCTCAACCTCGCCGGCCCGGATCAACTGGTCGGCCAATGCGATCGCATTGAGGCCCGACAGGCACACCTTGTTGATCGTGATGGTTGGGACATTCATAGGAATTCCGGCACCGACGCTCGCTGAGCGCGCCGGGTTCTGACCCGCGCCGGCCTGGATGACCTGGCCCATGATCACGTAGTCAACCTGCTCACCGGATACGCCGGCCTTCTCCAGAGCCCCCTTGATGGCGATGGCGCCGAGCTCGGCGGCCGAGAGGCTCGTCAGGCCGCCCAACAGGCGACCGATCGGAGTGCGGGCTCCGGCGACAATGACTGAGGTCATGGGGGTGCTCCTTGCAAAACTGGGATTGCGTCAACCCTACTCGGACGTAGTGGTTGCCGTGAGCGAGTGTAGTACACATCACGTCCGATCGGTCGTAAAGACTGAGACGGGCGGTGGATCCACCGCGCTGGCGCGCCGAAATTGCCGAGCCGTAGGCTCGGAGGCATGCCCGACGCCCTCGTTCCCGACCATCTGCTGCTCGCCATCGACCACGTCGGCATCGCGGTGCCAGATCTCGATGATGCGCTGGAGTTCTACGCGGACACGTTCGGGTTGCACTCCGTCCACGAGGAGGTCAACGAGGAGCAGGGCGTACGGGAGGCGATGCTGGCGGTGGGCGACTCCGGCTCGTGCATCCAGTTGCTCGCCCCGCTCAGCGAGGATTCGACCATCGCCAAGTTCCTCGAACGCAACGGCCAAGGCATCCAGCAGCTCGCGTACCGCGTAGGCGACATCGATGCGGTGTCCGAGACCTTGCGCGAACGCGGCGTGCGCCTGCTCTATGACGCACCGAAGAACGGCACTGCCGGCAGTCGAGTCAACTTCGTCCACCCCAAAGACGCCGGCGGAGTTCTGGTCGAACTCGTGGAGCCCGGCGCAAGCCACTGACGTACGATCGACCGGATCTTCCCGACCACCGGAGGCCCCCGTGACCATCGAGACCATTCGCGACGCGATTCTTGCCGGCGACACCTCCAGCGACGACTTCGCCAACATCGAGATTCCCGACCACTACGCAGCGGCCACCGTCCACAAGGACGAGATCGACATGTTCGAGGGCATCCCCAGCAAGGAGAAGGATCCCCGCAAGTCGCTGCACGTTGAGGAAGTCGCTCTCCCCGATCTGGGTCCCGGCGAAGCGCTGGTCGCCGTCATGGCCTCAGCCATCAACTACAACACCGTCTGGACGTCGATCTTCGAACCCGTGCCGACGTTCGGGTTCCTTGAGCGCTACGGCCGCCTCTCCGACCTGACGAAGCGGCACGACCTGCCGTATCACATCGTGGGCTCCGACCTTGCCGGCGTCGTGCTGCAGGTGGGCCCGGGAGTCAGCAAGTGGAAGCCAGGCCAGGAAGTCGTCGCACACTGTCTTTCCGTCGAGCTCGAGAGCGCCGACGGGCACAACGACACGATGATGGATCCCGAACAACGGATCTGGGGCTTCGAAACGAACTTCGGTGGGCTCGCCCAGATCGCCCTGGTCAAGGCCAATCAACTGATGCCCAAGCCAGGCCACCTCACGTGGGAGGAGGCGGCGTCGCCGGGCTTGGTCAACTGCACGGCCTACCGCCAGTTGGTCTCCAAGAACGGTGGCGCGATGAAGCAGGGCGACAACGTCCTGATTTGGGGTGCCTCGGGTGGCTTGGGTGGCTTCGCCACGCAGTACGCCCTCAACGGCGGAGCCACTCCCGTGTGCGTCGTGTCGAATGAGGAGAAGGCCAAGATCGTCCGCAGCATGGGCGCCGACCTGGTGATCAACCGATCTGAGGAGAACTACCAGTTCTGGAACGAAGACGGCACGAAACAGAACCCCAAGGAGTGGCAGCGGTTCGGCAAGACGATCCGTGAGCTCACCGGCGGCGAAGACATCGACATCGTCTTCGAGCATCCCGGACGCGAGACGTTTGGGGCATCGGTGTACGTGACGCGCAAGGGCGGCACCATCACCACCTGCGCATCGACGTCGGGCTACATGCACGAGTACGACAACCGCTATCTCTGGATGAACCTAAAGCGGATCATCTCCAGCCACTTCGCCAACTACCGCGAATCGTGGGAGGCCAACCGCCTCATCGCCAAGGGCGCGATTCACCCGACGCTGTCCCGGACGTACGCGCTGGAGGACGTCGGCCAGGCGGCTCTCGACGTGCATCAGAACAAGCACCAAGGCAAGGTCGGCGTGCTCACGCTCGCCCCACAAGAGGGTCTCGGAGTTCGCGACGAGGAGTTTCGCGCCCAGCACATCGACGCAATCAACCGCTTCCGCGGCATCTAGTCCGGCGATGCGCTGAGCAGCAGTTTTGGCGTCCAGAGAGCCGAGTAGAGTGGTGCCCTACGCGCCAAATCCAGGGGGAGCCAGCATGTCCGACCAGTCCGGATCAATCTTCGACGCCGCCAAGGGAACTGCGGCCTTCCCGGTTGCTCGCCGGGGCGGCTACGACCCGAACGCCGTCCACGCATGGGCGCGCAACCAGGAGGCCGAACTGGCCCGCGCAGGCGACCAGATCGCCGAATTCCGATCCGAACGCAAATCGCTCCAGGCCAAGATCGCAGAGCTCACCGAGCAGTTGGAGTCGATCGGACGTCCGACGTACGCGTCTCTCGGCGGCCACGCCGCCCAACTTCTGAAGATGTCGGAGCAAGAGGCAGCCGACGTCCGCGCCCGCGCCCAGCGCGAAGCGACCGACCTTGTCGAGAACGCGCGCGAAGAAGCCGACGCCATTCGCTCTGCAGCGGCCAAGGAGTCCGAAGATCTGCGAGCCAGTGCGCTCGCCGAAGTCGACGAACGGAAGAAGACCCTCGCTGAGCAGACGGCGGCCGCGCAAGCGGAGGCCATCGCCCAAGCCGAGGACATCCGAGCTCAGGCCGAGCGCGAAGCTGCCCAGATCACGCTGGCCGCCGAGCAGGAGGCAGCTGCAGCACGTCAAGGCGCCCAGCGCGACGTCGAGCAGGCTCGGGCCTCGGCCGACCGGGAGGTCACCGAAGCTCGTCGGGTGCTCGCTGTCGAAAAGGAACGCCTGGCCCGCGAAGCCACCGATGCCCACGCTGCGGCCGTCGACCAGACATCGAAGCTGGTAGCGGATGCCGAGGCACGCGCCGCCGCTGCCGACGCCCGCGCTCGAGAAGCGCAAGCTCAGGCTGCGTCAGCCCGCGAGGCGGCAGGTGAAGAAGCCGCTCGCATCGTCGAGGCGGCACAGGCCCAAGCCGAGTCGATCGTTGCCCAGGCCAAGACGGAAGCCGATCACCACCGCGCCACCGCCTCAACCGACCTTGAGCGGGCAACGCGGCACCTGCGCGGCGAAGTCGAAGACCTGCAGGAACGGCGAGCGGCCATCCTCGCTCAACTCGGCCAGATTCGCGACATTGTCGGTGGAGTGGCCAGCGATGCCGCTGACGAAGCGGGCGAAGTCGAGTCTGAGCCCGAGATCGAAGACGTCATTGAGGTCGTCGAACTGGCCGAGCCCGTCGAGGCGGTCGAGGAGCCCGTCCAGTAACTCCTACCCGTAGGCGGAGGGATCGGCGCGATCCATGGGTCCGTCCCAGGTGCGCGGCAACGGCACTACGACGTCCGGAGCGAGGCGCGCGACGATCTCATCCAGCGCGCGCTCGGTGTTGCCGACCCACAGGTGTTTCGCCCCATCCACCGCAATGACCTCGGCTTGCGGGATTGCGGCGAACCGCTTGCGCGCCGCCGGCGGCTGAAGGTAATCGTCGTGTTCTGGAATGAGCGCGACGACAGGCTTGCCCGACTCCGCCCATGCCGTGAGGTGCTCCGGCTGGGCGAACCGCAGGGGTGGCGACAGCAGAATCACACCGTCAATGCCCGGGTCCAGACCGTGCATGAGCGCCAAGTCTGTTCCGAACGACCACCCAACCAACCAGATGTGCGGCAGATCGCTGAACTCCGCGTACTCGATGGCCGCTGCGACATCGAATCGCTCCCCCGCCGCGTCGTCGAATACGCCTTCGCTCGTGCCCTGCACGCTCGACGTGCCCCGCGTGTTGAACCGCAGCACGGCGATCCCAGCGAGGGCCGGGAGCCGGTAGGACGCCTTGCGAAACAGATGGCTGTCCATCATCCCGCCATGAGTGGGCAGCGGATGCAGGCAGACCATGGTGGACACGGGCTCGCGGTCGGGCGGCAGGGCGAGTTCGCCGACAAGTTTCAGCCCGTCAGCCGTGTCGAGCGTGATCGGTTCGCGCCGGGCGGGGAGAACGGAGTTGCCACGAATCTCTTCGGCCATCAGGTCTTCCTCTCCCAACACGCTCTGTGCCAATGCCGCCGCTCATCCAATGCGTCGGCGCTGAGCAGCGCCTTTTCGACCGGCCAGACGACTACGTGTGGGGTGGCGACCGGAATCGGCCGATGGCAGCCCGGGCACGTATAGGTCTTCGTCGATGCTGCCCCGGTGATGGGCCGGACGTGCCACTGGCCGTCGTGCTTGTCCACGATCCGCAACATGTCGAAAGGATGTGGTCGAGGACGACGAGCACGGCGTCGAGGCACACAGCCACGCTATCGCCGTAAGCGCTGCACAAGCGATCTGGCTTTGCCAGTCGCGTTGGCATCGAAAAGGTTGCTTGGGCTGTCGGCGGTCGCCACGGGGCGACTGCCGCCGACGAGTTCAGTACGAGTGGAACCCCTGCTTGGTCTTGCGACCAAGCTTGCCTTCGTCGACGAGTTGGACCAAGGTCGGCGCGGGTTCCCAACCCGGGTGGCCGAACTGACCGACGAGCGTCCGTTCGATGGCCAAGGACACGTCGTTTCCGACCACGTCGAGCAACTCGAACGGACCCATGGGAAGCTCGGCGCCCTTCATCGCAGCGTCGATCTCCTCGAGCGAACCGCCCCCGGCCTCGTGCAACTTGATGGCGTCGTTGAGGTAAGGGAACAGCAGCGCATTCACGATGAAGCCCGCCCGGTCGCTGCACGACACTGGGTGCTTGCCGACGCTGAGGCTCAGCGCCTTGGCTGTTTCGGACACGTCCGGCTTGGTCGACTCGGCCGAGACGACTTCGACGAGCTTCATGACGGGCGCCGGGTTGAAGAAGTGAATACCGATGACGTCGCCCGGGCGGCTGGTGACTTCGGCAAGTTCGGCGATCGACAGCGAAGACGTCGTCGTGGCCAGGATCGCCCCGGGCTTGGCGATGCGATCGAGGTCGGCAAAGAGCTCCTTCTTGATGTCGAGGTCTTCGGCAATCGCCTCGAGGATGAGGTCGGCATCGGCGAGGGACTCACGCTCGGTGGAACCCGTGAGCCGACCCAGCACATTCGACTTGCCGTCTTCGTCGAGCTTGCCCCGTTCGACCGCACGGTCGAGGTTCTTGGTGATGTAGGAGACGACGCCGTCGAGCTTCTCCTGCGACCGGCCCACGAAGACGACGCCGTAGCCGGCCTGCGCGAACACCTGGGCGATGCCGGATGCCATCGTGCCGGTGCCGACGACGCCGACTGTCTCGATGTCACGGCGCAACTGCGGTTCACTGCCCTCGGGAGTGGCCCCGACGTCCGCGAGATTCGACAGCGCCGGCGCGGGGTCGTGCAGCGGGTCTGCGGTCTCTGCGTGGAGCTCCTGCAGGCCGTTGATCACCGTCTCCGGGCCGAGTGCGTCGATCAACATCAGCGGCCCGACCGGGTAACCGCACCCGAAACGCATGGCGGCATCGATGTCGTCGCGCGTCGCATAACCGCTGGCCAGCATGGTGGCCGCGTGGTTGAGGTACGGGAAAAGCAGGGTGCGCGCGATCTCGGCACCACGATCCTCGGCGGTCAGACGCTCGACGATCTCGGACATGTGGTGAGCTCCTTCGGTGGACAGTCGTGACAGACTATCGCCACCCCTCCAGCACAGATGTGGGAGACCTGTGAGACATCGCCCCAGAGATTGCGCCGTCCGGTTCTTGTTGGCCCTGACCGTCATCCCGGCCCTTGCTGTCGGTGGCTGTGCCCAGGTTCGCGAACTGATCGGCACGCCGGCCACGCCAACCGCTGAGCCCACTGTCCACATCATCACGCCCAGCACATCGCCGACGGTTCCGTCGAGCATCAAGACGGCGGCCGACGTCGTGGGCACGTGGAGTGATCCCAAGGCCCAGTGGACCGTGCACTTCGCCGCCAACGGCAACTATGTGGAGGATTTTGAGGGCGTCTCCGGGTTCCGAAACGGTACGTACAAGGTGCACAACGATCGGGTTTTCCTGGTCGGCGCCGACGGTGAAGCCGACACCGGCCAGATCACCGGCGAGACCATCGTCTTCCAGTTGGGCACGCTGACGCGGGTCGGTGGTTGATGCGGCTCGTCGTCGCGCGTTGTCAGGTCGACTACACCGGACGGCTGGCGGCACATCTGCCGCTGGCCCTCCGCCTGATCATGGTGAAGTCAGACGGTTCGGTGCTGGTCCACGCCGACGGCGGGTCCTACAAGCCCCTCAACTGGATGAGCCCGCCGTGTGCACTCCGCGAAACCGAAGAAGACGGCGCGATCGTCTGGACGGTCACGGCAGCCAAGTCCGACGACACCTTGCGCATCCTGCTCGACGAGGTGCTGCATGACTCCGATCACGAACTCGGCCTCGATCCGGGTCTTCAGAAGGACGGCGTCGAGAAGCACCTACAGGAGTTGCTGGCCGAGCACACCGACGCCCTCGGCGACGGCCTGAGTCTCGTCCGCCGCGAGTACATGACCGCCATCGGGCCCGTCGACCTGCTGTGTCGAGAAGACCGTGGCTCGGTCGCCGTGGAGATCAAGCGGCGGGGAGAGATCGACGGGGTGGAGCAACTGACTCGCTACCTCGACCTGATGAACCGCGACCCTCAACTACGGCCCGTGCGCGGCATCTTCGCCGCACAGGAGATCAAGCCTCAGGCCCGCACTCTGGCCGAAGACCGCGGCATCCAATGCATCGTCCTGGACTACGACGCGCTCCGCGGGCTGGATGATCCCAGCCTGCGGTTGTTCTGAGAGCGTTCTGTCAGACCGTCGACGTAGTATCGAGCTACCGTTCGTTAGTCGTTGGAGGATCGTGGCGCAAGCTCCGGCTCGTGTAGTAGCTCCGACGTCTGCGCTCGCCGATCGGCTGGCGCGGCTGGAAGCGGAGTTGGACGGAATTGACGTCTCCTCCTATGCCGGACAGTCCCCAGCCGAGGCCCGGGCGACGGCTGCCCGGTTGCGACGCATCCAGTCCCGGCTGGCGGCCCACGTCGGTGCGGCGGTGCGAGCTGTGGAGGCATTGGTCGAGACCCGTTCGGCCCCGCAGTTGCTGGCTCGCGATTTCGGAAATGATCCGCGGGCGGCGTCGAGAGAGTTGCGCCAGGCAGGTCTGGTGAGCGAATCAGGCTTGGCTGAGCGGGCAGCTGCCAGCGGTTCGATCTCGCACCTTCATGCCGCAGTGATCGGGCGCTCGCTGCGCGACATGCCCTCGCAGACCACCCAAGATCAGCGAGCGTTCGCCGAACGTGCACTACTGCGCGACGCACAGCGCCTCTCGCCAAAAGACCTGGAGATTCGGGGTCGGCGCATCACCGACCAGTTCAAGACCGAAGCCGAGGTCGACGTCGATGAGGATGCGCTCTTGCGTCGACGTGAGGCCATGGCGAGAGCCAACACGATGCTGTCGATGTGGGACCGGCGCGACGGCCTGTGGGAGGGCCGCTTCCGCCTCCCCGAGCTACACGGGCGCATTCTCAAGACGATGATCGACGCCTATGCCGCTCCACGCAGGTCGCACTTGGATCAGACCGCGGATCCCTTCGAGACGTTGGATCACAAGCAGGGCAGGGCTTTCTGTCAGATCCTCGAACACATTCCCGTCGACCGTTTGCCCACCAGCGGCGGAACTCCCGTGCAGATCGTCGTCACCATCGACGAATCCAAACTTCGGTCCGAGGTGGCCGCAGCTACCCTGACCACCGGCGAACGCATCAGTGCCGGCGAACTCCGGCGGTTGGCCGTGATGCAAGGGATCCTGCCCGCGGTGTTGGGCGGCGAGAGCATTCCTGTCGACCTCGGACGATCGCAACGACTCTTCAGCAAGGCCCAACGAGAGGCGCTCGCCGTCATGGACGGCGGATGCGTCAGCCCCGGCTGCGACCGACCACCCTCGTGGTGCGAGGCGAACCACCTCGACCCTTGGGAGTCCGGTGGGCACACCAACCTCGACAACGCAGTCCTCTTGTGTTCAGGCCACCATCACCAGGCCCATCAGGAAGGTTGGAAGTTCAGACGCGCGAATGGCGTCGCCCATGTCGATCGCGGGCGGGGCTGGGAATGCAACCACCGATTCCGGGCGTGAGCCCACCCGCTAAACCAGATCCAGTGCTTTGAGCACCGGTAACAGCTGGTTCCACCGACCGATCTCGCAGCCATTCGACTGACTGAACGCGGCGTCGACCAGATCTTCCTCGAAGGTTCCGCGGACGGTGGCCGTGGCCGGTCCGCCATAGATCATCGTGCAGACACGGTCGTCGGGAATGGGTCGGAAGATTTTCGGGGCCACGACGTCGAGTGCTGCGCAGACATCCCGTTCGTGGGACGTGCGGCCGGGGCAGATCAGAACCTTCGACTTCTCTGGCGACTTGGGGGTCTTCATCACGTCGATCGTCACGTGTGCGATCAGTTCGTCCGGCTCCTCGGATGCGGAGCAGGCAGCGACAAGCAGTGGGGTCACAGGGCGATGAGAGCGAGACCGGTAGCGGTCCCGAAAGGGGTTCGCCTCACGCCGGATCCAGCTCGTTCGCGCGGCGGATCTCGTCGACGATGCGGTTCATGACCTGCGTCATGTCGAAATCCTTCGGCGTGAACACCGCGGCAACGCCTTGGGCTTCGAGGGCTTCGGCGTCGGACTCGGGGATGATGCCGCCAACGATCACCGGGACGTCGCCCAAGCCCGCCTCCTTGAGACCGTCGAGCACCTCGGGCACGAGTTCCATGTGCGACCCAGACAGGATCGACAAGCCGACACAGTGGACGTCTTCGGCGACGGCGGCCGCGACGATCTGCTCGGGCGTGAGTCGAATGCCCTGGTAGATGACCTCGAACCCGGCATCACGGGCCCGGACGGCGATCTGCTCGGCACCGTTGCTGTGACCATCGAGTCCGGGTTTGCCGACCAGGAGGCGCAAGCGCGAACCAAGCTCCTTGCCCGTCCCTGTCACCCGATGACGCACGGCAGCCAGAGCCTCACCTGCCTCAGCCACACCGACCGCCCCACTCACACCGGTTGGTGCACGGTACTCGCCGAAGACCTCGCGCAACGCTCCGGCCCACTCCCCTACGGTCGCGCCCGCACGAACCGCCTGCAAGGTCGCCTCCATCAGGTTGGCGTCGGTCTTGGCCTCGGAGCGCAGACGGTCGAGTGCTTCTTCGACCTCAGCCGCGTTGCGCTGTAAACGCCATTCCTCGATGTCGGCGATGGCAGCGCGTTCGGCTTCGGGGTCCGCGGTCTGGATGGCCTCATGGAGATTCTCGGTGAGCGGCGAAGGCTCGGTTTCGGTGTAGCAGTTGACTCCTACGACTTTCAGTTCGCCGTTCTCGATCTTGGCCCGACGCTCGGAGTGCGATGCGACGAGCTCGCCCTTCATGTAGCCGGACTCGACGGCCGAAACGGCGCCGCCCATGGCCTGGACGCGGTCGATTTCGGCTTTCGCACCTTCCACCAGTTCGGCGACCTTCGCGTTGATGACGTGCGAGCCCTCGAAGATGTCTTCGTATTCGAGCAGGTCAGATTCGTAGGCGAGCACCTGCTGCAGTCGTAGCGACCACTGTTGGTCCCACGGACGCGGCAAGCCGAGGGCCTCGTTCCACGCCGGCAACTGGATCGCGCGCGCTCGCGCATTCTTGCTCAGCGTGACGCCGAGCATCTCGAGCACGATGCGTTGGATGTTGTTTTCAGGTTGGGCCTCGGTGAGACCGAGCGAATTAACCTGGACGCCGTATCGCAGTCGACGCATCTTGGGGTCTTGCACGCCATAGCGATGGAGCGTGATCCACTCCCACATTTCAGCGAAGGCCCGCATCTTGCAGGTTTCTTCGATGAAGCGCACGCCCGCATTGACGAAGAACGAAATGCGTCCGACGACCTTCTCGAAATCGGCGTCATCGACCTGACCGGACGCTTTGACCGCGTCGAGCACCGCGATGGCCGTGCACAGGGCGTAGGCGAGCTCCTGCACCGGCGTCGCGCCAGCCTCCTGCAGGTGGTAG
>Ga0081455_10000781_pt1 | contig 40919 bp, 46 predicted proteins | sample TabmetS3T2R1_FD_70207 | JGI IMG/M metagenome (GOLD analysis project Ga0081455, IMG submission 70207) | Tabebuia heterophylla rhizosphere microbial communities from the University of Puerto Rico - S3T2R1 | ecosystem: Host-associated > Plants > Roots > Rhizosphere ... | reverse complement strand
AACAGCAGGGCGAATGGAAGGTGGTTGCATCACAAATAACCCCAGTCTTAGAGAAATAATCGTTAACGATCGTAAACATTCCTTATGAGCAAATTCACAATGGGTTGCATGGTGTTCCTCGCAATCCTGCTTTTTATTGTGGTCATCGCGGCCGTCGCCCTGGGCGGCAGCTATAATCGGCTCGTCCGTTTGCAGCAAACCGTCGATCAAAGCTGGGCGCAGGTACAAAACGTCTATCAGCGGCGCGCAGATTTGATTCCGAATCTAGTGAACACAGTGTCGGGCGCGGCGAATTTCGAAAAATCAACGCTCACCGAAGTGACAAATGCGCGAGCCAGCGTTGGCCGTGTGCAACTTGACCCGAACAAGGCGCCTACCGATGCCGCGCAACTCGAACAATTCCAGGCTGCACAGGGACAATTGAGCAACGCGCTCTCGCGTCTGCTTGTGGTTGTAGAGCGATATCCAGAGTTAAAAGCTAATCAGAATTTTGTTGGTCTGCAGGCGCAGCTGGAAGGCACGGAAAACCGGATCTCGGTGGAGCGAGGTAACTTCAACACGGCGGTGCAAGACTACAACGTGGCTGTGCGCAGTTTCCCGACAAATTTGATTGCAGGAATGCTCGGTTTTCCGCCGCGACCATTTTTCACAGCGCAGGCGGGCGCGGAAAAGCCACCGCCTGTGCAATTTAATTTTGGCCCTGCGCCGACACCGGCTGCGAATTCGAATCAGGGTCCTGCGCCGACGCCTGCGACTGCTACGTCGCCATAAGGTGATTCTCAATTGTGCTGGAGCCGCGGGTGTGTCGCCTGCGAGATTGCAACTGACACGTCTGCCACTACAGATTCTCCCGTGAAAAAAATGGCGCGTTGCATCGCGGTGTACGCCGCGTTGCTGGGAATTCATTTACAAGCTGCTGAAGTCATTCCACCAAAACCCGACCGGTATTTCAACGATTACGCCGGGGTTGTTTCCCAAGAAGCTGCGCGGCGTTTTAACGAACAGCTTGCCCAGTTTGAGCGCGAAACTTCGGATCAGGTCGTGGTTGCGATCTTTCCGAAGATGCAGAGCGACTCCGATATCGCTGATTACACGCAGCGTGTCGCCCAGTCCTGGGGCGTCGGCCAAAAAGAACAGCGCAATGGGGTCGTCCTTTTTGTGTTCGTTCAGGACCGCAAGATGTTTATCCAGGTTGGTTACGGTTTGGAGGGCGCTCTGCCCGACATCACCGCGTTCGACATCACTGAATACAAAATCAAGCCGCGTTTTCGTAATGGCGATTACGAAGGTGGGATTGCGGCGGGAATCGATTCGATCTTCAAGGCGATCCGCGGCGAATACAAAGGATCGGGAAAGACTGTTGCCGAACAACGTCGCGGGGGCGGCGCATCGGGTATCTGGCCTTTCATCATTTTTGTGATCGTGCTGATCGTTATTTCGAGATTGATACGGCGACTTGGTGGGTGGGGCTATTCATCCCGGGGCGGCGGTCCTGTGTTCTTCCCGACGGGGGGCGGCGGCGGTGGTTGGTCTTCAGGCGGCGGCGGTGGTGGAGGGTTTAGCGGATTCGGCGGTGGCGGCGGTAGTTTCGGCGGCGGCGGCGCGGGCTCGAGCTGGTGAAAGAAATGCGAACCAAGGAATTTCTCAGCGAGCTTGAGCACGACCGAATCGTTCTAGCGATTCGCGATGCTGAATCAAGAACCTCTGGCGAGATTCGCGTCTTCGTTCAGCGCGGCAAGTTGAATGCCGATCCAGTCATCGTTGCACAGAAAAAGTTTCAACGTCTCGGAATGCACAAAACTCGCGAGCGCAATGCTGTGCTCATTTTCGTAGCGCCGCGCGCACACAAGTTCGCCGTTGTTGGTGACAAGGCGATTCACGAGAGGTGCGGCGAACAATTCTGGCGGCGCGTTGTGGAGGCAATGCGCGTTCATTTTCAGAATGAAAAATTCAGCCACGCGCTTACGGAAGCGATTAACGAAGTGGGTAAAGTGCTGGCCGCGCACTTTCCGAGAACATCAGTAAACCCAAATGAATTACCGGACGAAATTATTGAAGGCTGACAGTGACTGATTTCAAGGTGGACTGACACTCGGCTGAGGAGGGACGATGTTGGCATGGCGCGCGATTTCCTGCCACTTTCCGTCTTGTTTCATCCAGACGGCTGTGAACCGGAGATTTTCGCTTGTGCCGGCGTTTGGCATCTTGCCGCCCCAGACGACGGTTTCTCGGCCAGCCGCGATCACGATATCCCCGTAGACCCGTAGATATTCAATTTGCCGGTCGAAGGAAGTGATGACGAGAAATCCCGAATCGACCATTCCTAAGACCTGCTGTTTCGTAACAAACTTGTTCAGCGGATTAGTCACGACGAAATCGTCCGACCATAGACGCGCCATTTCTGCACGGTCATTCTTCAAAAACGCATTGACCTCTTCTGCACTCAGTCGCCGAACATCATTTTCAGCGGCGTCGGTACCTGTATTCGCAGACATTGTGCTACCAGCAGCGAATTGGAGAAGCGTCAAGGTGATGTAAAGCGCAAGGATTTTCATGCGCGGATTCTCTGGACTGTGCCTGCCAAAGTCCAGCTTTGATCCCTATTTAGCCCTTGCAAAATCGTGGATTTGGCTTCTATTCTTGGCTCCGCAGCGAGTTTTGTAATTACGCCGTTGGTCCCTGGGTTTCCGTCGCTGGACGTGAAACCGCACTCGCCAGGGGGAACCCGGCAATCGGAAAGGAAGAAGTAAGAACTCAGAGGACGAAGTGTCGTGAGGCCTTGGTCATTTCCTAATTCATAATTCTTCCTTCATCCTTAGAACATATGCCAATCCGTTACGGTCGTTTTGAAATGCCGAAAACTCTCGCTAAAGACGAGAGCACAGCCACAGATACATACGCCAAATTCATTGCCGAGCCGTTTGAGGCCGGTTATGGCCATACCGTTGGGAATTCCCTCCGGCGCGTTCTGCTTTCCTCGCTGGAAGGTGCGGCCATCACCGCAGTAAAAATCACGGGCGCGCAGCACGAATTCGCCACGCTACCAAGCGTAGTAGAGGACGTGACCGACATCGTTCTCAACCTCAAGAAAGTGAAATTCAAAGCCGATGATCACGAGCCTAAGAAACTTTCTCTTAGCATTAATAAGGAAGGCGAAGTGACAGCGGGCGACATTCAAGTGGTGCAGGGGTACGAAGTCCTCAATCCCAAGCAGATCATCTGCACTCTGGACAAGAAGCATAAGTTCGATGCCGAGCTCGATGTGCGCGTGGGCCGCGGTTTTGCTACCGCTGAGGAAAACAAGCGTCCCGACCAGGCGATTGGTCTGATTCCGATCGATTCGATTTTTTCGCCGGTCACGCGCGTCAAGTACGCGGTTGAAAATACCCGCGTTGGTCAGCGCACCGACTACGACAAGCTCATTCTTGAAATTTGGACGGACGGCCGCTTGACGCCGGACGATGCATTGCTCCAGGCCTCTGCCATTTTGCGGCATCACCTCGACGTGTTCGTAAACTTCAACGAAGAGATCATCGAGTTCGACCAGACGCCTGCCGGCGTGAGCGAAGAAAACCTGAAGCTCAAGAAACTGCTCAATATGAGTGTGAACGAAATCGAGCTCAGCGTGCGCGCAGCCAACTGCTTGAACAACGCGAACATCACTACCGTGGGTCAACTGGCCCAAAAGACGGAAGCAGAAATGCTGAAGTATCGCAATTTCGGCAAGAAGTCGTTGAACGAGATTAAGGATAAACTGCAACAGCTTGGTCTGAGCCTCGGCATGAAATTCGAGCCCGGCCTTCTGGACGTCCCGGTGAGTAGCGATGGCGCTGGCCCCAGCGGAGCAGCTGGCGAAGAATAGGCGTCGCCCCTAGAATCAGATTCGCTACGTCATGAGACATCAAAAAAAGAGAATCAAACTGGGTCGCAAAGCCGAGCACCGCAAAGCGCTTTTGGCTAATCAGGTCTGCTCCTTGATCGAGCATCAGCGCATTAAGACCACGTTGGCCAAAGCGAAAGTGGTTCGACCGCTCGCCGAACGCATGGTTACGCTGGGAAAAAACGGCTCGATTCATGCGCGCCGAACTGCTTTGGCGACGCTGCGCCAGAAGAATGCCGTGAAGAAATTGTTCGACGACATCGCGCCAAGGTCGGCAGAGCGCAATGGCGGTTACACGCGCATTGTGAAACTTGGTCAGCGTAAGAGCGATTCCGCTCCCATGGCGTTCATCGAGTGGGTTGATATGGCAGAGCTGGTTGAGGAAAAGTCGGCGGAGGAGAAAGCTAAGAAAAAGGCGAAGCAGAAAGAACCTGAAGCCAAGCCAAAGAAAACAGAACCAGAAGCCGCCGCGCCAAAAGAAGAAGAACAGACGATTGTTGAAGAAGAGAAACCCGTCGAAGCGCCAACTCCAGCGGAGGAACCAAAACCGAAGAAGCGACGCTGGTTCGGTCGGAAATCCGACACCGGCGAGTAATATCCGGTCCGAACCGGTCCAGGGTTAGTTTTCCAGCATATCGATGTCAGCCAGATCCTGAGGCCGACCGACTGCGCGCTTGTTTCGAACGAGGGCGTCTTTACCTAAAACAAAAACGGGAATTCCATCGAGCTCTGCCAAAACTTTGCTGGCAAATGCTTCATCGCTGGTGATGCCGCTGATGCTCGTGAGCAGATCAATTCGCGTCGGAGCACGTCCGAGTTGGATTAACTGTTCGGGTTTCAAAAAATCGGATTCCTTGAAGTCGGACGCTGCAAATCCGAACTCATTCAAGATATCGACCAGCAATCGCGCGTTTTCAGCCGTTGATCGGATCAAAATATCAAGATCGCCCGTGTAGCGTGGCCGTCCATGGAGAGCCAGGCTATGAGCGCCGACGATGATGTAATCAACGCCGCGGGAGTTTAGTAATTCGAGAAACTCTTTCCAGTCTTTGCTCAGGCCCATGATTGATGAGCTCCACCAAAATCTGCAGACGTTCGTTGCCGGTGAGTTTTTTGTAGAAATCGCGGTCCGCCTTTTCAGCTTCAGCGAAACTCCGGAATTTCTTTGCGGTTTTTTCCACGATCAGAATATAAGCTTGGCAGTCATGTTCTCCGAGCGAATTTATTAAAAGCGAATGCGCCCGAATCCTTACCTGTTCATCGTCATTTTCATTGGCGTGGCGCTTGTTTTCCCATTGATCCCGCTCGCCTTGGCGTGGTTGTGGCGGCGGGTCTTTCAACCGCCGAAGCCTGGCCCGGAAAAAAACGCGATTTATGAATGCGGCGTTGAATCCATTGGTGAAGCGCAAATTCAGTTCCGCTCCCAGTACTATTTATACGCGATCATATTCCTAATCTTCGATGTGGAAGCGATCTTTCTGGTGCCATTCGCCGTGGCCTTCACTGGTTTGCCTGTCGGCGCTTTCATCGCGATATTGATTTTCCTGTTGCTCCTGATTGAAGGCCTTGTTTGGGCTTGGAGTAAAGGGTGTTTGCAGTGGGAACGATAACGCGTTGAAGGGTCAAGGCGTCACGGCGAAGCAATGAGCGAAGGAATCGACGAGGTTTTGCGCAGCAAGCTGCAGCAACAAGGAGTCTGGGTGACTTCTATGCAGGATCTTTATAACTGGGGACGGAAGAATTCGATCTGGCCGCTCCAGTTCGGGCTCGCTTGTTGCGCAATTGAGATGATCGCCACCGCGGCGTCGCGCTATGATATTGCGCGTTTCGGCGGAGAAGTTTTTCGGCCATCGCCGCGTCAGGCGGACCTAATGATTGTAGCAGGCACTGTGACCAAGAAAATGGCTCCACAAATCGTGCGTCTTTACAATCAAATGGCCGACCCGAAATACGTGATTGCAATGGGTGCGTGCGCGATTTCCGGCGGCCCATTTAAGCAGGGCTACAACGTTCTAAAAGGAATTGACCGTTACATTCCGGTCGATGTTTTTATTCCCGGTTGCCCGCCGCGTCCCGAGGCCTTGCTGCACGCGTTCATGGAACTCCAACGCAAAATTGACGAGCAAAAGTTGGGTGGCGCGGACAAAGCGGCCCATCTCGATCCAGGCCAGCCAAGCGAATTTCCTGTGCCCGCGTTTGGGAAACACGATTTGGAACCGTCGGCGAACCCTGACGTTTTTCACCCGCCAAAACTCGAGCACATCTGACCGTGGAGTCCTTAGAGCAGATCAAAGTGCGGATCGAAGCCGCCGTGCCTGGCGCGAATATCGAGATCGTGCAGAATGCGAGCCCATCGCAACAGCATTCGCTCAAGATCGATAACGAACGCGCCCTCGATGTAGCGAAGTGGCTGCGTGATGATCCTGCATTGCGCCTGGATTTTTGTTCCAACGTGACCGGCGTCGATTGGCTGGACCGCATCTTAAAGAAGACGGCGAAGGTGAAAAAAGTTGTAGATGGAGCGGAAAAAGAAGTCGCTGAAACGTCCGAGGAGAAGATTCCCGGCTATCTCGAGGCCGTTTATCACCTTTACTCGATGACGCACAAACACGGACCGGTGATCATTCGAATGCGGACGGCAGATCGCATACAGGACGTGCAGCTCCCGTCGCTCACTCCGATCTGGCGGAGCGCGGAATTTCAAGAGCGCGAGATTTTCGATCTCTATGGAGTCCGGTTCGATGGCCATCCAGATTTGCGCCGGATTTTGATGTGGGACGAGTTCGAGGATCATCCGATGCGCAAAGATTATCGGGAACCGGACGATTACGAATACGAACCGACGCCGCACGACGACGTGTTGGAGAAAGCGAAGCGACGTTATGCGACTCGGCCGGCCGAAGAAGAATTAAGACCTTCCTGACCTGTCATGTTGAGCGAAGCGAAGCATCTCTGGTTATTTCGAGACTCCGAGAGATCGGCAACAGATCGGAGATCCTTCGTCGTCTTCAGGACTCAGGATGACAAATTGAAATGACTGCGACGATCGAAACCATCGAAGCAATGGAGCGGCCGCCCGTGAGCATGGGCTCGCGTCTGGAAGGCGAGCTGCTCGAAGTTTCGATGGGGCCGCAGCATCCTTCCACGCATGGCGTTTTCCGAATGAACGTTGCGCTTGAGGGCGAAATCGTCCGCAAACTCAAGCCGGTTTTTGGGTATCTCCACCGCAATCACGAAAAGATTGGCGAGAACGCGAGCTATCTGGCGTCGATGCCATATACCGATCGGCTCGATTACTTTTGCTCCATGACCAATAACTGGGCCTATGCGCTGAGCGTGGAAAAACTGGCCGGCATCGAAGTTCCCGAACGCGCGGAATACCTCCGGATTATCCTAGCAGAGCTGACTCGGCTCCAGAATCACGTGTCGCTGCTTGGATTTTTGCTGAACGACATGGGCGCCTGGGGTACACCGCTGATGTACGCGTTCCGCGATCGTGAAAAAATTCTCGATCTGTTCGAATCGCTCTCGGGTTCGCGCATGATGTGCGATTACATGCGATTCGGCGGCTGTCGGGTCGATGCCAGTCCCGAGTGGCTTGCGCGTGCGAAGAGCATAGTCGACATTTTTCCAAGCTTCGTTGACGAGCTGGAACAACTGATTGTTGGCAACGAAGTTGTGATCGCGCGGACACAGGATGTTGGGAAAGTCTTGCCCGAACTCGCGATCAGTGCAGGTATCACCGGCCCAATGCTTCGCGCCTGCGGCGTAAATTATGATATCCGAAAGGTGGACGGATATGGATTCTATCCGCGTTTCAAATTCCGGATTCCTTTGGGCGAACATGGTGACACTTACGATCGCCTGATGATGCGCGTCTTGGAAATGCGCGAGAGCGTGGGAATTTTGCAGCAGGCGTTCGAGCAAATTCCTGCCGGCCCGATCATCAATCCGAAGGTGAAAATCCGCGCCTTTCGCCCGCCGGTTGGCGAGGCTTATGGACGCATCGAAGCGCCCAAAGGTGAGCTCGGTTTCTATTTGATCAGTGACGGCGGACCGAACCCGTACCGCTATCGGGTCCGCCCCCCGAGTTTCATCAACCTGACGATTCTCGAAGACATGTGCCTTGGCCATACCGTTGCCGATGTGATGGTAATTCTCGGCAGCGTCGATATCGTGATGGGAGAAGTGGATCGATGATCGGCACAGGCATACTGAAAGGAATGGCGGTTACCGCGCGAAACTTTGTCGGAAGTTATTTCGACAAGGAGCGCCTGATTACAGTGCAATATCCCGAGGAGCGGAATCCGCTTCCAGAGAACTACCGCAATTTCCCATTCCTGATTTATGACGGCAACGATGCGCAAGCGGGGTTGCGCTGCGTGGCGTGTAAGATTTGCGAGAAGGAGTGCCCGCCGCAATGCATTTATATCGTCAAGAGCGAAGACAAAAAGCCCGATTACATGGGTAAACCGCAGTTTTACCCCAAGGTCTTCGACATCGATATCTCTGTGTGCATGAGCTGCCAGATTTGCGTGGAGGTTTGCCCGTTTGAGGCGATCAAGATGGACAAGGACTTCGAGCTTAGCCGCCGCGAACGCTTCGATGCGCTATTAATGCGCAAGGATGATCTGGCGAAGTCTAACGACTATTATCACAAGATTCATCCGATCGAAGCTGCGGCGGTGGACAAGAATCTCGCGGACGCCGCAGCCACGGCCGAGGCGAAGAAGAAAGCTGCCGCTGAGGCAGCGGCCAAAGCCGCAGCAGCGAAAGCAGCAGCCGCAAAGGCAACGCAAGAACCATCAACGGCTCGACCCAGCGAGCCGGGTAAAGAAGCAGCGGGATCGTCGCCTGCGCCAGTCGAAGCGTCCGCGACAAAGCCTCTTGCAAACGCCTCTTCTTCAGGTTCGTCGTAGCCGCCTGCCGAGATTTGTTTTGACGTCGGACGAACAAAACGGCAAAAGCGCGCAAACAAACAGAGAAATACAAGAATGAAAAAGAGACTTCTACTTACGAATATCTGTGTCGCGATCTTATCGCTGGGCTTGATGTCAGGATGCCAAAGCACTTCTGTCGGTCAGAGTACGGGATCTCAGAAGGAAAACCTGCTGTTGCAAGCCGGATTCAGAGCAAAAACTGCGACCACGCCCAAACAGCAGCAACAAGTCAGCGCCCTGCCAGCTGGCAAAGTCTCAACCGTCGGATACGGAGGGAAATTGTATTACGTATATCCGACCGCTACCGAGAATCGAATCCTGGTTGGCAACCAAACCCAATACAATATCTACAAACAGTCTCTTGTGGCATATGGACTGACGACGAGCCCCGATTTTGTAGATGTGACGCACGGGCCCCATCGTGTTCTCATTCAGCGATTCGACGGGTTCGGTCCGCTCGGGGAATAATCGAAAATCCGGAGACGCAAAAGTTGCCGATTCAAACAGACCCGAGACTATTCGGGAAGATGCTTTCGCAGTAGTTTTCGAGTCTCTTCGGTGCGATCAAATCTTCGATAAGCTGCTCGAAGCGCTCGGTTGATTGTCCGATTACTGCGCAATGACAGCGGCAGCGCGCTCCAGATTTGTCTCATGCCGGTCGTCGACGGCCTCAAATTGGCCTGAGCACCAATCATGCGACGGCGAGCTGCTGATTTCTTGCCCCAGCTCTTTCAATCTCAGGTAAATCAACTCTTCCAGAAGGGCCTTTTTGCATTAGGCCGGCTAAAAAGACGCCCACGTGCTGATCACGTTGAGCATTGGCATTTCCCTCCATTGAGAAGATCAGAACCGAAGGGCAGTGGCTCAGTTCAAATTCAAAGCAGCCTGGAGTAATCAGGTCCTCAGTCAAAGCCGAAGCTCCCGCTGCCATGCAAAGGCAACTCGACAACCGAACGGGTTCATCGCGATACTGGCCATTTGTGTCTGCAACAATTCTTGGTCCCCGCACATTTGGCAGCCACGTAAGCCGGCCACCCTCCTCTTCGGAATCAAACTGGAAACCGGCATTGCGGTACGAACGCGGCCCGCAACCGGAAAAGAAAGGTCTCACTACGAGCTGCGCGGCTCCGCTCTCGATGCCACGCATCGCCCACGATAGGGCGACGACTGATTTGTCATCCGGCAAAAACAGTTGCTGATCTAGCAGAAACCCTTCTGGAAGCCGGAAACGGCAACACGGCCACGATATGCGGCCGAAAAGTCCTTCGCCGAACAAAGATCCTGAATCGGTCATCGGAGTATCCGAAGAGATTGTATAAACATTGCGCGAGGTCGCTAACGTGACCTCCAGACAAGTCAGCGCCACTTGCGAGCGATCTTTAGATGAACGGATCGTGATCATAGGTTTCGCAGATGGGTCGCGCCCCGCGGCAATTCCTTACAGATCAACTTCCTAGAGCGTAGTCGTTCATTTGAGCAATCATGATGTCGATCTGCGTTTGTAAGGTTTTGCGACGTTATTCGACATATCACTGTGGAAAAACAAAGTCCGCGCACAAGCTTTAGACCTCGCGCATGGGATCTGCCCGATTCCGCAGTGACGGCTGAGCCGTACTATCTGCGGCGGCGAGAATTTCTGCGGATATTCGGTATGGGTCTCACCGCTTCAGCTTTTTTACCGTCCGGGATTCGGGCTGAATCGGCGCCACTAAACGATCCGCTCAACCCGTCTTACAAACTCGACGGTGTGAAACTCACACCGGAAGATCTCGTCACCAGCTACAATAATTTCTACGAATGGGGCCTTGGAAAAGATCAGCCGAAGGACCAGGCAAATCGCGGTTGGAAAACGCGGCCGTGGCCCATCGAGATTGGCGGATTATGTGAGAACCCGCGCAAGATTGACATCGACGAATTGATTCGGCTTGTCGGACCAGTTGAGCGCCGAAATTATCGGCATCGTTGCGTCGAAGCCTGGTCGATGGTGATCCCGTGGGACGGTTTTGCGCTGGCGAAACTTGTCGAGCTGGCGCGGCCGAAACCGGAAGCGAAGTACGTGAAATTTACTTCGTTCTTTGACCCTGCGAATTGTCCAGCTCAGCACGGCAACGATTTTCCGTGGCCGTATACAGAAGGCCTAACTTTGCCCGAGGCGACGAACGAGCTGGCCTTTATGGCAGTCGGCCTCTACGGCAAACCACTACGCAACCAGAACGGAGCGCCTCTTCGTCTGGTCGTTCCGTGGAAGTACGGATTCAAGAGCGCAAAGTCGCTGGCGAAGATCGAGTTTGTGACCGAGCAACCAAAGACACTCTGGAATCAGCTCGCCCCTGACGAGTACGGATTTTACGCGAATGTGAACCCCAATGTCGATCATCCCCGTTGGAGTCAGAGTAGCGAGCGCGTCATTGGCGCCGGGTTCTTTTCCGGTAAACAACCGACGCTCATGTTCAACGGCTACGAGAAACAAGTGGCGCATCTTTACGCCGGAATGGATTTGAGAAAGAACTTTTGAACGGCAAATGAAATTCTGGATCGACATGGTCGGACACAGATTGTTTGCACTCGCCGCAGTGATCGGCATCGGCATTTGGTTCCTGGTCGTTCCCGCATTGACCGGCGCACTTGGCGCGAACCCGGTGGAAAAATTGTTGCACCAGAGTGGAGAGATTGCGATCTGGACATTAGGCGCAGTGCTCGCGCTAAGTCCGGTTCGCGTTCTGTTTCCACGGGCACGAATCGTAAACGCGTTGAATCGACATCGCCGTGTGATTGGCGTCAGCGCGTGCGTTTACGGCTTGCTGCATTTCGCCTTGCACTTGCTTTACGAAGGCGACGCGCAATCGATCGTGCGCAGTTTTTCAAAACCGTTTGTGTGGTTTGGCCTTGCTGGATTGTCGATCCTGATTCTCCTCGGCCTAACCAGCAATCAATTCTCAGTGCGCACTCTGGGCGGCCGCAACTGGAAACGGCTCCATCGTCTGGCTTACATCGCCGCCGCGCTGCTGATTTATCATCAAGCAATCGCGGGAAAAGGTCATTGGCACGTCGCGCGCTGGTTGTTATTTGCGCTCGCGGCGCTGCAGACCGCCCGTTTCGCAAAGATGTTGATGGTGAGACTGCAATCTCGCCGCCCGGTTTCGCGGAGCGGGCCAATCCTCGATGCGATCACAAGTCCGCCATGAATAAGTCTGATGTGCAAAACGCCGCCTCACGCTGGGTAGACGACCACGGCGAATGTCTCTATCGATACGCTTTAGTGCGAGTGCGCCGATCCGAAGTAGCTGAAGATCTTGTACAGGAAACACTTCTTGCGGCCGTGCGTGGATACGAAAAATTTGGCGGTCGGTCATCTGAGCGAAGCTGGCTCGTCGGGATTTTGAAAAACAAGATCGTGGATCATTTCCGGAAACTCGGCCGGGAGACGTCGTTCACGGATATGGAATTTCTCTCGGATGAGTTCTCCGAGAAATTTGTGTCGGTCGGTTTTTGGAACCACGACCTGGGACCGCACGAGTGGAAGCAAGAACCCGAAGTAGTGATGCATCGCAGTGAGTTCTGGCGGGTGATGCGTGATTGCCTCGCGAAACTGCCACAAAAAGTCCGAGACGTTTTCACAATGCGTGAAATGGATGATGTGCCCAGCAAAGAGATTTGCGCGATTCTGTCGATCACCGACAGCAATCTCTGGGTCATGCTGCATCGGGCGCGCATGGCGCTACGGGAATGCCTCGAGATCAATTGGTTCGATACCCAGGCGGGAGGAGCAGCGTGATGCCGGAAGAACCATATAATCCATCCCCGATCGGTAACCCGTCTGTTCTTGCGCGAAGGAACTGGTGGCAAACGATGCTGGTGAAATTGATCGGCAAATACACCCCTAAATGCCGTGAAATGGTCGGTATTTTATCGCGTTCAATGGACGAACCGATGCCGCGGATGATGCGGCTCAAGAAGCGACTGCACTTTCTCATTTGCTGCTGGTGCCAACGCTACGAGGAACAGCTTCGTTACATCCACGAGACCGCCCGCCAATTTCCGGAACACGCTGACGAAACATCTAATGCCATTTTTCCGCCTGAGACAAAGGAGCGGATCAAGCGAAAGCTTGTGGATCAAATTCGGTAGGCATCCCGTCGGCGGAATCGCTATCAGTTAAAGCGGGGCAGGAGAGTCGCAGTCCAACGCAGCAGCAAGTGTCGAAACTCTGCCTGTAAGGATTTCGTCTGCATCGCGACGAATCAGGTGAAATGCAGCCGGAAATAATTGGGTTGCACAAAAACGAAAACACAAACCTTACATGAATCATAAAACACTACTCGCTTCCTTAACCGCGCTGGTCCTTGCTGCGACGAGCAGCTTTGCCCAGGACAGTCACAAGAGTGGCCCGTTCCAAGGCGCAAAAGCAAACAAGGGTTTCGTCACGCACACGACGGTAGACGGTAAGAGCACACTCACGCTCTCCGATGACTTCGTCCCACCACAAACGCCCGATCCGCATTGGCAGGTCGTGGACTCCAACGGGAAAACCTACCTCTTGGACCGCTTAATGACGAAAGAGCAGAAGGTGAAGAAATCGATCGTCGTCCCCGAATACGTCCCCGATATCGCCAAGGTGCAAATGTGGTGCGCCTTTGCGGAAACGAACCTCGGCGAAGCTGCCTTCGAACACCCGGTCAAATAACTCTGAGTGCCGGCTGGCCCGGCCTAACGAATGGCCGAGCCAGCCTGGCAAAAACAATAAACCTCTAAGCAATTTTTATGAAGATCCTGATCTCAAGTTTAATGGCGATCCTGCCTGCACTGTTCGTTGTGACTCCCATTCGTGCACAAATCGTTGAAAAGAAATCGCTCGACCTAAACGGCGCAAAAACAGCCATCGCCGCAGCGGCGGATTACGCGAAAAAGAATAACGCGCCCGGCGGAGTGATTGCAGTTGTTGATGAAGGCGGCAACTTGATGGCGCTCGAACGTCTTGACGGCACTTTCGCGATGGGAGCGACCATCTCGGTTGGCAAAGCGCGTACTGCAGTCCTTTTTAAAAAACCAACACGGTTCTTTGAGGAATTGATTAATAAGGGCCGCACTGCCATGACTGCAGTTGACGGGTTTACGCCGTTGATCGGCGGAATCCCGATCGTCGTCGATGGACAAGTCGTAGGCGGGATTGGCGTAAGCGGTGCCGCGAGCGCAAACCAGGATGAAGAGTTGGCCCTGGCCGGTGCCAATGCGGTGACAGGGAGATCGACAGCGATCGACGCTGCAGCGATGTCGAAGGAAAAACCTGGATCTGCAATGGCAGCTGTAACTGCGCGTGGTGCAACTTTCGTCGACGCCAAGACCGTTTCGACTGCATTTGCCAAGGGCATGCCGCTGCTGGAAACCGCTGGTTACAAGGTGCACGCCAGTCGCCGCGTTGAACCCGGACAGGCTGAGATTCACACGCTGGACACGGACGTCATTTATGTCGTCGATGGATCGGCCACGCTGGTGACGGGTGGAAAAGCTATCGATGCAAAGGAAATCGCGCCTAACGAAATCCGTGGCACCAAAATCGAAGGCGGGGAAGAACATCAGATTACTAAAGGCGAAGTGATCGTCATTCCCAACGGAGTGCCGCATCAATTCACCGCCGTAAAAGGCGAACTGCACTATTTCGTGTGCAAACCAACCGCGCCGGAAGAAACGCATCTAACCGCGCGCTAAACCACAAGATAAATAACTATGAAAACAACATTCATTACGTCCCTCGCAATAGTCGCCCTGACGAGTTCTGCTACAGCCCATACGTGGATGTGGTTTCACGGAGATATCGGAACCGGATCCTTTCCCTTCGTCTCGTCGAGTTCGACCACAAAACGCGTTACTGCGCAGGCCGAAACCAAAAAGCAGATAGTTCAGAAGCGTGCAGTGACAAAAACCAAATCCAAGGCTGACCAGCACATCACCGCGCGGTGACGTTCTGCATCGTCATAGCCGACTGAAAACATACGAACTATGAAAACATTCCTTCTCTCTCTTGGCGCGTTGATCGCCTTTGGGGCTTTGGCTCCTGCCGACGAAGTCATTAACATCGACAAGAACGGTCTTGCGCTTCAGGGCTACGACCCGGTTGCTTACTTTACAGATGGCAAACCGGTCAAAGGTTCGCCCGAATTCACAGCGACCTACAAAGGCGCCACGTACCAATTCGTGTCCGCGGAGCACAAGCAATTGTTCGAACAAGCGCCGGCAAAATACGAGCCGCAGTTCGGCGGGTTCTGCGGTTACGCCGCGTCGATCAACAAGCTCGCGCCAATTGAAGTCGAATATTTCCAAGTCCTGCATGATCGATTGATTCTGCAACACAACAAGAAGGCCTGGGACCTGTGGCATAAGGATGTTGAAGGCAACTTGAAAAAAGCCGACTCGAATTGGCCGGCGTTGTCGCAGCAAAAGCCCTAACGAAACGTGGTGCTTCCAACCATCGAGAAGGTTGCGCTGTAGGGGAAGCTGACAGCTTCCCCTACAGTATTTTGCACAAAGTGCTTTTGAATGCGGCGCTGCTGCGCCGCTTTCCAGCCGATTCCAAAAGCGCCCGAGCATCGGCGCATTCCAAAAGTCTGCCTTCGGACGGGCTCATCACGTGGCGAGTTTCGCAAAAAGCAACGCGCCAGGACGTAAGGAATTCGAAAGCAAATCGACGAATTCACAGACATGGAAACCCGCACTCTGAAATCGTCATTATCCGGATCGCTCCTCAGAGCGTGGGCCTTGGAATCTAATCGAGAACATCGCGAAGCCTCGATGCACGCGTCAATGTCGCGGTTGCGCTTCGCCGCAGCGATTGCGTTTGGTATACTGGTCTTCCTCGCTGGCCGTGCACTTGCTGAGACAGATGCTGATACGCCGAATGGAAAGCCCGACGCGATAATTGATCTCGCAACAAATGAAGGGGTCGATCTGGTGAAAGGTCAATGGCGGTATAGCGATACCAAAATTATTCCGGTGGATTTCAAGGCCGCCGGCGCGGATAAGCAACCGACCGGCAAACCGATCAAGACCTACGATTTCACGCCGCACGCTGGCGGCGCTGATTTCGACGACTCGAAATGGGAAAAGATCGATCCAAGCACACTCGACGCGCGCCGGTCGACCGGCCGGCTTTGTTTCAACTGGTATCGGATCAACATCACGGTTCCGCAGCGCGTGAATGAAGTCGATCTCGCGGGAGCGACTGCTGTTTTTCAAACGTCGATCGATGATTACGCCGAAGTCTGGGTGGACGGAGAGATAGCACGCGCCCTGGGGCAGAGCGGTGGCTCGGTTGTCAAAGGTTGGAACGCGCCGAATCGGTTAATCATAAGTCGCAGCGTGCAGCCGGGGCAAAAAATCCAGCTCGCGATTTTTGGTGCCAACGGCCCGCTTTCAAATCCGCCGACCAACTACATCTGGATGCGCGAGGCGAAGGTGGAGTTTTACAAAGGCGGTGTTGTGCCTGTCGCCATTACACCAAGCGAAGTGAACGTTGAAGTCATTCGCAAAGATCCGGCGATCGACGCAATCGTGCCGCCGAATCCCAAAATCTTCAAACTGGCCGAAGGATTTAAATTCACCGAAGGGCCGGTCTGGGACCGCAAAGGTAGCTATCTCCTTTTCAGCGATCCAAACAACAACACCATTTACAAATATGCGCCGGAGCAAAATGGGCAGCTCACCGTGTTTCGTGAAAAGAGCGGTTACGAAGGCGCGGACATCGCGGAGTACGGTCAGCCCGGGTCGAATGGTTTGACCTTTGATCAAGAAGGCCGCCTGACCATCAATCAGCACGGAAATCGTCGCGTGGTGCGCTTGGGATCCGGGGAACTGACCGTGTTGGCGGACAAATTTGAAGGGAAACGACTTAACAGCCCTAACGACCTTGTGTATCGAAGCGACGGCACACTCTATTTCACGGATCCGCCATTCGGGTTGCCAAAGTTTTTCAAAGATCCGCGAAAGGAATTGCCGTTCAGTGGTGTCTTTGCGGTGAAAGACGGAAATGTGAGACTCGTCACAAAAGATTTCACCGGGCCCAACGGCATCGCGTTCTCACCGGACGAGAAATATTTGTACGTCGGTGACTGGGATGAAAAGAAGAAGGTGGTGATGCGCTACGAGGTGCAACGAGATGGCTCGGTCAAGAACGGCAAAGTCTTCTTCGATATGACCAGCACTCCCGGCGAGGACGCTCTTGATGGAATGAAAGTAGATAAGGCGGGAAACCTGTACGTTTCCGGTCCGGGTGGTCTGTGGATTCTCTCGCCAGAGGGCAAGCATCTCGGCACGATCGTTCCGCCGAAACATCCACATAATTTTGCTTGGGGCGACACTGATGGGAAGACGCTGTACCTGTGCGCTCGCAGCGGTCTGTACCGGATGCGGCTGAACATCGAAGGCGTTCGACCGTGAGGACCTTGCATTAGATCACCATGATCCGAGCGCTGCGTGAGCATTGGCCCGAATATCTGTGCGAAGCCGCTGAGCTCGGCCTCTTCATGATTTCAGCGGGCCTGTTCACGATCCTGATCTGGTATCCGAAATCGCCGGTTCCAACAATCATCCCAAGCGAATTTGTTCGCCGAATGCTAACCGGCATTGCAATGGGTAGCACAGCCATCGCGCTCATTTTCTCGCCTCTTGGAAAACGATCCGGCGCACACTTCAATCCGGCTGTCACCCTGGCCTTTTGGCGGCTTGGAAAAGTGAAAAATTGGGATGCCGTCTTCTACATAATTGCGCAATTCGCCGGCGCAATTGCTGGCGTCTTCGTGGTCGCTCTGTTCGTTCACGAAGCGCTGTCTCATCCAAAAGTGAATTACGCGGCTACTCTACCCGGGATGTACGGTATGATTGTTGCGTTCATTGCTGAATTCGCCATCGCATTTGTGTTGATGTCGGTGGTGCTCCGCGTGAGCAATACGCCGCACATTGCCCGCTATACCGGAGTCTTCGCTGGGGCGTTGGTGGCTACCTACATCACACTTGAAGCGCCATTTTCAGGAATGAGTATGAATCCGGCGCGCACATTCGGCTCCGCTTTTGTCGGCCATCTTTGGACCGGCGTCTGGATATACTTCACTGCGCCTGTGCTGGCGATGCAATTAGCTGCAGCTGTTTATCTCCACGGCAAAGGCATGGTGTATTGCGCGAAGTATCATCATTACAATCGGCACCGCTGTATCTTTAATTGCCGTTTTCCCAAACTGCTCGAGCGGGAGCAAGCCGAAAACCGAACGCACGAAACTGCGATGGTCTGAATGAAAACCTGGTCGCACGCGAGAACCCTGTTAATCGGATTTCTGGCGCTCTGCAGCATTTCGATTTCGGCTCAGTCGCCGCAGGTGGCTGTTGAGTCCATCGGGATGACGGTGAGCGATATGGATCGAGCGGTGGAATTTTACTCCGCGCTCACATTTCAAAAAGTTTCGGATATCGAAGTTTTTGGGGATGAATTTGAACATTTGGAAGGTGTGTTCGGCGCGCGCCTGCGGATCGTGCGGATGCAGCTGGGCAACGAATATCTTGACCTAACCCAGTATCTCGCTCCACCGGGCCGACCGATCCCGGTGGATTCGCGCAGCAACGACCTCTGGTTTCAACACATTGCGATCGTCGTGCGGGACATGGATCAAGCGTTCGACAGATTACGCAAGCTAAAGGTGCGATTCGTTTCGACGGGGCCGCAAACTTTACCGCCGTCGATCAAGGCCGCTGCCGGAATCAAGGCGTTTTACTTTCGTGATCCCGATGAGCACAACTTGGAGATCATTTATTTCCCGCCCGGCAAAGGCGACCCTCGATGGCAGGAGAAGACGGGCAAGCTATTTCTCGGCATCGATCACACTGCCATCGGAATATCAAACACCGAGGCGAGTTTGAGATTTTATCAGGACCTGCTCGGCCTGCGAAAAGCAGGTGAAAGTGAAAATTTTGGAACTGAGCAGGAACATTTAAATCAAGTATTCGGAGCGCATCTGCGTATTACCGGGATGCGCGCGTCCTCTGGCCCGGGTATTGAGTTCCTCGAATATCTCACTCCCAGCGATGGACGACCTAATCCCTCGGATCTTCATTCCAACGACATCATTCATTGGCAGACAATGATTGCTACGAACGATCTCGATCTGCTCGCGAAGAAATTGCGCGGGGCCCACGTTCGCTTTATTTCACCCGGCATTGTCACAATGCCGAAGGAAAACGCCGGATTTTCAAGAGGCGCGCTGGTCAGCGATCCCGACGGCCACTCCGTATTACTCGTTCAGCGGTAGTTGTGGCCGGCGGCATTGACGCCGGCCCCGCGCTCGAGCCGGATGCATTAGTCGGGTAATCTCCTGGCGAAAACCAACACTTTTGAAGCCTCAACCACATTACTGGTTCGCAGTATTCTTCGCATTTGGAGCGATGATGTGCCTTCTCACCGTCGTGTTGCTTACTTTCCCCGGGACCAGGCTAGATCTGCTATGGACTCTGAATCCTGAAGCACGAGTGGCGTTTCAATCGCTCGGGGGTTGGTCGATCCTGCTGATGTTAGCGGTTGGCGCTGCATGCGCTTTGGCGGCAATCGGCCTCTGGCGTGGGATGCTTTGGGGCACCCACGTGGGATTAGCGATCCTCTCCATTAATATCATTGGCGACCTCGTGAACGTATTCGCGCGGCACGACTATCGCTCTCTCGTCGGCGTGCCGATTGCAGGAGTAATGATTTTCTACCTGGCCTGGTCCATGCCCCGTCGCAGAACTTATTGAATGATGCGCCGGCAGTCGGCTACACGTCCCTACACGTTCAAGTGTCCGGAATATTTTCGCGCGCATACCGAAGGGCGCGCGACATCCAAACAAGTTCGTTCAGAAATTTCTCCACGCGACCGCTGTACGCTGGATCGGTCATTTTGCCCGTCGCAGGATCGAAAAGCTTTCCGGCCGTGCCGAAGTAGACGTCCCAGAAAATCGTGACCAACCCGAGCTCGCGCAGTACCGGCAGCAAACTCTGGATCATGCGCGCACCGCCAAATGGACCGGCTGATACGCCGCAAACACCAACCGCTTTGTGAATGTATTCCTTCAGGTTTGTGTCAAGGACATGCTTCAGCAGACCTGGGAAACTGTGATTGTATTCTGGTACGACAAGAATAAGTCCGTCGGCGCGTGCAACCGTGGCTGAGAACTGACTGTCTTTGAGCGTTTCTCCGGCGTCGTCAATGCGGATGGGAATTTTTCGGATGTCGATCAATTCCGTTTCGATGTCGCTGCGTTTTGACACCTCGCCAAAAACAAAATTAGCGGCTGGCTCGGTCAGACGGCCCTGGCGTGATGTCCCGATGATGACGGGCAGGAAAACGGGACGAGTTAAGTCTTGAGTCGCCATGTTCCAATTTGTCGCTTCACGGCGCGCAAGCTTACAACAGACCGGCAAGGGAAACCGTTCTGGTCACAATTGGACCATTGGAACAGCACGGCCCAGCCTTATAACGCATCATTGCACGCTTTTTGGAAACAGAGACTTCTGTGTAGCTGACTGTGCTTGCATCGTGGCGATGCATACAGATCGAGTACGGCCCGCGCTTGGGTGCGTGGGAGCAATGCAAATGCCGCAGCCAGCTCAGATTTTTATCGGATTGCCGACTATGTGCTGCGTCGCAAACGCGCCGTCGCTCAAGTTCCGCGAGTCGTTCATCAAAGCCTGATGAGAACCAATGCTGCGGCTGCCACTTGTGATGGCGCACGGTCAACCACTCGAGATTCCAACGCCACTCTGTAACGAGCTTTTGCGATGGCATGATGGCAATCAATCGGAAGGGCCGCAGCTTTCGCAGCGGCAACTTCGCTACGCCATTTGCGATCTCATCTGGTCCAGATTTGCTGGCAAGCGCCCGAACGACTCCTCCTCGGCTAATGACATCATTTCTCGGTCGCCGTTCTACCCGGTGCCAGTTAATTAATGCCAGACACACTCCGGCGTCATTCGCTGAAATCCATGTTCCGCCAGTCGGCTCACGCGGAAATACCGCACTGTGAGTTTGAAGATCGACAATCGTTGGCACCAAAGCGGCGAACCGGTCCCGTTTTTCGTCGCGATTCATCGCGAGATAGAACCCGCGTGCGTTTGGGAGAAACGAAACGGTGCACATCAGTCTGCCAGCGGATACGATAACGCCGCGGCCGAATATTGTCGCCAGTTCCGCCATAGCATCGTTAGCGAAGAAGACGTATGGCCATTCGCTCTGTTCTTCGCGCCGATTGCAAAAACCAGTCTCCATTGTCGAAACAACGTGTGATAGGCCGAGAAGAGCGAGTTACGCGGATCGTAAATACTGGTTGCTTCGGAACCAGCGCCGTTCAGCTCGACGATCCGGAAGTTGCGCCCTTGCTTAAAATCTTCCTCGTTCTTGTAACGAATGTCGTATCGCCCGACAAAGAAGCCCGGCAGCTTCTGTGAAATCTCGTCGATTGCACGTTCCAACGCGTTCGTGTGCAGATGCATCCCATTTCGGAAAATGCAGCCCTGTGCGTGATTGCCGGTTTCGACCAGTTTCAAGGTCTCGCCCGGCGCCAGAATCTCATTTCGGTACGAACCGAAGCGCCGGAGATAAGTGTGTGCCATCAGCGTTGCACGCGCGTCCCCACGGATTAACTCTTCAACGGTATGAGTTCCGTTTCCGGTGATTACAGGAAATTTCTTTTCTGTGATTGCGAAGATCTTGCCATGCGATTCGCCCGGGAACCGATAGTAAAAGACACCCGCTTCAAAAGGGCCGACTACGTAGCGTTGAACAATCACGGGCGCGCTTACCTTTTCCAAATATTCCAACGCCGCTCGCATGGATCGGATTAGCCTGACGCCATTGCCGCGCTGGCCGACGTCTGGCTTCAAAATAAATGGGAGCCTGATTTCATGTTCGCTACAAAACCGGTGCAATGAAAGCAAGCGATCCGTCGTAGTCGCGCCCTCAATCAAATACGCATCCGCGACAAGATCCGCATCCGCCCGTTGAAGTTGCTGAAGAATTTCGTATTTCGATTCGCCAATAAATCCGCCGGTGGCGATTCCAGGGTTTGCCGAAGTCGGAACGCTGAAACCGCGATAACGAACTGCGAGCCACAGATAGTAAGCGGCCACGGGGATGTAAAACAGCCATGCAGGCCAAAACTCCCAGTGCGCCCAGCGTCTCATCCATACCGGGGCGCGATTGAGTTTTCTGAAAAGGAAAAGGGCTGCACCGACTAGAAATGCAGTGAAAATGATCGCGCCGATTTTGCCCTGAAAGAGAGAAAACCAGAGCAGCGCATGCGCACCGAGTAAGTTCGCGATTGCGAAAATGCCTCCGATCCAGACGAACGCGGCAAAGGCGGTGACAAGGGCAAAGCGAGTGACGGGCATTGAGAGCAGCCCGGCGGCCAGATATGTCGGCAACCGTGTACCGGGGACAAACCGGCTAACGAACAATGCAAGCGATCCGCGTTGGTTAAATTTCTTCTGATAGCTCTCGATTGCCGCACTGTCGGCGAACCGCGCGACCCAGTGGTTTTGCAGAATGGGTTTACCCAGAGTGCGAGCCACCGCGTAGAGACCCAGGTCGCCTAGCCAGATTCCAGCAAAACAAGCCGAGAACCCAAGGGGCCAGCTCACCGGTCCGCCGAAAATCGACAACGCAGAAGAAATTGTTGCCGCGTCTTCCGAAACGAAGCTCAGTAACACGATTGCGATCGAACCGAGAAGCGCGGGCGCTATCATGAATAGTGGTCACGCCGCTTTTGGTTGATCGGCGTGATATTTCAGTGTTGATGGTGCCACGCCGAATCCGGCAGGTACGGTTACCCCCAGAATACCGCACATTACTGCGATTAACGCATAGTGATGGATCGCATGCGCGACGGCGTACATGAATTCGCGGCCAACGGTCGATCCGATCAATGGTGCGGCGTCGACTTCGTAGTTTACCTTGCTTCGGACATTGATTGGGCACTCAAGAAATGGCGTCGGGATGGATTCAAAGGCGCGCAGGAGCCTATGCGTTTCAGCCAGCGCGAACATGCAATCGTTCTCGATCCAGGAATTTCGCTCGCGATGATCATAATTGATCTCTCCCGCCTCTAAGCCTAGCTGCAGACTCTTGAAGTGATCCAGGCAATGCCGGTAATGTCCGCCAACAGTGGAGCCAAACACGGTGGGTAGTTTCCGCGTGTAATCTTCGTCGTTCAGGGAATTCAGCAGCGATTCGCCCTGGCGCAAAACCTCGGTGATGGCCTGGTGCAACGGCGATCGTTTCATAGGTACGCTCCGATGAGGGGGAGTCGCCGGCGCTGCAAAAAAAGCAAGATTACGCTGCACGCGGCCACCGCAAGCGCCAGGCCAAAGAGCAATCCGCCATCGTCCATCACCGCGATTCCAAGCACGGTGAGGTGAGTAAAGATCGCGCCGACCATTACGGCAAGAGCGATCCCGGCACCCAACCACGTCGTAGCCGGAATGAGAATCAAAATTGCCGCGATCAATTCAGCGACGCCTGAACCTATGCGTCCCCACGGTTCAAGGCCGACTTTACTGAAAATGTAAACCGATTCGGGCGCTGCGGTGAACTTGAAGAAAAGCGTTTGCAACAGAATTACCGCCGCGGCAATCCGGCATACCCAAGCGATAATGCTCTGCATTTTCGTTAGTGAATTCATAAATTGTAGTTGTGGATTGGTCGGAATGAGCCCGCGTTCCTTACACCTGTAGTCGGCATCGATGATGTGGGTTGAACTGCGGCGCACATGAGATGAGCCGGGATCACCAAGCCGGTTACAGATTGTCTTGCCTGTCCCCACACCCGTAAGCTAATAGTGGCCGGAACTTACTAGCGGCTGTGAATCAAAATAAATCGGAAGAGCCCGCTGATTACGAACAGCTGTGTCAGCTTAACGAGGAGCGCGAAGCACTGTTAAGCGTCAATCGCGCGATCGGTCAGCACCTTGATCCGAACGAGCTTTTTGGAGCACTGGCTGCGTGTTTGCAGTCCGTCATGCCTGCCGAGCGGTTCGGAATCGAACTTCCCGAGGGGGACACGCTCAAGGGCCACATCCTCACGCCCCAGCCCGGCGTAGCGCAGCCCACGCAAATTACCTATCTACCAGCTCAAGGTACCGCATGTGATTGGGTGATTCAGAACAGCGACTGGATCGTCGTCGGTTCGCGCAGCGAGCTACAGGACCGCTTTCCTGTCACGTTTCGAGTGATGCGCGAGCAAAACATGGAGTCGCTCTGCGCACTGCCGTTGGTGACGCGCGGCCAAACTCGGGGCGCGTTGTATTTCATGAATTCCTCGGTCGGCGCGTATGGCCGGGCCAGTCGTTCCCTGCTGGATCAGGTGGCAAGCGCGGTGGCAGTGGCGCTGGACAATGCCCTTGCGCACGAGGAACTACGCCGTCTGCGGGACCAACTAGCTGCAGAGAATGCTTATCTTCAGGAGGAAATTCGTTCCGAGCACAATTTTGCGGAAATTGTAGGCGAGAGTCGCGCGTTGCTACAGGCACTGCGGAAAATTGAGCAGGTGGCAGGCACAGAGTCCACGGTTCTCCTCCTCGGCGAAACTGGCACCGGTAAAGAATTGTTTGCGCGCGCCATCCATGACTGGAGCCAACGCAAGAGCCATCCACTGGTGAAGGTGAATTGTGGAGCGATTTCAGCCGGGCTAGTCGAGAGCGAATTGTTTGGGCACGTGAAAGGCGCGTTCACCGGAGCACTGTCAAATCGCGACGGTCGTTTCAAGGTCGCCGATGGCGGGACGCTGTTTTTGGATGAAGTCAGTGAGTTGCCGCCCGAAACCCAGGTGAAGCTGTTGCGCGTTTTGCAGGAACAGGAGTTCGAGCCGATCGGGAGCAGCCGGACGCTTCGCGTGAACGTGCGCATCATCGCCGCCAGCAACCGCGACTTGGAAGAATGCGTTGGAACGGGAAAGTTTCGCGCGGATCTGTTCTACCGGTTGAACGTTTTTCCCATCAAGGTTCCGCCTTTGCGCGAACGAGCGGGCGATATTCCATTGCTGGCAATGTTCTTTCTGCAGAAGTTCGCTCGGAAGCTTGGCAAAAACGTGACCCAAATCTCGAAGGAGACCATGGGGCGTCTCACCGGCTATACCTGGCCCGGTAACATTCGAGAGTTACAGAACGTCATTGAGCGCGCGGTAATCCTTTCTCCGCACCGGACTCTGATTTTGGAAGAAGGTGGCGTTCTTGGCCCGGCTTCTGCGGTTGAGAACGCGCCCGCGACAGTGAAGGAAGAACCCACTTCTCTTACGGAAGTTCAGCGCCGTCACATCGAATCTGTTTTGGAACAGACATCGTGGGTGATCGAAGGGCAACGCGGCGCTGCCAGGCTGCTCAATGTCCATCCCAACACGTTGCGCTTTCGCATGCAGAAACTCGGAATTGCTCGTCCGCCGCGCGTGCGCTAGAGACATTCTTTTTTTGCGCAGAGCGAAGTTGAGCCTTTAAGAAGCCCGAGCAGTTCTCGAGCGCAGCATCTGTTTTCTGAAGCTGAGCAAGCAGCTTCAGTCCCTCGCGATCAACAAAGCTGACGCTTGTCAGATCGAGCCGAAGTTTGTCACTGTGTGCCGTCGCGGCTTCACAAACTCGCCTGGTTTCCTCTACCCATGGCCCGGTGAGCTCGCCTTCCAAGCGGACGTTCACGGAACCGTTGATCGGCTTATCGCGCGAGATTCTTAGCATTAGTGAGAGCCTTGGTTGATATCACTCCGCCAATTTGGCAGCAGATCGCGCAACCGTTTGCGGGCGCGATGGACCATCGTCCAGAGATTCTGTTCGGAGATGTTCATGTGGTAACAAACTTCCGCGCTGGCGCATTCATCCATTTCGTACATCGAGAACGCCTGTGCGATGCGTGGTGGAAGCTGGTGTAACGCGCTCTCCAGGGACGCGCAGAAGTCGTTGAGGTCGATCCGGCGTGAAGGCGAAATGCATTCTGCTGCAGTTTCATGAACCCACAGCATGGATTGCTCTAATCGCTGCTGATCGCTAAGGTCGGCGCCGGTCCGCGGGCACTCGCGGCATTTGCGTCGAAAATGGTCACAAATTTTGTGACGCAAAATGCTGATCAGCCACGTCCGCTCCGATGCGTTCCGGTTGAAACGGTCGTGTGCTTTTAGCGCAGCCAAAAAGGTCTCCTGCACCAGGTCTTCGGCATCATTGTGGTTGCGCACTTGGCCGAAAGCGTAGTTATACAAATAATCGCCATGTTCTTCGACCCACTCCGCCGGGTCCGAACGCTGGGATTCTGCTAAAGCTACCATTGCTTCCTCGATGTATGCATGCGAGGTGCCAGGCTGCTTAGTCGAACAACTTTGCCATACAAGGCGCTGATTATCAGAGGTTAGCGAATCGATCGAAAAACTAGAGGAGAGGCCTGGGCTGAGACAAGCCCACAATCCCCCGTGGGTGTTCCACGAATCGCCGTGGTGCCGTAGCCGACGCGGCGGGTGCCGATCTACGTGTCAGCTCAAGCGAATTGCAGGCATGCCAGACTCGACGGAACGAGATCAGAGATTCCCCGACTACGCTCTCGATGAAAGGTAGCTGAGCGGGGCCAGCGCCTGCTACTTGGAGCTACTGCGCAATGCGGCTTTCATCCGCTCCTTCGCATCATCCGCCAGCGTGGCATTTGCGACTTCGCCGACTCGTTCCGGGAACTGACGCGAAACTTCGCGAATATATTTGAGCTGTTTCATATAGCGCTGGCAAAACGAACACATGAGAAAATGAATGCGCAATTTGATCCGAGTGATCAGTGGCAGGTCTTTGTCCATTCCCAGAGATAAAATCCGGGTAACTTCCGGGCAGGTGGGCGTAAATCTGCAAATGAGGAGCACGATTTGCAGTTGAAGCCAGCTCCGGTGCTCTTGAAAAACTGAGTCGTCGTCTGGTGGCCGGGGGTTCGGCATCCATTCAGACAATGGCTTTAGTTTGTTAATTTTGCACCTCCGGATTTTCGAACCAATTCATGGCGAGACATTCGCGCAGGGCCATGCGTGCGCGGTGTAACATAACCCAGAGATTGCTATCGGAGATGGAAAGCGTCGCGCAGATCTCCTTGCTCTCGATTTCGTCCATTTCGCGCATCATGAAAACCGTGGCGACACGCTCAGGGAGTTTAGCCAGGCAATCGCGCATCGTTTTCCAAAATTCGTCGCGATGCATCACTTCATCCGCTTCCGGTCTCCATTCTTTCGGGCCATTCATGTGGACCCAATAGCCTTCAGGCACAAATTTCTCCGCGGATTCGTCCGCGAGAAATTCTAAATCCGTGAATGACGTTTCACGGCCGCGCTTACGATAGTAATCGCAGAGCTTGTGCTTCAAGATTCCGCACAGCCAGCTGCGAACTGAAGATTGCCCTGCGAACTTTTCGTAACTGCGCATCGCCGCGAAGAAGGTTTCCTGGACAAGATCCTGCGCCACATCAGGTTTGCGCACGCGTTCGAGCGCGTAGCGATAGAGCACATCACCGTGTTCGTCGACCCAGCGTTCCGGGTCCGTTACTCCTGCAGTAGACGCCCCGCGCTCAATGACGGCTTTAGAAACTCGGCCGCCGAGGTCCCCAGGCTGAAACGACATGCCCGCCTGTTTAACCAGAAGCGCCATGTCTGTGAAGAACAAACGACCGTGCTTTTATCGTTCAAAATTCGCCGCGGTGTAAGGAGCGTCGCATGGCCGCGACTAATCCAACAAATGAAACGAATCATTCTGCTTGGGCTCGCTTTGTCATTGTCGATTTCTCTCGAGGCAACCGCTCAGTTGCCGGTTAAAAAGGTGCTCACGCTTGAAGCAGCGAAGAAGATCGCGGCCGCAGCGGAAGCAGAAGCGAAAAAGCGCAGCGCGACGGTTGTGATCGTGATTGTGGACGATGGCGGCCATTTGTTGTTGCTTGAGCGACTCGATGACACGCAGGTCGCGAGTGTCGAAGTTGGGATTGGGAAAGCGCGCACGGCAGCGATTTTCCGTCGACCGAGCAAAGTATTTGAAGACCAGGTGCGCGAAGGTCGCGTAGCAGCGCTTGTCCTGCCTGGTGCGACGCCACTGCAGGGCGGCGTCCCGATTCTGCTTGAAGGCAAAGTTATCGGGGCGATTGGAGTCAGCGGTAATACGCCGCAGGAAGACGAGGATATTGCCAAAGTCGGAGCTGCAAGCGCCGTTGCCGCGATCGCAAACTAGAGCTGTAGCCGCCGCCCTGCGGGCGGCGCCCGCCCCGCGTGAATTTACGACATCCGAGTTTCGCTTCGCACAGCGAAGCGGCTACAGGCGTTCTTTTCACGATAATTTCCCGCCTTTTTCACCGTGCCGAAAATTCATTCCGCGCAGGTATCGGAAACTGGATCTTGTAAGGATCGCTTCGGCAAGGCGACCAACTTGGGTGACGTCTCATCCAGCTCAAAATTTTCTGCGATCGACTCTCTCGCTGCTGTTGATCTTGCACGGGTTGCAGAGCGCAATGTCTGCCCAATCGGTTTCCGATTCATCGGCGACAATTGTCCGGCTCGACCCGCGCTTGGACGAGATTGTTCCTGCCAACGCAAAGATTGAAAAGATCGCTGACGGGTTCACATGGACTGAGGGACCGGTATGGAACCGCTCCGAAGGCTACTTGCTGTTTTCGGAGGTCCCAAAGAACTCGATTCACAAGTGGGAGCCGGGCAAAGGCGTGAGCCTTTTTCTCAACCCGAGCGGCTATCACGGCAAAGAGCCGTTCGCAGGGCGCGAACCGGGTTCGAATGGGCTCACCTACGACTGGGAGGGGCGAGTTGTTCTTTGCCAGCACGGCGATCGTCGCATCGCGCGAATCGAAAAAGACGGCAGCCAGACGGTGCTCGCCGATCGTTACGACGGAAAGCGGTTAAACAGTCCGAATGATCTTGTTTTTAAGTCGAATGGCGACCTGTACTTCACTGATCCGCCGTTCGGGTTGCCGAAATGGTATGACGATCCCGCGAAAGAGTTGCCGTATCAGGGCGTTTATCGCCTGTCGCGCGACGGCAAAGTTACCTTGCTCACTACTGAGATAAGAGCACCAAACGGCATCGCATTTTCGCCGGACGAAAAGAAACTTTATGTCGCCGACTCAGCGCGCGCTCTGTGGTTTGTGTTTGATGTAAGACCCGACGGGGCTATCTCGACACCTGGCAAAGTTCTGTTCAACGGCACGGAAGTTTCCAAAGCTCGGCCCGGTGTGGCCGACAGTTTGAAGATCGACGTCCACGGCAACGTTTTTGGCGCCGCTCCAGGCGGCATTTTCGTCATCTCGCCTGATGGCAAACTGCTTGGCCGTTTCGATCTCGGCGCGCCAACAGGCAACTGCGCCTGGGGCGAAGATGGCTCGACGCTCTTCATCACGTCGAACTCCGTTGTCTATCGCGTCAGACTAACAACCAAGGGCTCGGGCACAACGGTCGAGGGTTTCGAATCATCGAAACATTTCACCCAATCAAAATAACCAGACTCGGAGGTAAAATAATGAAAATGAACACTGCTCTCGGAATTATCCCGCTTGCGCTCGCGATCGCGTCGCCTGCTCTTGCCCAGGATCCCGTGCCGCTTTACCCAGACAATTACAAGGTGCTAATCGAGAATGACCGGGTGCGCGTCCTCGACTTCAAGCTACGCAAAGGGGCAACTGAAAAATTTCATTCGCACCCTGCCATGGTTACCTACGTCCTCGAGCCGTTTAAAATCCGGTTCACGTTTCCTGATGGTAAGACCGCCATTCGCGAAGCCAAAGCGGGTGATGTGCTCTTTGGAGAAGCGGTGGTTCATTCTCCAGTCAACATCGGCGACACCGATGCGCACGGGATTTTGGTTGAGCTGAAATCGCCTCCGCAGACAGCGGACGCTGCAAACAAAGCGCTGGAAACAGAGTTGGTAACCGCACTGACGTTCCTTCGGGGGACACCTAACAGCGCGGAAGATTTGAAGCGCGAATTACTTTCGACAACCGCGCCGACGCGGGCCGAGCCGGGGAATTTGCAGTATGACTTGTATCAGTCGCTGACGAGCCCGGATAATTTTCTGCGAATTGAGCTGTGGCGCAATTTGGCTGCGCTGGAAGCGCATAAGCAAACGCCGCATCTCAAAGCTTCCTTCGAACGGCGCAAAGCCAGAGGCTGGACCAGCGAGATTACGACCTGGAAACGCGTGCCTGACAACACTGCGTTAACCGCGAAGCAATAGTCTTAGAAGCGAGCCCGCCGCCAGCCTCGCTACCGGTCCGCTTTGGAATCGTTGTCGAGAACCAGGTCGACGAAAGCGCGTGGATTGTCTCGCGCCGCATGGACTCGCTGTGCTGGAAAATAGATCCTTTCGAATGCGCGGCGCGTCTCGACTGGGGGCAATCCTTCCTGGCCGCGCGCGATAGCTCGCGCCAGCGCAGCTTCGAAGGAACAGTCAATCCATACGCTCAAATCGTAGTGATGTCGATACGCAGGCTTGAACAGAAAGATTCCTTCCAGAAGAACGACATCGATATTGTAGAGGTCATAGCGCTCCTTGCGAAAAGCCGTCTCTCTTGCGTCTGCGCGATCGGCGGTGAGGCTGATGCCGCGGTTTTGTTTTAGGGGGATTATCAACTGCTCGAACATTTCGTCGAAGCGAATCGCGTGCTCGTAGAAATGTTCCGCGTAATTGTCACGGTTCATACAGACGTTCGGCAGATTCAGCCAGTCATCTGCAGAGATGACCGCGACATTCCAACCGTCTTTGCTCAATCGCGTCGCAAGCTTTTGGGTGATGAATCCTTTCCCGCTGGCGTCAATCCCGCTGATTCCAACAAGCAATGCGCGCTGTAGTGAAAGCGCTTCTCGTTTCTCGATGATCGCAGAAATTACCGAAACATCTTCAAGCATGGACTGCAGTTGAGATCGGTAATCAAGGCGGGCTCTGATCTGTGCGGGGCAAAGCCGGTACCGAACCGGGCGATGCTTCGCGATACGTCAGCGCGATGGAATTCATGCAGTAGCGCAATCCCGTTGGCGGCGGTCCGTCATTGAAGACATGTCCGAGATGGGAGCCGCATCGGGCACATGAAATTTCTACTCCAAAGATCGCCGAGACAGTGCTGCTTTCGTGGATCGCTTCTTTGCGAATCGGTTGCCAGAAACTCGGCCAGCCGGTGCCGGAGTTGAATTTCGTCTCCGCGCTGTACAGCGGATTGCCGCACGCGGAGCAAATGTAAATGCCGGTGTGGTGATCGAGCGCGTTACCCCTCAGCGACGGCAGCTCAGTGCCCGCTCGGCGCATGACGTAAAACTGCCGGGGTGACAGTATGGCCTGCCATTCATTATTCGTGAGATCGACTTTCTGGTTGAGCGGAATAGCGTCCAGCCTCGACCGAATTTCCGCTGCGTCGAGATTGCTGGGATGCGCGCGTGAGCAGCCAGAGAGCGCGATGCAAATACTTACACCTAACAAAAATTGCGCCGTTCGTTCCATTTCGGGAAGCCAATTACGGTTTCAGCCATCCACCGGTCGCTTGAATTGGCGTGCTTGTTTCAGGCGCCGTGACCCAGGCTGCGAGCGCCGTTGCTTTATCGCCACCAAAATCTCGCTGAAGTGTGGCCGACCCGGTCCAGCCATTCGCCCCAGCGACCATGTCGATCTTGGCCAATTCGAGGACCACAAAATCATGACGCAGTTTGCGTCCAGCGTTTTCACCGCGGGCAACGTCGGACTGCAAATCGTTGCCAAGCACTGCGACGTTCAATGTCAACGCGCTCAGCTGCATGTTTTGCGGGGTAAATTCAGCCGTGAGATTGACGCCGTTGTTCAAAGTCACGCGCAAGACGCCGACTTTTTCAGAAGCAGCCGGCCAGCTGGGTGCCCCAAACCATCCCCTCCATTCGCGTCCGTTCAGGACGAAACCAGGCGTGTAAACTGAATCGCCGCCCCAGGCGGCCGCGTAGCGTCGTTGTCTTTCCGTAAATTCCCGTTTCGAAAAACGATCGCGCCATCCAAGATGGTCCCAATAATCGACGTGAAATGCGACCGGCACGACTTTTTTCCACAAATCGGGGTTCGACTTCAGATTGCTGATCCATTTTTCCGCCGGCGGACAACTACTGCAGCCTTCGGAAGTGAAAAGTTCGATAAGCGAGTTTTGCGTCTCGCCGCTCTCGAATGTCGTTGATTCTGAGGCGAGGATGTAACCTGCGGCAAGCCAGATCATGATCACGACGGCCGCGATACCCTGTTTCTTAATCTCACTCATCGGTTAGGCGGTCGCTGCCATCATTTTCTCGTTGGATCGTTCACCACCCATCTGCTCCAACAAATGATCACCAACTCGCAGCGCATTGGCAATGATTGTGAGCGCGGGATTTACGGCGCCACTTGAGCAAAAGAAACTCGCATCGACAACGTAGAGGTTTTCGAGCTCGTGCGCCTTGCAGTTACGGTCCAGCGCGCTGGTTTTGGGGTCGTCGCCAAAGCGCACCGTACCGTTTTGGTGTGCAACTCCGGCAAGTGGAATGCGCTGGCCGAGATACAAATTGCGCGCAAACAATCCCTCGTGGCATTCGTGCCCGTGGACCGGACATTTCGTCTGCTGTTGCATCAGGCGCTCGAGCTTTTTGATAAGCCGCTTGTGGCCTTCTTCGTTATTTGGTTTGTATTGCAATACGATCTCGCCGTCGCGATTGATTGTGACGCGATTGTTCGGGTCGGGCAGATCTTCAGAAGTCAGCCAGAAATCGAGTGAATGCTTCCCCATCAGGTCGAGCGTCCATTTCGGCGCCACCTTTGGAGCGCCGGCTTTCAACGTGTCGCCGTCGAGCTTTCCGACGAAGGAGATGTGTCCCATCGGAAACTCCCAATCGGGCGAGCGATGATAGAAATCATTAACTGAAAGCGTCTTCTGGAAAACGGTCGGGTTCGGGCACTTCGATAGCGCCATCAGCACAGAGTTCACATGTCCCATGTAATGCCTGCCGACAACGTCGGAGCCATTTGCCAGGCCATTCGGATGTTTGTCATTGGCCGACCGCAACAAGAGCGCCGCTGAATTGATCGCGCCGCCTGAAACAACGATGACCTCTGCTGAATAACTTTCCTTTTGTCCATTGCGTTCGACGTGCACAGCGGTGACTTCGCGGCCGGATCTGTCCGTTTCCAAGCGCGTCACTTTTGTGTCGGTCAACAGGGTGACATTTGGGTATTTCAGTGCCGGCACAACGCAGCAGATGTGTGCGTCAGCTTTCGCGTTTACAAGGCACGGGAAACCATCACAGGTGTTGCAACGGATGCAGGGACTCTTCTGCGCATTTTTCTCGTCAAGCATTACGCCAAGTGGCGTGTGAAACGGGTTGAGTCCAAGCCGCGCGAAATCGTCGCTCAGTTGTTGAATCCGCGGTTCGTGGCTGATCGCGGAATATGGATAAGGGCCACTCCGTTGCGGGTCAGTGGGATCTTCGCCGACTGCGCCGTGGACATGATAAATCTTCTCGGCTTCCGCATAATACGGTTCGAGCTCATTGTACGAAATCGGCCAGGCCGGTGAGATCCCGCCGTGATGCCTGATCTCGCCGAAATCTTCTTCGCGCAGCCGGAACAGGGCGGCCCCGTAAAACTTGGTATTGCCACCGACATAATAATTTGTGTGGGGATGCAACTCAGATCCGTCGGCGTTTCGCCAAAGTTCTTTCGTGTTGTAACGGCCGTGCGCGTTCACTTCGAGCGAGTTCCAGTTTTCCTTCTCGCGTCTCACGAAAGGTCCGCGCTCAATGAGGAGAATTCGTTTGCCGCTGGGCGCGAGTCTATAAGCCAGCGTGCCGCCGCCTGCGCCCGAACCAATGATAATGAAATCGTAATCGCTCCCGTTGTTCATACTGGTTGGTCGCGTCGCGCGGGAAATCCTTACGTTAGATCCGCGGGTTGTAAGGAATCGTTCGTATTCGCGACGAATTCGCAAAACCAAATCATATGCCAGTTCAAGCATCCACTTACCGATCAAAACCGAAAATGCCTCACAGCCACCTCATGAATTTGCCGAAGCCAGTCGTGCCGAAGGTTGAAAGGCGCGAACTACTGAAAGGACAGAAGGCCATCATCACGGGCGCCAGCTCTGGAATCGGCAGCTCGATTGCGCTCGCTCTTGGCCACGCAGGTGCCGATGTCTGCATCAATTATGTCGCCGGTGAAGACAAAGCGCAGGCAATGGTCGCCGAACTGCGCGGCCACGGCCACACCGCGATGGCGTTCAAGGCTGATGTTTCGAGCGAAGAAGAAGTGGCCGCAATGTTTAAGGCCGTGTGCGATGAGCTCGGTACGGTCGACATTCTGGTTAATAACGCCGGGCTCCAGCAGGATGCGCCCGTTGATCAGATGACGCTGGCACAATGGAACAAGGTGATCAGTGTCAATCTGACGGGGCAATTTCTCTGCGCTCGCGAAGCAATCCGCGAGTTCAAGCGGCGCGGCGTCCAACCGGAAATCTCATGCTGTGCCGGCAAGATAATTTGTATCAGCTCAGTCCACGAAATCATTCCGTGGGCCGGTCACGTGAATTACGCCGCATCGAAAGGCGGCGTAATGCTGATGATGAAAAGCATCGCTCAGGAAGTCGCCCCGTATCGGATTCGAGTGAACTCGATCGCCCCGGGCGCAATCCGGACACCAATTAATATGCAAGCCTGGGATACGCCCGAGCACTACAATGAATTACTCAAGCTGATTCCATACAAACGCATCGGCGAAGCCGAGGAAATCGGCCGCGTAGCCGTTTGGCTGGCCAGCGACGAGTCGGACTACATTCAGGGCGCGACGCTCTTCGTGGATGGCGGCATGACGCTCTATCCGGGGTTCGAGACTGGAGGTTAGGATCATGACAGTCGTAATTTTATCTGCACTCATCATTTTGCTGTTCCGCTTCGATGCCGATGCAAGCCATGAGTCGAATTGATCCCGACGCGGAATGGCTCGAGGCAGACGCACTTGGCGGATTCGCGAGCGGAACGGTTTCGGGGATTCGCACTCGTCGTTATCACGCGCTGTTATTGACGGCGACGACGCCGCCTGCAGGACGAATGGTCCTCGCAAACGGTTTCGATGCATGGGTTGAGGCCCAGCACGGCACATTCGCCGTTTCCTCTCAGCGCTACGCCCCCAATGTGATTCATCCTGACGGAGCGTCGCGTATCGAATCTTTCGAATATGAGCCATGGCCGCGCTGGCGTTATAAAATCAACGACGACATTGTAATTGAGCAGGAGCTGTTTGTTCCCAAGGGCGAATCGGCTGTTTTTATCTCCTGGAAGCTGGTCTCGCCCAATAGCGAAAATCTCCAATTGAAGGTCCGGCCGTTCTTATCGGGTCGTGATTTTCATTCGACACATCATGAAAACGGTTCGTTTCGTTTCGAAGCCGGACAGAATGGCGAACGCGTGGCGTTTCGGTCGTACGACGGCGTTCCGGCAGTCATTGCTTATTCAAACGGCCACTACGCGCACGAGCCGACGTGGTATCGCAATTTTCTTTATTTCGAAGAACAGGCACGAGGTCTCGATGCGGTGGAAGATCTCGCGTCGCCTGGGGTCTTTGAGTTTTCACTTTCCCGCAAACCGGCGGTGCTGATGCTCGCGGCTGAAGGGCACGCGATCACCGACATCGAATCTATCGAAACGCGTTATGCCCAAGTCAGAACGATCGAGCAAGCCCGCCGGCAATATTTCTCTAGTCCACTGGAGCGCGCCGCTGACGCGTACCTCGCAGAACGCGGCAAAGGAAAGACTCTTATCGCTGGCTATCCATGGTTCGGAGATTGGGGACGCGACACATTTATTGCATTGCGCGGTCTCTGCATCGCGACTGGGCATCTTGAAGAAGCGCGCGACATCTTGCTGCAATGGGCAGGCACTGTTTCGCAAGGTATGTTGCCAAATCGATTTCCCGACCAAGGCCAGAAACCGGAATTCAATTCAGTCGATGCGTCGCTGTGGTACATCATCGCGGTAAACGATTACCTTCTTGCTGCGGGAAAACAGGCAACGCTGACCGACGATTGTCACACGAAAAAACTGCAAGCAGCAGTGGAGGCAATCCTTGCGGGTTACAATGACGGGACCCGTTTCGGTATTCACGCCGATCACGATGGTTTGCTCTCAGCCGGCGAACACGGACAGCAGCTGACGTGGATGGATGCGCGTGTCGATGGCCGGGAAATTACGCCGCGTATCGGCAAGCCAGTAGAAATTGAAGCGCTATGGCTAAACGCGCTTGCAGTTGGAGCGAAGTTTTCCGGGCGCTGGGAAGCTATTTTCGAAAAAGGTCGCGCGGCGTTTCAAAGCAAATTTTGGAACGAACACGCTGGTTATCTTGCTGATATAATCGATTGCGATCACCAACCGGGCGTGATTGATCTTGCATTTCGACCGAACCAAATCTTTGCCGTTGGCGGATTGCCGCTAACGCTGTTGTCGAAAGAGAAAGCGCGTCGGGTCGTAGACGCCGTGGAGATGCTTTTGCTCACACCGGTCGGTTTGCGCTCGCTTGCCCCCGGCGAGCCCGGATACGCGTCGCGATACGAAGGCGACTCGCGCGCGAGGGATTCTGTTTATCATCAAGGCACAGTCTGGCCGTGGTTGATTGGCCCGTTTGTCGAGGCATGGGTGCGCGTGCACGGCGCAAACGCTGCCGCGCGCAAGAAAGCGCGCGCACGATTTCTTCCGCCGCTTTACGAACATTTGAATCATGCCGGATTGGGCCATGTCTCCGAAATTTGCGATGCCGAACCACCGCACAGACCGCGCGGCTGTCCATTCCAAGCATGGTCGTTAGGCGAGTTACTTCGGTTGGAGCGGAACGTTCTATAGGCAATTGCAATGAGCGAGAGAACGCGTGTCCTCATTCTCGGCGGCGGCTTTGGCGGGCTGTATGCGGCGTTGCAGTTCGAAAAGCGCAGAGACCCCCGGTTCGAAGTAACCGTCGTAAATCGCGAAAACTTCTTTCTGTTCACACCAATGCTGCATGAGATCGCGGCAAGCGATCTGGATCTAACCAACATCGTTAATCCGGTCCGGAAGATGATCCGACTCGTAAATTTCTTCTGCGGCGACGTCGAGCACATCGATCTTGAGAAGAAACAGGTCGTCGTTGCGCATGGCTTCGATCGTCACTCGCACACGCTTAACTACGATCATCTTGTTCTCGCGCTCGGATCGGTCACGAACTTCTTCAATCTACCTGGGGTGGCGGAGCGCGCGCTGACAATGAAGTCTCTCGGCGATGCGATTCAGTTGCGGAACCGTTTGATCGCCCACTTGGAAGAAGCTGACACCGAATGTGCGCGCGCGGAGCGCCCGCCATTATTAACGTTTGTTGTCGCTGGCGGCGGCTTTGCCGGCGTCGAGACCATCGCTAGCATCAACGATTTTCTGCGAGACGCGCTGCCCTTTTATCCAAATCTCAAAGAAGAAATGCTCCGGGTCGTGCTGGTGCATCCTGGCGAATACATCTTGCCGGAGCTCGGCCAGAAGCTTGGCCGCTATGCCGACAAGAAGCTGCGTGAGCGCGGTGTGGAGATTCGCCCCAAGACGAGAGTAGCGGCAGTGCGGCCCAATGAAATCGAGTTAAGCGACGGTGAAAAAATCGTTAGCTCAACGCTGGTCTGGACCGCTGGCACATCGCCGAATCCGATTCTCGATCTTGTCCCATGTTCGAAAGAGCGCGGCCGGATCAAAGTGAATTCAAATCTGGAAGTGGAAGGTGTGGATAGTGTATGGGCGCTGGGCGATTGTGCCTTGGTGCCTGATCCCGCGACTGGCAAATACTGTCCGCCGACGGCGCAACATGCGTCCCGTGAGGGAAAACTTGTCGCACAAAACATCATGGGCAGTGTTTATGGGACACCGAAAAAGCCGTTCAGTTTCAAGACGCTGGGCGCACTGGCTGCAATTGGACGACGCACAGGGGTCGCGCGAATTCTCGGCGTGAATTTTTCCGGATTTCTCGCTTGGTTTCTCTGGCGGGGAATCTACTGGAGCAAACTGCCGCGCATGGAAAAGAAGGTGCGCGTGGCGATCGATTGGGCGTTAGACGTTCTTTTCACAAAAGATTTTGTCCAATTTCTTGATCAGCGGGCGCTTGCGCACTCGCAGACGGAAACTGGTACTGCGCTTTGGAACCGCGAGCATCTTTCTGTAGCCGGTAGCGTTGACGCCGGTAATGGCGCAGTTGCAGGGGCTGAGAATCCGGGGTCATCGCCTCCGGCTACAATCGCCGCGTAAGGAATTAGGTTCGCATTCGACCAATGGATATGGCTGCAACCACCACCGCAGAGCATCAGCGACTTCAAGCGGATGCAACGCGAAGTAAGAATTGGAAACGCTGGGGACCATACCTATCGGAGCGGCAATGGGCGACCGTCCGCGAAGATTATTCGCCCTACGGAAACTGCTGGGATTATTTTCCTCACGATCACGCCCGAAGCCGCGCCTATCGATGGGGCGAAGATGGGCTCCTTGGGATCACCGATCGGCAATGCCGGCTTTGTTTCGCACTCGCGCTCTGGAACGGGAAAGATCCGGTTTTAAAGGAGCGACTCTTTGGTCTGACCGGCTCGGAAGGGAACCACGGCGAAGATGTCAAAGAGCTTTATTACTACCTCGACTCAACGCCAACGCACTCGTACATGAAGGCGCTCTACAAATATCCGCAGGCGGAATATCCGTACGGATTGCTGGTAGAGGAGAATCGTCGGCGCGGACTGGGCGCGCCCGAGTTCGAGTTGATCGATACCGGAGTCTTCAATGATGATCGCTATTTTGATGTCTTCGCTGAATACGCCAAAGCTTCCGAGGACGATGTTCTCATTCGTCTGACGATTGCGAATCGTGGTCCGGAAAAGGCGACGTTGCATTTGTTGCCGACGCTTTGGTTTCGCAATACTTGGTCGTGGGGACAGGTTCCCGAAGAGTGCACGAATAAGCCTTCAATCGTCCTCGAACGCGAGGGCAGGGTTCGCGCGCGGCACGATGTGCTTGGAGAATATCAATTGGCTTACGAAGGCAACGCGAAGCCGCTTTTCACTGAGAACGAAACGAACTCAACGCGAATTCACAATTACCCTGGTGGGCAGTCTTTCGTGAAGGACGCTTTCCATGAATATGTCGTGAACGGGCGAGTGGAGGCCGTGAATCCAGAGAACACCGGCACAAAGTTCGCGCCGCACTATGTGTTGCAGCTTGATCCCGGAGAGTCGCAGGTTGTGAGGCTGCGACTTACTGTAAAGGACAACGCATCGGCGAATCCGTTTGCAGATTTCGACCAGGTTTTCGCGCAGCGCGTCAAAGAGGCGGATGAATTTTATGACGCGGTCATTCCAGCGGAAATGGATCAAGAGGCCAAGAAAGTTGCGCGCCAGGGTTACGCGGGGCTGCTCTGGAGCAAACAATTTTACAATTACGTAATTCGCGAATGGTTGTCAGGCGATCCGGCGCAGCCGCCGCCGCCGTCGGAGCGACACTTCGGTCGAAACCGGGAATGGACGCACCTTTTCAACCGCGATGTCATCTCCATGCCCGACAAATGGGAGTATCCGTGGTTTGCCGCGTGGGACCTCGCTTTTCACATGATTCCATTTTCAAAGGTCGATCCGCACTTTGCGAAGAAGCAGCTCAACCTGTTCCTGCGCGAATGGTACATGCACCCGAACGGGCAAATTCCAGCTTACGAGTTTGCGTTTGGGGACGTGAATCCGCCGGTGCACGCCTGGGCGGCCTGGCGCGTTTACAAAATGACCGGGCCACGCGGGCAGCGCGATCGCGCTTTCCTCGAGAGCACGTTCCAAAAATTGCTCCTTAACTTCACCTGGTGGGTCAATCGTAAAGACGCGGAAGGGAATAATCTTTTCTCGGGCGGTTTTCTCGGACTCGATAACATCGGCGTCTTTGATCGTTCGAAGCCGCTGCCAACCGGTGGATTCCTGCAACAGGCCGACGGCACGGCATGGATGGGCTTTTATTGCCTAACGATGCTCTCGATGGCCATCGAGTTGGCAGAAACCAACCCGGCGTACGAAGACATGGCGTCGAAGTTCTTTGAGCATTTCATCGGTATCACTGACGCCATGAATTCACTCGGAGGCTCGGGCCTATGGGACGAGGAAGACGGCTTCTACTACGACCAGCTGAAAGTTGACGGTCAGATGATTCCGCTGCGCACAAGATCGCTTGTCGGTCTCCTGCCGCTGATCGCTGTGGAGAATCTCGAAACAGCGAAGATTAACAAGCTTCCGGGGTTCAAGAAGCGAATGGAATGGTTCCTTAATTACCGAAAGGACCTTGCCTCGCTCGTCACGTATTGCGAAGTCTGTCCATCTACCGGTAACCGGATGCTGGCGATTCCAACACGGGATCGGCTGCGGCGTGCTCTGCGTTACATGCTTGATGAGAACGAATTTTTCTCGCCCCATGGACTTCGCTCCGTCTCGCGCGCCCATAGCGATAAGCCTTACATTTTCCGGGTGGGCAATGAGGAACACCGCGTCGACTATGTTCCGGGAGAGGGAAACAGTTATCTTTTCGGCGGCAATTCGAACTGGCGCGGCCCAATTTGGTTCCCTATCAATTTCCTGATCGTCGAAGCGCTTGAACGTTATCACCTTTTTTACGGCGACTCGTTCAAAGTCGAGTGCCCGACTGGCTCTGGAAACATGCTCACGCTGCAGGAAGTCGCGCGTGAACTGGCACGCCGACTGGGGAACATCTTTTTGCCTAACGAGAAGGGCGCGCGCCCGTGTCATGGTGAGATTGCGAAATACGCAAACGACCCCAATTGGCGCGACCTGGTGCTATTCTACGAATACTTCAATGCTGAAACTGGCCGCGGTTGCGGCGCAAGTCATCAAACTGGGTGGACCGCGCTCACCGTAAAACTACTGGAGAACACGATTGAACACAGCGATCGAAACGAACAAATCCGCGAAGACGCCCAGATTAACACGCTCAAAGTACGTGGCTCGGCTCGCGCGAAGCGTGGACGAAGTGCGACGCGCGCAGCAGTTGCGGTTTGAGGTCTTTAATCTCGAGTTGGGTGAGGGGCTACTC
>Ga0081455_10000780_pt1 | contig 40974 bp, 36 predicted proteins | sample TabmetS3T2R1_FD_70207 | JGI IMG/M metagenome (GOLD analysis project Ga0081455, IMG submission 70207) | Tabebuia heterophylla rhizosphere microbial communities from the University of Puerto Rico - S3T2R1 | ecosystem: Host-associated > Plants > Roots > Rhizosphere ... | reverse complement strand
CTCCCCCGCTAGGGGGAGAGGTTGGGAGAGGGGGATGCGCACGTCGTCGCCCCCTCTCCTGGCCACTCCCCCTGGCGGGGGAGAGGAATCGAGGTCGCTTCGCGTGCAGCTAAGCCGCGGCGGTCTTGGGGGCGTAGAGGCCGGCAAGATAGTTGGCCTTGGTCCGGGCGCGAGAGAGCTTGCCGGACGACGTGGTCGGCAAACCCAAGGCCGGCGGCACCAGCACGACGTCGCAATCGACGGCGACCGTCTCACGCACCGCACCGGCGACCTCGCGGGCGAGCGCCTGCCGCGCCTCATCGCCCGAGACGCGCGCCAGCACCGCAACGACGACGCGCTCGCCGTCGCTCGTGTCGACCGAGAAGGCCGCGGCATCGCCACTCTTGACGACGCGCTTGGCCTCGATCGCCCATTCGATGTCCTGCGGCCAGATGTTGCGACCGTTGACGATGATCAGATCCTTGGCGCGACCGGTGACGACGATCTCACCCTCCAGCGTGTAGCCGAGATCGCCGGTATCCAGCCAACCGTCATCCGACAGGACCTCCTGCGTCGCCTCGGACTCGCCGAAGTAGCCTGGCATGATGCTGGGGCCTTTGACGAAAATGCGCCCGACCTCGCGGTCAGACAGGACCTTGCCCTCTTCCCCGCGTACTTCGAGATGATGACCCGGCAGAACCCTGCCGCACACGACAAAGCGACGCGCGCGATGGGCGTCCGTCGGATCGGCCGCCGGTTGAGCGCGCTGCCCGTCCGCCAGTGCCGCTCGGTCGATGGTATCGATACGAACGCCTCTGCCATGCGGACAGAAGGTGATGGCAAGACAGACTTCCGCCATGCCGTAGCTCGGGATGAAGGCCTTGCGATCGAAACCCGCCGCCGCAAAGGTTTGCGAGAAGCGATCCAGCACGTCGGACCGGATCATGTCGCCGCCGATGCCGGCATGCCGCCAGCTTGAGAGATCGAGATCGGCCGGCACCTGGTTCGCGGCGCGGCGCGCGGCGAGGTCGTAGCCGAAGCTCGGGCTGTAGGCGATGGTGGCTCGGTTGCGAGAGATGAGATTGAGCCACTGTGCGGGACGGCGGGCAAAGTCGCGCGGCGTCAGATAGTCGATCGAGAGCTGGCTCGACAGCGGCGCCATCAGAAAGCCGATCAGGCCCATGTCGTGATAGAGCGGCAGCCAGCTGGAGGCGCGGTCTCCCACCACGACATCGAGGCCTGCCGGCCCCGTCATGCCGGCCAGATTGGCCATCAGGGCACGTTGAGTGATCTGCACGCCGTGCGGATGGCGCGTGCTGCCCGACGAGAATTGGATGTAGCAAAGGTCGTCCGGTCCGAGAGGCCGCAGGTCCACAGCCTTCTCGGGGAGTGAGTCGATGGTCGCGAATCCACCGTGCAGACGGACTGATGGAAATTCCTGCGCGGCGTCGGCGAGGAAGCCTGTGAGATCGTCGATGCCAACGGCCGCGACCGCGCCCGACGCCGAAAGTTGCCGGCGCAGTTGCTCCAGGTAGGCATCCTTGCCGCCGATGCCGACCGGGATGGAGACCGGCACTGGCAACAGGCCCGCATATTGGGCCCCGAAAAACAGCTCGAAGAATCCCGGCCAGGTGTCGGCCGTGATCAGCATGCGCTCGCGCGGCGCGAACCCGGCGCCGATCAGCCGGCGCGCCACGACCTGGGCGCGCCCTTGCAGCTCGCGCCACGGCAGGCTCGAAAGAATCTCGCCCCTGACATTATAAAAGGTGATCCCCGTCTCGCCCTGTGCCGCGTAGTCCAGCATCTCGGGCACCGAGCGAAAGTCGGCGCGACGCAAGGCGAGCTGGGAATTGCGGGTTGGCAGCGGATGCATGGAAGCGGGGTCTCCTACATCAAGCTCCTCTCCCCCGCTAGGGGGAGAGATTGGGAGAGGAGTGCGGGCATATGAAACAGGTGGGCCAAGTTGACACACCTCGACCCCGGTAAGATAGTGCCCGCTCCCGCTCAATCCCGGTCCATCCGCTCCGGAGCCGTGGTCGATGAGCGGGCATTTCATTTGTGTGGAGGGTCTCGTGATTACGGCTGTGATGCCGACATACGGTCGCAAGGACGTCGTGTTCGAACGCGGAGAGGGCAACTATCTCTACGCGACGGACGGCCGACGTTTCCTCGACTTTACGTCGGGCATTGCCGTGAACGCGCTGGGCCATTGCCATCCCGCCTTGGTCAAGGCCTTGACTGAGCAGGGAGCCACGCTCTGGCATACCTCCAACCTCTATCGCGTGGGCAATGGCGAGAAGCTGGCCAAGCGGTTGGCCGACCTCACCTTCGCCGACACGATGTTTTTCTGCAATTCGGGTGCCGAGGCGATCGAGGGCGGCATCAAGCTGATCCGCAAGTACCAGTATGCCAACGGCAAGCCGAAACGTTACAAGCTGATCTGCTTCCAGGCGGCGTTCCACGGCCGCCTGCTGAATGCGCTCGCCGCCACCGGCAACGAGAAATATCTCGAAGGCTTCGGTCCGCTGGCGCCCGGCTATCGCCACGCACCACTCAACAACGCCAATGTCGTGCGCGACATGATCGACGACGAGACTGCCGGCATCCTGGTCGAGCCGATCCAGGGCGAAGGTGGCGTGCGCGAGACGACGCCGGAGTTCCTGAAGGCGCTGCGCGCGATGTGCGACGAGTACGGCCTGCTGCTGTTCTACGACGAGATCCACACGGGTTTCGGTCGTACGGGCAAGCTGTTCGCCTACGAATGGTCGGGCGTGGCGCCGGATGTCATGGCGGTGGCCAAGGGCATGGGCGGCGGCTTCCCGATCGGCGCCTTCATGGCGACCGAGAAAGCGGCAGTCGGCATGGTGCCGGGCACGCACGGCTCGACTTATGGCGGCAATCCGCTGGCGACCGGCGTGGCCAATGCCGTGCTCGACGTCCTGCTGCAGCCCGGCTTCATCGAAGGCGTGCATCAGCGTGGCGAGTACCTCAAAGGCCAGCTCCAGGCCCTTGTGAGCAAGCATCCAAAGGTGTTTGCCGAAGCGCGCGGCACCGGATTCCTGCAAGGCCTGCGCTGCGAGGTGCCGGCCGGAGACATGGTCGACCGCCTGATGTCGCTCGGTATGCTGGTGCCGATCGCCGGCGAGAACGTGATCCGCATCTTCCCGGCGCTGATCGCCGACAAGGCTGCCCTCGACGAGGGTGTGGCCATCCTGGGGAAGGCCGCGCAATCGTTCGAGGCAGGCGCCAGCAAGGCTGCCGAGTAGCGTCATGGCGGTGCCCAAGCACTTCCTCGACCTCGATCAGGTCGATCCCAAGACGCTTCGCCAGATCCTCGATCATGGCAAGGCGATGAAGAAGGCGCGAGCGAACGGCGGGCACGACAAGCCGCTCGCCGGCAAGACCCTCGCCATGATCTTCGAGAAGCCGTCGACCCGAACCCGCGTGTCGTTCGAGGTCGGCATGCGCGAGCTGGGCGGCCAGACCATCATGCTCGGCCGCACCGACACCCAGCTCGGCCGTGGCGAGACCATTGCCGACACCGCGCGCGTGTTGTCGCGCTATGTCGACATCATCATGATGCGCACCACGGTCGAGGAGAAGCTCCTCGAGATGGCCAAGTATGCGACCGTGCCGGTGATCAACGGCCTCACCGACAAGACGCATCCCTGCCAGCTGATGGCCGACGTGATGACCTACGAGGAGCATCGCGGTCCCATCCGGGGCAAGGCCATCGCCTGGTCGGGCGACGGTAACAACATGGCGACCAGCTGGATCCACGCCGCTGTGCAGTTCGACTTCGAATTGCGCGTGGCCTGTCCAACCGAGCTCAAGCCGCCGTCCGATGTGCTGGCCTGGGCGGCAAAATCGCAGGGCCGCATCACCATCGGCCATGACCCTGAGTCGGTGGTGCGCGGCGCGGATTGTGTCGTCACCGACACCTGGGTGTCGATGGGCGACGAGGATCCGCAGAGTTCCAGCGCGGCGCGCCGGCACAATCTGCTGCGTGGCTATCAGGTCGACCAGCGCTTGATGAAGCAGGCCAAGCCTGATGCCATCTTCATGCATTGCCTGCCGGCGCATCGCGGCGAGGAGGTCACCGCCGAGGTGATCGACGGACCGCAGTCGGTGGTGTTCGACGAGGCGGAGAACCGCCTGCACGCGCAGAAGAGCATTCTCGCCTGGTGCCTGTCGTGAACGCATCGTCGGAAGACTTCCTCGCTTCCGACGACCAAGCCCTGCCCTTCCAGCTCGATGCACTGGGCGTGCGCGGCCGGCTGGTCCGGCTGGGTCCGTCGTTGGATGCCGTCATCGAACGCCATGGCTATCCGATCGGCGTGGCACGGCCGCTTGCCGAGGCGATGGTGCTTTGCGCCGCCTTGGCGACCTCGCTGAAATACGACGGCATTTTCACCTTGCAGATCTCAGGTGATGGGCCGGTGCGCCTGCTCGTCACCGACCTTACGACCGACGGCGCGCTGCGCGGCTATGCCCAGTTCGATTCGTGGAAGCTCGCTGTCGCGCTGGGCGGCGGCACCGCCGAAGCGCCGGAAGGCTACGTGCCCAAGCTCTTCGGGCACGGACGACTCGCCTTTACGGTCGACCAGGGTCAGCACACCGAACGCTATCAGGGCATCGTCCCGCTCGAGGGTGGCTCCCTGGCCGACTGCGCCCACACCTATTTCCGTCAGTCCGAGCAGCTGCCGACCGGTATCAAGCTCGCGGCAGAGCGCATCGAGAGCGACGGCGTGGCGCACTGGCGGGCGGCCGCTCTCATGGTGCAGCAGATGCCGGAATTCGATGCCGGCCGCATCGACGTCGATCATGAGCAGCGCGAGGACGATTGGCGCAAGGCAGTGATCCTGATGGCCTCGGCGACCGAGGCTGAGATGCTGGATCCCGAGCTGCCCGACACCACCCTCCTGCATCGGCTGTTCCACGGCGAGCGGCCGCGCCTGTTCACCCGCCGCAATTTCGGAGCACGTTGCCGCTGCAGCCGCAAGCGTATCGACCGCGTGCTGCGCTCGATCCAGCGCCAGGAGCTCGACGATCTGCGCGATCCGAGCGGTCGTGTCGTGGTGAAGTGCGAGTTCTGCTCGACCGAGTATGGTTACGACGATCACGATCTCGACAGGATCTACGTCTCGGCGGCTTAGCGTCCCGATTATTCGGGCAATCCTGCGATCCGTAGACCTTCTTCGAATTTCGCCAGGTCGGCGGGCCGGTAGGGTGCGAACAACTCGCGGATATTGCGGACACGCAGCTGCGGCTCGAGCTCGCGCAGACGCGCGCAGGTTGCTTTCGCTTCTTCCACTTGCCCGGCAAGCGCATGGCAGGTCGCAGCCACGCGCCACGCAGCGGGAAAATCTGGATAGGCTTGCATCGTCCGTCGTGTCCATGACAATGACTCGTCATAGCGGCCGGCTAGAAGATGGGCGACGGCCGTGGCGGTTTGCCATGCACGCACGAAGGGGTCGAATGGGCTCAGCCGCAAGGACCGCGCAATACGCTCGATGGCAATATCCAGCTGGCCGAGATTGAGTCTTGTCCATCCGCTAATGCCCCAGGCGATGGCGAGGTTCGGATTGAGCTCGACCGCCCGGTCGGCAAGAGGCGCGGCGTGCTCGGTTTCCCGGCCGACATAGGCAAGCGTGTAGGCCGCCCAGGCGAGGGCAAACGCGTCCTCCTTTCCGACCTCCGCCGCTCGCCGCGCCATCCGTAGGGCATCTGCGCGCTCCTTCACGCTATCGTCTGTCCACTGGTTTTGTCCGCGCCAGGCGTGCAGCCAGGCGGCAAACCCGCAGGCAGAGGCGAAGCCGGGGTCGAGCTCGATGGCCTTGTAGGCGAGACGGAGCACCTCCTCGCTCTGTTCCTTTGTCATTGGATAGCTGTTCGCCGCCGCGTGCAGAAAATAGTCGTAGGCGCCGAGGTTCGCGGTCGGCTTGTGCCGGCCACGCTCGAGCTCGACTTGAGCAAGGCGCGGTTCGATCTCGTTCACGACCCGAGCAGCGACGCGATCCTGCAGGTCAAAGACGTCCTCGAGCGCACCGTCAAAACGGTCTGCCCAGATATGGGCGCCAGTGAGCGCATCGATGAGCTGCGCGGTGATGCGCACCCGCTCTGCCGACCGGCGCACGCTGCCTTCGAGGACGTAACGCACGCCGAGCTCGCGGCCGACCTGCTTGATGTCGACGGAGCGCCCCTTGTAGGCGAAGCTGGAGTTGCGGGCGATGACGAACAGGGAGCGGAAACGCGACAGAGCCGTGATGATCTCTTCCACCATGCCGTCGGCGAAGTACTCCTGCTCCGGGTCGCCGCTCATGTTCTGGAAGGGCAACGCGGCGATGGACGGCTGGGCCGGAAGCGTCAAGGTCGGCGTATCGGTCGCCGTTACCTCTGCGGCTTCTGATACAGCGGCGGTGATGCCCTGCTCCGCGATACGGACCGGACCGACGAACCGATAACCGCGTCTCGGCAGGGTCTCGATCCAACGTTCGCCGCCGGGCTCCTCGCCGAGCGCCCGACGCAGCGCCGCGATCTGGACAACGAGGTTGTTCTCCTCGACAGAAAGGCCTTTCCACCCGGCTTCGATCAGCGACTCCTTGGACACCGGTATTCCTGGCCGTTCGACAAGCGCACGCAGCACCGCAACGGCCCGTTTGCCCAAGGCGACGGGCTCGGCATTGCGAAACAGCATCTCCGTCGCGCTGTCGAGGCGAAACGGGCCGAAGGTATGGGTGGTCGCCATCACCGGGCTGATTGGTTATTCGGACAATCCGGCTTTCCGGAGGCCGTCTTCCCACTTAGCCACATAGGCCGGCCGGCGGTAGGGCGCGATCACTTCGCGGATATTGCTGACGCGCAGCTGTGGCTCAAGCTCTCGCAGGCGCACAGGCTGTCCGCGCCTGCTGAGCATTTCCAGCGAGCGCATGGCTCGTGGTAACGACGCGCCACGGCATGGCAAAAATCGGAGCGTCTCGATCCAACCCTCGCCGCCGGGCTCCTCGCCGAATAGCCGACGCAGTGCCGCGATCTGGACCACCAGATTGCTCTCCTCGACAGCAAGGCCCGGCCCCGCCGCGTCGATCGGCGTCTTCTTGGAGACCGGGACACCCCACTGCTCAACCAGCGCGCGCAACAGCGCGACCACCCTGCCGCCCAAAGCGCCCGGCACGGTGCCGCGAGGTAGCGTTCCCGCCTTGCCGCCGAGACGAAACGGGCCAAGGATCAAGCTTGCCCTCATCTTTGCCTTTTCTACCGTCGATTCAGAACTATTTGCGAACTTTTTCATATCGACTTCACGACTTCAGACCATTTCACGGTCAAACGTACTGTGTTGTGGAGTCCGGCTGTCATCGGGCTCTCGCTGGGGAGCGAATTTGGGGGCAGCATGACGTTTCCGGCAACTTTCAACGTTTCGAGCCTTGATGGCACCAACGGCTTCCGGATCGACGGCGCCGCCGCGGGTGATTTCGCGGGCTATTCGGTCGCCTCGGCCGGAGACATCAATGGAGATGGCTTCGACGACATCGTGATTGGCGCCACCAACGCTATGGACGGGACCTACGGCTTCTTCCAGGTCGGGAGAGCCTACGTCGTATTCGGCGGGGATGGCGGGTTTGTCCCGGCGCTGGATCTTGCCGCCTTGGACGGCACCAACGGCTTCAGCGCGACCTCGCTCTATTCCGTTGCGGCTGGAATTTCGGTCGGCTCCGCCGGCGACATCAACGGCGATGGCCGAAACGACCTGATCATCGGCACCGGAGGCACAGGCTTCGGTGGCGCAGGCACCGGTGGGTTCATCGTCTTTGGCCAGCAGAATTATCCGGCATACCTCGACTTGCTCACCCTCGACGGGACTAACGGCTTCGCGGCGTCTCCCGGCGGCCGGTCGGTAGCGTCCGCGGGGGACATCAATGGCGACGGCTTCGATGATTTCATCGTCGGCGGGCCCTCCTCTGCCGTAGGGCAGGCCGGCGCAAGCTATGTGGTGTTCGGCCATGGTGGCGGCTTCGACCCGGGGCTGGACCTCGCCGCGCTCGACGGAACCGATGGATTTCGCCTCGACGGCGCGCCCACCGAAGATCCCGAAAGCCGCCCTGCGCACAGCGGCTGGTCGGTCAGTTCGGCGGGCGACGTGAATGGCGATGGTTTCGACGACATCATCGTCGGCGAACCCGATTTCACGCGCGGCAGCACTTTTCCCGATATCAACCACTCCGTCGGTCAGAGCTACGTCGTGTTCGGCCACGCCGGGCCCTTCGATCCGACGCTCGCTCTGAGCTCACTGAACGGCACGAACGGCTTCACCCTTGAAGGCATCAGTGCAGCCGATCAACTTGGCATTTCGGTCGCTTCAGCCGGAGACCTGAACGGCGACGGCTTCGCCGATGTCATCGTCGGTGCGCCGGGGGTCGACCACGGCGGTAATGCCGATGCCGGTTCAGCCTATGTGTTGTTCGGTCACAACGGCGGTTTTGCCTCCAACCTGGACCTCAGCACCCTGAACGGGACGAACGGCTTCCGACTCGACGGTGCTGGCACGTTGGACGCTGCCGGCGCGTCGGTGGCTTCAGCCGGCGACGTCAACGGCGATGGCTTCGATGATCTCGTCGTTAGCGCTCCCCGGGCAGGAAGAGCCTACGTGGTGTACGGTCAGGCAGCAGGCTTTGCCTCGACGCTGGACCTTGGCACCTTGAACGGCACCAACGGCTTCATCGTCGACGGTCTCGCCCCCGACTCCGGCGCCATTCACGGCAACCAGACGGTACGTTCGGCGGGCGACCTGAACGATGATGGTTTCGCCGATCTTATCGTCGGCGACTACAACGCGGATCCGGGCGGCCGCACCGACGCGGGGACCGCCTACGTGATACTCGGCCAGCAGCCCGACCAGGCGGCTTATCGCCTCGGAACAGCAGTGTCGCAGACGCTCGCCGGCGGCGCCTTCAACGATCTGCTGGCAGGTCTTGCCGGAGACGACCGGCTCTACGGCCATGGCGGCGACGATACTTTGCTCGGTGGCGATGGCAACGACTGGGTCCGAGGCGGCGCAGGAGACGACGTCGTCGACGGTGGCGCCGGCGTCGACACTGCGAGTTACCAGGACGCAGCTGGTGGGGTTGCCGTCAATCTCGCCGTCGCGACGCTACAGAATACCGGCGGCGCGGGTTGGGACAGGCTCTACGGCTTCGAAAACCTCGAGGGTTCGCGGTATGACGACCAGCTGACCGGCGACAGCGGCGTCAACACCTTGACTGGGGGCGCCGGCAACGACCGGCTGAATGGCGGCGCCAGTGCCGACAAGCTGTACGGCGGCATCGGCAACGATACGTACTATATCGACAATATTGGCGACCAGGTGTTCGAGTCGGTCGGTCAGGGCACCGACACCGTCTTCACCAGCGTCAGCTGGGCCATGGCGGCGAACCAGGCGATTGATACCCTGCGGGCCTACGGCGCGGGCGCGATCTCCGGCGTGACCCTGACCGGCAATGAGTTCGCCAACAGGCTGTTCGGCGGTTCGGGTGTCGATCACATGGCCGGCGGCACCGGCAATGACACGTACTACGTCGGCAACCTCGGCGATGAGGTGACTGAGGCAGCAGGCGAGGGCATCGACACGGTCTATGCCAGCGCCAGCTGGGCAATGGCGGGCGGGCAGGAGATCGAGTCTCTGCGAAGCAACAGCTCCGCCGACCTCACGCTCAGCGGCAACGAGTTCAACAATACCGTGGCGGGCGGTGCCGGCAATGACACGCTCGCCGGCGAGTCGGGCAGCGACAGGCTGATGGGCGGTGCCGGCAATGACAGCCTGTCCGGCGGGCTCGGCCACGATATCCTGACCGGAGGGAACGGTGCCGACACTTTCGTCTACGGCTCGCTGTCCGACAGCGCGGTCGGAAGCCTGCGCGATCTTGTCGCCGACTTCACGCAAGGAGAGGATCATATGGATCTGACCGGCATGGAGGCCGAGCTGGGCATAGCCTTCACCTTCATCGGCAGCAGCCCTTTCTCGCATCAGGCCGGCCAGCTGCGCAGCTTCTTCGCCGGCACCCAGACGATCCTGGCAGGCGACACGAACGGCGACGGCGCGGCCGACTTCCAGATCGCCCTCAAGGGCAACCTGGCGCTGAACGGCGGCGACCTCATCCTGTAGGTGGCGAGTGCGAGCGCACAAGCGCGCGCCGTCCGCAGGAGCATGAGCAGGCTGGAGGTCGGCGCCGGCTTCAGACGAGGCCGTGCAGGAGCGAGTTCATCCCGTGCGAGCCGGCGTCATGATGGTGGTCGGCGGCATCCACATAGGATTGCCCGAGAAATCCCAGTTGCAGGGGCGGCACATCGGCGACGGGCGCCGCAGCGTGGTCCGGCATTGACGCCGTGTCGATGTGCGTATCGGTGTGCAGGGGTTCAGGTAGCGTAGTGTCGACCGCTGGCGTCGCCGCGTGTCCGCCGTCTCCGGCGGAGGCGGTATTCGTCGCAGCCCCCAGGATCGTGGCGGGCAGCGCCCGCAAGTCCGAAGTGCCGCCGGACGTTGCGGGATCGGATGGCGGGCCACCGAGCACCTCGGACAAAAGGTCGATGCCATGCGACGTCACGGATGAAGGGGCGTCGACGATTCGCTGTACGGCGCTCTCCGATGAGATACCGATGGCCTCCAGCGGACTTTCCACCGGGTCGAGCAGTGAACCCACGGCGTCGAACACGGGCTGCACGGCGGCCGTGACTGCGGGCTCGATGGCGTCACTCGCGCCGGAGAAGACATGCGTAAGCGAGGCGAGGTTGCCGATAGCATCCGGCAGGCTCTGCGCCGGGTGGAGCAGCGAGTCCACGACGGCGAACACGGGCTGCACGACGGCCGTGGCTGTTGGTTCTATGGCTTCGCTCGCGTGGGCGACATCTTGCGCGAGCGACGCAAGGCCGTCGATGGCATCTGCCAGGCTTTTCATCGGATCGACCAGCGAGCCCACAGCGTCGAATACGGGCAGCACGACGGTAGCCTGAGAGTGATCGTTTGCAGGATCGGGCATCGAGTGGACCGGCGGCACGACGGTCGGATCGTGACCTGGCGCGAGGCCCAGTGACGTTTGCTCCAGCGACGCGTCCGCGAGCTCCTTCGACGGCCCAGAATCGGCGGAACCAGAATCTGTGGAAACGGCATGCAGGCTTGGCACGGCATCGTTGGCCTGATGTGCAAGAGACGTGGCATGATCGAACGTGCCGACGTGCGTTGCAGGCAGCTGAACGGCGTCGACAGGCGTGGACGCCAGAGCGTCGCTGCCCGCCGGGCTCGGCGAAGGCACGATAACGCTATGCCCGTAGCGCACGGTGGGCGTCCAGCTCGGCCAGAGGTGCTCCATCGCGCCGACCGCGAGACCGATCGCCATCGTGCCGAAGGTGATGGCGTCGGTTGTCCCGTCATCGACTGCATCGCGCGACGGCCTGATCTCCGACATGCGCCGACGAACCTTCATGGACACCTCCCCGACCAGCTCTTGCCCCACCAGCTCTTGCCCCACCAGCTCTGGGACGCGCGCCGCCTGTGATCGTCCTCACTTCTCACGGAACGCCCTCGTCATTTCATCCAGGAGCGGACTTACCAGGTAGTCGACGAGCGTCCGCGCACGCGTCGGTATGACCACCTCGACAGGCATGCCGGCCTGAAGGTCGACCCTGGCCCCCTTCACGTCCTGCGGATCGAGGCGAACCTGGATCGAATAGTAGCCCTGACCCGATCGTTCGTCGGTCAACCGGTCGGCCGACACGGTCATGATCTCGCCGCGGATCGTTGGCCTCTCGCTTCTGGGGAGGCCCGTGAGGCGCACGTCGGCCGAGCGTCCAACCGCTACCTCGTTGACGTCCGAAAGCTGCAGACGCGCTTCGACGATCAGCGGATTGTCCTTCGGCACCACGTCGAGCAATCGTGCCCCCTGCTGGATCACGCCGCCTTCGGTGAACACGGACAATCCAACCACGGAGCCGCTGGCGGGCGCTGTCACCTCGGTACGCTCGAGGATGTCCTTCGCCGCGTCTATCTTGGGGCCGAGCTCGGCGATCTTTCCCTGGGTTGAGCGCAGCTCGTTGGTGATGTCGGTCATGCGGCCACGGTCGAGCTTGGCAAGCTCGATCTCTGCTTCGCCGATCGCTTGGCGCGACCTCGCAATATCGGCGATCGCCTGCCCGCGGTCTGCCTCGAGCTGCGCGGCGTTGCGTTCCAACGCCAGTACGCGGTTCCTGGGTGTGAAGCCCGAGGCCGCGAGCTGGCGCGCGCCGCTCAACTCCTCGCCGATCAAGGCGGCCTGCCGCTCCGCACCCTGAAGCCGCGCCGACGCGCCGCGGATCTGCTCCTCGAGCTGAGCGATGCGCTGGCGCAAGCTGCCGGTTTCGGATTCGTACTGCCGTCGCCGTGCCGTCATGACCGCGGCCTCGCTCGCCGCCGCCTGAACCGCAGCACGGCTGCCGCGATGCTCGCGCAGGATCACATCGAACGTCGCCGCAGTCGCGCCATCACGTTCGGCCATCAGTCGCGCTTCAGTTGCCTTCAAGGCCGCGTCCTCGACCATCAGCACGTCGAGCTGGGAGCGCGGCTCGGTGTCGGACAGAAGAAGAACGACCTGGCCTTTCACGACCGAATCGCCCTCCTTCACGTACAGCCGCTTCACCACGCCACCATAAGGGTGCTGGACGGACTGCCGCCTGCTTTCGACTTGCAGGTTGCCGACAGCGATGGCGGCGCCGGAAAGCGGGGCGAATGCTCCCCACGCCACCACGATGACCGCAAAGAGCGCCAGCACGACGATGCCTGCCTTCGCCGGCTGCCACGGGTCGGACGGCGCGCGGAAAGGCGGGGCCACGTCGACGATCGTGCTCATCTCAGCTTGTCACCTGCGCTGGCGGCCCGCTCATGTTCTGCCTGATATAGGCGTAGACAATGTCGGGCGGCCCGAATCTCTCCAAACGGCCAGCGCGCACGAACATGAGCTGGTCGACGACGTCCAGGATCGTGGAGCGGTGAGTGACGACCATGATCGTCACCTGCCTGGCCTTCAGCTTGAGCAGGGCGTCTCTCAAGGCCTGCTCGCCGCTGGTGTCGAGATTGGCGTTCGGCTCATCGAGGACGACCAGAGACGGCCTTCCCAGCAGGGCGCGCGCGAGGCCCAGCCGCTGCCTCTGGCCGCCCGACAAGCCGACCCCGCCCGGTCCGAGCGGCGTGTCGTACTGCCGGGGCAGGCCGAGGATCATGTCGTGGATGCCGGCGAGGCTCGACGCTTCGATCACCTCGTCGATGGAAGCGCCACCGAACCGCGAGATGTTCTCGCGGATGGTACCGGCGAACAGGCCGACATCCTGCGGCAGGTAACCGACGTGCCGGCCAAGCTCGAGCGGATCCCACTGCCCGTACTCCACGCCGCCGAAACGCATCTTGCCGTCCTCCGGCTGGATCGCGCCCACCAGCAGCCGGGCCAGCGTGCTTTTGCCCGACCCGCTCGGGCCGACAAGGCCTATCGCCTGGCCGGCGGGCAGCTCGAACGAAATTTCCCGGAGGATCGGCGACTTCTGCGAAGGCGCGAGGTAGCTGACATCCTCGACGACGAGCGCATTGGTGGCCATCGGCAGGATCGTGCGGCTCTGCTCGGGCGGCACGTCGTCCAGCAACTCCTCGACCCGCGCATAGCCATCGCGCGCACTGGTGAACTGCTTCCAGGTCGATACAGCCTGCTCTACTGGAACCAATGCCCGGCCCATGATGATGCTCGCCGCGAAGATCGTGGCCGGCATGATGATATGGTCGATGGCGAGCCAGGCACCGGTCCCCAGCATCACCGACTGCAACATCAGGCGAGCGAAGCGAATGCCGGAAGAGATGACCGCATTGCGGTCGCTTGCTCGCGCCTGCCTGGAGAGCATGAACGAGCGATTGTCATTCCACGAGCGCTCGACGGCAGGCTGCATGGCCATCGCGCGCACGACATCGGCATGTCGCAAGATATTCTCGATGAAGGAATAGGCGCGATTGCCGGCATCTTCAGCCGCTTTCAGCGAGCCGTGCGTCAGCGATTCGTTCAGGACCGCGAGCCCCAGCATCGTGGCGGCGCCGAGCGTGGCCACGATGCCGAGAATCGGATCGATGAAGAACAGCAGCAGCAGATAGACGGGAATCCAGGGAAGATCGAAGGCGAAATAGATGCCGGGCCCGGTGACGAAGGTCCTGAACTGGTCGAACTCGCGCAGCTGCTGGGCTCCGCGGGAGTAGCCCTGGCGCGCCGAGCGGACGACAAGGGCTTCGAAGATGCGGCGCGCCAGCAGGCCTTCGAGCCTGACGCCGCAGCGGATCAGAACCTGTGCCCGCAGGCAGTCGAGGGCCGCCATGGTGAGGAGCGCTGTGCCCAGGATCGCCGTGAGCAGGACAAGGGTAGGCACGTTCTCGCTCATCAACACGCGGTTGTAGACCTGCATGAGATAGAGCGGCGAGCTGAGATAGAGCAGGTTGATCGCGCCGCTGAACAACCCCGCCATGGCCAGGTGGGGCCATAGCGTTGTCAACGCCCGCATCAACTCCCGCCGGGAGTCGCGGACAGAGCTCGAGAATGCAGCCATCAACCTCGAAGACGCAATGACAGACGACGGGGCGCAGCAAAGGGAGCGAGGCGGTCACCTCGCTCCCTCGACTGACGATGCTAGAGGAGGCCGCTCAGCAGGCCACCATGGGAGTCGACCTCGGTGGCGGCAGCGACCGGCGCCTGGACTCCCAGGCCGAGATCGCCGATGCCGGTCAGGTCGGTCGCAACGCTACCCAGGCCGGTGTCGACCCCATTCATCAGATGCAGGACATCGGAGCCATGGAGGTCGACAGTGGGATTGGCCGCGGCCGCTCCGCTCACCGACAAGGAGGACTGGTCGTTGCCACCCAGCAAACTGTCAAGAAGCGCCATTCATCACTCTCCAGGTTGGTTGTTTGGTTGGAAAAGACGCAGGATTGCGCCAGCGACCCGCAGGATCGGGCGACCCCCCAAGGCCGCGGGGCCGATTGTCCACATCGTCGGGGCGACTTGAACCCGCGGTCTGTGACCTCGGTGTGAGCGCGAATCTTCGCGCTGCCGGAAGTGGCACGGACCGTGCAGTGGTTTATCCTGTTTCAAATGTCGCGCCGATCGCGGCGATCCGACATCGGGAGGAACATGAGACAGACTGCTCTTGCTCTCGCGCTCTCTGTGACCGTCGTCACCTTGGCCACCGCCGCCGGCTCAGCCTTTGCGCAGAGCCATCTGCGCATCGGGCTCGGCGACGATCCGGACGGGCTCGATCCGACGACGTCGCGCTTCTACACCACGCGCATCGTCTTTGCTGCGCTGTGCGATAAGCTGTTCGACATCGACGAGAAATCGAACATCGTGCCGCAGCTCGCGCTTGGCAGCGAAACGTCGGCCGACGGCAAGGCGGTCACGATCAAGCTGCGGCCTGACGTAAAGTTCCACGACGGCGAACCGTTCAACGCGGAAGCAGCGAAGTACAGCCTCGAGCGGCACATGAACATGAAAGGTTCATTCCGCAAGCCGGAGCTGGCCGCCGTAGACAACGTGGAGATTGTCGATCCCCTCACCATCAAGCTGAACCTCAAGCAGCCCTTCTCGCCGCTGCTGGCCCAGCTCACCGATCGCGCCGGCATGATGGTCTCGCCGAAGGCAGCCGAGGCGGCCGGTGACAAGTTCGCCCTCAAGCCCGTTTGCGCCGGGCCCTACAAGTTCGTCGAGCGCATCCCGCAAGACCGCATCGTGGTCGAGAAGTTCGCCGACTACTGGAACAAGGACCACGTCTTCATCGACAAGATCACCTACCTGCCGATCGTCGACAGTACCGTGCGGCTCGCCAACCTGAAGTCCGGCGGGCTGGACATGATGGAGCGGCTGTTGGCGACCGACATCAAGACGGTGCGCGACGATCTCAAGCTCAGGCTGAGCAAGGCCGTCTCGCTGGGCTTCTTTGCTCTTCTGGCCAACGTCGGCAATGGTCCGAAGGCCGACAATCCGCTGGGCAAGGATCGACGCGTGCGCCAGGCCCTGGAACTGTCGATCGACCGCGAGGCGCTGAACCAGGTGGTGTTCAACGGCGAGTTCATGCCGGGCAATCAGTGGGTCAATCCACAGAGCCCGTACTATCAGCAGTCCTTGCCCCTCCCCAAGCGCGACGTGGCCAAGGCCAAGGCCTTGATGAAGGAGGCCGGCGTCACTGGTCGCGTACCGATCGATTTCATGATCGGAAACAACCCCGAGACACGGGCCGTCGCCGAGGTCGTGCAGTCCATGGCGGCCGAGACAGGATTCGACCTGAAGATCCGCGTGGTCGAGGCGGCGACTGCGTTGAAGTCGGCGGAGGATGGTGATTTTCAGCTCTATGAGAACAACTGGAGTGGCCGTATCGATCCCGACGGCAACACGGTCCTTTACCAGACCTGCGGCTCACCGCTGAACACGGGTCGCTACTGCGACAAGGACGTCGATGCCTGGCATCGAGAGGCCCGCGCCTCGAACGACCTCGCGACCCGCAAGGCGGTGTACGAGAAGATCGCCAGGAAGTTCCTCGCCGAAGGATGGATGATCTACCTCTACCACCCATCGTACCTGATCGCTCACACGGCGCGGCTGGAGAACTTCAAGCCGATGCCCGATGGGCTGATCAGGGTGGTAGATGTGCGGCTGAAGTAGCGGAGCGCGGACCTGGAGGTCCGCGCTCTACTCCCTACAACACCATTCCACCATGCGGCGCATGAAGCCCTCGCAGGCGTCGATCTGGGAGGCGAGGATGAATTCGTTGGGTTGATGGGCCTGGGCGATGTCACCCGGCCCGCACACCACGGTCGGCACGCCGAGCGTCTTGCGGAAGATGCCGGCCTCGGTGCCGTAGACCACGCTGCCCACGATGTTGGAGCCCGACCAGTTGGCCGCCAGCGCCTTGGCCTCCTCGTTTCCCTCGGGCGAGAACGCGGGCGTCGAGGAGCGCAGCACAGTCGTGATGGCGGCTGCCGGATGCTTGGATTTCATCTTGGGCAGCAGCTCGTTCTCGAGCCATTCCATGGCGCGCTTGCCCAGCGCGTCGATGGGCTCGCTGGGCAGCTCGCGATAGCCCCACAGCACCTCGCACTCGCGCGCCAGGATATTGCCGGCTGTGCCGCCGACAATGGTGCCGACATTGAAGGTCGCTGCCGGCGGCATGAACTCGCTGTTCTTCGGCGCCTTGGCGTCGAGCTCGTCCTGCACGCGATTGAGATAGTGAATGAAGTCGCCGGCGAAATGGATGGCGCTGACGCCAAGGTGGGTCATCGAGGAATGCGCCTCGAAACCGGTGAACTTGGTGATGTAGATCTGGGCGCCCTTATGGGCATGGACGACCGTCATCATCGTGGGCTCGCCGATGATGATGGCGCGCGGGCGCGGCACCTCGCTGGCCATACGAGCCGCCAAGCCGTGAGCGCCAATACAGCCCACCTCCTCGTCGTAGCTGAGCGCGAAATGGATCGGCTTCCTCAGCCTGGCCTTCTTCAGCTCGGGCAGCATGGCAAGGCCAACGGCGTAGAACGCCTTCATGTCGCAAGTGCCCCGACCGTAGTACTTGCCGTCCTTCAGGGTCAGGGTCCAGGGATCGGTGTCCCACGGCTGGCCATCGACCGGGACGACATCGGTGTGGCCGCTCAGCACCACGCCATTCGGCGCGTTGGGGCCGACGGTGGCGAAGAGATTGGCCTTCTTGCCGTCCTCGCTCGGCACGAGCTTCGACTCGATGCCATGGTCCTTGAGGTAGCCTTGGACGTACTCGATCAACGCCAGGTTTGAATTGCGCGAGGTGGTGTCGAACGCCACGAGGCGGCGCAGCATCTCCACTGAGCCGACGATCTCTCCTGCCATGATGCTCCTTGCTCGATCAGACAGATGTCCTGCCGATCATGGTCAAAAATTCGCGGCGGGTCTCGCCGTTGTCGCGGAAAGCGCCCAGCATGCGGCTGGTCACCATGGCGACATCGGACTTGTGGACGCCGCGCGTGGTCATGCATTGATGTGCCGCCTCGATGACCACGGCCACGCCGCGCGGCTGCAGCACTTCCTGCAATGTGTTGGCGATCTGGGCGGTAAGCTTCTCCTGGATCTGCAAGCGATGGGCGAAGGCATCGACCACGCGAGCAAGCTTGCTGATGCCGACGACGCGCTTGTCCGGCAGGTAGCCGATATGGACCCTGCCGATGATCGGCACCATGTGGTGCTCGCAATGCGATTCCAGCCGGATATCGCGCAGCACGACGACCTCGTCGTAACCTTCGACCTCCTCGAACGTCCGCTGCAGCATCTCGCGCGGATCGTCATCGTACCCGGAAAAGAATTCCTCGTAGGCCCGGACCACGCGGTCCGGAGTTCCGATCAGGCCCTCGCGATCGGGATCGTCGCCGGCCCAGCGGATCAACGTGCGTACGGCAGCCTCCGCCTCTTCGCGCGAAGGGCGTGTCAGGCCCGTGGCGAGCGAGACCATCTCGCTCTTCTTCAGCATCCTGTTCATGCTCGTTTCCCCTCAGTTGAGCCGGCGCTCGGCGTTGGGCATGTCGAGAGAGAAGGTCGGGATCTCGATATCGAAATTCTCGCCGGACTCACTCACCATCTGATAGGTGCCGCCCATGAAGCCCGAGGGCGTGGCGAGCGGCGTGCCGGAAGTGTACTCGAAGATGTCCCCTGGGCGCAGCGTCGGCGTCTTGCCGACGACGCCCGCTCCCGTCACCTCTCGCCGATGGCCTAGCCCGTCGGTGATCTTCCAGTGGCGACTGCGCAGCTGGACAGTCACACTCCCCTTGTTCTCGATACGGACTTGGTAGGCCCAGACGAACTGCGATTTCGTCGGATCAGACTGGTCTGGCAGATATTGCGGCCGGACGGTGACCTGGATAGCACGGGTAGTAGCTGTGTACATCGCGCAACGAATCCCTGGAACTTGACATGGAGCCTTTCCGCCCAAAGGTCAAATGGCTGCAGAAAGTACGGGGTCCAAGGCCCGTCCAGCGACACTAAGCGATGAGATTGGCCCTCAGATTGGGAAGATCAGGCATGTCGTGGTGCCGTGAGCCAGCAGGCGGGCATCCTTGTCGTACAGCCTGCCTTCAGCCGTCGCAATACGCGAACCGACGTTGATCACCTTGCCCTCGACCCTGACTGGCCCGGTCTTGTCCGTCATGGCCCGCACGTAGCTCACCTTGATCTCGACCGTGGTATAGCCGATGCCCGCTTTGAGCATGGTGTGCACCGAGCAGCCCATCACCGAATCGAGCAGAGTGGCCGCGATGCCGCCATGAACGGTGCCCAACGGATTGTAGTGATCGAATACGGGCGTGTAGGTGAAGACGACGCGCCCAAGCTCGACCTCGGCCACCCTGAAGCCAAGGACCTTGGCGATCGGCGGTGCCGGAAGGCGGCCAGCCAGCAGCCCTTTGAACAGGCTGAGGCCATCCAAGGTCCGTGCCTGGTCAAGCGGCATCACGCCGAAAGCCGCATCGCCGCAATCGGGCGCCATCACCGTCTCCATCGATAGTTACGTGTATATACACCTTGATCCTTGGCCGTTGCAAGGCCGTGCACTAAAGTGACAGCCATGTCTGGGTCACCGCTGCGCCTTTCGCCCACCGAATGCACATGCTTTCGCATTCGCGGCGCGGCCCGTCGCATTACCCAGATCTACAGTCGCCATCTCGCGCCAACAGGGCTCAAGATCTCGCAGTTCTCCTTGCTGGGCTTTGTCTGCGCCGGGGGGCCGATCACCATCAGCCGTCTTTCGGATCTGCTGGCAACCGATCGTACGACCCTCACGCGCAATCTCAGCCCGCTCTTGAAGCATGGCCTGATCGAGCGTGCTGCATCGGGCGATCGGCGGCGGCGAGAGCTGGTAGCCACACCTGCCGGTCGCGCGCTCTTCAAGCGCGCCTTGCCTCTATGGGCGGAGGCCGAGGAGGAAGTGCGCGGAGCAATGGGCGCGCGACTGACCGCGGACCTGCATAGCGCGCTCGAGCACTCGATGGAGAAGCTCGCGGCCCTATAAGCGAGAGGAGTGAGCTAGCGATAGGCGTCGAAGAAGTCGTATTCGAGTTCCATCGCGCGCCGATAGTTGCCCCGCACCGCCTCGCAGTCGGCGGCATGCCGGTCGAGCAATGCCTCCAGCCGTACCGCCAGAGCTTCGAAACCAGGATCGGCGTAGGTCTTGATCCATTCCTCATAGAGAGGTGGCCCCTGGCGCGCCGCCAGCGAACGGCCGAGGAAGGCGTAGAGACGCATGCACGGCGTCATGGCCGCGATCGTTTCGCCGAGCCGCCCGCGCCCGGCCGTCTGCAGCAGGAAATCCACGTAGGCGCTGGTCGCCGCCATCGGCACGACGCCGGCAAGGTCGACCTGCCAGCGCTCGGCATAGCCCTTGTGCAGCCCGAGCTCCTCGCGCACGCCCGCAATCAGGTCTGCAAAGCTCTCGATGTCCTCGCGCGCCGTGCTGTAGGCGAGGCAGAAACCGTACGCGCGCGCAAAAGCTTCGAGGAAGTACGCGTCCTGCGCCACGTATCCCTTGAAGCTCGTGATCGGTAACGAGCCATCACGCAAGCCGCGCACAAAGCGGTGCGCCAGCGTGCGCTCGGCGAGATCCCTATTGGCCTCCCACAGGGTCTTGGCCAACGCCATCGGTTCAGTCCACCCGGCTAGCCGCCGAGCGCCTGCATCAGGTCGGCGATGATGTCCTCGACATCCTCGAGGCCGACCGAGATGCGCACCGTGCCGTCGTTGATGCCGAGCTTGGTGCGCTCCTCTGCGCCGATGCGCATGTGGGTCGTCGTCGCAGGATGAGTGACCAGGCTCTTGGCGTCGCCGAGATTGTTGGAGATGTCGATCAGCGTCAGCCTGTTCAAGGTCTCGAAGGCCGCCCATTTGCCGGCCTTGAGGTCGAACGTCACGACACCACCCGCGGCCGACATCTGCTTCATGGCGAGCTTGTGTTGCGGGTGATCGCTGCGGCCGGGATAGAGCACGCGCGAGACGGCGGGATGGCCGGCAAGCTCATCGGCCACGCGCGCGGCATTGCTGCAGTGGCGATCGACGCGCAGGCCGAGAGTCTCGAGGCCTTTCACCAGAACCCAGGCGTTGAATGGGCTGAGCGAGGGACCGGTATTGCGGATGATGGGCTGCAGCTTCTCGATGATGAACTCGCGCGAGCCCAGCACCGCGCCGCCCAAGGTGCGGCCCTGCCCGTCGATATATTTGGTCGCCGAGTGCACGACGATATCGGCGCCCCATTCCAGCGGCCGCTGCAGGATCGGCGTGGCGAAGGCATTGTCGAGCACGACCTTGGCACCGGCCTTGTGGGCCAGCTCGCAGACCGCCTTGATGTCGACGATGTCGAGCATGGGGTTGGAGGGCGATTCGAACAGAACCGCCTGTGCCGGCTTGGAGAGCGCCTTCTCCCATGCCGCAAGATCGCCACCGTCGACGAACTCGCTCTGCACGCCGTACTTGGGCAGCAGGTCGCCGACGATGTAGTGACAGGAGCCGAAGAGCTGACGCGCTGCGACGACCCGATCGCCCGCCTTCAGCAGCGCCAGCAGCGCGAAGAACACCGCCGACATGCCGGTCGAGGTGGCGCGACAGGCTTCAGCGCCTTCGAGCGCGGCGAGCCTGTTCTCGAACATGCTGACGGTGGGATTGCCGAAGCGCGAATACTGATAGTGCGCGCTCTCACCCTTGAACGTGGCCTCGGCCTCCTCGGCGCTACCATAGGCGTAACCCGAGGTGAGGTAGAGCGCCTCCGACGTTTCATCGAAGTTGCTGCGCAACTGGCCGCCGCGTACTGCCCGGGTCTGCGGCCGCCACGTCTGATCCCCACGGGTTTTCTTGCTCGGGATCGATCCGTCCATCTGCTCCTCCTTCAGCGCCGCGCATCCTGATGCCAAGCATGGGCACGCAACGAAAAACCCCCGACCAAAAGGACGGGGGCTTTTTCGAGCGCTCCGACCTTTTAGCGATGTTTAACGTGGTCGCAAGCCGGCCGGCTCAAATCCCACGGTGGTGAGTCCTATATAAGCGATGGACGGGCAGGGCAAGCGCGAATTGCCAGTCGCCCATCGATTAGCTAAGTTAGCCAACATGAAGTACGTCAATACGCACGAGGCCAAGACGCAGCTTTCCAAGCTGATCGCCGCAGTGCGCGCCGGCGAGGAGGTCGTGATCTGCCAGGCCGGCAAGCCGGTCGCGCGCCTGGCGCCCTACAAGCCGGCGCGGAAGAAGCCGCGGCTTGGGTTGCTGAAGGATGCGATCAAGGTGCAGCCTGACTGGGATTCGCCAGAAACGAATGCCGAGATCCAGGCGATGTTCGACGAATCGCTGAACAAGCCCTTCGATCCTTGAGACTACTTTTCGATTCGCACGCTTTGCTTTGGGCGTTGTGGCGCCCGGCCTTGTTGTCCGCGCCGGCGAGGCGCGCCTTGGAAACCGCCGAGAACGAGCGGATCGCAAGCGTCGTCTCGCTTTGGGAGCTCGAAATCAAGGCGTCAGTCGGCAAGCTCGATCTGCCTGACGACCTTACCGTCGCCTTCCCTGGCATGGCGACCTCGTTGCTGCCGATCGAGCTGGCTCACCTGCGCCGCTTGCGCAAGCTGCCCTTCCATCATCGCGATCCATTCGATCGCTTGTTGATCGCACAAGCTTTGGAAGAAGAGCTGACGATCGTGACGCGCGACCGGCACGTCAAATTATACGGCGTGCCGGTGCTCCTCGCCTGACACCTCAGTGCTGGCGGGCCAGCGCCTGCTCACGCACCTGGCTCAATGTCATGCGCGCGGTGAGCGCCTCCGGGTCGGTCTTGACGTGGATGATGGCGGGCCTGCCCGCCGACAGCGCTCGCTCGAAGGCCTGGGCGAAGTCGGCGGTCTTCTCGACCGTCTCGCCGTGGCCGCCGAAGGCGCGGGCGTACGCTGCAAAGTCGGGGTTCTTGAGCTCCGTGCCATGCACGCGGGTCGGATACTCACGCTCCTGGTGCATGCGGATGGTGCCGTACATGCCGTTGTCGACCACCACGATCACCACATTGGCGCCGTGCTGGACCGCGGTCGCGAACTCCTGGCCGTTCATCAGGAAGCAGCCGTCGCCGGCGAACGACACGACCATGCGGTTGGGCGCGGCGATCTTGGCAGCCACCGCGGCGGGCACGCCGTAGCCCATCGCCCCGCTGGTCGGCGCGAGCTGGGTCTTGAAGCCGCGATATTGGAAGAAGCGATGCAGGAAGGCGGCGTAGTTGCCGGCGCCGTTGGTGACGATGACATCGTCGGGCAGCCGCTTGTTCAGCCAGCCGATGACCTCTGTCATATTGACGGCGCCGGGCTGCTGATTGGGCTGGATGTTCTTGAGATAGTCGGCCCGCGCTGCCTCGAGATTCGCTTTCCAGCGTGAGCCGTCGACCGGCTTCATCGCCTTGGCCGCGGCGGCAAAGTTCGCCATGCCGCTGTTGATCGGCAGGGCCGCCTGGTAGACGCGGCCGAGTTCCTCGGCGCCGGCATGGACATGCACCAGCTTCTGCGCCGGGACCGGCAGATCGAACAGCGTGTAGCCGCCGGTCGTCGCCTCGCCGAGCCGAGGACCGATTGCCAAGATCAGATCGCTTTCCTTCAGCCGCTTGCCGAGCGGCGGGTTCACGCCGATGCCGAGATCACCCACAAAGTTCGGATGGCGGTTGTCGAGCAGGTCCTGATTGCGAAAAGCCGTCGTCACTGGAAGGCCGTTGGCTTCGACGAAGGCCTTGATGTCGGCACAGGCCCCGGCGCTCCAGCCACCGCCGCCCAGGATCACCATCGGCTGCCGCGACTCCTCGAGCATGCCACGCAAGCTCGCCATGTCGGCCGCTGACGGCGCGCCGCGCGCGATCTTGTAGGGACCCGCGTCAGCCACCTCGACCTCGTCGGCCAGCATATCCTCGGGCAAAGCCAGCACGACCGGGCCAGGGCGGCCGTTGAGGGCGCGATGGAAGGCTTGGCTCACCAGCTCCGGGATCCGTCGCGCGTCCTCGATCTGGGCCACCCACTTGGCCATCTGGCCGAACATGCGGCGGTAGTCGATCTCCTGGAAGGCCTCGCGGTCGAACTGCTCGCGGCCGACTTGTCCGACCAGCAGAATCATGGGCGTCGAGTCCTGGAAGCCCGTATGCAAGCCGATACTGGCATTGGTGGCGCCCGGCCCGCGCGTGACGAAACAGACACCCGGCTTTCCAGTCAGCTTGCCGTAAGCCTCGGCCATGTTGGCTGCCCCGCCTTCCTGGCGGCAGATGATGTAACGAATGGAATTGCGCTGGGCGTAGAGCGCGTCGAGCGCCGCGAGATAGCTTTCGCCAGGCACGCCGAAGATCGTGTCGGTGCCGTGAATGCGCAGCTGATCGATCAGGACCTGCGCACCACTGCGACGCGGGTGGGAGTTCGTCATTCCTTTTCCTTTACTTCGTAGGTGAGAACGAGGTCGGCACCAATATCTTGTTGTTCATGTGCTTCATATATTCTCGGCTTTTCTGCAAATAGGATTGCCATGCGGGATCGGCGGCCATTGCCGCGCGACGCCGGGTACGGTCGGCGAGATCTTCATAGGCCCAGATATGCACGATCTCGTTCACGTTGCCGATCTCGGTCGTGAAGAATCCGACGAGATGGCCGAGATGCTTCGTCTGCACCGGCAGTCCCTCCTTTTCGTAGAAGGCAAGGAACTCGCGCAACCTTCCGGGCTGCAGCTCGTATGGTCGATGGTCGAAGATCATGGCGCTCCTCCAATTTCCGTATGGATCTTGTGACTTGGTCAGAATGATCTCAACTCTTGCGGCAACGGTAGACTCGGGCGCTGAATCAGCGCATAAAAGCTGCATTGCGATACTAGCCGACGAGCATCATCAGTGAGTCTCGGCACAGTCGCTGAGCGCGATACCGGTCTAAAAGTCTTCCGTGAACTTCTTGGTTGTCCGTCAATGTCTACGAAACGCTTGGACCCAGTCGTCAGCAAGCGCGCGCCGGACTCCGCTCTCTTCTTCCTCCAGCCCCGAGCCTTGAATGAGTCGTAAATTGTTTGTGGGCAACCTGCCCTATTCGGTCACGTCTGAGCGTCTGTCTGAAGCCTTCTCTCAGTTCGGCACCGTTACCTCTTCGAAAGTGATCGTGGATCGCGAGACAGGCCGCAGCCGCGGCTTCGCGTTCCTCGAGATGGAAACCGATGATCAAGGCGCTTCGGCCATGCAGGCCATGAACGGTGCGCTGCTCGATGGTCGATCGATCGCTGTTCGCGAAGCTGTAGAGCGTCAGCCTGGTGCAGGCGGCGGCGGAGGCTTTGGCGGCGGCGGTGGTCGCGATGGCGGCGGCTTCCGCCCGCGCGGACCGCGCACGCCCTACGGTGGCGGCGGCGGTGGTGGCTACGGCGGCGGTGGCGGTGGTGGCTATCGAGGCGGTGGCGGTGGTGGCGGCTACGGCGGCGGCGGTGGTGGCGGCTATCGAGGCGGCGGCGCCGGCGACGGTGGTCCGATGCGCGATCGTCGCGCCGATTTCTCCGGCGGCGGCGGTGGCGGTGGTTTCGACAGCGGTGGCGGTGGCGGTGGCGGTGGCGCCGGCGATCCTGGCCGGCCGCGGCGGCGCGAAGGAACAGATCGCCCGCGACGCGACCGCGACTACGAGCCACGCAAGCGCGGTTTCGACGACGATCAATAGGGAGCTGTCGCGCCAAGCGATGGTTCTTGCGGAAACGCCGGAGATTTCTCCGGCGTTTTTGTTTGGTGCTATCCTTTCGATCGAGACGGGAGGAAGGCATGAAGCGACGCACCGCGCTCGTAGGCTCTTTCGCCACCCTGACCGCCGCCGCGTCGGCCAGAGCGGACACGCCGGTCGACCTGCAGCTCGTGCTGGCGGTCGACGTGTCGCGGTCCATCGACGAGGTGGAGGCCGAGCTGCAGCGCCGCGGTTACGTCGAGGCGCTGACCAACGAACGTGTGATCGACGCCATCCTGTCCGGCGAGAACAGACGCATCGCCGTCTGCTACACGGAGTGGGCCGGCACGCACTACCAGGTGGTGGTGATCGACTGGACGCTGATCGATAGCGCCGCCGCCGCCCGGCGTTTCGCCGAGAAGCTCAGCGAGGCACCGCGCACCTCGCAGAGCTGGACCGCGGTGGGTGCAGCCCTTGCCCATGCCGGCCAGCGCTTCGAGAGTTCGGGTTTCAGCTCCAAGCGGCGCGTCATCGACGTCTCCGGCGACGGGCGCACCAATGACGGGCCGCCGGCCGAGCTGGTGCGCGACAAGCTGGTCGCGCAGGGCCTCGTGATCAACGGGCTGCCGGTGATGATGAACCGCACCAATTTCGGGCGACCGCCCGACCTCACCCTCGACAAATACTACGAGGAGAATGTCATCGGCGGACCGGGCGCCTTCATCATCGTCGCCGACAATTTCGACCAGTTCGGCCGCGCCGTGCGCAACAAGCTCGTGCGTGAAGTCTCCGGCATCGACATCTCGCGCGCGCCGGCCTAGAGGTCACTGGCTACTCTGCTGCGGATGGAGCCCTTGATGCTGGCCAATGACCCGGTGACCCAGGCGCGGATCGACCTCGTGACGGCGTTGCGAGCCGCGGTGCGTCATGGCCTGAACGAGGGCGTGTGCAATCATTTCAGCATGACCGTGCCCGACCGCGAGGACCTGTTCCTGGTCAATCCGCAGGGCCTGCACTGGTCGGAGATCATGCCGGCCGACCTGGTGGTGGCCGACGGCGACGGCAACATCATCGAGGGAAAGTACCCGGTCGAGCCCACCGCCTTCTTCATCCATGCCCGCCTCCACGCCGGCAACGCGCGGGCGAAGGTCGTGCTGCACACCCACATGCCCTACGCCACCGCGCTGACGTCGATTCGCGACGGGCGCCTCGAGATGTGCACCCAGAACGCCTTCCGCTACTGGAACCGCATCGCCTACGACGAGGCCTACGCCGGCGTGGCGCTGTCGGCGGAGGAAGGCGACCGCATGTGCCGTGCCATGGGCGACAAGGACATCCTGTTCCTGCGCAACCACGGCGTCATCGTCAGCGGCCCCACGGTCGCGCAGGCCTACGACGATCTCTACTATCTGGAACGGGCGGCGATGGTGCAGGTGCTCGCCATGCAGACCGGCCGGCCGTTGCACAATATCGATGCGGCGCTGGCCGAGCACACGGCCAACCAGATCGCCGGCGAAGCGCAGCAGGCCTTCCTGCATTTCGAATCGCTGAAGCGGCTGCTGGACAAGGACGAACCGGGCTGGCGCAAGCTGGCCGCCTGAGGGGAGAAAAATGCATTTCACGGCGCACGTTTCGGCCGCCTTCGCGGCCTTGCTGGTCTTCTTCGTGACTGTGCCCGTGTGGGCGCAGAACCTCGTCATACCCGGCGTGGCCCAGGGACCGAAGCTCGGCGAGATGGAGGTCAAGGCCTATCAGAAGATCCCCAAGACCAAGGTCGCCGTCCAGCTCACCTCCGACAGCCATCTTGCCCGCGAGCTGCGCCGTCAAGTGATGGTCCGCCTGTCCCAGCGCGGCAACGAGGTGGGCTTCAGCGGCGGCAACGTCATGCGCATGGACGTGAGCTTCTTCGACCTGCTGGGCGGCGGCAACAACCGCGGCGGCGGCACGATCGGCGGCCAGCCCGACTACGCGCCGCCCGGCTCCAACCCGCGCATGGCCCTGCCCGACAATGCGATCCGGCGACGCGACGCGGTGACGCCGCCGCCACCCGCACCGACCTTGCGCATCACGCTGACGCTCTACGCCGTCGACGGTGGCAAGGTGCTCTGGACGGCGACCGGATCCTGCGCAACGCAGGCGGACAACGCCCAGCGCGTCGGCGAAACCATCATCAACCGCATCTTCGACCATGCCGACACCAACAACGTCGGCGATGCCGGCTGCCCGATCTAACCGGAGGAAAACATCAGATGCCGCGTCTGGCCCCGCTCGATCTCGACAAGCTCTCGCCCGACCAGAAGAAGGTGGCCGACGCGATCGTCGCCGGCCCGCGTGGCGGATTGCGTGGCCCCTTCGAGCCGTGGCTGCGCAGCCCGATGCTGGCCGATCGCGCGCAGAAGCTCGGCGAATATTGCCGCTTCAACAACTCGCTGCCCAAGGACCTGTCGGAGCTCGCGATCTGCCTGATCGGCCGGCACTTCAAGGCGCAGTACGAGTTCTACGCTCACGCCCGCCTCGCCAAGGAAGCGGGCCTGTCGGCCGACATCGTCGAGGCCATCCGCACGCGCCAGTCCCCGGCTTTCACGCGCGAGGAAGAGCGCATCGTCTACGACCTCGTCACCGAATATCTCGAGACCAACCGCGTCGCGCAGCCGAACTACAAGCGCGCCATCGACGCCTTCGGCGAGAAGGGCGTGGTCGACCTGGTCGGCGTGTGCGGCTACTACATGCTGGTATCGATGACGCTCAACGTCTTCGAGATGCCGCTGCCGCCGGGCGTATCCGAACCGCTGGCCTGAGCCCCTATTCCTCGAAGATCGCGACGGCGCGCGTCCAGCCGGCGGACGCGCCGCGGATCTTGTGCGGGAAGCAGGCGATGGTGAAGCCGTCGCCCGGCAGCGCCTCGAGATTGTGCAGCTTCTCGAGATGGCAGTAGCCGATATGGCGGCCGGCCTTGTGGCCTTCCCAGATGATCGAGGGGTCGTGGTCCTTGGCCCATTTCTGGGCGGTGAAGAAGAACGGCGCATCCCAGCTCCAGGCGTCGGTGCCGGTGAGCCTGATGCCGCGCTCCAGCAGGTACATGGTGGCGTCGTAGCCCATGCCGCAGCCCGAGTTCACGTAGTCGTCGTTGCCGTAGCGCGAGCCCGCACGCGTGTTGACGACGACGATCTCGAGCGGCCTGAGCTCATGGCCGATGCGCTTGAGCTCGTCCTCGACCTCCTTGGCCGTGATCACGTGGCCGTCGGGCTTGTCGCGGAAGTCGAGCTTGACGCCGGGCTGGAAGCACCATTCGAGCGGCACCTCGTCGATGGTGATGGCGCGCTCGCCCTTGTTCATCGTCGGATGGAAGTGATAGGGCGCGTCGAGATGCGTGCCATTGTGGGTCGACAGATTGATAGTCTCGACCGCCCAGCCCTGGCCGTCCGGCAGATCCTCCTTCTTCAGGCCCGGAAAGAAGCCCGCGATCTGGCCGGCCGTATCCTCGTGCCGGTGGTACTGGATCTTCGGCCCGAACGGCGCCGGATCGGAGATGACATCGTTCTCCAGGTAGATCGAAAGATCGACGAAGCGACGCGGCATGACCTCAAGGCCCGTTGAGAGAATTCAGGATCGCCTTGGTCAGAAGCTTGCCGATGCACTTCTGGCCGAAGTCGTTGAGATGCAGCCCGTCGAGCTGGACGAACTGCGCATACGGCATGCCGTCGTCGTACCAGCCGCGCATGATGTCGAAACGTCGGAAGAGGCCCGCGCCATACTCGTGCGCGACCGCCGCCATGATCTTCTCGTAGGCTTGCTTGTCCTCCATCGCGACCACGGCGGGCACGTACTGCAGGTTCATCAGCACGATGTCGGTGCCGAGCGACTGGCCGATCGCCATGCCGCGGCGCAGCCAGCGCTCGAATTTGTCCAGCGGCATGTGGCGGATGGCAGCGTTCGTCCCGGTCTGCCAGACCATCAGCGAGGCCGGATTGTCCTGCATGTCCTCGCGCATGCGGGTCACCATCTCCTCGACATCCTGCCCGCCGATGCCCTTGTTGATCACGTCGACATCGACGCCCGGCAGGGCCTTGTCCAGGCCCATCTTGAGCTGGGCCGGATAGGCGTAGGCCGGATTGGAGACGCCGTAGCCCGCCGTCGAGGAGGAGCCCAGCGCGATGATGCGCAGCTGCTTGCGCATGGCGATCGCCTTGCGCGCGATCTGGAGCGGCGAGCCGAGCTCCAGCAGCTCCGCCTTGGCGCGGCACAGCGTCATCGATTGCGGCAGCGCCGATGTCGGGACCGCGACCATGAGGATCGCCGCCAGCCACCGCCAAGCACATCTCATGGCACGGCTTCCGCGGCAGCCGGTCGTCCCGGCCCGGCGGCCCCTCCGCCCTTGAACCAGGACGCGGCATAGGCGGCCGCGCACATGATCAAGATGCCAGCGATGCTGACGAGAATCTGCGACAGAACCGACTCCTCCCACTGGCTTACGATTACCTGACCAGACAGCGCGAGAAAAGTGCCGAGGCAGAAGATGAGCAGCGATTGCTCGCCGCAGCGCCGCATCGGCTCGAACACCCGCCACTTCAGGAAGCGTGCATCGATCGGCACCACCAGCCGGACCAGCCAGGCGACGGCGAGAAAATGCAGGAAGCGCAGGCTATCGATGTTGGTCTTGTCGATCGGATAGATCACTCGTCCGACCCAGGCCGGGATCAGGCGCTCCAGCGGATTGTAGTGCCAGGACAAGGCGATAACCGCAGCAGCTAAGAGATAGGATAGAGCCAGGACGGTGAGCGGCAACCGGAACCGATCGAGCCAGGCAAGCTTCGGGCCGAGCACGGCGCAGGCCGCGCCGACATAGAACACGACCTGCCACGCCAGGGGATTGAAGTACCAGACCTTGTTCTCCGGGTAGGCCGGCAGGTTCCAGTTGTAGTGGCAGGTTACCGCATAGAGCAGGAGCGAGGCCGCGATCACACCTTTTGGCCAGCGCATGACCACCGGCAGCACGAACGGAAAGGCAGCCAGCAGCACGATATAGAGCGGCAGAACGTCGAGATTGACCGGCCTGAACCTCAGGAGCGCCGCCTCGAGGATCGCCTGGTAGGGATTCTGGCCGAGGCCCAGCAGCTCCATCTCCTCGATCAGGTCCGGCGCATCGCGCGCGATCGACACCCAGGCGACCTGGGCGGAGAACGCCACGAACAACAGGATGTGCGCGACATAGAGCTGCCAGACCCGACGATAGACGCGGGCGGCGGCGCGCAGCCAGCCGTCGCGCTGCATCATGCGCGCATAGGCGATCACCGCGGTGTAGCCCGAGATGAAGACGAAGATCTCGGTGGCGTCGCTGAAGCCGTAGTTGCGCACGGTCAGCCAGCTCACGATGTTGGTCGGGATGTGGTCGAGGAAGATGAACCAGAGCGCCAGGCCCCGGAACAGGTCGAGGCGAACGTCGCGACCGGAAGCGATGACGGGCGGGGCGGCCATGGCGCTCCATTGGTATCGCAGTCTCATGGTGTAGGCTACGTCGCGAGGGAGGACTTCATGGCCCAGCCACCGTTGCTGCCACCGTTGCTGCCACCGTTGCTGCTCGTGCCGGGCATGCTCTGCTCGCCGCGCCTGTTTGCGCCCCAGGTGAAAGCGCTGTCGGCCGACGCCGACATCGTCGTGCCCGACTGGCGCCAGGCACCGCTGAAGGTATGGGACAGCTGGCAGAGCGCGGCGCGCTGGGTGGTCGAGCAGATGCCGGCGGAGAAGTTCGCCCTGGCCGGGCTGTCGCTGGGCGGCATGCTGGCGGTCGAGATCATGCAGTTCGCCGCCGAGCGCGTGACGAAGCTGGCGCTGCTCGACACCGGCATGCGCAGCCAGAACGAGACCGAGCGCGCGATCCGCCGCGCCCGCATCCGGCTGGCCGAGCAGGGCCATTTCGAGCTGGTGCTGGGCCTGCAGATGTCGCGCTTCATCCCGGCCTATCGCCTGCCGGACAAGGCGCTGGTCGACGAGGTGATGACGATGTGCGGCGAGATCGGCGTCGAGATCTACAAGCGCCAGGAGGAGCTGGCGGCGATCCGCGTCGACCGTCGGCCCGACCTGCCGAAGATCGCGTGTCCCACCATCGTGGTGTGCGGGCGCGACGATGCGGCGACGCCGCTCGCCTTCTCCGAGGAGATGGCGGCGGCGATCAAGGGCAGCGAGCTCAGCGTGATCGAGCAATGCGGGCATCTCATCACGATGGAGAAGCCCGACGAGACGAATGCGATCTTGAAGAAGTGGTTGTCTTGATCTTGCCGGACCGCGGACCTCCAGGTCCGCCTCATGACTCATGAGCGGACCTGGAGGTCCGCGCTCCGCTAAGCGATGATCTTCTTCTCGCGCAGCGCCGCGATCTCGGGCTCGGCCAGGCCCGCCACCTCGCGCAGCACCTGGTCGGTGTGCTCGCCCAGCGACGGCGGCGGACGCGTGTCGTCGACCGGCGTGTCGGAGAAATGGTAGTTCGAGCCGATGATCGGCACCTCGCCGGCGTGGCTGTGCATGTAGGTCTTGAGCATGCCGCGACGCTTCACTTCCGGCTCGTCGAGCGCCTCCTTCATGGTGCGGATCGGTCCGGCCGGCAGGTGGCGCAGCTTGTGCGCCCAATTCTCCTTGGTGTCGGTCCTGAGCACCTCTTCCATCAGCCGCGTCAGCTCGGGCTTGTTGGCGACGCGATCGGCCACCGTGGCGAAGCGCGGATCGCTCACCCACTCGGGATGGCCCAGCACCTTGGCAGTGTCGGTGAACAGCTTCTGGTTGGCCACCGCCATGTAGATCTTGCCGTTGCTGGTCTCGAACGAGCTGTTGGGCGCCGACGCAAAATGCCCGTTGCCCGCCCTCTTGGGCTGCTCGCCGCCGATCAGGTAGTAGGAGCCCATGTTGCCCAGCGCCGCCAGGGCGGTGTCGTAGAGCGCAAGATCGATGTGCTGGCCGCGGCCGGTGTCGCGCCGCGCATAGAGCGCCGCGTTGATCGCCGCCACCGAATGGATCGCCGTCATGGTGTCGACGATGGCGATGGCATGGCGCAGGCCCTCGCCGTTGGCCTCGCCGTTGACGCTCATCATGCCGGACTCGGCCTGCAGCACGGGATCGTAGCCCGGCCGGTCGGACAGCGGCCCGCTCTGGCCGTAGGCCGAGATCGAGAGATAGATCAGCGTCGGATGCTTCGCGTGCAGGCTCGCATAGTCGAAGCCGTACTTCTTCGGCACGCCGGGCCGGAAGTTCTGGACCAGCACGTCCGCCGACGCGAGCAACCTGGCCACGACCGCCTGGCCCTCGGGCCTGGTGAAGTCGAGCGCCACGCTCTTCTTGCCCCTGTTGAAGGTCATGAAGAAGTGGCTCTCGCCCGCCACGCGCGGCCCCGCGCCCTTGCGCGTGTCGTCGCCGCCGTCGGGGTTCTCGATCTTGATCACCTCGGCGCCCATGTCGGAGAGCATCTGGGTGCAGAGCGGTCCCGCAATCACGCGGGAGAAATCGACGACGCGAATGCCTTCGAGCGGCGGACGACCTGATCTTGCCATGGCTGCAAGGTAGGACTGCAGGCGCGTCGCTGTCCATGCGCTGCGTTTGCCCTACACTGCATGCATCATGTCCATGTTTCGCATATCGCTGTCTCGTCGCCTGTTCGTCCTCGCCTCCGCCGCTTGTGCCGCATTGCCCGCGAGGGCGGAGACCGATCCCTCCTATCCCAGCAAGCCGATCCGCATCATCGTGCCGTTCGCGCCCGGCGGCTCGGGCGACATCACGGCGCGCCTCGTCGGCAAGTACATCGAGGACAAGACCGGCCAGCCGTTCGTGGTCGAGAACAAGCCGGGCGCCAACGGCATCGTCGGCGTGCTGGCGGCGAAGGCCTCGCCGGCCGACGGCTACACGCTGATGCTCGCCACCACCTCGACCAACGCCGCCAACATCCACATGTTCAAGAGCCCCGGCTACGATCCCGAGAAGGACTTCCAGGTCGTGGGCGTGATCGGCGCGAGCGGCGCCTTCCTCGTCGTGCCGGCCGACAGCCCCTACAAGACGCTCGGCGATCTGCTGGCCTACGCCAAGGCCAACCCGGGCAAGCTCAATGGCGGCTACTTCAATGCCAGCTCGCAGGTGCCGGCCGCGGTGCTGGCCGAGCGCGCGGGCGTCGAGTGGCAGGCGGTGGCCTACAAGGCGATCGGCAATGCCTGGACCGATCTCTATGCCGGCAACATCCAGTTCATGTTCGTCGACCTCACAGCGGGCCGTGGCCAGGTGGTGGCCAACAAGGCACGGCCGCTCGCCATCACCCTGCCCGAGCGCAGCCCGCTCTATCCTGAGCTGCCGACGCTCAGCGAGACCTTCCCCGGCTTCACCAGCACCGGCTTCCTCGCCGTCGCCGTCCCGAAGGCCACGCCCGCGCCGATCCAGCAGAAGCTGAACGCGCTGATCAACGCGGCCATCGCCTCGCCCGACATCAACAACCGCCTGGTCAACGAGTTCGCGCTGAGCGCCAAGCCGCTCACGCTCGAGCAGTGCGCGGCGCAGGACCGCGAGGAGCGCGCCAAGTGGGCCGACTACGTCAGGATCGCGCGCATCGAGCCGCAGTAGCATCGCTGTCTGCCCGGGACGAGGAGTTGGCGCAGTTACGGCAGTTGGCGCTGGTGATTCGCCAATCAGTGGGCTCGGGCGCCTCCTCCTGCTCGGCGGGTGTCCGGGAGGCGGGTGAATAATCAAGCACCGGTGCCGGGGTCGAGAGCTTGTTCGCGGCGGCCCTGTGCATGCGATGCCGGCGGTGGGGGAAGAGGATCGGTGTCACTGTCAGTCTCCGAACAAGCGGCGCAGGATTGGCGGCGGTTTGGCATCGATAGAAGCATCACTCAGGGCGCTATAGGGACAGATTCGGCACCTAAGCTTCTGTCCGCATTCTGTCCGCATTCTGTCCCCAGGTGGTGGGCACTCGACCTTCACCATCTCGCCGCGATGAAAGAAGACCTTGGCCATCTCCTGAACTGACGGCGGCGATCCCGTTGTCGATGGTCTTGCGGCCGACGATGGTCATCGCGATGACTCCTGGGCTGCAGGAGGAGATATAAGCTATACTTATTATCAGTCAATCTAAAGTTAGCGGAATACCATCCCACTTTTTACGCACCATGCTGAGGAGAAAAGTCGACCTTCTGCATGCACCGCAAGCAGATGCCATTCCTCCCGAGGAGGATGCTCTCGATCTTCAGACCGTATCGATCCGGACGTCGCGAATGAAGACGCCGTTGCCAGCGCGCCCGGAATATATGATCGCGTTGTCGAACTTGACCAGGCTTATGGCAAAATGGATCCGGGTCGTTGTCTCGGGCGTCAAGCTCAAGGTTATCCGACAGTATTCATCCGACGTCGCCTCGATGGTGGCCTCGACTCCGTCGCCCGTCGCACCGAATTGATAAGCGGCCTTGAGATCAAAGTTCGTGGCCACGTACTTGGCCCCTTGGTCATCGCGCATCTCGAGCCGCAACCGCGAGCGACGACAGCTTCAACAGAACCAGGCTGCGGGAAATGCCGACACGTCGGAAGCCGTGCTCGGCGAAGCGTTGAACATGATCGGCTATTCCTGGCTCGCCCAGGTCGACGCCGCGACGGCGGTTACGGATCGCCTCGTTCAGTCGAAGGTTGTCTGGCACTGCAATATCGGTGTCGCAGCGCAGGTAGCGGGACCCTATGTCGACATACCAGGAGGGTTCATAGGGGCATCGAGCCTCACGAGCGATGCTGGATCGGCCATCACGGCGTTCTTCGCCGACGGCGGAATGGCGAGCGCCCTGGAATGGGGCACGCTCGCCCAGAACCTGGCTCGTGTAAATGTCGGCGCGGTTTCCACCGTGAAGCTGCTCGATATCGCCAATGCGCAAGGCGCAACAATTTACGACGCAACATCAGCAAACTGGGACACTGTAAAGGCAAGCCTTACCGGATACTCACAGAGCGATCTGGACGAAGCGAAACGTTACACAGACGCCAGTTTCCGAGTGATCCTGCCGCAATACGGCAATCTGACAGAGGGAGCCTGGACCGGCGCCGGCTACATTGGGATAAGTCCCGCCGGGCCCCTGCAGCAGATCACATACAAGATATCGTCGAATTTGAAAGGGGGATATTCCACGGGCGATTTGGCGCCCGGATACACCGTCGAGGAAGTGAGCTTCATCGGCCCGCCGATCATTCCCTACCCGGCTTTCCTCAGCGGCGAACCGATCGACATGTTCTCAGGGGCCAACCTCTATGACCATGACGATCTCTCGATCGGCTTGGCCGGCTTTCCCTTCGGGCTCACATTTCGCCGTTCGTACAATTCCAACAACGTGTTCAACAAAGGTCCGCTCGGGCTTGGCTGGACACATGGCTTCTCGATCACGGCCGCCGCCAACAGCGATGGGCTGAAGGGGCTGGGGCAGGATTCGCCGATCGATGGCGCGGCCGCCATTGCCGCCCTCTACGTCGCCCAGGACCTGCTCAGCGATGCCGCCAAGCCCTTGGACAAGGTCGTCGTCGCCTCGCTGGTCCAGAAATGGCTGATGGACCGGATGATCACCAACACCGTCAATGTGACGATGGGATCGCAGGCCGAGCAGTTCGTCCTGCTGGCCGACGGCAGCTACAATCCGCGCCTCGGATCATCGAGCCGGCTCAGCTTCGATGGCAACACGTACGGCCTCAGGTACAAGGACGGTGCCTCGCTCGCGTTCGATACCAAGGGCAACGTCTCGACCTGGACCCTGCCGACCGGCGTCGCCGTCTCCTTCAACTATGATGCCTCCACGCCGCCGCTTCTGACGTCGGTCAGCAACGGCCTCGGTCGCACCCTGACGCTGGCCTACAACGGCAGCCAGCAGCTCACCAGCGTGAGCGACAACGCCGCGCCCGCACGCAGCGTCAACTACACCTACGACAGTGCCGGCAACCTCGCTTCCTTCACCGACCCGCTGGGCAACCAGACGACTTTCGCCTACACCCCGGCCGGCGGCGACGTGCCGGCCAACCTGTTGCGCCAGATCTTCTATCCGTCGAGCGTCGCGCCCTTCGTCAGCAACACCTACGACACGCTGGGCCGCGTGGCGACGCAGACAAACGCCAACGGCGCGACCTGGAGCTACTTCCTCGCCGGCTACCGCAGCGAGGAGGACGATGCCTACGGCATGCAGCACGTGCTCTACTACAATCCGCGCGGCAAGCCGCTGTTCGACATCCAGGACTATGGCGGGCTCGGCCTGCTGACCACGACCGCCTATGACGGGCTCGATCGGCTGTCGACGGTCACCCTGCCCGAGGGCGGCGGGACGTCCTACACCTACGACACCACCGTCAACCCGTGGGCCAACAACGTCGCCTCGGTCACGCGCAATCCCAAGCCCGACATGGCGCTCGGCTCCACCATCACGAATTATCTCTACGAGCCGACCTTCAACAAGCCGGTCCGCATCACCGGGCCGCCCACCGCCGCCAACCCGTCCGGCCTGGTGACGACGCTGGCCTACGATCCGGGCAGCGGCAATCCGCTTTCCGTCACCGCCGACGCCGGCCCAGCGCCGCATCTCAACGCCACTACGCGCTACAGCTACAACGGCCGCGGCCAGGTCGCGTCGGCCACCGATCCCAACGGCACTATCACCCAGTACACCTACAACAGCCTCGGCAACCTCACCCTCACGACCGCCGATGTCGCCGGGCTGCACCGCACCACGCGCTATGCCTACAACACGCGCGGCGACCTGACCTCGCTCACCGATCCCAAGGGCAACGTGACGACCCGCACCTACGACGATGCCCGCCGGCTGATCACCACGACCTCGCCGGCGACGGCCGCCGCACCCAACGGCGTGGTGACCACCAACAGCTACGACCCCGACGGCCGGCTGCTGCAGGTCCAGCAGGCCGCCGACGGCACCGTGCTGCGCACCACCCGCTCGACTTATACGCCGACCGGCAAGGTCGCTACCACGACCGACGCCAACGGCAACGTCACCCGCTACAGCTACGACCTGCTCGAGCGCCTGGCCGGCGTGACCGACGCCTAAGGCCGCACCTTGACCTATGCCTACGACGCCCTGAGCCGGCCGACCGGCACCTTCAACCTCGCCATCCAGGCGACGCCGCTGGTCAAGCGGACCTACACGCCCGACGGCAAGCTCGCCACACTCGCCGACGCCAACGCCAACACCACGAGCTTCACCTACGACGGCTTCGACCGCCTGGTCACCACCACCTATCCCGGCGGCACGACGGAGATCGCAGTCTACGATACCGCCGACAATGTGCTGGCCCGCACGAACCGGGCGAACGGCTCCTTCATCTTCACCTACGACACGCTGAACCGGCTGAAGACCAAGACGCCATCCTCCGGCCCCGTCGTCAGCTACGGCTACGACCTCGCCAGCCGGCCCACCGCCATCGCCGACACCAGCGCCGCCCTGCCCGCCGCCGTGCCGGCAGCACCGTCACCTACACCCCACGAATTACGCCTACGATGCGCTCAACCGCCCGACCAGCGCGACCTGGACCCAGGCCGCCGCCGCGACCGCGCCGACAGCGGGCACGCTCGCGAGCTTCGGCCACACCTACAACAAGGTGAACCAGCGCATCCGCCAGACCGTCGACGACAACAGCTGGCTCAGCTACCCGACGGGCGCGCCCGGCACCACCAGCTACACCGCCAACACCCTCAACCAGTACAGCGCCGTCACCGGCCTCGCCCCGACCTACGACGCCAACGGCAACCTCACGGGCGACGGCACCTTCACCTTCGGCTACGACGCCGAGAGCCGCCTGACCTCGGCCAGCGGTGCCGGCAACAGCGCCACCTACGCCTTCGACGCCCAGGGCCGGCGCAAGGCGCGCACCGTCAACGGCACCACCACGATCTCGGTCACCGACGCCGACAACCGCGAGGTGCTGGAGTACGACGGCAGCGGCGGCGCACTGCTGCGCTGGTATGCCTACGGGCTGGGACCGAACGATGTCCTCAACCAGATGAGCCTCGCGCCGAGCGGCCGTGTGACCTTCGTGCCCGACCTGCTGGGCTCGGTCATCGCCGCGTTCGATGCGTCAGGCGCGCTGACGAAGTCGGCCTATCAGCCCTACGGCGGCAGCGCGGCTGCGGCGAGCCCCTTCGCCTTCACCGGCCAGCGCATCGATCAAGAGACCGGCGGCACCTACTACTATCGGGCACGCCAGTATTCGACTGTCTTGGGCAGATTCCTTCAGCCTGACCCGGTCCGGTATGCAGCGGGGGCGAATCTTTACACGTACGTCAGCAACAATCCTCTCAATGCAGTAGATGCGTCGGGATTGGCGGCCGACGTTCCCAGCAACGGCGGGGGATATGGTGGTGCCTGGAGCCCGAGCAGCGACCTCGGTGCCGGACCGGGCTTCGGGTCGTCGACTCCCAGTATCTTGCCAGATGTTGGGCCGACGGCTTCGCCATCTATAGGTCAGACATCAGCCCTAGGTTCCGCGCTGCCTCCCCTAGCAATTCCAACGGTCTTGCCTGGCAGTGGGCCCGTCGGCTCAGCCGGCATTCCACCCACATCGGCCTCCACAACACCTGCCATCAACATTCCAGCCTCGCCCCAGAATTCTGTGGACGTGCGCGTAGATCTAGGCACTGGCCTCCCCCCATCTTCTGATAATGTATATGAAGTAGCCAACAAACAGCGCGGACCGACGCTGAACTGTCAGAACGTCCTGTGTGGCTCACCTACTGGCGGCGTAGTCTATCCGCTTTGCCCAACCTGTAATGACCGCTTGAAGAATGGAGGGCCGCCAATCCTACTGGAAAATGGTCAAAAAATTTACAGACCTATAGAACCGGAGGACTAGACGTGAAGAACCCTAAGGTCGACGCGCTGGAGGCAAGAGCGATATTGGAAGAGCATGTCAATGTTGGCAGAGAAAGAGCGGTCAGTTATCTCCCGATCAATGCAATTGAAAATGTGCTGGGACTTAGTATCGAGGATTATCGATCACTGATCGAGCGCCAGGGAAATGAGTGCTCAGTCTTTCGTTCTGACTGTTGCTGTATAAAGTCCGGAGCTGTATTCGCTTATAGTCCAACAGACTTGGACACCATTCTGAAAGAATATGCTAGTGTACTATTAGAACATGGCTGGCCACTCTCTGCATCGCCCTTTGTCCAGCGTATCGCGTCGGAATGGTTGGAAGATGACAATCCGATACTCCCAGTCATTAAAAGGGCCTTCGGGGAGATTGGCGGAGCGGGTGCCCCTACACGCCCGACGCCAGCTGGCGACGCTGGCTGATGCCCAGAACAACGCCACGAGCTTCGCCTCCGACGGCTTCGACCGTGTGGTCATGACCACCTGTCTAGGTCGCAGCTATGGTTTCGTCTGCCCCTTGCGAGGCGCAGGCGCCTTGGCAGCTTTGCCCTTTTCCAGCTGTTCAAGTCGCTGCTCGTAGATCGCCCGCATTTTCTCCATCTGCTGCTCGAGTTGCTGGTTCTGTCTCTGTAGCTGCTGCAGGCGCCGCCCAAGGTCGGCAAGCGACTGCTGCAGCTGGCTGATGCGCTCGTCAGTATAGCCCGCTGCAGTGCTTCGCTGCGCCATTGCCGCATCAGTACACCCACAACAGCTTCGGCAACCTCACGCTGACGACCGCCGATGTCGTCGGCCTGCACCGCACCACGCGCTATGCCTACAACACGCGCGGCGACCTGATCTCGCTCACCGATCCCAAGGGCAACGTCACCACCAGCACCTACGACGATGCCCGCCGGCTGATCACCACGACCTCGCCGGCGACGGCCGCCGCACCCAACGGCGTCGTCACCACCAACAGCTACGACCCCGATGGCCGGCTGCTGCAGGTCCAGCAGGCCGCCGACGGCACCGTGCTGCGCACCACCCGCTCGACCTGGACACCGACCGGCAAGGTCGCCACCACGACCGACGCCAACGGCAACGTCACCCGCTACAGCTACGACCTGCTCGAGCGTCTCGCTACGGTGACCGATGCCGAAGGCCGCACCTTGACCTACGCCTACGATGCCCTGAGCCGGCCGACCGGCACCTTCAACCTCGCCATCCAGGCGACGCCGTTGGTCAAGCGGACCTACGCGCCCGACGGCAAGCTCGCCACGCTCGCCGACGCCAACACCAACACCACGAGCTTCACCTACGACGGCTTCGACCGCCTGGTCACCACCACCTATCCCGGCGGCACGACGGAGATCGCAGTCTACGATACCGCCGACAATGTGCTGGCCCGCACGAACCGGG
>Ga0081455_10000779_pt1 | contig 41006 bp, 27 predicted proteins | sample TabmetS3T2R1_FD_70207 | JGI IMG/M metagenome (GOLD analysis project Ga0081455, IMG submission 70207) | Tabebuia heterophylla rhizosphere microbial communities from the University of Puerto Rico - S3T2R1 | ecosystem: Host-associated > Plants > Roots > Rhizosphere ... | reverse complement strand
GAAAATTTAACCCATGCCGAATCCTATGCTCGGTTTAACTATCAATGTCGCTAGCAATAGCGGAGGCATGTGTATAAACCGGCGGGTCGCCATTTTCGGGAGAAGTCATGATGGAATCTGAATTAATAACTCGAAAAGAGGGCATGATCGGCAAGATCATTCGCGATTACAAAATCATCGACTATCTGGGCGGCGGGGGTATGTCAGAGGTCTATCTCGCGCGGCGCGCGGACGGGATGCTCAAACGCACTGCGGTGATCAAGATTGTCGGGTCGCATCTGCCGACGCAAGAGCGGCTGAGGTTTATAGGGGAGATGCAGGCTCAGGAGAGCCTGAACCATCCCAACATCGCGCAAATCTACGACGCCGGGCAATTGGAAGACGGCAGGCCGTTTATGATCATCGAGTATGTCGATGGTAAGAGCTTGCGAGAAATGCTGGTCGATCAAAAGTCCGGCGACCGGAGCCCCGTCGCCTTGCCTCTGGACGTCGCTCTTGAAATCGCCCAGCAGGCATGCGCCGGCTTGAGTGAAGCGCACCGTAAGAAGATCGTTCACCGGGACATCAAACCCGAGAACATCATTGTCAGCAAGGAGGGCGACAATTATAAGGTCAAGATTATCGATTTCGGGATCGCGCTCCTGCAGGAGGGGGGGATGGTCCCGAGCAGAACACCGACCGCCGGAGTCATAGGCACGCCGGAATATATCTCGCCCGAACAGGTGATGCCTATGAGGTACTATCTCGATGAACCTGGAGAGAAACCCGGTTATAGCGCAGACATCTATGCTCTGGGTGTCGTGATCTATGAAATGCTCACCGGCAAGAGGCCGTTCGCGGGAAACGGTTATGAGGTGGCGTTGAAGCACACCTGGGAGATCCCGGATGCCCCGAGCAAAGTCAGGCCGGAGCTGAATATTCCAGAAGCCGTCGACCGGGTGGTGCTGAAGGCGTTGGCCAAGCACCCCGCCGAACGTCAGAAAACGATAGAATCTCTGGCCCTGGAGCTGAAGGCGGCCATAAAAACGTTGTGGGAGATGGAGGTCTTCACCACACAACCTGCCGTCTTAAAGCCTACGCAAAATCAAGAGCCGGAGGCGTTCATATCGCCCCCGGCGAAGTCTGCGAGGGCAAAGTATCTCTTCATCTTGCCTGGCATACTTTTAGTGGGATTGCTTCTACTCTTGCTGTATTTCAAACCTTGGAAAGGCAATTCGGGATCGATAGCTGGAGCGACTTCCGCCAGCCCTGTTAACTCTCCAACTACTTCCGTCCCCAATTCAAAAATGAAGGTTTCGCTTATTCGGCGGGATACGCGAGGAAAAGAAGCGGGTGTTTCGCCGGAGACCACCTTTTACAGCGGTGAAGGCGTGAAGCTTCATATTCAATGCGATCAGAATGGATTTCTGTACATCCTGTCGCGAGGCTCTTCCGGTAAGGTTTCAATGCTTTATCCCGACCGGGAAATACGAGGCGGAAACAACCGGATAGTTAAAGGGCAAGAGGTTAGTATTCCGACAGACGGCGGCTGGTTTAAATTCAACAAGAACCCGGGGACTGAAATGATCTACCTGGTATTTGCTGAAAACAAAACAGAGAAATTTATCAGTGAGCTTGAGAACACCGCGTCGCAAGGTAATATTGCGCTGCCCGCGGAGTTGGAAAGACAGGCGATGGATTTGGTTATGATGGGCGGCGAACTTAAGGGACAATGGACGCTGTCGGGAGTATTAAAATTGCGCCATCAACCTTGAACACCTACAGCGGCCAGCAGCCGCCTGGCGCCACTATTGATCCGCTCCCCGCGAAAGGAAAGAAAAATGAACCGAAAGCTTATCTTAGCGGTAACGTTGACGTTGGCTGTATGCCTGTTTGAGCCGTCGCTCTCGACGGCTCAACGAGAGCGGGGGCAGACCGTACAGCCCAAGGCCATTCGCCGAACCGCGCTGGTGATCGGCAACAGTAAGTATGGACAAGGCTCGCTTCGAAATCCGGCCAATGACGCGCGCGCGATGGGAAATACCTTAAAGGATCTGGGGTTCGACGTGACGCTTCAATTCAACCTGAATTTGCGACAGATGGATGAAGCGGTGCGCGGCTTCGGAAAAAAGATCAAAGACGGCGGAGTCGGGTTGTTCTATTTCGCCGGACATGGCGTGCAGGTCGACGGAGTGAACTACCTGGCGCCGGTGGGCGCGCGCGTGGAGAAGGAGCAGGACGTAAAATTCGAGTTGCTGGACATTGGAAAAGTGACGGCGGAAATGGAAGCGGCGAAAAACGGATTGAACATCCTGATTCTGGACGCCTGCCGCAACAACCCCTTTATACGCGCCTTTCGCTCTCCGAACTCCGGTCTTGCGCCGGTCAACGCCCCGAGCGGCACGTACATCGCTTTCGCCACGGCGCCGGGAACGACCGCCAGCGAGGTCGAAGGAGAAAACGGGCTTTACACTCAAGAATTGTTGGCCAATCTGAAACAGCCGGGATTGCGGTTGGAGGACGTCTTCATTCGGACGCGTGTGTCGGTGAAGAAGAAGAGCAATGACGTACAGGTGCCCTGGGAGAATGGGGCGCTCGAAGGCGTGGTCATCCTCAACTTAAAGGGCGCTGCTGATTCAACTACAGCGGCCGCAGGGGCCGCAGGGGCCGCAGGGGCCGCAGGGGCCGCAGGGGCTGCATATGGTTCCAATCGTCAGGAATCTCGATTACGAACAGGGGCCGCTGGGGCTGCAGGGGCCGCAGGGGCTGCAGGGGCCGCAGGGGGCGCAGGGGCCTCAGAGGGCGCGAAGCAGTTCCCGAAGATTCGCTATTCGGGAATTCCCCTCTCCGCATTGCGTTCCGGGAAATTCACCACTGCGAGCGTGGACGAGAAGGGGGAGGTCACCAAACGCGAAGCTGGCCCGGCGCCATTCTATTTGGAAGACCTCGGCGGCGGCGTCAAATTGGAGATGGTCTATATTCGCGGCGGCAGTTTTCAAATGGGTTCGCCTCGCAATGAGCCGGAGCGTGAGGAGGATGAGATCCAACACCCGGTGAAGGTGAGCAGTTTTTGGATGGGGCGCTACGAGGTTACGCAGGCGCAATGGATAGCCGTCATGGGCCGCTTGCCGGAATGTCTTGCCGTAAGTGATAACCTGGACAGAGGAGACGACATACCTTTAACCTGCATCCGCTGGGCGGATGCTCAGGAATTCATCGCCAAATTGAATGAGCTGCTGAAGTTGGACAAGGAGAGAGGATACAGCTTGCCACGAGAAGCAGAGTGGGAATATGCGGCTCGAGGCGGAACTACAACTCCATTTCCCTACGGAGAGACAATCGCGCCGGGGTTGGAGAATTACAACTGGGAGACCGCGTACGCCAAGGGGCTGACGCAAAAACGTGAGCGCGAATATTTGGTGAAAGTCGGAAGCTTCGTGGCCAATCCGTTCGGCCTCTACGATATGTTAGGGAATGCGTCAGAATGGTGTGAAGATTGGTTAGATGAGTACCCGACGGCGGGTAAGGGCGAACAATTAGACCCGACGGGGCCGACCGAAGGGTTTAGGCATGTTGTACGAGGAGGAGATTATGGCAGCTCCGCTTTCCGATGCAGACCAGCTAGTCGCGCCGGGATACTCCCTGCTTTCCGCCCCTCGATTTCCGTTGGTTTCCGCCTGGTGAGAAGACAATGACGGTCAAATGTTCCTGCGGAAAATGGTTCGTAGTCCCGCCTTTAGGCGGAAGCGTTTGATTCGCGGAATGGATCTGTAGCTGAGCATTCCGCCTAAGGGCGGGACTACGAACTGCGCATTTTCATCGTTTCAGGGTATCGCAGCGCGACAGGAAGGCTCTTGCGGAAAATGGTAGGGCAAACTGGCCGCTTTGCCTGGATCTCCCGAAAGACCGCATCGAAGGAATCAAGGCAAAGCGGCCAGTTTGCCCTAACCTCGCGCCGCTATTTTTATTCTTTCAGGGCGTCACAACGCTGCATGAAGGCTCCTGCGGACTTTCACCCTTGAGATTCTTCACCCACTGCGCCTTCGACTCTCAACCTGTTGACCAGCAGATGCGCCTGTCGCGTCGGTTCAGGCACGCGGTATTTGGTCGTCGACCGCAAGACCAGGTCTATCGCCGAATCGAGATCGATCAAGTGGCCTGGTGAAACATAGACCGGGGCGACTTTGTTCTTCGTCCGCAGCGCGACGCCGACCTGTTCGCCCCGATCGACGAGAGGCGACCGGCTCCCCGCTTCAAGCCCAAGCTCGCCGTATTTGCCCACCAGAATGCTCTTGGCGCAACCGATGGTCGGCAAATCAAGCAACACACCGACGTGGCAGGCGATGCCGAAGCGTCGCGGGTGGGCTATGCCCTGCCCGTCGAGCATCAAGACGTCTGGTTTCGTTTTGAGCTTCTCCCAGGCTTCGAGCAGTGAAGGGGCCTCGCGGAAGCTCAGCAGCCCCGGCACGTAAGGGAATTTAGACACACTGCGGACGCCGGCGGTTTCGACTATCCGCAAATCGGGCAGGCTCAAAACGACTATGCCGGCGTAGACAATCTCAGAAAATTTGTTGTACGAGATGTCCGCCCCGGCGATCGCGCCCACGGGCCGCGTGAGTGGTTGCAGGCGAACCAGATTGCGAAGCCGTTTCTGAACCTCGACGGCTTCGCCGCGCGTCAGGTCCCAACTGTGCAATGAAAGTGAAGTCATGGGCGGTGGCGCCTACGCCTAAATGTCTCTAAGCCGCGATCTCAACCAGCGTCAAAGAGAAATGCAGCGTCTCGCCGGCGAGGAGGTGGTTCGCGTCGAGCGTTATCGTGGTGTCGGTAAGATCTGTGATGGTCAGTGGAATATTGCCATCAGGAGTGCGCATCTCTATATGCATGCCGACTTCCGGTTCGGCGCCGCCGAGATTGAATTGGCTGCGGTCGATAGTCTGCACCAATTCCTCGATCCGGTTCCCGTAAGCCTGCTCCGGTTCGATGGCGACATCTTTCGTCTCGCCCACCTGCATTCCCAGCAACGCCTGATCAAAGCCGGGAATCACCTCGCCCGCGCCGACTGTGAAGGCCAGCGGCTCCGCGCCCTCTGACGAATCGAAGACATCTCCGTTGTCGAGTTTGCCAGTGTAATGGACCTTCACAGTGTCGCCACTTTTAACTGTAGACATTTGATTCTCCTATCATTGTTGAAAATGCTCACACAGGCAGCATCGCACAGCGATAGGCAAAAAGCCAGTAGCCAACCGTAGGACAGACTTATGGTTTTTGAGTATTGCTGGCGCTAACGGATTTTGTGGCGCCGGCATGTAATATCGAAGCCAGCGCATAAATCAGGGGCGCCAAATGTCCGACAAATTTCAGTTTATTTCGGTTTGATAAGGAGATCCTCTCGTCTCTTACAACTTTGCGTCTTTGCGCCTTTGCGAGAATCGCCGCCTGAATTAAGGAAGCCCATTGCTCGCAAAGGCGCAAAGACGCAAAGGCGCCGCCATTTGTTTCTCGAGACCATGAGTCCGCCCTGACAGTGTGTCTCTAATCAGGACAGACTAAAGTCTGTCGCGCCTTGAAAACGGCGCGCGATTGCCTTATCAACGTTGAGATGAAAGCGTTGCGCTTTGAAAACAACAAGCTGAAACTGGCTGATTCGGCCGTCCCGCGTCGCGCCGGCGAGGCGCTGGTGCGGATGACGATGGCGGGAATTTGCAACACGGACGTCGAGATCGCGCGCGGCTACGCCGACTTCCGCGGCGCGCTCGGACACGAGTTTGTCGGCGTCGTCGAAGAGTCTCCCGACAAGTCGCAGATCGGCCGCCGCGTCGTGGGCGAAATCAACGTGGGCTGCGGACAATGCGATCTTTGCCTCAGGACCGATCCGCGTCATTGTCCGGACCGGACCGCTCTCGGCATTCGCGGACGCGACGGGGCGTTCGCCGAATATTTGAGCTTGCCGCCGCAGAATCTGTTGACCGTGCCCGACGGCGTCAGCGACCGACAGGCCGTCTTCACTGAGCCACTGGCCGCCGCGCTCGAGATCCTCGACCAGGTCGAGATCCGCGCTTCGCATCGCGTCGCCGTTATCGGCGACGGCAAACTGGGGCAATTGATTTCGCGCGTGATCGCGAGGACGGGATGCGACCTGACCCTGATCGGCAAACACGACGCCAAGCTGGAACTCGCGGCGCGCGCCGGAGTCAAAACGGCGAAACTCGGCGCGGCGGAGATCGTCTTTCGTAGTGACGACTTTGATCGCGGCGTGACGACTGAAGTCGCCACGGTCCTTCGTCGTGACGACTTTAGTCGTCACGTGACGACTAAAGTCGTCGCTACAAAGGCGCCGGGCTTCGATTTCGTGGTAGAGGCGAGCGGATCGCCGGGCGGAATGGAGCTCGCGCTCGATTTGATCCGTCCGCGCGGCGCGATTATCCTGAAGTCCACTTTTCGCGGCGCGGTCCGACTCGACACTTCCAGGATAGTCGTTAACGAGGTGAGCGTGATCGGTTCGCGCTGCGGGCGTTTTGAAACCGCGCTCCGGCTGCTCGAATCCGGCGGGGTGGACGTCGAGTCGCTCATCGCGCGCGAATACCCATTGGCCGAAGGCGTCGAAGCGATGGCCGAGGCGCAGAGGCCGGGGACTCTCAAAGTTCTGTTGACGAATTGACTTATGTATCCGGCGGGAAATCTTTTCATTCCGGCGACGCACGGGCGGTTGGAAGCGATCTATCGCCCGAAAAGCAATCAGGCCGAGCGGGTCGCGCTGGTCCTGCATCCACACCCGCTGCACGGCGGCACTATGCACAACAAGGTCGTCTTCCGCGCGGCGAAGGCTTTGAACGAATGCGGCTTCGAGACAATGCGGTTCAACTTTCGCGGCGTCGGACTTAGCACGGGCGAGTTCGATGAAGGGCGAGGCGAATGCGCCGACGCGCAGGTCGCGCTCGATTATCTTCTCGACAGCCAGCCGAACGCGCGCGAAGTCATAGTCGCCGGTTTTTCGTTCGGCTCGATCGTCGGTTTGAAAGTGGGATGTTCGGACGAGCGCGTGGACAGATTGATCGCCATCGGCGCGCCTGCCCGGATGGACAATTTGGATTTCCTCGCCGGTTGCGCGAAGCCGAAACTGTTTATCCACGGGACCGAAGACGCCGTCGCGGCGCTCGCGCCGCTCGAAGAGTTTCTGGCCACCCTGCCCTCAGGCAGCGACTTTAAGATGGAACGGATCGTTGGCGCCGGACATTTCTTCGACAATCATGCCAGCGAATTGATGCGGGCTGTTAAAAATTTCGTCGGCGGCGACACGGCCGTCAGAGAGCGGTGATTTTTTATGCGGTTAAAGCAATTTCAACTAGGGCGCGTCTTCGGCATCCCGCTGATTATCGACTACAGTTGGCCGCCGGTCGCCTTGTTGCACGTCTGGTTGGTGTCGCGGTTTTGGCTGGTCACCGAGGTCCAACCTCCGCTCCCGCTCTGGCGTAACCTGATCATAGGAAGCGTCATCACCGCGCTCTTCTTCGCCTCGGTCTTGATTCATGAACTTTCGCATGCTCTTGTGGCCAGAATGGACGGCATCCGCATTCAAGACATTCAACTGCATATCTTCGGCGGATGGGCCCGGCTCATCGGAGAGCCGCCCACGCCGATGGCCGAATTGCGCATCGCCGTGGCGGGGCCGGTAAGCTCGTTCCTGCTGGCGGCCTTCTTCTGGATATGGCTGTTAGTGGTGGATCGCTTGGGCGACGGGTCTGCGGCGCAGGCCGCCGGCGCGTCTTTTCTATATCTCGCCGCTGCCAATTTTTTTCTGGCGACGTTCAACCTGCTGCCGGGTTTGCCGCTCGACGGCGGAAGGGCGTTGCGCGCGATCCTCTGGCAGAGACGTAAAGACATCCTATCGGCCACGCGCACGACCATGAAACTCGGCGTCTGGTTGGCCTACCTGCTCATCTCTTACGGGGTGTTGCTGGCGACCACCGCGGCCATGCGCGGGAAGTTTTGGCAGGATTTTACGGCCGCGGCGTGGTTGCTGGTTCTGGGCGTGTTCCTGAAATCGGCTGCGGAAAACGATTACCGCTACCGCGAACGGCAATCCGCCGACGAGCGGATGCGGCGTGGCGCCGGCGACCTGCCGGACATGACCGGCACGGTCGGCGCGGTGATGCGGTCGCCCGCCGTCAGCGTGTCGCCGGAGCTGTCGGTCGCGGAATTTATTGATCAAATCCTCGCCGCTCACCGCCACACCCATTTTCCAGTGGCGCGCGACGGGCGGCTGCACGGCGTCCTCTCGCTCGAAAGACTGCGCAAAGAGCCGCGGGAGAAATGGGAGCGGCTGACCGTCCGCGAGGTGATGAATCCGATAGACGAATCGTTGTTCATCACCGTCCGCGCCTCAGTCGAACACGCCAGGCATAAATTGAAAATGAACAACCTCGGATTCCTGGCCGTCATCGATCAAGACGGCCTTCTGATAGGCCATCTCAATGCGAAGGATCTGGAGGGGGCCGTGTGAAATGAAACTGATGTCTTTTGTATTATCAATCCTGATTTCATCACTCTGTGTCGGAGGTTTTGCTCAAGCGCCAGTCGCAGACGTTTCACTTCAGAGACTCGAGCGTGAGATTGCGCGGTTAGCGAGTTCGGCCGGCGGAATTGTCGGCGCCAGCGCCATTCACGTCGAATCCGGTCGTCGCGTATCGGTTAATGGCGATGCGCGCTTCCCGATGGCGAGCGTATACAAGGTCCCGATCGTTATTCAACTCCTGGCCCGCGTGGATCAGGAAGAGGTGAAACTTGACCAGAAGGTTGAGTTAAAGCCGAGTGACATCCGTCCCAATGGAACAATCCGGTCTCTTCTGAGCAAACCGGGATTAACCCTTTCGGTGCGAAATCTCCTTGAATTGACGCTCTTGGTTGGCGACAACAGCGCGGCTGACTTGCTGCTGCGTTTGGCGGGCGGACCTCAGGCTGTGACGGCTCGCATGAGAGCGATTGGCGTCAATGGCATTGATGTGAGCCGACCAGTTATCAACCTGCTCGCTGACAGCGTAGGCATACAATTGCCGCCAGAGAGCGAGTGGACGCCGGAATTGTTAGATAAGCTCTATGAGGCGACCACGCCGGAAACAAGGAAAGAAGCTGCGGTGAAGTGGAACGCTGACCCGCGTGACACCTCGACGCCCGACGCGATGGCGGCGCTGCTCGTCCGAGTCCATCGCAAAGATTTGCTCAAGCGTGAGAGCGCGGAATTGCTTCTCGATGGGTTGCTGCGCAACCAGGATGGCGACGCGCGGTTGAAGGGAATGCTGCCACCGGGAACCGTTGTGGCGCACAAGATGGGGTCGATCGGCGGGAGCACCAACGATGTTGGCGTCATCACACTTCCTGACACGGCGGGACATATCGCCATCGCCGTGTTTGTAAAGTCATCAGACAAAGACGAAGTGGAACGCGAACGCGCCATTGCCCAGATTACGCGATCGGTCTATGACTTTTTCCTATTTCAACAACTGACTGCTCAAAGAGAAACGCAATAAGCTCGCACAAAAGGCGCATTGACCTCGCCTATGAACGTCTGGGCGCCAGATGAATGCGCTCACTGCAATTGTTAGGCGCTCGCGGGCGCTTTATAAGAGTGTTGATGCGCCGAATTGCTTATTGATCGAAGAATGCGGCAAATCGCTTCCGTATCTCATCGGTCGCCACGTCTTCCTTGTGGGTTGCGATGAGCCAGACGTGGCCGAACGGGTCTTCCAGTTTACCGCCGCGATCGCCGTAGAACTCGTCCTTCACTGGCTGCAATATTTTCGCCCCGGCGTCGTAAGCCTTGCTAACTACTGTGTCCGCATCTTCGACGTAAATGTGAATCTTCACCGGTGTTCCGCCGAGCAATTGGGGGCTGCGATGGCCGTATTCCAGATACTCGTCGGCCAGCATAATCACCGCGCGTCCAATTCTGATCTCGGCGTGCCCGATCTTCCCGCTCGGTTCTGTCAGCCGGTAGACCTCCATCGCTCCGAAGGCTTTTTTGTAAAACTCAATGGCGGCGGACGCGTCATTAACACACAAGTACGGCGCCGCGCCTTCACAACCATCAGGAATCGGTTTCACTTCGCTTGCCATAAATATTCTCCTTTGTGTTAAACCGCTAAGGTCTCGATCACGCTGAACGCCGTGGGCGGCGCAGTCCCGATTCGCTCAATGCGCAGCCCCGAAGCTTCGAGCAGCTCGCGGAACTCGGCTTCGGTTCGCTCGCGCCCGCCGGCCATCACCAACATGTTCAAGTCGCTGCCGATGATCACTCCGTCGTGTGACGACGATCCTACGCGTTCCGGGACGGTCGGTTCGATAATAAGCAGCCGCGCGCCATTCTTCATCGCCGCGCGGCAGTTCTTGAAAATCGCCAGGCTCCGTTCGTCATCCCAGTCGTGAATGACGCTCTTCAGGATATACGCGTCCGCGCCCGCCGGCACGGATTCAAAGAAGCTTCCAGCGACGAACTCGGCGCGCCCGTCAATGCCGCTCTCCGCAAAAAGCCGCGTCGCGCCTTCCCGGCAATGCGGCAAATCGAAGTCTTCGCCTCGCATCTCCGGGTAAGCCGCCAGGATCGCCGCCAGCAACACGCCATAACCGCCGCCGACGTCCACCAACGAGCGAACGCCGGAAAAATCATACGCCTTGATCAATGCTCCGGCGGCCTGCCGCGTCGTTTCCACCATCGCCTGGTAGAAGATAGCCGCTCCTTCCGGATCGGCGGCCATCGCCTCGAAGGTCTCCTTTTCGCCGAGAAGCTTCGGAGCGGGCTGACCTGTTCGCACGCAATCCACCAGGAATTCCCACCCGTGCCAGACGTACCGCCCGCCCATCAGCAGGGCCCACGATCGCGCGGAGTCCGGCGAATCGGACCGCAGATAATCGCCCATCTGCGTGAGCGCAAAAGCGCCGTCTTCGGTCTGAGTACACAGTTCAAGAGCGACCAGCGCTCGCATCAGACGATAAAGCGCTCCGGGATGCGCTCCGGCGGCCTGCGCCAATTCGTCGCTCCTGCGCGGGCCGCCGGCGAGAAGATCAGGAATCCCCAGCGCCGCCGCCGCATGAATGGACTGCGGCGCCCACAGACTCAAAATCAACCGTGTAAGCCGGAGACGCGGCGGCGTCTCCGTGACATTTTGATGCGACATGAATCTTCCTCCATTTCAGATTTTGCGACCGGCGCGATAATACCCATGCGATGAGGTCGCGTCTTGGAAAAAAGTCAGGCCATTCTCCATTTTCAATTCCACATTCCCCATTCTCAAGCAGGAAGAGAGCTCGTTCCCTCTGCCTGAGAATGAAGAATGTGGAATTGAAAATGGAGAATGGCGCCGACTCAACCGACTCACGATCCGGTTTGTTTTGCTTCAAAGGAGAGATAGATTCGTGGCGGCTGATTTGCCGCGTTCGAGATAACTGTCGCCGACGGTGTTGCCGTCGCCGGTGGGATAACGGGCGGCCAGGAACTCACGCGGCGACAGGCCGCTCAACTCCCGGAACTCGGCGTTCATATGCGGCTGGTCGTAATAACCCGCGGCGAGCGCGACATCGACGAGCGACACTGCGCCTTTCTGCAACGCCGCCGCCGCACGGCGAAATCGAACGACGCGGGCATAGAGCTTCGGCGCAAGACCGATCTGTTCGCGGAACGCTTCGGCCAGTCGGGTTTTCGACAACCCAGTCTGTTGTCGCAACTCGGCGATGGAAACCGCGCCGCCGCTCCGTTCAATCCGCCCGGCGGCCCAGGCGATAGCCGGATCGACTCCGCGCGCCTTCATCACGCGCTCAGCCACCCAATCGGCCGCCCGCCGCAGACGCTCTTCAACTGAGGCCGCGTCGTAACACCGTTCCGCCAATTCATCGGCCGCTCGCCCGACCAGGTCTTCCAGATCAACGACCAACTCGCTGATCTCCCGCATCGGCCCCTTCAGCAGCGCGTAAGCGCCTGCCGGGCACAGCCGCACGCCCATCACGTCCTGGCGCGGCGGCTGTGAGCCCACCATCGGCCCCGATTGCAAACCCGCCAGCCAAGCCGTCTTCAACAATTCCGGCCCCGCCCCGGTGATTGTGCGATAAGGCTCGCCGAAATTGACCAGCATCTCGACCATCCCGTTCGGCAAAATCCGCTTTCGCACGGACGACGTCGGGCCTTTGAAATACCAGACGACCTCTACTAATCCTGCTAGATGCGCCGGGCGCCACTCGCAATATGTTCCACTGCCGAGGCAAGCATCATTGTGCTGGATGAGTATCTTCATTGAGCGGTGATTGTGAAGCATCACTTTTCGGCGATCAAGGTATGGAGTGGCGCCGTCGTACTTCCGATTTACGCGCTCCGTCACGTTGATATTGTGGCTGATCAGGGGAATTGTACGAGACGATGTAGCTGAGGCCGCGCGGAACCTTTATTGGATTCCTCGCGAATTGTTCCCAGGGGTCTTATTTCTTCTCCGAGAGCGCTCGTTTGATCTTCGTCACGACTTCGCGTGTTTCGGCAACCGATTCGCCTTTGGGCGCGAGCCGCAGGTATTCTTCAAACATAGGCAGCGCATCCGCGGGCTTCCGCGCGCGCAGCAGAATGTTGCCGGCCAGCAAATATCCCTCGGCCAAATCCGGCTTTAACTGCAAAGCATGACCGGCGGCCGCCCCCGCCTTCGCCAGGTCATTCAAGGCCAGGTAGACGCGGCCCAGCGTGAAATGCGCCTGCCACGCGCGCTCGTCGAGTTTGAGGCCTTCTAGCAAAACTTTCTCGGCGTCCTGGTAGCGCGCCTGCTGGCGGCAGACCTCGCCGAGCGCGATGTAGGGCTGCGCGGTCTTGGGGTTGATCTCGACGGCGCGGCGCAGCGCGACTTCGGCTTTGCTCCAGTCGCGCGTCTCCATGAAGGCCGTGCCGAGTAGCAACTGAGCCTCAAGGAAATTTGGGTAGATGCTGATAGCCCTCTCTAGATGCTTGCGCCCTTCATCAACCTTCTTCTCGTCCAGCAACGCCCTCCTGCCAAGCGCGAATTCTTTCTGCGCCTCGGGCGGCGCGTTGGCGTCAACAATGCCGAGCGACAGGGGCGCGGCGCTCTTATCCGCCTCGCTGCGGTCGGGAGCCAGCTGCAGGACGACGTATTCGCTGGTCGAGGTTTTCAGGTTGATCTGTTGCTGCGCATCACGGTACCCACCGGCGCGCACGGTGACGGTGTACTGCGCCTTCTCCAGTCCGGAGAAGCGGAACGCGCCGCTGCTATCCGTGAGCGTTTGCCCTACCAATCCGCCGTCGTAACGCTCAACCCGCACCATGACGCGCTCGGCCGGGGCGCCGCCCATGGCATACCGAACCTGCCCGTGGACTTCGGCGGAGCCCATCACCCCGTCGCGCTGCGCCCGGACGTCAGGCGCTGAAGAGGCGAGGATGATCGCCGCGCCTAAACAAATCAGCAGATAACGCATTGGAACCACCTCCGCAAAATGACGCGGGAGGAGGACAATCCCCCTCCCGCCATTGAAAGTACGTCGCGAAGGGCGGCGCGGCGACGCGCCGTGCGCGCTAGAACTCCAGCCGCAGTCCCATCCGCATGTTGAACGGCAGGTAGTAGCCGCGCGTAAGATCAGTCAGCCCGATCCCTGGTTTGAGGAAGTCCGGGTTGTCCTGGCCGGCCGTGCTCTCGCGGAACATGTCGGGCAGCCGCAGTTGCTGGTTGTTGGTGACGTTGAAGAAGTCGCCGACCAGCGTCAGCCGCCAGCGTTCGGTCAACGGGAACTTGTAATCGGCATGCAGGTCCAGGCGCGCGAAGAACGGCGTGCGGCCCAGCTTGCCGCGCCCGCCCACCGGGATCTCGCCGGCGGTGGAGTAGACCGGGTGCGCCAGATACTCGCTGATCGGCACGCCCGACTCCATGTGGACGCCCGCGCCGACGTTCAGCCCCTTAAGGCGGTTCGCGAAGCGCTGTTCGCCCAGGGCGTAGCTGCCGTAGATGTTGGCGATGTGCCTGCGGTCGGTGTTGAGCGGGCCGACGGCGAATTGGTCGCCGAGCAGATTGAACTCGCCGGCCGTGAAGTCAAATAGCGAGCTGATGGCCGGGTCGGTCTGGCCGTTGTCGTTGCGGAAATGTCCCTCGAAGTTGCCTTCGACTTTGGCGATGCGCCAGTTGGAAAGCAACTGCCAGCCCTTCGAGAATCGCTTGTTCAGCTCTATTTCTACCGCCCTGTACTTGCGGATCGCGTCCGGGAAGCCGTCAGCCACGCCGTCCGCGCCGGGGTTGCCGGCCGGCGCGCCGTTGGCGCCGTTCGGGCGGTAGCAGACGCCCAGGTCGGCGTTGACAAATTTCGGGTTGCACGCCGCCGGCACGTTGGTGACCTTGCCATCGGCGTCAAAAGTAGGCGTGAACTTGACGCTGATCGGGTTGACGGCCGCGTCGAGCTTCGCGGTGATGTTGCCGATGAAATAAGTCTGGCCGAAGAAGTCGGCGCTCTCCGGCGCGACCACCGCGGCGTCCTCTACCACGCGCTTCACGCGGCGATCCAGATAGCGCACCGACAACGTCCAATTGCCGGGCAATTGCTGCTCGAAGCCGATGACGTGCTCGTCCGAGTAGCCGAGCTTGGTTCCGGGTAGGATCGGGCTTGACGGATCGGAGAGCGAGACCGAGACAGTCGTGCCAGTGCCGCCGGCCGCGCCAGTCAACAGGTGCGCCGCGTCGAGGATTGGCGTGACTGTGCCGAGCGAGTTGATCGTCACGCGGGGCACGCCGCCGACCATCGCGAAGTCGGGCGCGAAGCGGCCGTTACGGAAATCGGTTTCGGCCGACAGCGAGCGCTCGGCCAGGTCGAGCGGGATGTACTCGAAGAAGCGGCCGAAGTTGTAATAGGCTTTTGTCTTGCCTTTGCCGAATGGGTCAACCGTAGCGCCAAGGCGCGGGGCCCATGCGCCGGTGAAGCTATAGCCGATACGATTGCCGTCCCCGCCGGGGCTGCCGATCAGCCGCTCCTGCTCGTGGCGCAGGCCTGCAAGCGCGGTGATGTATCTGTTGATGCGCCAGGTGTCTTGCACGTAAGCGCCGTGGTAGTTCGACTTGGTGTCAAAAGTAGTGTTGCCGTATTCGCCGCGAGTCTGGCGCAGGTAAACGCGGATGTCGCGTACGCCGCTCGCCTGGCTTGGATCGGGGATGAGCATAAATGGGCAGAGCGTACAGGTATCGTCCGCTTCGAACAGGTCCCAGTTCGCGTTGACCGACTGGCCGATGGCCGCCGCCGCCGCGCCCGAGAGCGCAGTAACAGGCACGCCAGTGGCGTTGGTAGCCGGCACAGTGTACTTAGGTCCGCTGCGGTCGCGGATGCCCGCGTAGTAGGCGCGCTGAAACGTATAGCCCAAGCCGAATGTGTGTTGGCCCCGGAAACTCGCCTGCTTGGTGGTGTCGAACGTGGCGCGGTAGCTCGTGCTCTGGGTCGGCTCGAAGGGGCCGTAGCCGACAGCCGTAAAGTTGCCGCGCGCCGGATGCGCAGGGTCAATGGTCTGCTGTGTGCGGTCAACGATCTGGTTGAAGTTAGAGAAGCCCGACTCGTTGAAGCTGTTGTGTCCCTGGCTGAACGACGCCGACACCGTCCAGGTTGAGCTGAGCGTGCCGGTATAGCGCGTCGAGATGTTGCGCGTGCCGTAGTCGAGCTTGTTGAGCGCCGTCAGGTTGTCGATGTTCAGCGTCGCGAACGGCGCGTTGTTAGTCACCGTCGGGTCGCCGAAGATCGAGAACGCGAACTGGTGATTCGGACTGACGTTGGCGTCGACCTTGAACGCGTAATTGAGCGTGCGGTAACGACGCTGCGTGTCGCCCAGCAGCCGCTCGAGGCCGGAGCCGGCCGCGCCGCGCACGATCTCGCGCCGCACCGACGGGTTGAACGAGCCGAAGAAAAATACCTTGTCCTTCAGCCCCAACACCGGCCCGCCCAGGTCGAAGCCCGCGTCATAATTCTCTTCCTGCAGGAGCTTGCCGAATTTATTCGTGCGCGGGAAGTCGTCCGGCTGCCTGCGCGTGGCCTCGAACGCCTGTGGCCGCGCGTAGCCGTAGAGCGCGCCATGAAACTCCTTGCCGCCCGACTGGGTGATGATGTTGATGATGCCGCCCTGCGACTGGCCGTACTGCGGCTCGAAGCCGCCCGTCTTCACCTGCACCTCTTTGATGAACGCAGTGTTGATGCCCACGCCGATCGTGCCGAAGTTGCGCGAGAAGACGCCGAGGCCGCCGAAAGCCGAGTCGGTAATGTTGACCCCGTCAGCGACGTAGAGGTTGTCCAGCGCCGAGCCGCCGGAGATCGAGGGGTTGGCCACGCCGCCCTTGCCGCTGTCGGCCACGCCGGGCGCGAGGTAGAACAGGCTGGTGACGCTGCGTTGCACGGGGATGTTTTGGAAGAGCTGGTCGTTCAGGTTTTGCCCGACGGCGGTGCTTCCCGTGTCAATAGTGGCCGTGCCCGCCGAGACTTCGATAATCTCGTTGACGGCGCCGGTTTCGAGCGTCAGCTTGAGAGAGGAGGTCTTGCCGACGAAGACTTCGACGTTGGGTACCGAGATGGTCTTGAATCCTGCCTGCTCGGCCTTGACCGTGTAAAGGCCTGGGATGAGATTCGGCGCCTCGAATTCGCCTTCCGCGTTGGCGTTGACGACGCGGTCGCCTGTTTGGCCGCTCACGGTCACTTTGGCGTTGGCGATGGCAGCCCCCGTCTGATCAAGAACGCGGCCGTTGATCGCGCCTTTGGTCACCAGGTCTTGCGCCGAAGCGGAAAATGAGAGCGCCAGACAACATGCCAGCGAACAAAGAAAATAGTACAGAGTTCTTCTGTGCTGCATAAAACTCTCCTTCTTTTTGGATTGAATAGTTGTTGCGTCGCTGTTGATTTGGCGCCGGGCGATGGCAGGCGCCGAAATCAGAGCAAAAGAGCTCGCAACAGTGGTTATGCCGTCAATCGTTGTGGAGGGAATTCAACAGTCTTAGCAGGTGATGCGTAAGGCTTACAGGGGTCGCCATCATCCTGCCGCATAGCTGTAATGCGCGCCGGAGTGAAATTACGTTATGCGCATTACGATCCACAACGAGTTGGTTGTAAACCGCCCTCGTAAAAAGCAACTGACAGGCCAACTTCGTTAATCGATTTAACATGGCTAACAGTTGTAAGGACGGCGCGAATAGCTTCGATAACCGGTATGAATCGAGCGTTGAGAAGCGCTGAAGGCGAAGTAGAATTCGGAAACCCGGATTCCAATTCAGATTTTCGGATTTGAATATTGATTGGCGTGGCTTGGCTGAAGCCGACCTACAATAATTGGAACGATTAATGACAGCGGCCAGCTTTCAACCCGATGTGGGACTCATCGGGTGATCGCTGGCCGCTGAAGTTTGTTCCTTCTTCACCACCTTAGTAAAAGAGGCCGGACTAGCTTTGTGTTCCGCTTTACTGATGATCAATCGGCTCGCTTGTGATCGCGGGCTCGTTCTTGAGCGGTCCGACGCCTTGTCGGCCAGGATGATCCGGAATGGTGATCGTCACCTGGGAGACGTTGTTTTCGTAATCGGATTCCGGCAACTGATGGCAGACGCCTGGGCGGCCGGGGTCCGCGAAGCGGCAAGGTTCGTTCACTGCCGGGACGAAGCCGGGATTTACAGTGATCCGGATGATGTAGTCGCCGGGCGGTACCGGCGGTTGTCCGTCGCCGCCGTCGAGCAAGAAGAACTGCCCGCCGAGCCTCCAATCATAGACATCCGACCAGCCTTTGCTGATCCCTTGATTGCCAGGCACGCCGATAGCGCCGCAGCTCCGGAAGTGCGGCTTGTTGTCGGCATCGCCGGTGTAAGCCTGATACTTCTCCACGTCGATCATGCAGAAGCCGCGCTTGGCCGCGCGCCAAACGAACCCTGTCCTGGGGTCAATCAATTCGTAGAGCGCGTAGTGCCGGAAGTGATAATGGTCGTGGCAGCTCGCAAATTCGAAGAGGCCGTCGCTCACGTGCTGGTTGGGATCGCCGACAACCAGGTCGGCGTCGCCGATGTTTGGCGTTCCCACGGTGAAGCGCACCAGCGTGTGTTCGCCGGGCGTAATGCCGCCTTCCTCGACGCTGCAGAATTCCGCCGGCAAGTCCTCGACGCGGACGACCCAATGCTGTCTGAGCCTGGCTTGATCAACGATCAGGTCAGGCAAGGAGGCTTGTTTGGCTTTGTTTTTCGTCTCGTTGGCTGATGACGTGGAATGCAGGCTCAGGTGTTGGAAGAGAGCCAATCCCAGAATCAAACAGATGGTCGCAAGAATAACTGAGAAGCGAATCTTTATCATTTTTCCTCCTGTGAGATTCGGAGAACGCGCCACGTAGTAACGACTTTAGTAGTTACGGCCCTGTAACGACTAAAGTCGTTACTACGTGGCGCGTTCTCATTGTTTCAGGGCGTCGCCGTAGCGGTGACATGAACGACTCCTGTGAGATGTAGCTAGTGTTAGCCAGTTCGACGGTTTGTTTTAGGCGTGATTTTTCGGCAGGTTAGTTTGACATGCTTGTCGTAAAAATCAAGACAGGGCGCCGATTTCCCTCCGGTCTGCTTGTGACGATGAAGGATCGTCTGCAGACCGGAGGGAGGTTGACGAGGGGTTATTCCTTCTTCACCACCGTTCCTTTCTGCCCGATCTGCTTCAACAACTCCTGCACCGCCGTCTCCAACTGGCGATCGCGTCCCGCCAGGTTATCCTCAGGCGAGTTCTCGACCATAATGTCGGGCTGCACCCCATAGTTCTCCATGTTGGTTCGCTTCGGATCGGCCAGATAGACGCCCACGCCAGGCGTGCGCACGGTCGAGCCGTCAATCAAAGAGTAGCTGCCAGTGCCGATGACCGCGCCCATCGTCGGTGTGCCGACGGTTTTGCCCAGGCCCAGAGCCTTGAAGCCGGCGGGGAACATCTCGGCGTTAGAGGCCGAGCGCCAGTTCTGCAAGACCACCTTCGGGCCGAAGAAGCCTGCGAAGGGGCGGCCCGAAGGCTCGGTCCCGCGTGGCTGCCAGACCTGGTACTGGCGCTGGACGAGGATGGCGAGCAGCTCCTGTTCTATGTTGCCGCCGCCGTTCCATCGCTGGTCGATGACGAGCGCCTCTTTGTCGCGGTTCTCGCGGATTTCTTTCTCGAATTTGCGCAAGGACGGCTGGTTCATCGCCTGGATGTGCAGATAGCCGACGCGCCCGTTCGAGAGTTTTTCGACCGCCTCGCGCCGCTGTTTGACCCAGCGTTCATAGCGCAGTTGGCTGTAAGCCTGCGTCGAAATCGGCTCTATGCGCGTCTTCCACGCGCCTTCCTCCGTAGGTTTGCTGTTGAACGTGACTTCGAGCTTACGGTTGAGACGGTTGTTATTGTTGAGCAGCGGCCAGTAATTATCGCCCGCTTTGACCGATTTTCCGTTGACGGCCAGCAGATAATCTCCCACGCCGACCTTCACCCAATCTTTATCAGCCGGGCCTTCTTCGTAAACGTGCGTTACGCGGTAGCGGCCAGCCTGTTCATCGGATTCAAGTTCGAGGCCGAGGTGGCCGGTCGAGACCGAGCCTTCGCGTCCCTGGGGGCCGGGCGCGGCGCCGGTGTGCGAGGCGTTCAGCTCGCCGATCATCTCGTTGACGATGTTGAGCAATTCCTGGCGGTCGCCGACGTAAGAGACCAGTGGCTGGTATTTGGCGCGCGCGGAGTCCCAGTTCAGCCCGTGCATCTCCGGGTCGTAGAAGCGGTATTTCATAGTGCGCCAGGCGTCGTCGAACATCTCGGCCCATTCGGCCGGCTTGTCGATCCTGACTTTGGCGACGAAGTTGACGCGCCGGCGTCCGCCCTGGCCTCCGCTACTGGCGCCCCCGCCCTGGCCTCCTGCAGCGGAGCCGCCGCCCGAGCCTGCAAATCCTCCGCCTCCGCCAGCGGCTCCGCCTGCAGGCGATAGCGAGACCGAGTAGACCGATTGGCCTTCGCGGAAGAAGAGCGTGCGGCCGTCGCGCGCGATGTTGAGATCGCCGATGCCGCCGCCGAATCCGCCGAATCCGCCGCGGCCACGGCCTTCTCCGTCATCGTCGCCGCCGCCCTGGCCGGCAGTGATCCGCGTGAGCCGGCGGCCGTCCTCCTGAATCGAATAGATGACCGGCGTGTTGCGCGTGCTGGCCACCTCGCTGGTCACGAAGACGATAGTGCGGCTGTCGGGCGTGACGGCGTAGTTGAAGGCCGACGACGGCATGCGCGTCAGTTGGCGAGTGCGACGCTTAATGCCAGCCCAGTCAATGTTGATCTCGCGCGGGGGCTGGTTCCGTTGTGGCGGGCCGGCGCGGCGCTGACCGCCTTCCTGATCGGAGGCTTCCGCCTGTTCGGGTCGCATCTCCGGGTCATTCGGGTCGCGGTCTTCGCGCTCGAGCACGGCGTAGTAAATCTGCGCCGACCCCTGGCCTCCGCCCCCGCCGCCAAAGCCGCCGCCTTCACTGCGGACGAAGTAGAGCCTGCGCCCGTCGGGGCTGAAGCGCGGGTTGACGTCGCTGTAAGAATCGAAGGTCACTTTGCGCTCTTCCCCGCCCGCGGAGGGGATTAAATAGACGTCGGTGTTGCGCGTGTGATCGGCTTTCGAGAAGGCGATCCATTTGCCGTCGGGCGACCAGACCGGCGCGCTGATATTGCCGTAGCGTGACGAAGACAACTCGGCGGTCTGCTTGCTCTCCAGCGTGTACTTGCGCATTTTGCTGTCGGAAGCCGTGAAAGCGATTTCTTTGGAGTTCGGCGACCATGAAAAGTTGAATTTGAGCGTATCGAGGTCTGTGATCTTTTGCGGTTCACCAGCGCCGTCGGACGCTATGACGTAAATCTCTTCGCGCCCGCTGCGGTCGGAAATGAAGGCGATCCATTTGCCGTCGGGCGAATACTCCGGTTCTTTGTCGCGCCAGGGGCCGTCGGTGATCTGGCGCAGGTCGCCCTCATCTGTCGGGGCGGTGAAGATTTCGCCGTGGACCGAAAGCGTGATGCGGCGGCCCGAAGGCGCGAGGTCGTAATCGTCCAACTGCGAATTGAATTCGCGCGTCTCGACCAGGTTATCTTGCGTCTCGGCCGCGATGTCGAGCTTTATGGGGGTAGCCTTGCGGCCGGCCACGTCCAACTTCCAGACGCCGAAGTCGTGCTCGAAGACGATCACTTTGCCGTCGGCGCTCATCGCGGGCCAGCGCACGTCGCCGGCCTTGAAAGATGTCACCTGTTCGGCTTTGCCGCCTTTTTCGCTCACGCGCCAGATGTTGGTCAGGCCATTGCCTTCGCGGTCGCTGACGAAGTAGATGTAACCGTCACGACCCCACATCGGCCATGAATCCATGCCTTCGAAATCGGTCAGGTCAGTGAACTTCTTCGCGGCGATGTCCATCACCGTCACGTCGGTCTGGTACGCGCCGCGATAGTATTTGCGCCAGTAGGATTGCGATTTGCGATTGAAGGCCAGCTTCTTTCCGTCGGGAGAGAAGGTCGCATAAACGCCCATGTCCGAGCCGGCGCTGCGCTCCTTCTGGTCGTCGACGTTGACGGTATAGAGCTTGCCCATGAAATCTTCCCCGCGCTGGCTGGCGAAGAGCACGGCGCGTCCGTCTGGCGTCCAGCCCTGAACGGTGTCGTCGGCGGAGTGGAACGTCAATTGTTTCGCCACGCCGCCTTCCGCCGGGATGACGTAAACGTCCAGGTTGCCGTTGCGGTCGGAAGAAAAGGCGATCCATTGGCCGTCGGGCGAGAAGCGCGGGTAAACGTCGCGCGCGCGGTGGACTGTGACTCTTTTGATATTCTGCCCGTTCTCGTCCGCGGTCCAGATGTCTCCCAAATAGGTGAAGACGATCTTGCCCTGGTTGTAGTGCGGATAGCGCACGAGCTTGGCCTCGCGGCCGAACGCGACGAATGAAAGGCAGCAGATGAACAACAGCGTAAATGCGTGTAGGCGTTTCATAGTTCTCTCCTTAATGTGGGCTCGAATTACTGAATGGTTGGCTGAAGGCAAAGACGCGGCAGGTTGTTCGCGGGTTACAAAGGCTGCTATGGGTGAGTAGCGCAAAGCGGTCCACCCAAATCCACGGTTAAGAAATGGATGGAACCAATCTTGACAGTGGAGCGGACTTTAGTCCGCGCCTGCGTCATATCCTCAAGCCGCGCCGACTAAAGTCCGCTCCACTATTTTTCCGATGCGTTCAGGCGTTGGAGGCGTCAGCCCGAGCGGGGCCGACGCCTCCTGACCGCCTTCTACTTAAGCGCCGTTTTAGAGCTTGTCGCTTGACTGCCTGATTGATGCGGGACTTGAATATTTCCGCCGCTCAGGGTTATCGGATCGAACGTCAGACCCGGGATGATCTCCCCGCCCGGGGCGGTCACCCGCAAGCCGAATTGATCGTTCCTTCCCGGCTCGCCGTTGTCGACGACCGTGGCGCGGAACGTATGGTTCCCCACGTCGTTGAGCGTTGCCTTGCCGATGAACACCCCCGTATTGCCGACGATCGAGAGCGACTGCATGGCGTTGCTCTTGAGCTTGACCTCGCCTGTCGGGCGGCGTTCGACGTAAAGCAGAGAGCCTTGGGCGTTGCCATTCCCCTGGTATTTGACATTGAACCCGAAGCAGGCGGTCACGCCATCGCGAATGATGGTCCCGCCGCCCGTGACGAATCCGAGCGATGGGTCATAGACCGCGAGCACGGCGCTGTTGGAACCGGTGTAATAGCTCCCGCCGACGCTGATGCCCACGTCGTAGACGTTCACCGGAACGGCGCCGAGCGTCACGCAGGCCGTGAGCGTCCCGCCGACGCCACCGCCGTTCACTGTCGCCGTCTGAGTTATCGTCGGCGTGCCCGGCGCGACTGGCGTCAGGGTGAACGTCACCGGCGTCGCCAGCGAGATGTCGCCCGGACTGCCGTCACTCGCCTCGTTGATCGCGGCGCAGAGAGTGATCGGGCCTGCCGTTCCTCCAGGCGAATTCACCTTTACGGACGTCGGATTCGAATCCGACGGGGTCACGACGGCGTCTTCCCTGGCGACCGTCAGCGTACCGGAACCGACGCTGCCCGTGCCCGGAGACGTGCTGGAATAGGTAGCCACGATCGGGTAGCTGCCCTGCGCCAACGGGATCGTGTAAGGAAGAGTCGCCGCGCCTGAGATAACCGACGCCGATCCGACGACGGAGCCGTTGACTTTGAATTCGACCGAGCCGCTCGGGCAGACCGCGTTAGTCACGGTCGCCTTCAACGTGACCTGGTCGCTATACTGCCCGGCGACTGAGGCGACGGTCGTAGTAGTTGGCGCGTTGACCGTTACCGTAAAAGAATTTGTGGTCGTCGAGCCGTCCATCCTGGTCCCCTTGACCGTGACGGTCGTGGTTCCGACCGGGAAGAGCGAACCTGAAGGAGGATCGCTGGTCACCAGGCCGCAACTTCCGCTGAAGGTGGGCGCGGGGTAATTGACGACGGCGCCGCACACTCCCGGATCATTGTTCACGACGACGTCGGCCGGCGCGTTCAGCGTGCAGGGAGAACTGCAGCAGACCTGCGCAGTGGTGGTGATATTCAGCCGCCACCCGCCGTTGATATTTCCTCCGCCCAAACCAAGGAGGTCGTCGACCGCAAACAGGCTCCACACGCCATTGGGATTCAGGTTAAGGAAGGTCGAGAGTCCTTGCGGATCGGGATAGGGTCCTGGCGGCGCAGGCGAAGGGAACAAGTCATCGGCGCCGTTATTAGTCGGCCTGAACGTGCCTGTGGTGATGTTTGGAGCCATGCTCGGCCCCGAGTCATCAAACGTCAAGTTGACGTGGTTTGCGCTTCCAGAGCCTCCGACATCCGACATCAGGAGGATTTTCTGGCCTCCCGGTCCGACGAGCAGAACATCAACGTCGTCAGGGCTGTTGTGGTTATAGTCTAAGAGTTGCGCGGTCACCTTGGTGACCGTCCCATTGAGGCCAGAGACGTTGATCGTCGACGGGTAAGGATTGGAGGGGGCCCCCGCCGGATCGCCGCCGTCGGTCGCCGGAATAATGATCGGGGTCAAATTTGAGAAAGATGATGTGGCGGTCAACCTTACGCCGACCGTGAACTGGACTGTCAGGGAGGCGAGACTCCTATCGCCGTCCTTCAGCGCCAGCGTTACCCTGACACTGCCGCCGCAAACTGCGGCCACGGTGAATGTGAACGGCCTGGCGACCATCTCGCCAGGAGCAAGGACGCCGTAAGCTTGCGGCCCGCTCAGCCCGAGGACTCCTACGCCGGGGATTGGCGTGGCGACCAGGTTGGTAGTGCTGGCCGTGCCGACGTTCAACAACGGGATATTGAGCGTCAGGGTCTCGTCCGGGTCGGGCACGCGATTAGGGCAACTCTCATTCGTAAAGGTGAAAGGCGTCCCGAACCGTATTTCAGGAGACCCCGGCACGCCGCAGCAGGCAAACCGCTGGCGGGTGATCTCCAGTCGGACACATCCGACCGTCCCGACCTCCCCAGGAACCGTATCTGTTATCCTCAATACCCAGCGACCGTTCACCGGCTTGCCGTTGAAAGCCGATAGAGGGGAGTGGGGGATGAATGTGTTCGTAAATGGAGCCATGCCCCCGCCAATCGGTATTACAGCCGAATCATCAAAGCCTGTCGGCGAGCCAGTACAATCGTTCGTTCCAGCGCCGAAGTTGGCTCCGGCGCCGCCACGGTGGTTGGCCAGAGTGACCGGTGTGCCGTCGGGGCTGATCAGCGTCAGCGTGAGATCGGAGTCTCGGGTGTGATCTAAACGAACCCTGACGTTGACGTCGGACACAAAACCGGCGTCGAACACGTTGACTGGTATGTCCACTGCGCCGAGGTCGGGAATCGGAACCGCGATATTGCCGCTGGCGTAAGTGGCGGCAACCGTTACCACCGGTTTGCCGATCTGCAAATTGAACTTCCTGGTAACAGTCCCGAGGCTGCTCGTGATGGCCACATTGACGGTCAACACGCTTCCGCAGACCGCCGCCGCCGGAACGGTGAAAGGGAAGCCACGCGATACGGAGGCGCCGGCGGGAATGTCTCCGTAACTGACGGGAGACCCGCCCTCGACCGAGACCGTCACTCCCGCAGCCGGAGTGACGCAGAACGGATTGTTGACTGGGATGTTCAGTGTCAGCGTCTCGCCGGGGTCGGCGACTCCGTCAGACGGCGCGCAGGAATCATCCGAGACCGTCACCGCTCCCAGAGCGAGATTGGGCATGTCAAAAGCCTCGACCACCGAGGGTGAGCTTGAAGAGACCGCGCTGGCGCTAAAGCCCATCCCGCGAGCGGCGAATCCGGCCCAGATGTCCATCTCATCCTGACCGCCGAAGGCGGCGCAGTCCGCTGCGAGGATCGAATTGCGACCGTCCAACATGGTCGGGGTAACAGGATCGAGCTTCATCCCGTCGGTCACTAGTTGCAGCGTCCGCTGGGAGCCTTCCGCGAACCCCATGCGATCGATTATCCGCGCCTTCACTTCCCACAATGCGGAGCACCAGATTTCGCCTATATTATGAGCCTCGAAGGCGCTGCTCGATCCGATAGGCCCTCGCGGGAAAGCGCCGTCGGCGAGATTGATCTGAGCCGGGTCGATGTCGGCGAATGTCAGCGGGTTGTGCGGCCTGCCGTTGGGCCCGACCGTCGAGATTGTCGCATAAGGGAATCGCCGAATCCCGTAGTAATAATTATTGGTGAAGCCCGGGCCTTGCTGAAACGTCACGTACCCGGCCGCGGCATAAATCCCGTGGGGATCGTCGCCAGGCTGAGATAGCAGTGAGAGCGCGTAGAAGTCCGACCACCCCTCGCCCATTCCTCTGGACATCGTCGCAGCCAGACCGGCTGCGTTGTTGTGCAGGCGATTGGATGTGCCGTGCGTAAGTTCGTGGAGCATTACATCCTGGTCGAGTCCCGATGAACGGTCAGGATCCGGGCCGGGGAAAACGAACATCTGCATGCGTCCTGAAAATCCATCGGGCGGCGTCGCGAAGTTGGCGTTGTTGACGCCGACGAAGTCCTGCGCCTGGGCCAGCACGGGGTCATTGCCGGCTCCGCCACGTCCGAAGTTGTCGTTCTGGAAGTTCCCTGCCGCCTCGGTGAAACCGAGTTCATAGAGCCGGTCATGGTATCGGTTAGACCAGAAGAACATGTTGACGACTTCGCCGAAGCGGTAATCGGCTAAAGTCGGAGCGTCGCCCGGAGGCGGAATCCCCGGCGCGGGGTTGTAATTGAAGTCAAAGACGCGAAACGGAGAGCCGGTGGGCCGCCCGTCCGGATCAATGCCGTCAGGAGTAACCACGTCCAAACCCGCGTCGACGTTGTTGCCGGTTGTCGTATTCACCCCGTCCGTGAGCCAGCCCAGATCGTTGAAAGCCCCTTCGCTGATCAGCGTGAATAAAGTCCGGGGGATGGCCGCGCCCTGAATGCCGGATCCCGGCAGCGCGGTCGTCGGTGAGAGCGGCGCAGGGCTGTCCGAGTCGTAGACTTTATAGGTCGCGGGCTGCGTCTGATCATCGGTGAGTTGCTTACGCCATACAACGCCTGTTTCCCTTACTTCAGCGTCGACCAGCGTGTAGTAGACCGGAATCTCCTGCCACAAGACCATCGACCAGGCCAGTGTCGCCACTCCTGCGTCCAGGGAGAAGTATTGCAATTCGAGATGGATGTCGTTCGTGAACGGCCCCGCCGGGTAAAAGACGACTGTCCTGCCGTCCGGCGACAACTCTTTTACTGTCAGTTCGCTCTCGGTCAGAGCCACGTCTACAGAAGCCGCCGCCGTAACAACCGCCGCAGCCGCGCTCACGCTCGGAGTGGTCTCAAGCTCCTGCTCTTCAGGGGCGGCGCCGAGTCCGCCCATCATCCGAACCATCTCGCCGTCTGCGGTGAAGGCAGCCGCCGTCTCGCCTTGAAAAACCTTCATCCCGTTCCACCGCTGTTCCATTCTCAGCCAGGAGAGCCTGCCGTTCGGGTTGGCATAATCGGCGATCTTCCTGAGCCTGGCCACCTGCTTAGGGCTCATCCCGAACAGATCGGGGTTGTCATTGAGGAACCCTCTGAAGACGCTCTCGCGCGGCTGCGAGGAGGGCGGCGTCAGGAACTTGCGCCCCCTGCCTCTCATTTCGACGACTTCAGGGGAGTTGGTCAGATCGCAGAAGGCCACTTCCAGTCCCTCAACGCTTTCGGCCTTCCTCTTTTTGGCGCTCCACATCGCAAACTTCAAGTTGGCGCTCTTCTCCTTCCGCGTCGAGGAGAGTTTTTCCATGCGGCGCTCGAACTTCAGCACCGCCTCTTTAGACTCTCTGTCACGGATGTCGAAATTTTCTATCTCGGAATTGTTGGCTGCGACGTGGCCCTTTTTCCCGGGGCCGGAGCGAGAAGCCGCCCGCATCGAGAAATTCCAAAAGAGCGTTAAGGTCAACAACAGGACAACGAAGGCTGCCGAAATCCATAGTGGGGTTCTCTTCATACAAGGTGTCTCCTTTTTGGTTGAGCATGAATGCGGCCCGTCCAACAGGATGGCTGCCCCGGAAGCTGCGTTTGCGCGAAACTCCGGCGCCCACGCATAAATTGCGAGCGACAGGACGCGTTAGGCGAACAGAATTATGATCGGAGCTTTCTGGAAAAGAGCCTGGCCATAATTGCCGGTGATGATTCCTGACATCTCCCTGCTTGTGGGGGGCAGGGAGATTTGGGTGAATGCTTAAGGCGCGTCTTTTTAACGCCTACACCTATATATTCGATAACCTCCGCCGGAAACTGCCATGCGACGTCAATTTTTTTCTAGGCGTTTTGCCGCCAGGATGGAGAGCCCGGGCGCGCATGTGATTGAGGCGCTATTTATGAGATGGCTTCTTGTCAATGGCTAACATCCGCTGAGATTCCTTCGCTTGTAAGCTCGAACCGCCGGGTGAATACGCTCGCGAAAGAAAAGCCCGCCGCCTGCCAGAACCACACGCTGGTTACCAAAGTGGGAAGGGGAAAGAAGATCGAACTGAGAGCGGTGTGGATAGTTCGATCGCGAGGCGTTCTGGGTCTGTGGTCATCATCTTAACTACCTTGCGCAATATGTGGTTGCAATTGGGTTTTTACAGGAGAAGGTGTGCGAGAAACAGTAGTGAGATCAGCAGCGACTGCGCAATATGCATTCAGCGTTTTACGCAAAGGGTTAGGCGGCGCCTGCGTAATCGGCTTCACGGTTCATCTGCGCTGCCAACTGCTGAGCCAGAACTTTTATGCCTTAACAACTCTGAAAGACGAAGTAATCAACTTCTTCCAGAACAGGGCCACCCCCAAAAGACTGACGAGCTCCTCTCATTCTGGCGATGCCTCGGTTAAACGCTTCATCCGAGATGAGGGCCAGATCAGAATAGACTCGGCTCTCTATTTTCCCTAGATAGGCTTCAAAGTCAGGGGATGATTCTTGACGCACAGTCCCTTGCGATAGCGTGGCGAAGCCTCTGGCAGTGAAATGCTCGACCATCGTGCGACGCGACCAGAGCATGTCTCGGGAGATTTGCATAGCCTCTGGGAAAAACTCTAGATATTGAAGAGAAGCCAAATTTTCGAGCGCATAATTTCGGATGAATACAATCCCATGAGGTTGGAGAACTCTGCACATCTCCTGCAACGCCTTATCAAGGCTCTTTACATGGTGAATTGCATTCGACATAAATATCAGCGTTGCAGAGCGCGCCTCCAAAGGGATGGATTCTGCGCTGCCTTCTCGATATTCAACTAGGGAAGAATTGGTAATTCGCGCGGCTTCCAGAAGCATCTTCCGTGATGGATCAACGCCGATCACGGGAATTCCCAATTGTTCGGCGAGGGGCACGGTGAATCTTCCGGAGCCGCATCCAAGGTCGATCAACAATGCGCCGGCTAGATGCGGGATGGCTTCTCGAACAAGACTCACCCAACAACTCATATCGGAAGATGTCAGCGCACGCGAACTGTGATACCTCTCAGGCACGGAAGTTGAGTCGTAACGCATTGCACAAACTCCTTGAAGCGCGATACCAAGTTCACCGGCCGCGTTCTATAGCGCTGGAGATTCGGACTACCGCCGGGGACTCTTCGCAGGTAAGCCCGAACCGCTGCGTGAATACGCTAGCAAAGGAAAAGCCCGCCGCTTGCCAGAACCACACGCTGGTTACCAAAAAACCGACGCCGAGAGCGAGGAGGCCGACGAATGATACAGCCAACGCCGCGAAGGTTATCAGCCATGCTCGCCAATACCCGGCGCCGCCTTGCATACACCGGCGTAGCGCCCGAAAGGGATTGTAGATTTCGGCCGGATCAAATTGCCGGCAATAGTGAGACATGTAACCCGGGATCGCGATCGTCGCGCCCAATAGAAACGCGCCGGCAATCAAATCTAGAAGCGCAGATCGAAGAGACCACGCGGCGTAAGCGATGATGAGACCTGGCAGATAGTAGTAGACCATGCCGCCGGCGGTGATCAGCCCATGTCGAAGAAGCTTTCCGTAGTCGCGCCAAGCCGGCCAGGGGGGCTGACCCCGCTGCATCCGGTGGACTACCATAATTCGATGGCCCATGTTGAGGAGCCAGCCGACGCCCGGGAGCAGTACGATGAGCGCGGCTCCCCAGAGAACCTCGCGGCGTGAGGCGGCGGATTGAAGTGGGAAGCGGAAAGAAGATCGAATTGAGAGCGGTGTGGATAGGTCGATGGCGAGGCGTTCTGGGTCTGTGGTCTTCATCGTCATCAAAGCCACTTATTCGGCGTCATCAATCCAAGGCGCTGTGGCAAAGGCGCTGTCGCCGCGGTCAGGCGCATGTCAACGTTAAACGACTGCCTCTCAGCGCTGGCGCATCACGTTCGAATGACTCACGAATCGCCTCCTTCGGCGGCGGCGCAGGCCAGATAGGGAGTCGTCGCCCGACGCGGTGCGAGAGCACCCGGCTTCGAAAGAACGCCTCGTGCTCCCATTCGATCTCGGCCATGGTCAGAAGGCAGTCAACCCATTCTTCCCGCCCGCCTGACAAGGCATGCCGCGCCGCCGCCTCATACTCCCGAATGTTGCGGCTTTCCAACCGGCCGGCGCCGTACATCGGAGCGAGCCAACCGGAGACATGGCAAAGGAGCCCGAGAGTTCGGCCAATGAGCCACGCTCGAACTTCGCGAAGCCTGCCAGGGGACTCGCCCAGGTCCCGAAGCATGTCGCCTACCATGCTGCGGTGGCGCCACTCCTCCTCTTCAATCCGCCGGATGCGCTGGCGATCTTCAGCGTCTGAAACCGACTTCCAGTGACCGCGGTACGCAAGAGCCGCAGCGAGTTCTCCGGAGTAGGCGAGTCGAAGTATCGCGACGAGGTCGTCTACCGCCGACCGTTTCGTGTCAGACAGCGTATGCTTTGCAGATGCCTTCGTTAAGAGCATAACCAGGTTTCCGCTTCATCTTTGGAACGAACGAAGCGAATCATATTGTGCGCCTTATGCTCGTAAGCAAGCTCGCTGATTCGTTCGCCATATGCTTCAGGGTCCGGCAGAACAATCGCCATCCGCAATTTGTAGTTAATAAACTTCTGGAAAAGTTCGCCCGCCAGCCCGCTACGAAGATCGAAAAATTCTTTCGCTAAATCATCCTCGGTGAGGATAAGCCCATCTGAGCCGAAAGAAGCGGCAATCGCGTCAGAGATGTCTTTAAAAGACCGGATAGAGATGCCTGAATCAGAAGCGATAAGAATTCTGCATCCTTCATTCATAATTCAATCCACTGTCTCTGTGGCCAATCTATTCAACTTTATTGGCTTCCCGGTTCATCTGCGCCGCCAACTGCTGGGCCAGGGCGCCCGATCCGCCCGCGCAACCAAAAGCAACGTAGCGGATGTAACTGTCAAAAATGTCCTCCGGAAGAAAGAATGCGGCTAGACCTCCCACTAGCAGGACGACGGCCAGATTGGTAATAGCCCACTTCCACTTCCCCAAATAGGCAAGCCCTGCGCCCGGCAATAGAAAACTGAGTAGAAATGCGACTGACGGTTTTTTCATAACCATCTATTCAACACCATCAATACGAGCAGCAGCGGCAGATAGATCACCGAAACTTTCAGCAGCCGCCGTGATTGTTCGCTCGTCGATCGTTTTGCCGCGGCGACGCCGGCGTGTAAAAACCATCCGCCCAGAACCACTGCGCCCGCCAGATAAATCAACCCGGAAAAATGCAGGCCAGATAAATGCAGGCCGGAAAAATGCAGAAAGGCTGGCAGCAGGCTAACCGGTATGAGCGCGGCCGTGTAGCCGACGATCTGGCGGGCTGTCCTTTTGCCGTCGGGTTCGATGACGGGGAGCATGCGGATGCCGGCGCGGGCGTAATCCTCGCGGCACATTGTGGCGATCGCATGGAAGTGGGGGAACTGCCAGAGGAACATTATCCCGAAGAGCGTCGCCGCCTCGACTCCGACCTCGTTGCGGGCCGCCGCCCATCCGAGCAGCGGAGGCAAAGCGCCGGGAAAAGCGCCGATGAACGTACACCAATGCGTGCGTGTTTTGAGCGGCGTATAGAGGAACAGGTAGCTCGCCAGCGCGGCGAGTCCCCAGAAGGCCGTCAGAGGATTTAGAAACCACGCGAGGTAGGCTTCGGCGATCAGCGAAACCGCGACGCCGAAAGCGAGCGCGCCGCGCGGGGGGAGTTTCCCGGCGGGCAATGGGCGCAGCTTCGTGCGCCGCATCAGCGCGTCCAGATCGCGCTCCCAATATTGATTGAGCGCGTTGACGCCGCCCGAAAGCAGCGCCACGCCGAGCGCCGTGTGAAGCAATGGCGCCCAATCGATTAATGAAGTAGAACCCAGTGCGAATCCGGCGAGCGCCGACAGGACCACGAGAGAGGTGATACGGGGCTTCGTCAATTCAAAATAAGCCGCCAGTCTCTCATTGAAGCTCAAGGCTCGAAGCGGAGATTTGACGGCGACTTCCGGCGATGGCGCGGCCGACGGGTCGGCTGCCGTGATGACTTCCATGGAATTACCTTCCGAATGATGAAGAATGGTATTTAATTATGATGATGCGGTAAGCGATAAGATAGCAGATGGCTGCAGGCTTTTCCAAACTATTGTTACAGTCACTAAATCGCGGAATCAGGCAAAGAAGACCATTGTTCATTGTTCATCGTTCATCGTTCATTTGTCATCGCCCGGAAATCGCCCAATGTTCATTAGGCCCAATGCTCATTAGGGATTGATCGACTGCTGCGTCTGGCGATGACAATTGACAAATGAACGATGAACAATGACAAATGGATGTCTCAGTCCATTTCGTGATCTACTGACCGCGCCGGCTCAACGTCCCTCTCGCGCAACTGACGCCCGGATGAAATCGACCACCCCGACCACAAATTTCTCGCCGGCGCTTACGAACAGGGAATGATCTCCGCCTTCGACTACGACCAGACGCTTAGGGTCGCGGGCCGACTCGTAGAGTTTGCGCCCCTGTTCGAACGGGATGACCGCGTCGTTCGTTCCATGCGCGATAAGGGCCGGGCATTTCACACTGGCCATTTTGCGCGCCGACTCGAAGCGGTTCTTCGCCAGGAAATGCAATTGTCGCGGCAGCCACGGGAATGAGACCGCGCCCATGTCGCTCGCCGAACTCAGGCCCGATTCGACGATCAACGCCCCGCAAGGGAGGCGTGACGCGAGATCGATCGCCGCGGTCGATCCGAGCGATTGGCCGTATAGCGCGATTTTTTCAGCTTTCACGCCGCGATCACGCACGAGGTGATCGTAAAAGGCCTCGGCGTCAGCATAGAGCCCCCATTCATCCGTCAGGCGGCCCTCGCTGCGCCCGTAGCCTCGGTAATCGAAGATCATCGTGTCGAATCCGCGCTTCGTCAACTCCTGCGCGACCCAGACGACGGTGGACAAATTGCCCCCGTTACCGTGGCAATGGAGCACGGTCGCAACCGCAGGCCGTTCCGTCGCGCGGAGAAACCATCCGTGGACGCGGTCGCCGTTTGCGACCTTCACCCACACCTCTTCGCCGTTCGGGGGCAGCGCCCAATTAGGCCCCGGAACGTAAGGCTCCGGATTGTAGGTCGCCATGTATTCGAGACGCCGCATAACGAAGAAAAGAACCACGACTACTACTGGAAGATAGATCAGCATGCGAACCCATCTTGGGAGTCGAGAAGATTTTCTTAGTTCGGGGAGCCTCTTTTTCATTACTCGAGGAGCGCGGAGTTGATGGCCTTGTCATTTTTTCAGATCGATCACCGCATAGATCCCGAGCCGGGGGACGGAGAATTCAGTCGCTGTTTCGTCATTGACGAAATCTTGCGGCTCGACGCGTCCGAGTCCGAAAGCGCGCGCCTCGGCGCGTCCGTAACTGCCGCGCAATCGTATGCGCAAACCGTCGACCTCGCGCCCGCTGTAATTCAGCAGGCTCAATCGCGCGCGCGCGCCGTCGCTGGTGAGGCGGCAGATCACCGTCTCGCTACCGTAAACGCGCAGGCTGCGATTTTCGTCGCCGAGCCGCTGGCGAATCTTTTGCGCGAACTCGCTAGGATTAGCCGTCTCCGCCCGTGGGTATTCTTTCGACCCTAGTTCGATGTTGACGCGGAATTGGGGCGCGGGAGCCGCGATGACGTTGAAGAGCAGGTTGCGGCGCGCGAGCAGGTTCATGACCTCGCCCGTCTCCGGCGATTTGTCGTCGACGACGCCGATGTCGGCGACCGGCGAGTAATTTTCGCCGGTCAGGTTTTTAATGAAAGCGAGCATCGCGCCCGCCTCCGCCAAATCAGCCGGATCGATCTTCAAGACCACGTCGGCATTGTATGCGAAAGCCTCGGCGATCGCCATCGCCGCCTTGCCCTGCGGCAGGTCGTAGTAGAACTTGCCTGCGGGATTGCGGGCGAACCGCCAGCCGTTCGCGTCGATCCAGGGGCGGCGCGTCGCGGAAGCCACGTCGGCCCGTCCGGCGACGCGCGGCGTGAGCAGTTTCTCGCGGCGTTCAAACTCTGCCTGGCCCGCCGCGACGACTTTGAATCCGGCCCTCCGCCACGACTCGGCCTTGTCCGGAGGCGCGGCGATCTGTTCAATGCCCGCCTGCTTCAACGACTCCGCCGTCTCGATTCCTCCGGCCCAGTAGATCACTGGCGCAGTACTAGGGGCCTGGGCGACCTGAGCTTCCACGCGCCATGTTTCATTTGCCATATGGCATATGAAATATGGCATATGAAATATGAAATATGCGCAGGCCACGGCGCCCCATCTCATGCCTCGATCTCCTTCACTTCGATCTCCCTCTTGTCGTGGACGCCCAGCCCCAAACTCCCCGCGTATTCGACGTGGCCCGGCTCGCGGATGATGATGTTGACGTTCGGGTCTTTGTCACGGTCGCCGCCGTTGTTGAAATCGAGCGTTTTCTCGTCGCGGTTCCAGATCGAGATCGCCCCTCGGCGCTTTCGCTCGTCGTCGATGATGTCCAGCAGCAGCCGATCAATAGCCACGGGATCGGTGCCGAACATGATCGTCCGCGGGAAGAAGACGTATTTCAGCGTCGGCGCGAACGGCCCGCCATGCCATACGCCTCGCAACCCGTCCATGATCTGCAAAACGGTCTTCGAGCGCAGCGGCTCGACGGCGGCCAGCGTGCCGACGAACGAGAGCGTGTGCGAGACGCCTTTGTGGTGCGTGCGCGCCACGTTCGAGAAACTGCCGTAGGCGATGTTCTTCAAACAGCCCGTGGCGCCGGTCGCGCCGTGGTCTTTCATGTTCGGAATGTTGATGATCTTGGTCAGCTTCTGCGAGACCAGGCGCATCATGTTCGACCGCGTGTCGTCCTCGCCGAAGAAGTCGGCCTCGACGTAGACGCGCGGGTCGTAGTTCTGATTGTCGTTCCGCGCGTTCGCGCGCTCTGCGGCGAAAATGTTGACGCCCTCGGGCAGGCTCGGCGCGTAATTGACCTGATCGAGCTGCCCCTGGAACCGCTCGTAGATGTGGATTTGCTGAGGCTTCACGCCGACCGCCATCAAATTGCGAATGGTTTCGGCCACGACCTCGTGTGACGAGACCACCCAGGGACGCCCGCCGGCGTTGACCTTAACGCCGACCACGTCGTCGGGCGTGAAAAATCGACGCCACGAATCAATCGCCTTCGCATCTCCGGTGAGCGCGCGCATCCCGCGCTCCATCATCTCGCGGACGACCTCGCCGTCGATCTTCAGCCCGTCTTCGCTCAGACATTTCGCCGACTTGACCGAGACGACCTTGCCGGGATAAGGGCCGGGCATTCCGGGCATGGAGGCGGGCTTGTAGGGCGTGACGACCTTGTATTTCGGAGCGTCCCACTTCGCCTGAATAGTCGGGGCCAGCGGGGTCGCGGCGAGCAGTCGGACAAAGGTTCTACGTTTCATAATTCACGTCTTGCTGAGCGGCAGATCGCTCATTTGCTAATGCGTTTCCTCGTCGAGGTAACGCCACAAAACCATCGGCGGAAGACTTCAGAAATCCTCCGGTCTCATTTTTCTGTCCTACATTTTTCCTGTTCCGGTTTTGCTAACAGAAAAATGTAAGACAGAAAAAAATGGATCGCTGATTTCTCAAATCGCTCACTATGGCCGAGACAACGATCAAGGCCCTGCTTTAAATGTAGGCGATAACGTCAATCTCGACGAGGGAATCGCCCGGAATCCATGCCGCCGCGATCGTCGTCCGCACTGGCGGCTCTTCGCCGAACCGGCCACGAAAGACCTCGTTCATAGGCGCATAATGTTCGCTCTTGGCGAGGTAGACGTTGCACTTCAAAACCTTTTCCATCGAAGAGCCGGCGTTGACCAACTCTTTCTCGATCTCGTCGAGCACGTGTTTGGTGTGGGCTTTGATGTCGCCCTCGAAATGCGCGCCTTTACCGGCGATGAAAAGCAAATTGCCGTAAGAGACGGCGCCAGAAAAGAGCGGAGGCTGTTCGCCGGGTTTCCTCTCGGGCTTCTTGCCGCCTTTGTAATGAACCTTCTTTGTCGGAGCGTCTTTCTGCGGCTCGGAGGTTTTCGATTTGCCGGCCGCGGCTTTCGCTGCAGGGGCTGCAATAGCGGTCGCCGCAGCTGCTTTCAGGATTTTTCTGCGTTGTGAGTTCATAGGGAATCATCCTTTGTTTGGGGTTGAAGATCACACGGATCTAGCAATCCGGAGCCTTCAAGAATTTTCTCCGACCACACGCCGGATTGCTTGGCGAGGCCGGTTCGCTTCTCGGAGTCATTGATCACTCCGCTTCGGCTCTACGTTGTACATACTTCTTGTTTCAATCGTGGCTGGCGAATTATACGAATGAGATTCGATTCTTGAAAGGCAGGATGGTCATACAAAGTCTTGACAGCGCCGGAGCCGGAGCGTATTTTTCGGACGGCATCGATAACGAAATACACCGTAACGATTAAACGATCATTTTCGACCGCGCCATCTCCGAGCGCCATCGCCATCATCAACACGTCCTTTCAACAGGGGGTTGTCTCATGACTTGTTACGTCTCCAGGCAAGGGTGGCGGAGATTGCGCCCACGCCCGTCTCTACTCTTTTCCGTTTTGGCCTGTCTCGGCGCATTCACCGCGGCCGTTTCGGCTCAAACTACTTCAACAACTATCCTGGGCGCGGTGTCCGATTCCAAGGGCGCCGTGGTCGCCGGCGCGAAGGTGACGGCCACTAACACCAAAACCGGTGTGAAGCGCGATGCCACGACATCTTCGACGGGGGATTTCAGTTTCCCGCTGCTCGATGTAGGCGTCTACGACGTGACGGTCGAGGCGCAAGGATTCAGGCCGGAATCGCGGCGTGGCGTCATTCTCGAAATCAACGAAAAAGTCCGCGTGGATTTTTCCTTACAGGTCGGCGCGACTACCGAAAAGATCGAGGTCGTCGCCGAAAATGCCACTTTGCGCACCGACGACGCGACGCTCGGCCAGACGGTCGAACAACGGCGAGTCGAGGAGTTGCCTCTCAACAACCGCAACCTGGGCGCGTTGGCCATCCTGCAACCGGGGGTGCAATACGGCCCGCGTAGCGGGTCCGACGGCCAGGGCTTCGGTCAGCGTCAAGGCGCGCACGGCGTTCCGATTCCCGGCATTGGGCTGACGTTCGTCGCCAACGGCCAGCGCGAGACCAATCAGCAGGGCACGCTCGACGGCGTGGTCGCGACCGAAGCGCGAGTCAACACGATTCCCTTCAGCCCTTCGGTCGAGGCAGTGCAGGAGTTTCGCGTGCTGTCGGGCAGCTATTCGGCCGAGTACGGCTTCAATGCGGGCGCGCAAGTTCACATCGTCACCAAATCGGGCGGCAACGATTGGCACGGCTCGGCGTTCGAATTCCTGCGCAACGACGTCTTCGACGCCGAAAATTATTTCCAGAACTATTTCAACGCGCCGGGACAGGCGCGATCGAAGAAAGACAGCCTGCGACAAAACAATTTCGGCGGCGTGTTGACCGGGCCGTTTTGGATCCCGAAGATTTACGACGGCCACAACAAGACCTTTTTCATGGTCAATTACGAAACGCGCCGCCGCCGCCAGGGCAATATAGCGCAGACGGCCAACCATCCGTCGACGGCTTTCCGCAACGGCGATTTCAGGTCGCTGCTCAGTTTGCCCACACCAATCTTCATTGGCGACCCGCTCAGTCCATTGCCCTGTAGCCAGACCGACCCGAACAGCCGTGGCGGCTGTTTCACCAATAACATCATCCCGGACGGCAGAATCTCGCTCGTGGCCAAAGAATTAATGAAGTTCTGGCCCGAACCGCAGCGCGTCAATGCAAACCCGCTGACCGGCGTAAATTTCACGGGCTTTGAACGGCGTGTGACTGACGACGATCAGGCGTTCGTCCGCGTGGATCACAACTTTTCCGAAAAAGACAAAATTTTTGGGCGCTATGCCTTCAACGACGTCACCTACACCGTGATTCCGGGCGACAACCCGAACTTCACCTATTTCGTCGCGGGGCGAAACCAGAACGTCGGCGGCGGCTGGATCCACATCTTCAATCCGAGCGTCATCAACGAATTCCGCTACGGCTGGAACCGCTCGGTGGACAATTCACTCAACTCGCGCGCCAACACCAGCTTCGACGTCGAGGCGCTGGGGCTGACCGGCTTCCGCGTGCTCAACGACGGCAACCGCAAGTTCACGCCGCGCGAAACGGGTGTGCCAACCATCTCTGTCAGCGGCTTTTCGACCCTGGCCGAACAGGACGGCGGCAACGGGTTCGATTTCAACAATCTACATCAGGTCAACGACAACCTCACGTGGGCAGTGGGCGCGCACAACCTGAAGTTCGGCTTCGATTTTCGCCGAGCCTCTCTCTTCCGTGGCGCGGCCAATGTCCCGCGCGGCGGATTGAATTTCAACGGCGACCTCGCGGGCACAGCCTTCGCGGCGTTTCTGCTCGGTTATCCGTCCTCCACCGTCACGCCGGAAGGCTTGCCTCTGACCGACGTGCGACAGAACCGCTTTGCGATCTACGGCCTGACAGATTGGAAGGCCACGCGCAAACTGACGCTCAATCTGGGTCTGCGATGGGAATACAACAGGCCGGCGATTGACGTGCAGGGGTTGTGGCGGAGTCTGAGCTTCACGACGCTGACCGACGGATTGCCGACGCTGATTCCGAACATCGGCCAGCCGTTCGAGTTTTACGAAGCGCGGAAGAACCAATTCATGCCGCGCATCGGCTTCGCCTACCGCTGGACCGACAATTGGGTCGCGCGCGGGGGATTCGGCATTTATTACAATGTTCACCAGTTGAACAACTTCACGATCCTCAATCTCAATCCGCCGAAGTCTGGAACCAGCACGTTCAACAACTCGGCGTTGGGCGGCAGGATCGACAATAAGCCTGCGCAACCCGTATTGACTTATAGCAACCCCTTCGGCGTGCAGAACAACACGCGCGCCACGGGATTGAATGCGCTTGACCAGAAGAACAATCAGCCGTACATCACGCAATGGAGCCTGGACGTGCAACGCCGGTTGCCGTTCGATACCGTGCTCGGCGTCGGCTACGTCGGGAACAAAGGCACGCACATTGACAACACGGTCGAGTTCAACGCGCCGACGCCGTCCCTTGTAGATCCGAACACGCGGCGGGTCATCCCCTTCTTCGCGGACGGCGTGGGCGGGCCGAGCCGCCAACTGACGCGACTGCGACTGCTCGATTCCAACGCGAACTCCTGGTATCACGCGCTGCAGATCAACGCGCAGAAACGCCTCAGCCGCGGCCTGGCGCTTACAGTCGCGTACACCTGGAGCAAGGCTATGGGCGAAGGCTATGGCCGCAACGAAGGCGCCGGCGCGACGCAGAACACCTACCAGAACCCGCGCGACCGCGCGGCCGAAAAGGCGCGCTATGGATTTGATTACAAACACAACGCGGTGATCAGCTTCGTGTACGAGTTGCCAACGCTCCCGGCGTTCAGAGACGGCTTCGCCAAACACATCTTCGGCGGATGGCAGACGAACGGCATCGTAGCGCTGCGTTCGGGATTGCCCTTCACCGTCTCGCAGGGCAACACGCTCAACACGGCCGAATCACCCGTGCGCCCCGACCGCTTGAGCGACGGCAATCTCTCCAACCGCACTGTCAACAAATGGTTCGACCCCGATGCTTTCCGTATAGTAACCTGCGCCCAGCCAGGCGTAACTACCGGCCCAAATGCGGCAGCCGGGATTGCGCTCAACACCTATCTGACGCAGTTTTGTCATTACGGCAGCGCCGGGCAGGGCATTCTGGAGGGCCCCGGTTATAAGAGCGTGGACTTCTCGCTGCTCAAAAACATTCAGCTTCGAGAGAAGCTGCGGTTACAATTCCGCGCCGAGATGTTCAACCTCTTCAACACGCCGCAATTCGCCACGCCGAGCGCGACTCTCGGAACGGCGAACAATCAGTTCTTGCCGACGACGGCGGGCGGGGCTTTCCAGACGCAGGTCACGCCGTCGAAAGGGCCGGGATCGATTTCGAGCCTTGTCGCGCCGATGCGGCAGATGCAATTCGGATTGAAATTGTTATTCTGAAATTCTTTGTTCGTAGTCCCGCCTTCAGGCGGAAGGGCTGTTATCAACAAGTCATTTCCGCCTGAAGGCGGGGCTGCGAACGCTAAAGGAAGGTGTCACATGCCAGACCGTCGCAATTTTCTTCAAGTAATGTCGAGCATTCCGTTCATCGGCGGACTGTTCACTTCAAACGCGATCGCCGCCACGACAAAACCTGCCGGGCGCGATTACTTCAAAGAACTGAACGTTCGCCCGTTCATCAACGGGGCGGGCACGTTCACTGTGCTGACGGCGTCGTTGATGTGGCCGGAAGTGGTCGAAGCGTTGAATTACGCCTCGAAGGCCTTCGTGCCGCTCAATGATTTGCAGGAAGCCGTCGGCAAACGCGTCGCCGAACTGATCGGTTGCGAAGCGGCGATGATCACTTCGGGCGCCGCGGCCGCGTTGACCGTCGGCACGGCGGCCTGCGTCGCCGGCAAGAACCCCGATTGGATCAAACGCATTCCCGACCTGGCCGGGACTGGAATGAAGAGCGAGGTGATAGTCCAGAAGTCGCACCGCTACGGCTACGACCACGCGGTGCGCAACTGCGGCGTCAAGATGGTTGAGGTCGAAACCGCGGACGAATTGGAAAAAGCGGTCAACGAAAAGACCGCAATGATGCTCTTCTTCAACGACGCCGACCCCAGAGGCAAGATCAAGATCGAAGAGTTCGTCGCGCTCGGCAAGAAACACAACATTCCCACCTTCAACGACGCCGCGGCGGACGTGCCCCCCACCCAGAACCTGTCGAAGTACACGAAGATGGGCTTCGACCTTGTGACGTTTTCCGGCGGCAAAGGGCTGCGTGGGCCGCAGAGCGCGGGGTTGTTGTTGGGCCGCAAAGAGCTGATCGAGGCCGCGCGGTTGAACTGCTCACCCAACAGCGACTCCATTGGTCGTGGGATGAAGGTCAACAAGGAGGAGATGGTGGGAATGATGGTCGCCGTCGAAATGTACCTCAAGCGCGACGCCGAGGCCGAATG